>Ga0070665_100001659_pt1 | contig 25615 bp, 19 predicted proteins | sample KBSS13metaG_FD_65862 | JGI IMG/M metagenome (GOLD analysis project Ga0070665, IMG submission 65862) | Switchgrass rhizosphere microbial communities from Kellogg Biological Station, Michigan, USA - KBS S1-3 metaG | ecosystem: Host-associated > Plants > Roots > Rhizosphere > Soil ... | reverse complement strand
TGAACGGCCCTGGACTGTCAATCCTCTGGATGGCAACCGCCGGCCGGAATACGTAGACTGCCGCCGGATCACCACGATGAAGCGCGCGACGCTGCTGCTCGCCGACGACCATCCCGCGGTGCTCGATCACCTGATCGACATGCTATCGCCGGACTTCGACATCGTCGGCGCGGTCGCCGACGGCCAGGCCGCGTACGAGATGGCGACGATGCTGAGACCCGACGCCGTGGTGTTCGACATTTCGATGCCGGTGCTCACCGGTCTCGAGGCCGCCGCGCGGCTCGTCACATCGGGACGCCCGCCGCGCGTCGTCTTCCTCACCGTCCACCAGGATCGCGATTTCATCGAGGCCGCATTCACGGTGGGCGCGCTCGGTTACGTGCTCAAGAACCGCCTCGCCAGCGACCTCATTCCCGCGATTCACGAGGCGCTGGCCGGGCGAACCTTCATATCGGCGCCGCTGCTGATCGAGGCGCCGGTCAGAACGCCGGCGTCGTAAACCGATCGACGCACCGAATCGGCGGCGGCTGCCACATGCCGTTGAGCGCCTCCGGCAGCGGCCCGTGGATTTGCAGGATCAGGAAGAAGAGCGACGCCGGCGCCGGCAGCCAATTGACGCTGCGCACCGGACCCGCCGACTCGCTGCGTACGACGATGTCCAGCGACCCATCCGCATTGAACTCGAGCTCGCTCCGATCGCCGATCGAAAAGCGGTGCAGCCGGTTGTCCACCGGCAAGCTCCGCTGATCGTACATCGCCAGCGACCATGAGCCCCGCGCCGGAGGTTGGTGACTGCGATCGAAGTGCAGGATGTAGACGCAGCCGCCCTCGAGCGCGCGCCCCGTCGAGTCGACATCCGCGTGCCACGACATCACGTCGTCCAGCTGCGCGGTCGTCGACGTCGACGCGCGCTTCCAGGCGCTGGCAGGGCCGCGATGGAGGCGGGGCCGGTCGGCAGATCGCGAGCGCGCGGGGTTCGGGTTCGTGGCCACGCGCTGACCCTAGAGGGTCGCCGGGCCGGCTACTATGCAGATTCGGCACTCCTGCCGATTTTGCACAGCGGCCGCGCCGGTCGGTCCGGCTACGCCGATTCGGGGAGACGTTCGGGGGCGTGCTGGTCGAGGATGGGGAGCGGCTCTTCAGCCGGGAGCCGACGCTGTTCGGCGCGCGGAAATTCTTCGCCCGGCAGGCGCTGCACATCGGCGGACGCGAGCTCCACCTGCAGCGGCTCGAGCGGCACACGGACCCCGATGCGGGTACCCGAGCCCGGCAGGGAATGAATCACAAGCTCGCCGCCGAGGAAGTTGACCCGCTCGCGCATGCTGACCAGGCCAAGGCCGGAGCGCTCGTGCTTGGCGAGATCGAAACCGACCCCGGAGTCCGCGATCTGCAGCGCGAGATCGGGATCCGATTTCCCGAGATACACCCAGACGCGCCTCGCGCGGCTATGTTTGATCACGTTTCGGATCCCTTCCTGCACGATGCGGAAGAGGCAGAGCGTGACGTCGGGATGAATGCGCGCGGGGACGCGGTCGTGCTGAAACTCGATGTCCAGCCCCGACTGTGCCGACACGTCGTTGCACACGCTCTGGATCGCGGCCACGAGGCCGAGCGCCTCGAGCTTGAAGGGGTGCAGTTGATGCGACAGCTGATGCACTTCGGTCGCGATGTCTCCCGTGAACGCCGAGATGCGGCGGAGGCGGGTGGCAAAATCCGGCGCCTCCTGGCGAAGCTGGTCGAGGTCGATTGACAGCAGCGCGACCTTCTGGCTCAGGTCGTCGTGCAGCTCGCGCGCGAGCCGCTTCCGCTCGGTTTCCTGCGCGAAAATCAGGCGACCCGCCAGGTGCCCGATTTCCTGGTGGCTCGCGCGCAGGACTGCCTCCTGCTCCCGCAGCAGGGTCTCCGCGTGCTTCCGCTCCGTCACGTCGGTGAACGTCCCGACCATGCGGTAGACCGTCCCGTCCTCGCGTCGCACCAGCGAGCCGCGCGTGTGGAACCAGCGGAGGCTTCCGTCCTTGTGCAGCATCCGAAGCTCCGTGTCGTACACGTTGGCGCGTCCCTCCAGGTAGGCGTAGGCCGCGGCCCTGGTGCGTTCGTGGTCCTGCGGATGGACCAGTCGCCTCCAGTCGACTCTGTAGTCCATGGGATCGTCGCCGACGTGCCCGAGGATCGCGAGCACGGAAGGATCCACGTAGAGACGATCGTTTCCGATGTCCCAGTCCCAGACGCCGACGCCCCCCGCCGCGGTGGCCAGCGCATAGCGATCCTCGCTGACCCGCAGCCTGGCCGCCGCCTGCTTCTGCTCGGTCATGTCGCGCACGATGCTCAATACCTGGCCGGACTGGGAGCCGACGATGCGGGCCTCGAAGAACCGCTCTCCGTCCGGCATCGGCAGCGCGTACTCGACGACGACCGGCTCGCCGGTTGCATCCGCTCGCGCGATCGCCGGCGCGAACACCGCGGACAGCGCCGGCGGCATGATGTCGAAGACGCTCTTCCCGAGGAACTGCTCGGGCGGAACGAACAGGTCGCGCGGGTCCTTGGCGTGATAGTCGAGATAGGTGCCGTCGCGGCTCATGACAAACATCAGATCCGGCATCACCCGCAGGATCGCGCTGGTTCGCGATTCGCTGAACCGCAGCGCGTCCTCCGCACGCCGTCTCTCGGTGATGTCTCTGCCGGTCGCCATGAACTCGATGACCCGGCCGTCGGGACCGAGGCTCGCATGCGTGATCCACTCATGCCACGCCGGAGTGCCGTCGGGCATGACGTCCTCGCTCTCGAACCGGCCGGTATGCGGCGGCACCGACAACGAGTCGAAATGGTCCTGCAGCGCCTGGCGCGCGGCGCCGGATACCTTGTCGACGATGCGAGTGCCCAGCAGCGCGTTCGCGGGCTTGCCGCGGTAGCGGCAGTACGCGTCGTTGACGAAGGTCAGCGTGTTGTCCGGCAGGAACCGAACGATCAAGTCGGTCTGCGCTTCGACCACGTGCCGGTAGCGCTCCTCGCTGTCGCGCGCCGCGCGCTCCGCGCGCCAGCGGTGGCGCTGCTGCACCAGCAGCAAGCCGATCAGACCGAGCTGGAGCGCAAAGATCGACAGCGCCGCGATGGCATATCGACGGTAACGCACCCAGAAGGTCGGCTCGCGGAACAGCACGACGCTTCCGGGCGGCAGCTGACTCTCCGCGATCTGGAAGCGGCGGAGCTGACGCGCGTCGAAGATCGGCACGGTGCCGTCTTGTTCCGCATTGCCGCTGGGCCGCTCCCCGTTCGCCATGCGCCAGGCGAGCGAGCCGACGATGACGCCGTTGGCTTCGCCGCTGTAGAGATACCCGCCGACGACCCCGGAGCCCATGTAGCTGTCGAGGCCGCCGTAGAGCGGCAGGTTCACGGATTTCTGGATCAAGGCCAGCTCGTCGCGCGGGTCGGTCCGCCCGCCGGGCGTGTTCTCGGTCTGCTGGACGTACAGCGCGATCGATTGCGCCGGCGCCGCCGTCAGCGTCCGAATCACCTCGGCGGTCGGCAGGTTCGACAGGTAGCGGATCTTGACGCGGCCCTCGAACGGCGCCAGCGCCCGTCGGACGTACCGCTCGTAAGGCGGCGCTTCCGTGGGCGTGCGCACGATCACGAACACCTGCTCGGTGTTCGGGTGAAGCGTCAGCGCGAGCTCGAGGCTGCGCTGCTGATCGCGGCCGAAGGTGCCGACGAGGCCGAATGCGCCGGCGGGGACGGCCATGTCGGATCGATCGATGGTGTAAAACACCATCGGCACACCCGGAAACAGCGGCCCCCGATCGAGTACCGCCCTGGCCGCCGCCGGACCGATCAGCATCAGCGCGTCTACCTGCTGCCCCTGATACTTCTGCGACAGGTAGTCGCGAAACGCCTGCACGAAGCCATCGCCCGAGAAGCGTTGGATGTCCATGAACTCGGCGTAGCTCGTCACGGCGCCGCCGGAGGTGCGTTGCAGGGTTTTTCTGAGGCTCTGATCGAAAGTGCTGATCGCCGCAGACTCGCGCGCCTGCGAATAGATCGTCAGCACCGTCTTCCTCGCCGGCGTTTCCGCCATGGCCGGCAGCGAAGACAGGCAGACGAGGAATCCCGCCAGCCACGCCAGTGGCCATGAACGCGCGCTCATCGGCCAGAGGCTCCTTGGCGTATCCGAAACCAGAACGACGCGGAGCGTCGCAACATCAGGGGGCCTTATTGTAGCGCCTGAAAGTCGGCGAAATGCATCCAGAGATCGAGACTCGTCGATACGCGTGCACCTCACCAACTACTATCGGCAGTAGTTGCGGCCGCGCCTAGCCCGGGAGGACGAGCGGCGGCCGCGGGAGTGACCTCCCGCGACCGCCGTGGGCCGCGGACCGGATGAGGAGCACCTCAGGGCCGGACGAGCGGGAGGGCTCGTGCGGGGTGAAGTACCTGGTCCGCGGGCCAAATTTGCCGCAGCCTGGAGCGCCTGGCAACGAGATCGCCGCAGCTTAGGGACATTTCCGGGGCGCAGCTATGCGGAATCGGAACCCCAATGCGACAATACGGTGATGAGCCGAACAGTTCTCGCAGCCGTCCTCCTTGCCGGCGCACCTGCGCTAGCGCTCGGGCAGTCGGCATCGGCGCCTCTCGTCGTCACGGCAACCGTCGTCTCCACCTGCAAGGTGGAGGTGCCGAAATCGGCGGAGGCCGCGAGCTTCGCGACCATGCCGGTCGCCGTGACCTGCGCGCGTCGCGGCAGCGCGCCGCGCGTCCAGCGTCCGATCGCGCCGCGCCGCAGCCGCAGCGACGTTCGCGACGCGGTCCTGACCATCGATTTCTAGGGCGAATCAGAAGAGGATCCTGACGGTCAGGAGGTCGACGTAATTTCCTGGGGACGGGTCCTGCCGTGCAGGAATACGTCCATACGCCGGGACCACCACGGGCGTGCCGTTCGGTGGATTGTTCTGATAATAGACATCCGTGCCATACAAACCCTGGCCCCATATCGTCGTGTGAGTCGCGTCGAGATAGATGTTGTAGTAAAGGCGGGTCGTGGCGTCTGAATACATGTATCGGTCGAATTGGTTCGACAGGCCGGTGGTCATTTCAATACGAATTTTCTTCGCCTTGTTGTTGCATGTGTAGATGACCTGGGCCACCGCGTCGACGCTTGCGTTTGCCTCCGGATCGTAGTTGCCAAAGCTCAATGGCCGCGTTTCGATCGAGCAGAGTGCCCCTGCGGGGTCCTTTCCCTCCGGCGGGGCGGCCAACAACCCGCGTGGAAACTGCGCCTCGGCGCCCGGCCGCGCGCCGATAAGAGGCGCCATGGCCACCACGGCGATCAAGAGAGCTCGAGGCGGTGTCATCGCTGATCCTCCACGCACGTCACCACGCCGGCATCCGTCATCGGCGGTGCCTTGTCCGGCATATGAATCGTCGCCCGGCACGTACCAGCCTTCCAGCTGGCGACACCCGGATGATCGCCGGGCGGCAGATCTTCGAAATAGAATTCGCCGGTAACGTTCAGCGGCGAGCTGAACTCGGTGGCGCCAACGGTCAGCGTCAGGGTGCCATATTCCGGCGCCTTGCCGGCGGCGTCGAGGCGGCCCGTCAACGCGTGGATGACGGTCGCTTCGAACACCACGACGGCGCCGCCGCGATACGGGACCGCGATGTCCTGCGACACCGCGCCCAGCTTCATCTCGATGGGCAGATCATCCTGCACGATCCCGATTGGGCTCGACAGGTACGAACGCAGGTCTGGCACAAACAGCGATCCGTTTCTTCCCGTGCGTCCGGACAGCTGATTGTTCGCGAGCACGCGCACGCCCCGCTGCTCCGGCACCTTCACCAGCGCGAACCCGTCGTCGACCGGCCGCGACAGCAGCACTTCGCCGCCGATGGCGACAATGCTGCCGGCAAGGTTGATGGTGCCGATCGCCTTGTCGTCTTGAGAACCATCGACTCGCATGCCGACGATACCGCGCCGGCCTTGCGCCTCGAAGGTTCCCGTGGTCCGGTACGGCTCGTTCGCGTCGGCGTCGACGCGGAAACCGAAGCCGGGCCCCAGCGGCAACGATCGCTGGACGTTCACCGACGTCAACGCCTGCCCTGCCGTATCGACCGTCGTCACCGCGCTGGCCACCGTGCGCCAACCGAGCGCATACGTCAGGGAGGCAAAGCCCTGCCACGCGGCTGGCGATCCCGCCTGTTTCACGTGTGTCGCGTTGACCGACAGTTGGGCGCGTGACGTGACGTTCACCGTGTAGCCCAGTCGCAACAACTTGTCGTGCGCGGTCGCGAGCGCATCCTGCAGGTTGGTTTTCACCGAGTCGGGGAGGCGTCCGAGAAAATCCGGATTGATTTGTGAGAGGCGGGCGGTGATCGCCGACGGCCCGCCGAGCGTCCCGCCGAGGGTGAGCGAACCAAGCCTGCCGAGCGACACGCTGGCGGACGCGTCGGCGGTCACCTGCTCACGGTCTGCCGGAATGAGGAACAGATTCTGGAACTTCGGCCCGATCCATGTCCCGCGGATGTCGGTGCTGACCCAGTTCGAGAGGAAGGAGTAGACGGCGGTCGCGGCATAACCTTGTTCCTTGTCGGCGTTCTGGCTGGCCAGTCCTTCGGCGCCGAACGTTCCCAGCCGCCAGAGCCTGGCGTTGAACCCGACCCCTCCCATCGCGAGATCCTTGGCGCCTTCTGCTTGAAAGCCGATCGTCAACGAATCGGTGAGGCCGATGTTGTGGACCGCCGTGCCCATCCCGCGCCCGTACTCGACCGTGGTGCCGCTCGACGTGCGTTCCAGGCCGGCGACATACGAATAGTCCTGCTCACCGCGTTTCAACAACTGCGTCGAGAGGTAAAAGCCAAGGTCGATCGACTGCTGGCGGCCGAAGGCATCGCGGATGATCACTCGGGCATTTCCGAGGCCGGTTTCGATCGGCAGATCGTTCAGCGTAAATCGTCCGGGCGGCAACCGCACCGACGACACCAGGCGGCCGTCGACGTAGACGTCCGCGGTCGACGGCGTGCGCACGGCGCCTCTGATCTGCGGCGCGGGATAGATGGCGTAGTACGGATCGAGGTCCTGTTGCGTCGAGACACTGAAACCGCCGACCACCGGCGAGCTGCCCAGCGTCGTCGATCGCCCGATCGTGTCGCCGAGGACCCAGCGACGCCGGCTTGGAACCTGATCGAACGACAAGCTGGTCAATCCGGGCGTGAACGCGCCGGTGTCGTCGACGCTGCCCGCGCTCTGGAACAGCGCGCCGAACAGATGCATGCCGAGCTCGCCGTAGCCGGTGGTCTTGCCGTCGGTCGACCAGTTCGCGGAGTAGTTCAGAAAGACAGCGTTGTTCGAGCTGACCTTCCATCCGGGCGGACGCGGGTTGGAGATCGCCAGCTCGGTCGTGCTCAACAGCGCAGGGTCCGCGGAAATGATCAGGCGAATCTCCGCTTCGTCGAGGGTGAACGTGATCTGCGGCGCGAGCGATGCGAGCGACACGCGCGCGATGGTGTCCGGCGCGAACACCTGTCGTGTACCGTCCGGAACCCTCAGCACGCCGGCGGCGACGAGGACCGATGGATCGACCCACGGTCCATCGGCCCTCAGCAGGATCTCGATGTCGCCCTTCGGTTCGTCGTTGATCACAAGGGCCCAGATCGAGCGGTCCTGCGCGAGAGCCGGCGCGCCGACGAGCAGTGCCGTCGCGACGATCGCTCCTAGGGCGCAGCGCACGCAGCCGGCGACACCTGGCTTGCGCCCTTGAGCGATCCGTTGTGCCCGATCACTTCGACGGCGACGGAGGTGGTCGACGTGCATTCCGTGGCCGTGATCGGCACTTCAAAGATTCGCGTCGCGCCTGGCAGCACGTACCAACCGGGTCCTTCTTTCGTGAAGGTGGGGGCGGCCGATCCACCAGTCCCTTTGACTGAAATGGTATCGACGGTGATGTGCAGGTTGCCGGTGTTGCGAACACGCGTCAGCACCTTGCCGTTCACGACCGAGACGCCATCGATCACGGCGGTCCGCGAAGGCTTCGCCGGCCGGACGAATACCGGGATGCCGATCTTGGTGCGGAGGGCCACCGCGTTCACGGCGGACGCCGACCGATTGGACTGATCCGGGAGCTCTTCGATGAACAGCCGAAACGATTGTTCGACGTCACGGGCGGTGCCGGCGTTGATGCCGATCCGGATGTTGCGCGACGCGCCGCCGGCCAGCTCGACGAGCTTGGGAAAGAACGTGACGTCGGACGAGGGGTTCAGCGACATCTGACCATGCTCGTCTTCGGACCAGCTGACGAGCGTGACTTCGAATCGCAACGGCAACGTGCTGCTGTTGCGAAGCGTCACGAGCGCGCTGGTCGCCGACGTGGAGAGGTTGATCTCGGTCGGCGTGACGGTGAAGTTGGACGCGGTGGCGGTGTGAGGCGCAAGCAGCAGCGCCGCCATGGCTGCCGAGACGACGTGCAGTCGCATGATCTCCGTCCTTCAGAAATTCACCGTCGCCACGACGGTATCGATGTAGTTGCCGACCGTGGCGTCTTGCGCCGCCGCCACGCGTCCGTAGACCGTGTAGCTGCGCGGGTTTCGATTCGGCGCCGCAGGAACATCGAGGCCGGTGGTGGGCGTATTGCCCCAGACCGTGGAATGTGTTGTGTCCTTGTAGAGTTCGTAGATCAGATACGCCGCTGCCCCCTGAGTCATCCGGCGCGTAGCGCCCTGGGCGTTGGCGCCGGGGTCCAGGCCCACCTTCGCCGCTGCCCCTTTCGTGCAGGTGACCGTCACGGTGCCGACGCCGTCGAGCGGCGCCGTGACGTTGGCGGCGATCGAATCGTAGTTGCCGAAGGCCACCGGCGCGGTGGTAATGGTGCAGTTCTTCGTGACGCTGGCGCTGACGTTGAGGCTCGCCGATGCGCTCTGCCCGCCGAGCGCACTCTCGGCCGCGATCGAGACGACGGCGAAACCCGCGAGAACGATCACAATCCGACGCATCGGTGCCTCCCGACAGTTGTGTGACTCAAAAGGCAAGAGTCGCGCCGATCCCGGGACAGGAAATCCACGGGAAATCGACGCTCAAGACGCCATGCGCTACGCCCGCCCGAAGGGCCTCCGATAGTTCGGAGGTTCGTCCGCTCGGGAACATCACTTTCTCGGATAGAGCAGCGAGACCGTCAGGCGCAGCAACTGGCCCGCTGCCCCCTGAGGTTTCGTGGTGTTGTAGTAGTACTGCACGCCGAGCGACATCGGCCGGCCGTCGAACACCGTGGTCCGCGTGATCCCGAGCCCGAGCGGAAACGTCCATTCGTTGCCGTCGCTCGCATCCCAGTTCGCGGTGATATTCGGCGCGTAGGCGAGCGCCCAGCCGCCGCCGAAGTTGTAGTTGACGAACGGCTGGAGCAGGAACGCGTTGGTCTCCGGCTCGCCGCCGGCGTCGGACATCGGCCAGACCTGCGTGATCAGCGCACCGACGACCCAGGGTCCCGTGGCGGTGAGGCCGACAGCCGAAAACCCGCCGGCCCACGAACCGGTCTTGACCGGCGACGCGGTCGCAGTCGGAAGCGAAAACATCGGCCCGACGCCCCAAATGAATTTACCGGGGTGCGCCGGCGTCACGAACAGCTGCTCCTGGATGTCGCCGACCCCGCTGAACGACGTGCCGTTGGCACCGGGGACGCTGTAGAGGGGAACGATGGTGCGCGCGATCATCGACCAGTTGTCGGTGAGCTTGAACGGGATCACCGGCTGAAAGTTCAGGTTGAACAGCGTCTGGTCGCCGAGATCGCCGCCGGTGTTGAAGTTGAACTGAAACGGCAGCGCGGTTACATCGCCAACCGGGTTCTGCGTCTTCTTGGCGAGCTCCGTCGCATCCGGCGGCGGCTCCGGCTGCTGGGCAAACACCGGCGCCGCAATGACGGTCAACCACGCCGCTACGACGGCACACGCCAATCTCATGCGGGCGACGATACGCAGCGCCGCCGTTCGTCGTCTATGCGTTTCCGGCAGCGGAGTCTTATGACTCGGCCGGCTTCAGCGAGTTGAAGTAGCCGTTGGCGGTCGCGATCGCCTGATCCGCGCGGCCGAACGACTCGCCCGCGCGCGCGTTCAACTTCTCGGCCTGTGCCTTGAGGGACGCGGTGCCGCTCGGCGAGAGATCGCTGCCCAGATAGGTGATCTGATCGGCGAGGTCCTTGCGCACCGGCTCGAGCGACTGCCCCGCCTCCCGCAGCGAGGTCAGGACGTTGGCGTACCGTTTCTGGCTGTCGTCGAGCCGCTGTTGCGCCTGCGCGCGCAGCTGCTCGTCCTGAATGTTCTTGATCGAGGCGGCGCGGCCGGCGAAATAGGTCGTCCCCATCGCCTCCATGGCAGTGACCCGCTGGCGGGCATCAGCGAGGCTCTCGTTCATGTCCTTGACGGCGTTCAGCAGCTTCTTGTAGTCGCCTTTCATGTCTTTCGACGGCTGCGTCACCAGCGTGTTGTAGGCCGTGAGCGTGTTCTGGACGCGCAACTTCGCTTCAGCGACAGCCGAGGACGTCTCCCCGCCCGCCTTCACGAAGTTCGCGGTCTCCTTGATGCCGTCGGTCTCGCTACGTTGTGCCGCACCGGCCGGAACGGCCGACAGCGAGGTGATGAACAGCGCCGCGCTCATGACAGTGGTGATCGACGAGGGAAGACGCGTCATCAGCTACCTCCGATGTTGAATCTGGTGGGACACATCGGGCAGGTTAACGACGACAGTGTTGGGCGACTATGCTGTTTCGGCACGAGCGCTCGTCGATGCGCGACGGCCAGCACAGCCGTTCACGCGAGCGCCTCATCAATATCTGGCGATGCCGGTCAGTGTACCGGAGCGCCTTTGCCGACGCCGCCCTGCGCGTCGGCCAGCGGGTGCGAGACCACGAACGCCTGCGGGTCGATCGCCCGGACGATCGTCTTCACCTTGCCGATCTCGAGCCGCGTCACCACGCACAAGAGGATCTCCTGCTCGGCGCCGGTCAGGCCGCCGAAGCCGCGATACACCGTCACGCCGCGCTTCAGATCGCCGACGATGCGCTCGCGGATCAGCGCGCTGCGCGCCGACACGATCGTGATTGCGGTGTACTGCTCGAGGCCGTAGATCACGAAATCCAGCGTCCTGGCGGCGGCGATGTAGGTGAGGATCGAGTAGAGCGCCGGTTCGACGCCGAGCAGCGACATCGCCGTGAGAAACAGCACGATGTTGAACCCGAGGATCACGTCGCCGACCTTGAGCAGGTGGCTGCGCTTGCTGATCAGCAGCGCCGCGATCTCGGTGCCGTCGAGCACGGCGCCGCCGCGAACCGCGAGGCCGATGCCGGCGCCGATGAAGAAGCCGCCGAACACCGCGGTCAGCAGGCGATCCGGGGTGACGTCGGGAAAATGCACGGTCGCCAGCACCACCGACAGGCCGCCGATCGCCAGCGCACTGCGGATCGCGAACGCGCGTCCCATCTGGCGGTAGCCGATCGCGACAAACGGCGCGTTGACGAGCGGCAACCAGACCGCCAGCGGGACAGCCGTCACCTTCGCGAGCAGCATCGAGACGCCGGTGACGCCGCCGTCGATGAAGTTGCTGGAGAGGAGAAAGCCCTTGAGGCCGAAGGCGGCGGCGAGAATCCCCAGCGCGATCAACAACGCGTTCAGCAATTCTCGCCGCATCGTCTCCGTTCGCTACTTGCCGACGACGCCGCAGGCGACGCGGTCGCCCGCGTTGCCGGCCGGATCGGTCTTCAGGTCATCGACGCCGGCGTGCACCACCAGCGCGGCGTCCACGCCCATCTTCATGTGGGGCGCGGCGATCGTGGTCTTCGCCGTGCCGTCCTTCAGCACGGTGAAGTTGTTCATATCGCCGGCGTGCGGGCCCTCGGGATTCTGGAGTCCGTGCTTCTTGTTCTCGGGGTTGAAATGCGGACCGGCCGACGTGAACGCCGGGCCCTCGCAGGTTGGCGTCTGGTGAAAGTGGATCGCGTGGCGGCCCGGTGTCAGGTTCTTCAGATCGAGCGCGAGCGAAACGCCGCCGTCCTTGGCGGCCGAGAGCGTGGCGGTGCCGACGGACTGACCTTGTCCGTTCTTCAACTCCACGGCGGTTTCGTTTTTCTGCGCGGTCAACTGAAGCATTCCGACGGTACAAACAAAGACAATTGCGGACAACGATTTCATCATGACAACGATTATGACGCGATGTCACAGAGTTGTCATCGCTGCGGCGGCCGCGCGATCCGGATCGCGGCGATGGCGGCCGTCAGTCGCGGGCGAACCAGGCCGCCGGAAGGCCCACGCCGAGTGCGTGAATCACGAGGCCGTTGATGAACACCGGCAGCACGAACGGTCCTCTGGCCGTGGCGGACAGCGGGATGACCGCGTATTGCATCACGAAGTACGCCGCGATGCCGTACACGATGCCGGCGATCACCGTCTGCTTGCGCATGAACGGAATCGCGCGACTCAGGAGATAGAAGATCGCGACGATCAGGAACGCGATGAAGTAGTGCAGGATGATGCCGAGGCCGATGCTGTGAATGCCCATCCGCGCGGCGTTGCGGCCGTAGATCCCGGCGGCGATGCTCTGGAAGATGCGTCCCGGGCTGACACCGCTGCGCAGCCCGAAGAACACGATCGCGTCGAGGGCGTCGAGCGTGCCGACGACGAGGGTGCCGTAGAGAATCGGATGGGCGGAGCGCGGGCGTGTCGGCATGGGGGTAACGGTACCGAAAAAACCGCAGGGAAGGCAACGAAACGCCCGACTCGGTCTCAGAGACGGCGTCTCAGAGGTGGCGTCTCAGAGACCGGCGGGGGCCGTTTTACTTTATTGCGATCGGGGCGAGACAGTCGTCGGCATTTTCTGCCTTCAGCGGAAGCCACCGCCGGAACTCGGCGTCGGACGCGGCCACGATCAGCACCGGCGAGAGCGCGGCGGGATCCAGACCGCTGCCGCCGGCCGCCCGCATCTGCTGCGCCACCTGCTGACGAAACGCGCCGAACGCCGGCCAGTCGAAGCGGACGAAGTAGACCTGCCGCGTCAGGCCCGGCTCGCTGATACGCCGGTGCGCCATGCATCGCGGTTCGAGCGTCGCCGACTCGAGGCCCGCGGCCCGCGCCGACGTCAGCAGCGCGTCGGCGGAGAGCGCGCCGGCCTGGCCCGGGGTGAACTCGCTCTGCAGCACAAGCGGCAGCGCCGCCGGCACCGGACCGCTCAGCGACTCCCCGGAGCGGGAGAACACCTGACCGAACAGGATCGCCGCGGTCTCCTTGCCGGGTTGCAGGCCCAGCAGCACGCCCGACGCGTTCGGCGACGGATCGACCGCAAGGGCCCACCCCCCGAAACGGCTTCGGGCGATCTCGTACGGCTCGGACCGCACGTTCATCACCGAATGGACGAACAGCCACGCGAAGCCGCCGACCGCGGCGACGATGATGGCCATCTTGATCAGCACACGCTTCATCGATTCACGCTCGCTTGACCCAGGATCCTGCTCAGCCGGCGACAAAAGTGTCGGGCCGGAGAGTGTACGTCACCTGATGTCATCGCGGCCAAGAAGCCACCCGGGCGGTGCTAGACTCATTTCTTTTCGAGGAGGCTCCGCGTCATGATCGGCTTGTCCAGAATCCGCACGCTCTTCGTCTGTGCCGCCCTGCTCGCGCTGTCGGCCGGATGGAACTTCGGCGCGCGCCCCGAGCTCGCGGCGCAATCGGCGGCCGCCGACGGCAGCCTCGATCCGGCGTTCGTCAGCGCCTTCAAATGGCGCAGCGTCGGTCCGGATCGCGGCGGCCGTTCGATCGCCGTCTCCGGCGTGAAAGGACGCGCCAAGGAGGCGTACTTCGGCGCGACCGGCGGCGGCCTCTGGAAGACGACCGACGGCGGCGCCAAGTGGGCGCCGGTCACCGACGGCCAGATCACGAGCTCGTCGGTCGGCGCCGTCGCCGTCTCGGAATCGAACCCCGACATCGTCTACATCGGCATGGGCGAGGCGTGCATCCGCGGCAACATCATGGGCGGCGACGGTGTCTACAAGTCGATCGACGCCGGCAAGACCTGGACCAACGTCGGCTTCCACGACTCGGACGCGATCTCGAAGATCCGCATCCACCCCACCAACCCGGACATCGTCTTCGTCGCCGACTTCGGCCGCTACGGCAAGGACAACGACGAGCGCGGCGTCTTCAAGAGCACCGACGGCGGCAAGAACTGGAAGAAGGTGCTGTTCCGCAATGCCAAGACCGGCGCGGTCGACGTCGCGATCGATCGCAAGAACCCGAGCGTGATGTACGCCGCGTTGTGGGAGGCCTATCGCATCGAGTATCAGATGTCGAGCGGCGGCCCCGGCAGCGGCTTCTTCAAGTCGACCGACGGCGGCGAAACCTGGAAGGAGATCACGCGCAACCCCGGCCTACCCACCGGCATGATCGGCAAGATCGGGATCGCCCTCACGGCCGCCGACTCGAATCGCGTCTACGCGCTGGTCGAGAACGAAAACGGCGGCCTGCTGGCGTCCGACGATGCCGGCGCCACCTGGAAGATGATCAATACCGGCCGCAACATCCGGCAGCGCGCCTTCTATTACACCCACGTCTTCGCCGATCACCAGAACAAGGACATCGTCTACGCCTTGAACACGAGCGCGTTCCGCTCGACCGACGGCGGCAAGACGTTCGCGAACATGGGGAACGGAACGCACGGCGATCACCACGACATCTGGATCGATCCCGACGACCCGCAGCACGTCGTGCTCGGCAACGACGGCGGCGGCGCGATCACCTTCAATGTCGGCGCGGGGACGCTGCGGTCGTGGTCGGACCAGGATTTCCCGACCGAGCAGTTCTACCACGTCATCACGACCAAGCACGTGCCGTATCACCTGTGCGGCGCGCAGCAGGACAACAGCACGATGTGCGTGCCGAGCACCAACGGCAGGGTGGGCCGCGGCGGCCAGCCGACGGTCGAGGCGTTCTACCAGGTCGGCGGCAACGAGGATGGCTACATCGCGCCCGATCCGAAGGACGTCGACGTGTTCTTCTCGGGCTCCAACAATGGCAGCTTCATCACCCGCCTGAACCGCCGCACCGGCGAGCTGCGCGAGGTGAACCCGTACCCGCGCTTCTTCTCGGGCGAGAACTCCGCGTCGGTGGTCGAGCGCTGGCAGTGGACGTTCCCGATCGTCTTCTCGCCGGTCGACCCGAACATCCTCTACACCTCGTCGCAGCATGTCTGGAAGACCACCAATCAGGGCCAGACGTGGGAAAAGATCAGCGACGATCTCACCCGCCACGATCCGAAGACGATGCAGGACTCGGGCGGGCCGATCACCCACGACATGAACAGCCCGGAGATCTACGCCACGGTGTTCTCGCTCGCGCCTGGCAAGACCGACGTGAACATCATCTGGGCCGGCTCCGACGACGGCCTCGTCCACCTGACGCGCGACGGCGGCAAGACCTGGACGAACATCACGCCGAAGGACATGCCGGATCTGGGCCGCGTCAGCCAGATCGACGCCTCGTCGACCGACGCGGGCACCGCCTATATGGCGGTGAAAAAACCGCTGCTCGAGGACTTCTCGCCCTACCTGTTCCGCACCCACGACTTCGGCCGCACCTGGACCAAGATCGTCAGCGGCATTCCGGCCAACGACTACACCCACGTCGTCCGCGAGGATCCGACGCGGCGCGGCCTGCTCTACGCCGGCACGCAGCACGGTTTCTACGTCTCGCTCGACGACGGCGACCACTGGCAGGCGCTGAAGAACGGGCTGCCGGACACACCGGTGCACGACATCTGGGTGGAGGCGGCCGACGTCGCCATCGCCACGCACGGCCGCGGCTTCTATCTCCTCGAGGACGTGGCGCCGCTGCGTCAGTACGGCGCGCCGGTGACGACGGCGACGACGGCATATCTCTTCAAGCCGGCCGACGCGACGCGATCGGCCTATCCGGCCAAGATCACGTACTGGCTGAAGACCACACCGCAAAAGATGACGCTCGAGATTCTCGACGCCAGCGGTCAGGTGGTGCGCAGCTTCAACGGCGCGCCGCCGAGCGAAGGCCGCGGCCGGGCCGGTGGCGCGGGCAGGGCGGGTGCGGCCGGAGCCCCAGGTTCGCAGGGAGCTCGAGGTGCTCAGGGGGCGGCGGCTGCGGATGCACCGGCCAATCCGAACGCCGATCCGCCCGCGAGCGACGACGAAGAAGGCGGAGGCCGCGGCCGCATCCCGACGGCGCCGATGGCGGCCGGCGTGCAGCATTTCACCTGGGATCTGCAGTACGCGCCGGTCACCCCGTTCCAGGGGATGGTGCTGTGGGGCGCGACGACCAACGGACCGCTCGCGCTGCCGGGCACGTATCAGGCGAAGCTGACGGTGGACGGACAGGCGTTCACGCAGCCGATCACCGTCAAGAAGCACCCGCTCTACACCGTCAGCGACGAGGACATGAAGGCCCAGTTCGAGCTGGCGAGCCGGATTCGCGACAAGGTCAACGAGGCGAACGACGCGATCATCCAGATCCGGCGAATCAAGACGCAGCTGAAGGATCGGACCGACAAGAACAACAGCGCCGACGCGAAAGCGATCGCGGAGCAGTTCACCAAGGAGCTGAGCGCGGTCGAGGAAGACGTCTATCAGGTGCGGAACCAGAGCAATCAGGATCCGCTGAACTTTCCAATCAAGACCAACAACCGCCTCGCCTCGCTGCTGCGCGTGGTCAGCACGGGTGAAGGGCGGCCAATCGGCAACGCCGAGCCGATCTTCAACGATCTGCAGAAAGAGCTGAAGGCCGAGACCGATCGCCTGCAGCGCGTGATCGGCACCTACCTGCCGCGATTCAACACGCTCGCGCAGCGGATCGGGATGGAGCCGATCTCCGAGAAGTAGGAGGTCCGAGCGCCGGTAAAAACTCTTCTTCGTGCGTCCTTCGTGTCGAGTCTTCGTGGTCAGGGCGGCTTTATTTCACGCGGACGCGGCTCTCCAGATAGGTGATCGTGCCGTCGATCGCCTTGAACCAGTGCGGCGTGCCCGGCGGGACCACGATCACGTCGCCCTTCCCTACCGTGCGCGTCATGCCGTTCTTGATCGTCCGGCTTCTGACGATGTCCGGATCGGCCGGCGGCGGCGCGGGCGGATCGAGCGTCCCGCCGGTGACCAGCGATCCGGCGCCTTCGATGATGTAGTAGACCTCCGTGCTGAACGGGTGGACGATCGCGTACTGCGGCTCGCCCGCGCCGGTGCGGCGCCTGACGACAATGCCTGGCGTGATCGTCACGGCGGCGCCGGCCGCCGGATCGGCAGCGACGGCGCCGGCGAGGCCCGTGCTGACGTCGGCGGCGCTCATGTAGACGGCGCCGGGCGCACCGGGGCCCTGGGCCAGCAGCGGCAGGCCAAGGACCGGAAGCACGACGAGCCAGGCTCGCAGACGGCGCATGTTCAGTCTCCTGTTCGCAGGCGTGAAGCCTGCGCGACATTCTGAACCGGTTCCGTCCGCCGAGCCCGGTGTTTATTGGGGCGTCGATGCGCGATACATCGGGAGCCACACGGCGGCACAGGCCTTGTGATATGCGGACTCCGCGTGCTGCAGCGGCTGCAAGCAGATTTCGCCTTCGCACGAGCAGCTCGACCCGAGGCACGGATCCTTCTTCGCCGCGCACTCCTCGGTGAACTTCATCTCGATGCCGGCGCACGCGTCGAGAAACGCCTGCCGGTTCTCCAGCGCCAGCAGGCCCGCCAGTTCGGCCTTCGAGAGCCGGCCCTCGGCCGCAAGGCTCTTCAACTGCTCCGGTGTGCGTGAGAGGGTCTCCATGGTCCGGTCCTCCTGGTGGCGCGGCCACCCGCAGGAGGATGGCGCAAGCACCGTACCGATCCGGCCTGCGCGAAACCCCCGGTATCTGGCGTGAATCAGGGGGACGGACCCGCGAGTGCCGGGAATGCGGCAGCCGCCGCCGGGATCCCGCAAGCCAGCCGGCGTTCGGCGTTGTCCAGTGGTCGATCAACGAACGACTAGCGGACCTTCCCCAGCCAGCGGTCCGCCGTCGCGCGCAGCATCCGTACCTGCCCCTGGCCGAACTCCAGCTCGGCGTCGAACGTACGCTCGACGACGCTGCCCGCGCTCGCGATGCGATCGAGCTCGGCGAGCGACACGGTCGCGACCACCGACCGCCGGCTGTGGAGCCTGGTCACGACCGGGACCCCTTCGCCGTCCACGCGCAGCGTCATTTCAGGCGCATCGTCCTGCACCGGGTGCTGGGTCACCACGATATCGACGGCGCCCGGCGCCGCGACCGGCCCCTGCACCGGATGTCGTGCGATGAAGTCGATGGTGTAGACCTCCCCGCCGGCGCCGTTCTGAAAGGTGAGCGTGGCGGTCTCGGTGACCATCCCCGCCTTGCCGTCGATCTGCATCTGGCCCGAGATCCGGTCGCCGACGATGTGCTGGCCGGGCGCCGGAGCTTGTGCCAGCGCAACTCCCGGGCAGGCAAGGCCGAGCAGGCCGGCGAGGACGACTGTGAGGCGTGCCATGAACGTTCCCCCTTCGGGCTTTAGACCCCGCGTGGCGGCAATTGGTTTTGACGTGGTCGCCTGATAATCTGCGGCAGGACAACAGGAGGTCGCGATGGAGCGCTGGTGGCAGGACCTACGGTTCGCGACGCGCGTCTTGATCAAGAAGCCCGGCTTCACCACGGTGGCGGTCTTGTCGCTGGCGCTCGGCATCGGCGCCAACACCGCCATCTTCACGGTGATCAACGCCGTGTTCCTTCATCCCCTCGCGATTGAGGATCCCTCGCACGTCGTCGAGATGTTCACGCGGGACGCCAAGACCGTGCAGGCCGCGAACTTGACGCTCACCCCGAGCTCGTTTCAGAACTACGAGGATTACCGCGATCAGAACAAGGTGTTCACGGGCCTGGCGGGCTACTTCCCCTTCGGGCTGCAGTGGACGAGAAACGGCGAGACGCAGGGCCTGCCGGCGATGATGACGAGCGCGAACTATTTCGAGGTGCTCGGCATCAAGCCGTTCCGCGGCCGGCTGTTCAGACCCGACGAAGACCGCTCGCTCGGCGCCGACACCGTCGCCGTCGTCAGCCACAGCTTGTGGATCAGGGAATTCGGATCCGACCCGAACCTGATCGGCCGGACGCTCACGCTGAACGGCCTGCCGTTCACGGTCATCGGCATCACCCCGCCCGGCTTCAAGGGGACCTTCTCGCTGGCCGGCCCCGACCGCGTCTGGGTGCCGCTCAGCATGCGCGAGCAGCTCGCGAACGGGCAGCTGCGAACGCTGATGTCCAACCGCCGATTCCGCTGGATCAACATGATCGGCCGGCTGAAGCCCGGCGTCCCCGTCAAGCAGGCCGACGCCGCGATGAAAACGATCGCGGCCGCGCTCGAGAAACAGTTTCCGGCCGCCAACGAGGGGCGCACGCTGGAGATGGCGCTCGAGTCGGACGCCGCGCTCGGCATCAACGGCCGCGGTCAGCTGGTCCTCGCGGGCAGCGTGATGATGGGCGTGGTCGGCCTCGTGCTCCTGATCGCGTGCGTGAACCTCGCGAACCTGCTGCTGGCGCAGTCGGCGACGCGCGAAAGGGAGATGAGCATCCGCTCGGCGATGGGAGCGGGGCGCGGCCGGATCGTGCGGCAGCTGCTGACCGAGAGCGTCCTGCTGGCGGTGCTCGGCGGCGCGGCCGGCATGGTGGTCGCCTACTGGGGCCGCACCGCCCTCTGGTCGTTCCGGCCGCCGTTCCTGGGAAACGCCTCGATCGATCTCAGCTTCGAACCGCGCGTGCTGTTGTTCACGGCGGCGATGTCCGTGCTCACCGGCCTCCTGTTCGGCCTCGCGCCGGCAATCCGCGTGTCGCGGACCAACCTGAACGACACCCTGAAGGCGGGCGGGCGCACCGGCGCGTCGAGCGTCGGCAGCAACCGGATCCGCAGCGCGCTGGTGATGTCGGAGATCGGGCTCGCGACCGTCGCGCTCATCGGCGCCGGCCTGTTCGTCCGCAGCATGCAGGCGGCGCAGCGCATGGACCTCGGCTTCGACTCGGCGCACCTCGGCTTCATCGGGCTGAATCCCGGCCAGCAGAAGTACGACATGGCGCGCGGCCAGCAGTTCTATGAGGACGCGATGGCGAAGGCGCGGACGGTGCCGGGCGTGGAGGCGGCGACCGTGGCATCGGCGCCGCCGCTCCAGGGCGGGCTCCTGCTCACCGTGTTCCCTGAAGGCGAGGCACAGAATCCCAACTATCGCGGCTCCCTCGTGCAGTTCAACGACGTCGCGCCGGGCTACTTCGACGCCCTCCGCATCCCGCTGCGTGCGGGCCGGGACTTCAACGACTTCGATCGCGATCAGACGAAGATCGTGGCGGTCGTGAACGAGGCGCTGGCCAGGCAGCTCTGGCCCGGCCAGGATGCCCTGAGCAAGCGCTTCACGATCGTGCAGGACAGCCGGCTCATCGAGATCGTCGGCATCGTCGCCACGTCAGTGGTGAACGCGGTGGGAGAGGCGCCGACGCCGGTCATCTACCGGCCGTTGCGGCAGGAGTACGCACCGGGCGCGTCGCTGCTGATCCGCACGAAGGGCGAGCCCGAGCCGCTGCTCGGCGCGGTGCGCGACCAGGTCCAGACGCTGGACCGCAACATGCCGATCCGCGGCACCGGCACGGTGCAGAGGAACATCGAGGCCGGACTCTGGGCGCCGCGCATGGGTGCGGCGCTGCTCAGCATCTTCGGCGGCCTGGCGCTGCTGCTCGCGATGATCGGCGTCTATGGCGTGATGTCGTACTCGGTGGCGCAGCGCGCACAGGAGCTCGGCATCCGGATGGCGCTGGGCGCGCAGGCACGCGACGTCCTGGTGCTGGTGCTGAAGCAGGGGATGGTGCTGGCCGCCGGCGGCGCCGCGCTCGGCGTGGTGCTGGCGCTGCTTCTCGGCCAGGCGGTCAGCACGCTGCTGTTCGGCGTCAGCGGGCGCGATCCGCTCACGCTGGCCGGGGTCAGCATCGCGCTGACGATGGTCGCGCTGCTGGCGTGCTATATCCCGGCCCGCCGCGCCGCGCGGGTCGACCCGCTGATCGCCTTGCGGGACGAGTGAGGCCGCGAATGCCCCGGTAGTGTCCGGCTTTAGCCGGACTTTCACGAGGTCCGCCTAAAGGCGGACACGACCGAAACCTGTGCTCGTGCGTTCAGAACGGCGGACCGACCGCGACGTCGTCGAAGACCACCGACGTCGATGCCGCCGCGTCGTGGCTGGTCACCGGCAGCCCGATGTAGAACTCCCTCGCGGCGAAGGGCACACGCACGGATCCGAGAGTGGTCCAGTGGTCCCCGTCACTCGACCAGGACGAGGTGAACGTGCCGCTGCTCAGCGTGAGACGGACCCAGGCGGGCGCGGCGCCGGGGACGTCGGCGGTTTGCACGCTCGCGCCGCCAGGCGTCGCGCGAGACTGCATCGCGACGCCTTTGCCCGGCGTCACCACCGCCATCACGTGCCGGGATCCGGCCGTGAGATCTTCGCGAATCATCACGCCGGCCTTTGCCCACGGATCCGGATCGGTGATGCTTCGCACGCGCGCGGTGATCGTAACGTCGTTGCTGTACGGCCTCGAGGCGTAGAAGAACGCATCGGCAGTGCCCCAGATGTCGGCGCCCCTGCCGGTCGCCGTGAATGTCACGCCGTCAGGAGCGACCGACCCTGAGCCGGCGCCGATCGCGTGCCCGGTCAACGTCAGCGCGTCCTGAATCGTGACCCGGGAAAACGACGCCGTCGCCACTTTCCCGTCCGCGTGACTGCTCACGGCCAGACCGACCAGCGGCGCGCCCGGCAGATCGGCCAGCGTCTCCTGACCGATCGCCGTCCACTCGTCGGCCGTCGCCTTGCGATAGTAGGCGGTGATCGTGGTGCCGCTGCGCTGTAGCTTCAACCACACCGGCGCCGTGGTCGCGGGGCCCGCGGTATGCACGCTGACGCCGTTCTCCGCCGGACGCCGCTGGAAGGCGACGCCCTTCCCGGGTGAGGCAAACAACGACGCATGTGCGCTGCCCGGATTGAGGTTTGCGCGGATCATGATGCCGGCCTTCGTCCAGGCGCTCACATCCTGCACCGCGTCCACCCGGGCGGTGATCTCGAAGTCGCCGGCCCACTTGGTCCAGACGTAGTGGAACTCGTCGGCCGTTCCCCAGATGTCGCTGCCGCTTCCACGGACCGTGTAGATGTCGTTCGCAGGATCGTAGGCGTCGCCGCCGGCCGCGCCGACACCGCCGACATCCGTGCCCGCCGCAAACTGGCCCGACCCGTCGTCGGTCGTGACGACCGTGTAGACCACCGTGTCGGAGGCGGAGTGGCCGTGACCGTCGTTCACCGTGACCGTGACCGGGTTGTCGCCGTCGTGAAACGCCGATTCGAAGCAGGCATTCGGATAGGTGGCGACGAACGCCCCCGCCGCGTCGTGAATCTCGTAGGTGAGCATGTCCTCGTCCGGATCGGATGCCGCAGGCCGCAGGATGATGCTGTGATCGTTCAGCAGTACGACGTCGGGGCCGGCGTTCGCGGTCGGCGGACGGTTCGCCACGGCGGGGATGTTGAAGAGGATCGCGCCGTTTGACACGATCAGGTCGGTGGCGCCATCGCCGTCCAGATCGGAGGTATTCAGCGAGCTGAGCGTGTCGCGATAGCGGTCGACTTGCGGATCGGTCGGATCCATCAGGCTCTGATCGCCGACCGAGAAGTTTCGGGCCACCATGAAGCTGCCGTTCGCCGACCCCGCCAGCACCGACACGCTGTCCCAGGTCTTGAGCGTCGTCGTGCAGTCGTCGCGCGCGATGCTCGAGCGGTTGCCGGTCGCCACATCCACGATGCCGTCGCGGTTGAAGTCGCCTGCCACGATCTGCATCGGTCCGGTCGCCACCGGATACTCGACCGGCGCGGCGAACGTGCCGTCGCCCCGGCCGCGAAACGCGACCACGAACCCTTCGCCGAACCCGGAGTCGGAGTTCTTGGTACCGGCGGCGACCAGCAGATCGAGCCGGCCGTCGCGATCGAGATCGGCAACCGTGACGTCGTTGGCCTGGTGGGTCAGCCCAAGGTCGGACGGCGAGAAGACCATCGCCCCCTGGTTCATGAAGACGGAGATCGTGCCGCCTTCTCCGTTGGCGGTGACGAGATCTCTCCGGCCGTCGTTGTCGAGGTCGGCCACGATACCGTCGAGCGATGCGCCGGACGTGACCAGTCCGATCGGCGTCCCGAACGTGAAATCACCGTTCCCGGGATAGACGTCCACGCCGGTGGCACTTGGCAGCACCAGATCGCGCTTGCCGTCCTCGTCGAAATCGGCCGACAGCGCGAACGAGAATTCGGCGTGTACCGATGAGGTGACGACCACCGCCGTCCCGAGCGTCGCGGTGCCGGTGCCTGGCAGGAGCGCGAATTCAGTCCCTCCGGGCGTGAAGCGACAGGCGACGATGTCGGGTCGCTGATCCCCGTTGAAGTCTCCCGTCCCGACGACGTCGCCCTGGAAGCTGGACTCAACAGGCGGGTCGAACGTGCCGTCGCCCCGACCAATCGATACCTGAACAAGGCCGCCGCCACTCACGGACACGAGATCGGTGATGCCATCCCTGTTGAGGTCGACCGGCCAGACACGGCCACCAAGCTGGAAGTCGCGCTGAACACGAACGGCGGGCGCGGTCGGCGCTTGGGCGACCGCGGGATGATTGAATGAGAGAAACGCTTCAGCCACGGCGACGGTCAGGACCGCCGCGGCGAGCCATCCGAATTGTCCAGGCGAGAACGAAGCCCGCCACAAAGCCCGCGTCGCGTCGCTTTTCTTTGCACCACGCATGCCCTTAGCCCCCGTTTGGGCTCGGTTATGCGGTATCTGTGCCGTCCACGTGGAGTCAAGGGGTTCTGCGGATGTCCTTCACTCCACGATTGAGCCGACGTCGCAGGAGCGCTCGCAGCGTCGTGCCGTCGGTATAACCCACGCGGGCGGCCACTTCCTCGACGCTCGCGCGGCCGGTCTTCAGCAAATGCACCGCGCGTTCCACCCGCAGGCTCTGAAAATACGAGAGCGGCGATGTTCCGAGCACGCTCTCCATGCGGCGCGCCAGCGTTCTCTTGCTCGCCCCGACCGCCTTCGCGGCCGCGTCCAGTGAGAATCCCTGCGTCAGCCTCGCACGCGCCCATGCCTCAAAGCTCTGGACGATGGGATCGGAGTGGATCAGGTGATCGGTCAGGGCATAGGCCGATTGCGAGGGCCTCGAATCGACGATCAGATATTTCGCCGTGAGCGACGCGAGCCGTGGGCTGACTCCGCGCACCAGCCACAGCGCCAGATCCATGTGACCGAGCGCCGCGCCCGCGGTGACGAAGCGGCCGGACTTCACGATCATGTGCGATTCGTCCAGAGACACTCGGGGATATCGTCTCCGAAACAGCGGCGACAGCCACCATGTCGTGGTGGCGTCATGACGGTCGAGCAAACCCGATTCGGCCATCACGAAGGTGCCGATGCAGGCGGACGTCATCAGCGCGCCGCGGCGAGCGTATTGTCGAAGCGCCGCCGCGGCATCCCGGACATCCGGCCTGGCGAGCGCGGCCTCGAGCGGGCCGGGCATCTTGAAACCGATCGCCGGAACGACGACGCCGTCAACCGACCGCCCGCTCACCACCTGCACCGGGACGCTGAGACCATGCGAGGTCTTGACGGTCTTCCGCACGCCGACAATCCTGACCTCGAATCGGGGCACCGCAAGACCCGAGATCTCGCTCAGCTCGTTGGCGGTCTGAAAGGCATCGAGCACGGCGGACAAACCCAGGTCGAAGACGCCGTCGAGAGCGAGAACGTCCAGGCGCATGGCAATTATGATACCGAAATTGGCGTTCTTGCCTATAGCCTACCGGCGCTGCCGCCAGCTACTCTCGGGTGAACCGCGGTTCGGCTCCTGGGGAGATGACACAGTGCAGCGACACATCCTGCAATCCATCGGCAACACTTCTCTACTGGCCCTGCGGCGCATCGTGCCCGCGAACGGCACTCGAATCCTCCTGAAACTGGAGAGCGAGAATCCCACCGGCAGCATGAAGGATCGGATGGCGCTGGCGATGATTGAAGCGGCCGAGGCCGACGGACGTCTCACGCCCGGCCGGCCGGTCGTCGAGTACACCGGCGGCAGCACCGGCGTCTCGTTGGCCCTCGTCTGCGCGGTCAAGCACTACCCGCTGCGCATCGTCACCTCGGACGCCTTCACGCGGGAGAAGCTCGATTACATGACCATTCTCGGCGCGACGCTTCACATCGTGCGAAGCGACGACGGCGGCATGACGGAGCAACTGACCCGCGGCATGATTGAGACCGCCCGCGTCATCGTGGAAGACACCGGAGGATTCTGGACCGATCAGCTGAACAACACCGATCAGCTTGCCGCCTATCACGCTATGGCGGAGGAAATCTGGCGGCAGACGGACGGACACATCGACGGCTTCGTCCAGAGTGTGGGGACGGCGGGATCGATTCGAGGGATCGCCGAGGGTCTGCGCCGGCACCACCCGCGGATCAGGATCGCCGGCGTGGAGCCGGCGGAATCGCCGGTGCTCTCAGGCGGATCTCCAGGCGCTCACAAGATTGACGGCGTCGGCGCGGGTTTTG
>Ga0070665_100001658_pt1 | contig 25642 bp, 18 predicted proteins | sample KBSS13metaG_FD_65862 | JGI IMG/M metagenome (GOLD analysis project Ga0070665, IMG submission 65862) | Switchgrass rhizosphere microbial communities from Kellogg Biological Station, Michigan, USA - KBS S1-3 metaG | ecosystem: Host-associated > Plants > Roots > Rhizosphere > Soil ... | reverse complement strand
ACCGTCACGGCAACATCGAGTGAGTCTCCCGCGTTGATAGGGGTCTTGGGTAGAGATAATCCGCTGTACTTGAACGTCGTATAGCTGAGCCCATATCCAAACGGCCACAGGGGCTCACCCGTGAAGTAGCGGTAAGTCCGCCCCTTCATGGAGTAATCCTCGAAGTGGGGTAGCTGATGAACATCCTCGTAAAAGGTCACCGGGAGTCGCCCGGCAGGGTTGATCTTGCCGCTCAGTGTTTGCGCGATAGCCGCGCCGCCTTCTTCGCCGGCGTACCACGATTCCACGATCGCATTCGCATGCGCCTTTTCCCAATTCGTACCCAGTGCACTCCCGTTCATGAGCACCACAATGAGCGGTTTGTGGGTTGCCGCCACCGCCTGAACGAGATCCTCCTCGGGCTTGGGCATGTCGAGACTGGTGCGGTCCCCGCCGAGAAATCCAGGCTGATCCACCGGCATCTCCTCACCTTCGAGCCGGCTCGTAATTCCCACCGCTGCGATCACCACGTCCGCGTCTTTCGCTGCCGCAATTGCCGCCGGGTCCGGCGCATCGTTGACGGGAGCCCAGATGAGTTGGGCCTGCGGCGGCTCCGCCGGGTCGCCGGCCATCAGGCCGTAGTCGACCTGCAGTGTCTCGGGGTGTCCCTTTTCCAGGTGCACCCTCCCGAGACTGGAGCCGGGGCTGTACATCTGCACGACGCGTTTGTTGTTGAGTGAGACACGCGCGAATCCCGTGGCCTTGATGCCGAGGAGGTAATCACCGGTCTCGCTGGGATTGAGAAAGCCTTTCCAATGGACTGCGAATGAGGAGTTGCCTTTGACCTGCTCCGGGAGATTCTTGTTGTCGAGATCGACTACGGGCTCGACCCGCGAGACGAGTGATGTCCGTTTCGCACCCGCGGCCGCACTGCCACCGGTACTGGCGTCACCCTCCGTACCCCCCGGGCTGTACTCGGCTCTCAATCCAGGTTGTCCCTCGGGCGTGGTGAGGACCGCGGCAGGGACCGGATCGCCCCGATTCGACAGGAACTGGGTCCCCGGGACGTACGTGATCGTCGCATCCGGGAACTCGGCCTTCATGCCCTCCAGCAGGCTCACTGTGTGCGTCGGGGTCCCATTGTAGTTCCCCAGCAGCACGGGGGTTTGCTCGGCGAGCGGACCGACGATCGCAATGTGCTTGACGCCGTGCAGTGGCAGCACGCCGTCATTCTTCAGCAGCACCATGGACTCACCGGCGAGGCGACGGGCCAGATTACGGTGCGCCGCGCTGTTGAGTTGATTCTCGTCGAGCTTGGAGTAAGGCACCATCCCCGGAGGATCGAACATGCCGAGCCGGATCCGGGCCGTGAACAGTCGAACTAGCGCTCGGTCGACGGCGCGCTCCGTGAGATGGCCACGCTGTACCGCCTCGATGTAGGGCCGATAGTCGTGATCGTCTGTCACCTTCTGTCGAAAGTCGGCGCATTCGTTGTCCATGCCGCGTTCCAACGCGATGGCGGATGCGTCCGGCTGCGTCGGCCGGAAGTGGTGGCCGGTGAAAACATCGCGGACCGCCTGGCAATCGGAAACGACATAGCCCTGGAACTGCCAGGCGCCACGCAGCGTGTGTTGCAGAAGGAAGTCGCTCGCGCAGGCCGGCTCACCGTTGATGGAGTTGTACGCGCACATGACTGATCCGGCGTGGCCTTCCACGACTGCGGCGCGGAACGCCGGAAGATAGGTGTCCTCCTCGTCGTGCCTGCTAACGTCCACGTCGGCAAAGTGACGAGTCGGCTCCGGTCCGCTGTGTACTGCGAAGTGTTTGGGTGTGGAGATAACCTGATAGTAATGCGGGTCGGTACCCTGCATGCCAGTCACGAACGCGACCGCCAGACGTGAGCTGAGGAACGGGTCCTCTCCGTAAGTCTCTTGTCCACGGCCCCAGCGAGGATCGCGAAAGATATTGACGTTGGGTGCCCAGAAGTCGAGGCCCTCGAAAATATCCGAGTGGCCGGCGCGCTCCGCCTGAACGTGTTTGATGCGTCCCTCGACGCCGATTGCGGTGGCCATCTCGTGGATAGCAGGGACGTCGAAGGTTGCCGCGAGCCCGATGGGCTCTGGAAATTCCGTGGTGCCGTTTACCGCAACGCCGTGAAGGGACTCGCTCCACCAGTCGTAGGCAGTAACCCCCAGTCGCGGGATCGCGCGAGCCTGGTTGACTAGCTGCGAAGCCTTCTCATCGAGCGTCATCCGATGCACAAGATCGGCCGCGCGCTCTTCGGGTGAGAGCCGAGGGTCCTGGTAGGCGGGCTTCGCCGCCCCCTCCTGTGCGCTGGCCACGCATGCCAGGGTAATGCTGACCGCGAGAGCCGCGAGAAGGTACCGGCCGGAATCGTTCATGGGTCGCGTCCGATGGCAGTGATGGTAGCGGTAACACGATTGTCCGAGTATTATTACGCGACGGTCAAGAGGCAAATGAGCACAGTCCGCGCACGTCACCTGGTCGCCTCGTTGTTGGCTGCCGTCACATTGACGGCGACGGCAGAGGCGCCTCCCGAGCCTCCGGCAGTCGCACCCTCGACACCGCCCGCCGCTGCCCAAGCCGTGCCCGCTGCGCAGGCAGCTCCTGCAGCGCGAGCCGCTTCTGCCACGACGATCGCACCGGCATTCCCGGTGACCGTTCAGGTCAACGCTGCAAAGGCAATCGCCCCCTTGCCCCCCATCTGGCGCTTCTTCGGCGCGGACGAGCCCAACTACGGCACTCTGCCCGACGGCGAGAAACTCTTGATGGAGCTCGGCACCCTGCGCCCCGGCCGCGTCTACTTCCGTGCCCACAACCTCATGACCACCGGTGACGGCACCCCCGACTTCAAGTGGGGCAGCACCAACCTCTACACCGAGCATGACGGCAAACCGGTCTACGACTTCACCCTCATAGATCACATCATCGACACGTATCTGGCCCGCGGCCTCCATCCCTACCTCGAGATTGGCTTCATGCCGGAGGCCCTGACCTCGGCTCCCGCCGATGTCCCTTACCGCCGGCCCTGGAAGCCCGGTGTCAACTACAAAGGCATCACGGCCGGCTGGTCCTACCCGCCCCGTGACTACAACAAGTGGGCTGAGTTGGTATACCAATGGACACACCACAACGTCGAGCGTTACGGTCGCGCGGAAGTGGAGCGCTGGTACTTCGAGGTGTGGAATGAGCCCAATCTCGACTTTTACTGGCTCGGCACTCCCGAGGACTTCTACCGCCTGCACGACTTCGCCATCGATGCGGTACGCCGTGCGCTACCGAGCGCCAAAGTGGGCGGCCCTGACGTGGCTGGCTCCGGCGGTGCCTTCATGGATGGCTTCCTACAACACGTGACGACCGGCACCAACTACGCCACGGGCAAGGTCGGGACCCCGATCGACTTCCTGTCCTTCCACGCGAAAGGCCAGCCAACCATAGTGGAGGGCCACGTCCGCATGGGTATCTCGAACCAACTGAAGACGGCCGACGAAGCGTTCGCCAAGATTGCCGCCACCCCACAGCTATCCCGCAAACCCATCGTCATCGGCGAGAACGACCCCGAAGGCTGCGCCGCCTGTCCCGGAGCGCAGAACGCATACCGCAATGACACGATGTATTCGAGCTACACCGCCGCGAGCTACGCTCGCCTCTGGGAGCTCGCTCGCCGCAGGAACGTCAATCTGGACGGTGCGCTCACCTGGGCTTTCACGTTCGTGGGCCAGCCCTGGTTCGCAGGATACCGACAACTCGCGACCAACGGCGTCGACCTGCCGGTCCTGAATGTCTTCCGGTTGTTCTCGCACCTGGGCCCCGAGCAGTTGGAGGCAACCAGCAGCAGCGAGATTCCGCTGGAGCAGATCGTGTCGGAGGGCGTCACCAAGACCCCCGATGTAGGAGTACTAGCCACGCGGGAGAAGGACGGTCGCGTTACGATCCTGCTCTGGCACTACCAGGACGACGACGTGTCCGGCCCTGATGCCGACATCCACCTCTCACTCACAGGCCTGAAACCTGACATTCGCTACGAGGCCCGTGCCTGGCGCGTCGACCAGCACCACGGCGATGCCTTCACAGCCTGGAAAGCCATGGGCTCACCTGCCAGCCCCACCAAGGACCAAATAGCCCGCCTCATCCAAGCCTCGCATATCTCGCCGCACCCGCTGCCACTCGCCGGACCCTCGAGCCAAGGCGGCATAACGCTGCGGCGCGACCTGCCTTTGCAAGCCGTCGAGCTGATCGAGTTGAAAGGACATTAGGCGCGAGCCACCCGCCCAGGACGCCTTCGCCGCGCAGCTTGCGCAGTCGCAGTGCCTGGCGCGTATCGCAACAGGCGACGGCGCTTCAGCGATGCCGCCCGCGAAGCTCGCCGAGCCCTTTCCCCGTCCAACGCTTCAATGCCTTGCGAAACGCCGCCGAGTCGTTAAACCCCAGGAGTGTCGCAATGTCATCAGCACTCATCTTCGTCGTTTTCAGATACTCGAGTGCCAAGGAACTGCGCACATCATCAATGATCTTCGCGAAGGATGTATTTTCCGCCAGGAGTCGCCGACGCAGCGTACGGTCCGTCATGTTCATGGCCGTCGCCACGGCGTCCATGTCGGGCAAAACACCGGGAGTGCTCATCAGGATCTGGTAGACGGCGCCGGCGGCACCCAGGGAGGCTTTGGCTTCGCCAATCAGCCGCTCGCACGTCTCCTGAAGCAACGTGGCCGTGAGGTTATGCGCCAACTGCGGCTTCTGATCGAGGAGCGCAATGTCATAGATGAGCTCGCAACGCTCCTGGCCGAAATAACAGTCACAGCCGAGGTACTGCGCGTACCAGTGGGCATGTTCGGGCGCCTGGTACGAAAAGCACGCCTTGATGGGTGAGCAGTCACGTCCCGCGACATCGCGTATGTGCGTGACATGCGCGCTGAACTGCTGCTCGATCAGGAACTCCTTCAATTCCCGGGAAGGACTCGAGGTGAGAGCATCGGGAAACATCCACACGGCTTCGGTGGGGTGCTCCATCCACTCGATATCGAGTGTGGGTGTCGCCAACCGATGGTATTTCACTCCGAGCCGGAAGAAGTCACGCATCGACAGACAAGACAACAAGGCATACCCGTACATCCCATAAGCCGACAGATGCAGGCGCGCCCCCACTTTAAAAGCGGTATCCGCGGCACACGAGAGCGACACGGCATTCTGGCAAACAATCGCGTACTGGCGCACCGAGGTCAGAGCCGAAGCGTCGTGAATCTGCTCCGGGGAGACGCCACTGCCCCGCAAGCTCTGCTCAGGCGCTATCCCTTGCTCGGCCAGGACCTCGACCAGCGCCGCAATCTTGTAAGGCGCATAGATGCGCTCGTTGTTCAGCGGGATCCGCGAGCGCGAGACACCCCCCATGTTGTCCTCTCAGAACCTGCGGATGTCCGCTCAAGACCTTACTTCGTAACTCTTACCTCACTAACCTTCGGAACGCAAGAGGCGGGCTGACCGCATCCACCTACAAGACTGGCCTCGAGGCTGCGGAAGGGGGAAGAGAGCATGAGGGGGTTTTATCGCATGGTCGGCCGTGCCCGGCGGCTCACCGCCATGGTGGCACTGCCAACATTAGCTGTCGCCGTCGGGTCAGGCGCCGCGTCCGCGACGACATCGCCGGCTGACGAGCCGAGTGCCGAAAAACAGTACGCTGAGCTCGGAGAGATCATTGTCACCGCGCAACGCACCCAGTCCACCGAAGCGAAAACCCCCATCGCCATGGACGCGATTGGCGGCGAGCAACTGATCCAACAGGGATTGATCACCGTCGCCGACCTGAATGGCTACGCCCAGAATCTGAACGTGCAGGAAAACTACAGCGGCGTTCAATTCACCATCCGCGGCGTGACCAATACGAACGGGAGCACCCTGAACGACCCGGCCGTTGCGTTCATGTTGGATGGCATCTACATCCCGCGTGAAACCACGCCCATGTACCTCGGTTTCTACGACGTCGATCGCATTGAAGTCCTGCGCGGTCCGCAAGGGACCCTGTGGGGCCGCAATACGACGGCCGGTGTGGTCAACGTCATCACCAACGCACCCAAGCTGGGTTCGTTCGAAGTGGCGGGAATGGCAAGTGCCGGCAACTACGGCGCGACCCAGGACCAACTGATGGTCAACGTGCCGGTGACCGACCGATTCGCGGTGCGCGCGGCGCTTTCCTACGACCGGCGCGACACCTACCTGAACAAGACCTCGCCAGATCCGTTCAGCATGAATCCCGCGAAGGACAATATCGCGGGACGCCTCTCCGCGTTGTGGAAAGTCAGCGACGACGTCACGGTGAACGTCAAAGCCGACTATGCCAACATGGCGAATGTCTTCTTCGTGACGGTACCCGTCACCAATTTCTATCGCCAGCCCACGACCGCCAATCCCCTCTACAACATCCAGAACCCTATCTACTTCGACGGCGGCACCACCGAGCAGTTGAATACCAACGCCTTCAGGCAGTACTGGCAATTCGGCACCAGTGCGCAAACCTGGGGTATTTCGCCCCAGCTCGACTGGGCCTTGGGTCCCCTGCAAATGACCTACCTCGCCTCGTTCCGTGAGCAACACGAGCACTACATCTACGGGGCTCCGCTGACGCCCACGTACGCAATGCCGAATATTTATGTCTCCTCCGACCAGACGAACTCACAGGAGCTGCGTTTCGCGACCACCGCGACGGGTCCGCTACAGGCCCAATTCGGCCTCTACTACTTCCGGGAAGCGCTCTATGACAACTGGAGCATCTACGATTTCCCGCAAGTCCTGCATTTCGGCTACCTCGCGGTCGGCAGCGATCCGCAGATAAACAAGTCCTATGCCGGATTTGCGCAGGCCACGTACAGCGTCCTGCCGCCACTGCGACTCACCGCGGGCTTGCGCGAGTCGCACGATGAAAAGAACTACTTCAGCCAGGCGGTGAGCAACGCGCAGCCCTTTTCCAACCCGGCCACCAATGGTGTGACTCCCAGCTTCGCGACGCTCAAATCCTCGAAGCTCACCTGGCGCGCCGGCGTTGAATACGACGCCGCGAAGCATACGATGCTCTACGGTACGGTCTCGACCGGCTACAAGGCGGGCGGCGTCAACTCCGGCTGCCTGCAGGGAACCTCCCATAATGGAATCCAGTGCAGCGGCATCCTCGCCCTGCCGGCCTCCATCCTCTTCTACCAGCCGGAAACGATTACCTCCTACGAGGCGGGCGTGAAATCGAGATTCGCGGATGGGCGGATCTACGTGACCGCGGACGCGTTCCACTACAACTACAACAACCTGCAATTGCAGACGGTCCAACAAGTCGGTGGGATCTACATCCAGGCCACGGAAAACGCCTCCAGGGCGTCCGTCACCGGTGTCGAATTCAACGGCATCTGGCAAGCCACCCCGCACAACGCATTCGATTTGGGCCTCACGTATCTGGATGCCAAGTACGGCGACTACTTCCCGCTCGGGCAAGGCAGTCCGCCGAACTACAAGGGACGCACGCTCGATGACTCTCCGCAATACACCGTGAATCTCGGCTACACGTACCGGCATCCCCTGAGCGGTGGAAACTTCGAGCTGAGCGCCCATTCCTATTTCTCCGGCGCTTATCTTTTGTCCGTCGTCACCGTCCCGGCGCAGTACCGTCAGCCGGCGTTCCACATGACCGATGTCAACGCGACCTACCGATTCTCCGGCGACCAGTGGTATGTGCAGGCGTATGGCAAGAACCTGGAGAACAAAATCATAGTCATCAACGCCAACACCAGCGCAGTCGTGCCCGGCGCGCCGCGGACGTTTGGCTTGCGGGTGGGGTTCTACTACTGATCATGGAGGCGGAAACGTACCGGAAGATCACGCGACGCATCCTGCCGTTGCTGTTCCTGGGATATTTGTTCGCCTTCCTCGATCGGATCAACGTGGGTTATGCCCAGTTGCAAATGAAGTCGGCTCTCGGGTTCTCGGATGCGACCTATGGCCTGGGAGCCGGCATTTTCTTCCTGAGTTACCTGCTGTTCGAAATCCCCAGTAACTTACTGCTCGAACGCATCGGCGTGCGCCTGACCTTGTTGCGGATCATGGTACTGTGGGGACTGACCTCGGCGGGAACCATGTTCGTCTCAACTCCAACACAGTTCTACATTGCGCGCTTCCTGTTGGGACTGTTCGAAGCGGGCTTCTTCCCTGGAATCATTCTGTACCTGACCTATTGGTATCCGAGCTCACGGCGCGCAGCAGTGACGGGCCAGTTCATGTTCGCGGTTCCGGTAGCCGGCATGGTGGGTGGCCCGCTATCCGCCTGGATCATGTCGTCATTGGACAAAGTGGCCGGACTCGATGGCTGGCGTTGGATCTTCCTCATCGAAGGCTTGCCCACCGCGTTGCTGGGCATCGTGTGTTTTCTCACGTTGCGCGACAAGCCGGCACAGGCCGCATGGCTGACGGATTGCGAAAAAGCCCTCGTGCTGCGTGTCCTGAGCGCGGATGTGAGGGCCCGCGAGCAGGGCCACTTCGGCCACGGATTTTCCCTGTACAGGATGTTGGCGGATGCGCAGGTATGGATTCTGATCTTCGTCTACTTCGCTTGCGCGGTCGCAAGCTATTCCTTCACATTCTGGCTTCCGGCGATGATCAAAGGGCTCGGCATAGAGGACATGGTTCGAATTGGCTGGTGGTCCGCGCTGCCGTACGCCTTTGGGGGTGCCGGCGTTCTGCTCATCACGCGAAGCTCGGATCGCCGCCGGGAGCGGCGCTGGCACGTTGGGGGATCCCTGATCGCGGCAGCGATTTTGCTGGTGGCGACCGCCATATTGCCCCAATCGCAACTCCTGGATCTGGCGATCCTGTGTGTTTGTGCGTTCTTTTTGCTGGGCGCGGCGATCGCGTACTGGTCGCTCCCGCCCACGTACCTTGATTCACGCGCCGCGCCTGGCGGTATCGCGTTGATCAGCTCCGTCGGTGTGATCGGCGGCTTTGTGGGGCCCGCTATCTTTGGCTTCACAAAGGATGCAACAGGAGATTTTGCCGCGGGCATCTACGTCGTAGCCGCCATCATGATCGCGGGCGGTGTCGCAACACTACTCACTCTCACAAAGGGGGCCACTCGGGTGGGCGCAGCGGCATGAAGTCGGCGAACTCAACCGCGCGCGTCTGGTGTCTACCGAAAGCCGTAGTCGCGGCGGTGCTCGCGTTCTTTGGACTGCAGCTGCCAGCGAGCGGAGAGGGCCACGGCGCGCGCCCTGCATCGGCGAGTTGCCCCCAGCTGAAAGGTTTGGCGGTGCCCGCACCCAGCATCGGTCTTCCCACGGGCGGCGCGTTCGTGACGTCGGCTACAGTGATAGCGGCGTCCACTTGGCTACCCGAGTACTGCAAGGTGGAGGGAAGCATCAAGCCTGTGGATTCCCACGCCCCGTCGATCAAGTTCGAGCTCGATCTCCCGTCAGCTTGGAACCTGAAATTGCTGATGCTGGGCGGGGGAGGGTATGACGGTGTCATCCCCAACACCGCGGGCCCTGTTCCAGCCGGGCCGGCCGACAAGCCGGTGCCCCTGGCTAGAGGCTATGCCGTCATCGGCAGCGATTCGGGGCACCAGGCAGCCGAGCAGGGGCTGCCAGGGCTGATGGATGCCTCATTCGCGCTCAATGCGGAGTCTTTGCATAACTATGCGGGCGACGCGATCAAGAAATCGCACGACGTCGCTGTCTACCTCCTGCATGCGCGCTATTCAGCGAGTCGGCTGGCCCATGGGCCTTCCGGGCCGAAAAGGGCCTATTTTGTCGGCGGCTCAACAGGCGGCCGCGAGGCGCTGGTGGCCGTGTTGCGTTGGCCACAGGACTGGGACGGCGCGATCTCTCTCTACCCCGCATGGAACGCCATCGCGCTCGATCTTCAAGTAGGGCGAGTGGCCAGAGCGCTCGCCCAACCAGGGGGCTACCTGCCCCAGGCGAAACGCGACCTCCTATACAAGGCGACATTGGAAGCGTGCGACGAGCTGGATGGCGCGGCCGATGGCATCGTCAGCAACGTCACAGCGTGCAACGCTCGCTTCGACCCTTCCACCACGACCTTCAGATCAAAGCCGCTCCGCTGCCCCAGCGGTGCAGATGAGGGGGATGGCTGTCTATCTGACCGTCAGATCGCCACGCTGCACGCCTACGCTACGCCCATAGTCTTCCGGTCCCCGCTCGCCAGCGGCGAAGCGCACTACCCGGGCTACAATATCTACGGTGCCGACCTCGGACGTCCCGGCACCAACCCGCTGCAAAGCCTCGTAACCAGCTTGGCCTTGGGTACCGAAGCGCCCACCACGCCGGTACCCGCACAGACGTCATCGCTCAATCTGTTCTGGGATCACTGGATCCGGTATTTCGTCGCACAGGATCCCAACTACAACGCTCTCGCCGTCGATCCGCAGAACCTGGGCGCGCTACAGGCACGCGTCAACGCACTGTCTTTACTACTCGACATCAACCAAACCGACTTCTCGGCATTCGCCTCGCATGGAGGCAAGCTTCTGATCGCCCACGGTACAGCCGACGTACTCGTGAGCACTCGCGCGACCGAACAGTACTTTGACCGACTGCGGACCGCCGTTGGTGAGGCGAAGGTTCGCGACTTCGCCCGCTTCTACGAGATTCCAGGCTACGGACATGCAGTGAGTACCGTGTTCAATGCGGCGTGGGACTCTCTGACAACGCTCGAGAACTGGGTCGAGCAGCACACGGCACCGCTCGATCAGGTCGTAATCGACACCGTCGGTCGGCCCGGTCGCCAGCGTCCGCTGTGCGAATACCCGTCCTGGCCTAAGTACCGTGGAGAAGGTGACCTCAATGCCGCGTCCAGTTTTTCCTGCACCTCACGATAGCGAAGTGAAGGCGCCCGATATCGACTTTCGCTTGCGCGCGGCCGCTCGAGCGGCGCCCGGAAAGCTGGCGCTCTCCGATAGCCAGCGGTCCGTTACCTGGGGCGAGCTCGATCAGCGTGTCAACCGTATTGCCAGGGCCTTGATAGCCCGTGGTGTCAGTCCTGGCGATAGGGTCGCGGTGCTCGGCGTAAATTCGGTCTCCTATATCGAGGTGATGCTGGCCACTATCCGGGCCGGCGCCTGCACGGTTCCACTTTCAACCTACGTGACTGCGAAGACGCGCGCGATCATGGTTAAAGACAGTGGCTCACGGCTCCTGTTTGTTTCCGCGCTCTACGAGGCGGAAACGCGCGCGCTAGCCGCTGAGATGGGCCTCGCTGACTCCAGGCTGTTGCCACTGGACGATGCGTTTCTCGATGAGTTCATGGTGGATGAGTCTGCCACGCCGCCCGAGGTGGAGGCCGCTCCAGGGCTGGGGTTTAACCTGATCTACTCCTCGGGCACAACGGGAATACCCAAAGGCATCCTCCAGAGTCGGGGCTATCGAGCGTTCGAGTCTGAATCGGTGATTTCCAGGACCGGCTTGGACGCGCAGACGCGCGCGATCGTAGCGACCCCCCTTTGTTCAAACACGACCCTGTTCTTTCTAACCGCCGTGCTCGCGATCGGTGGCTCGACTGTGCTGATGGAGAAGTTCGATGCCGCCGGCTGGCTGGCCTTGGCCGAACGCTGGCGGCCCACCGATATCGTACTGGTTCCCGTTCAGTACCGGCGGCTGTTGGATCACCCCTGTTTTGACCGATTTGACCTCGCGTCGCTGCGAAACAAGTTCTGTACCAGCGCACCGATGTCGGCGCAGACGAAGGCGGAAATCCTGGCGCGTTGGCCGGCTGGAGGCTTCACGGAGCTTTACGGTATGACCGAAGGAGGAGTAGGCACCACGCTGCGCGCCCACGAGCATCCCGACAAGCTCGATACTGTCGGTGTCCTCAACCCCGGGGTCCAGATGTGCGTCATCGACGAGGCCGGCCAGGTGCTTCCGCCAGGCAGCGTTGGCGAGCTCGTTGGCCGCTCTCCCTCGATGATGTCGGGTTACTACGGGCGCGAGGAGGAAACGGCCGAAGCGAGTTGGTTCGATGCCGGCGGCCAGCGCTTCCAGCGCAGTGGCGACATCGGTTGGTTCGATGCGCAAGGGTTCCTACACCTGCTCGATCGCAAGAAAGACGTGATCATCAGCGGGGGATTCAACGTCTACGCCATCGACCTGGAGAATGTCCTGATGCAGCACCCGGACGTCGTTGAGGTGGCGGTAATCGCGGCGCCGAGCCGCGAATGGGGCGAAACCCCGGTGGCCTTTGCGGTCCTCCGCAATGACGCGGCGGCCGAAGTCGTCCGCCAATGGGCCAATGAGCGACTAGGCAAGACCCAGCGTATCGCTCGGGTTCTGGCGATCGATGCGTTACCGCGCAGCTCGATCGGAAAAGTCCTCAAGCGGGAGCTCCGCGAGCGTTTCAAAGAGGCGCTCTCGTGAGGGTTTGAGGCGCAGGAGCGCGTCTGAGCAATTCTGCGCCTACTGCGGCCGCCCCTGGCGGCCAGCAAAGCCGCGACCGAAGTTGATGCCGCTCAGTGTAGAGTACTTGCCTTTCTGATAGCAGAACGGTATTAACGCTGCATGGAACTGCGTCACCTGCGCTATTTTCGAGCCGTCGGCCGCGAGCAGCACTTCGGGCGTGCCGCGAAAATATTGCATGTGGCCCAACCGGCGCTGACACGTCAGATCCGCCACCTGGAGGAAGAGCTGGGTGTTGCCCTGTTTGAGCGTCGGCCGCGCGGCGTGCAACTTTCGGCCGCGGGTCGGATGTTCCTCAACGAGTCCGAGGCCATCCTGGCGCAGGTGGACCGCTCCGTCGAAAAGGCGCGCAGCTATGCCAGCGGGCATTTCGGAACGGTGCGCGTGGGTTTCAGTGAGATTGCCTCCGGACACCAGGAGATTCCGAGCAAGCTCCTGGCCTTCAGGCTCAACGAGCCCAACGTCACGTTGGAGCTGCTCCCCATGAGCTCGCAGGATCAGATCGAGGCAGTCCAAGCCGCCGAGATCGATGCTGCGATGGTGTACGACGTGCATCATGACGCCGTGAACAGGCACCTGCTCGCGTACGAGGAGGTCGGCCAAAGTGACATCGTTCTCGCGCTCTACAAGGGGCATCGGCTAGCCGACGCCAAGCAGATCCGGATGAAGGATCTTCAGGGCGAGAGTTTCCTGTGGCCGTTCCGTAAAGGCGCGCCGCGGTATTCCGACACCCTGATGCAAGCTTGCGCGGCCCACGGCGTGGTCCCAAATGTCATCCAGGAGACCGCGACGCATTCCATCCTCCTGAGCCTGGTGGCCGTCGGGATGGGGATCGGCTTCGTCGAATACTCCGAGCATCGCTGTCAGTCGGCCAGCGTCGTGTTGCGCAAAGTGTCCGATCTGGACGTGTCGTTCAAGATCCGCCTGTTCTGGCGGAAGTCCGACGAGTCAGTGGCCTTGAGTCGGTTCCTCGACGCCATGGTGCCGCGGAGCCGGCGCGCCGCCGGCAAGTGATACTGGCCGGGCGCCCGCGCGACCGGTCGTGCGATAGCCGGCACTCAGGGTCATTTCTCTGCCGGGTGTAATCGCCCACAATCATTTGCCTGCTGAGCGCGCCTTTAGCAGGCCCGCCTTGCGCCGCGACCACTCCTCCAACTGCCCATGGGCTTCGGCCTTGGCCTTGGCCAGAAATCCCGGCGCCTCCGTGCGAGCAGCGACCTCCAGTCGCAACCCGTTCGGATCGAAAAAATAGATCGACCGTACGAAGCCGTGATCCACGGGACCCACCACCTCTACGCCGTAGCTCTTCAGACGCTCGCGCATGGCGAGAACGCTCGCGACCGAATCGGTCTCCATCGCGAAATGTTGCACCCAGGCAGGCGTGTTAGGGGAGGGGTGCGGCGGCTCATTCTTGCCCAGGTCGAAGAAGGCAATATATGACCCGTCGCCGAGCTCAAAAAAGAAATGCGCGTAAGGCCCTTCCTCCCCTGAGCTGGGCACCCGATCCGCGAGCATGGTATGGACCAGCGGCACCCCGAGGAGGTCCTCGTAGAAATGCCGCGTTTCTTCGGCATCCCGGCAGGGATAGGCGAAATGGTAGAGTCGCTTGAGTTGCGCACCGTTTTCCATAGAAGCCTCACTCGAGTAGCAGCCGCTTGTCGCGGCTCCACGCAACCAACGCAGCCGTGCACTGTTTGAGCAGCTCCGGCTGCCCGACATAGTAATGCGTCGCGCCTTCGATCCGCACGAAGTGTTTGTCCGGGGTGGCCAGGGCCGCATGGATCGCCGGGTTATGGGTCGCCGGAACGGCGTCGTCCGCGGTATTTTCAATCTGCAGGACCGGCGTACGGCGGATCTTCGCCGCATTCATCGGCCCCTTGGCATTGGAGAGGTCGTAGCTCCACTGGCTCAGCCAGGACCGCAGTGTCGAGTAACGCGCCAGTCCAACGGGGCCGACATTCACGGCGCGAGGATCGCCCATGTAACACCAGCCGGGCTTGCGACCGTTGGGGTCGACGCCGGGGTCCAGCCACCGCACGTCGCACATCGTTCTATGGACCACAAAGGCGCGTTCCATCTCCGCGGTCTTCGATTTACGCAGCGACTCCAGCTTCTCCTGGCACCAGGCTGTGATCTTTCGGTTGCGGGCGATTTGCGCAGCGCGAAACGCAACGATGAACTCCGGTCGGTAGGGCGGTTGAGCGGGACACCCAGGCGAGTAAATGTCGAGCGCGGGATCACGCCAGTCAGGATCGAGCTCGTCCGTCACTGACGGGTCGATCCACTCGGTCAGCGTCTCCGCGCGCGACAGATGTGCGGCAACGAAAATCACACCATCGGCCGGTGTCAAGTTCTCAGCCACCAGGTCCACTGAATCGCCCGCCGGCGTGTGCGTAATGTCAGTGCGCTCGGCCTGCGCCTGGTAGAAGAGCGAAAGAGACCCCCCGCCCGACCAACCGACCAGAATGACCCGTTCGTAACCGAGCACGTCGCGCGCGTGCCGTATCCACCGACCGAGATCGATCGCGACCTTTTCCATGATCAACGCGCTGTCGTTTTTCATGTAACGACTGGCCGCGCACAACACGTGCAGCCCCAGGTCGGCCAGCGCCATCGGCATGGGCATCAGGTGCAGCGTGGATGTCGGATGCATGAAAAGGTAGAGGGTTTGGGAAGGCCGACCCCTCGAGTGCAACAGTTGCCCCTCCAGGTTGACCTTGCCCGAGTTGCCGGCAAAGCCATACGTTTCGGTGAAGCCGGGACGGTCGGCGAAGGACACGATCTGAAGGACCCGCTCCCATGCCGCCGCCGGTGCAAGCTCATTCATATCGGAGTACCCACCGCGTCATACTCGAACAGCCACTCGTACCGCTCCTTCACTCGATCGGGCCGCCATTCCCGGTCAACATATGCTTGTGCGCCCGCGGCATCGGCCAGCACGGGGTTGTGAAAGCGCTTCGTGTTGGCCGCGGCACCGAGGACGACGCGGGAGGTCCGCTCCAGCCGCGCCTGTTCGTACTTGAGCAACGCCGTTTCCGGGTCATCATAACTCGACAATGCGCGGGCCAGGACGATGCCGTCTTCGATGGCCATGCACGCCCCTTGCGCGAGAAAGGGCAGTGCGGGATGACAGGCATCACCCAATAGCGTGGCCCGTCCCTTACTCCAGTGCTCCATCGGCTTGCGTGCAAACAAAGCCCAGCGGAACGGCGTGTCGATGTTGCGGATGTAGTGGTGCACGTCCGGGTTCCAGCCGGGGTAGTCGGCCAGGTAATCGGCGACGGTGCCCGGTTGCGACCAGCTTTCGATCACCCAGCCGCGATTTTCCACCACGCTGGTGAAATTCATCAGCGTCCCCCGGCGGACGGGATAGTGGATCACGTGGCCGCCGGGTCCGATCCAGTTGGTTCCGACCGGGCGCCGCAATCTTTCGGGGAGCCGCTCGATGGGAATCAGGCCCCGCCACGCGACGATACCCGTGAAGCTGGCATCGCCTGCTCCGAAGAGAGCCCTGCGCAACGTCGAATGCACCCCATCCGCACCAATGACGAGATCGCAAGTTACCGCGGGCTGGTTGTCGAAGCTCAGCCGGACGGAAGAGCCATCCTGCTCGACCAGCTGGCAGTGATGGTCGAGGTGGATCGCGTCCGGCCTGAGTGCGCGCAAGGCATCCGTCAATACGTTGTGCAAGTCACCCCGATGCACGGTCAGGTAGGGAAAGCCGTAGCGCTCGACCGATTGATCGCCCAGATCAAACAACTTCCAGGTCTGGCCGCTGTTCCATAACCGCACTTCCTTGCCCTGCGGCCGGAAGGCCGTCGCGAGAACCGGCTCGAGGACTGCGATGTCGGCCAGCACCCGGGTTCCGTTGGCACCGATCTGCAGGCCGGCACCAACTTCCTTCAGCACCTGCGTCTGCTCGTAGACGTCCACCGCGAAGCCCCGACGCGCCAACGCGAGCGCTGCGACCAGTCCACCGATGCCTGCACCCACGATTGCTACCCTCATGAGTTTTACTCTATCAAATGGAATTCACCATTGACAAATGAGGCGCGGCCGCCAGCGCACACTCGGCAATACCGGGCAGGCATCAGAACGGCAAGCACAAAGAATTGGACGGCAATCGGCGCCGGGGAGAATGATGCAGCGTAGTCGCCGCGCGCCGGCCATGAGGCCTTACAGGGAGCCGATCGAGAATGAGTACCGAGGCGAGCACCGCTGACTTCCTGAAGGCGGCGGAGCGGGTCGAGATCCAGGGTCTGAAGTTGGAGCTGATAGTGAAGGGCGCGGGGTCGCCGCTTCTGTTTCTTCACGGCATGGATGGCGTGGAAGGTTGTTCACGGATCATCGACTTGTTGGCGCGCGATTTTACGGTATACGCACCATCACACCCTGGATTCGGCGGCTCGGAGTTACCGCGCGCGTTCAGCACGATCGACGACCTGGCTTACTTTTATCTCGACCTGCTCGATCATTTCGACCTCCGGGGTGTGACCGTCGTTGGATTCTCGCTCGGGGGCTGGATCGCGGCGGAGATCCTCGTGAAGGACACCAGTCGTGTCTCGAGGCTCGTCCTCGGCGCGCCCCTGGGTTTGCGCACCGCCGAGGGCCGCGTGCGACAGGTGGCCGACATCTTCATGCTCCATCCGAAGGAGGTGGCCGCAGCAATGCAACTGACGCCCACCGCCGACAACGTGCCTCTTGCGGAGTTGCCCGAGTCGTTGTTGGAGCGGATTGCCCGTAATGCCGAGGCGGTCTGCCTGTTCGGCTGGTCGCCTTATCTCTACAACCCCAAGCTGCACTTGCGGCTGCACCGGATCAGGGTTCCGACGGTGTTGCTGTGGGGCGAGCAGGACCGCCTCGCGCCGCTCGACTACGCCAAGAGCTTCGTCGCCGGGCTGGGCCAGGCACGCCTCGAGACACTCGAGGCCTGCGGGCATCGCATTTACGTGGACCGACCCGAAGCGGCCGCGGCGCGGATCGTCAATTTCGCCTGAAGGAGCCTTTGTGAAAGTCTGGCAATTCAGCGAACAAGCCTACCACCCCGCCTTCGACGTCCCGGGAGCGATGCGGGTGACCTTGTCCGCGAGCCATTGCGATCCGGCTGTCGCCGGCACTCTGCTCAATCGCTATCTGGACGAGTACGTGCTCGCCGACGAGTTGGGATTCGGCATCATGGTGAACGAGCACCATGCGGCGGCGACGTGCATGTCGACGTCGTGCATGACGACGTTGGCGATCCTTGCGCGCCAGACACGCAAGGCGCGGCTTCTGGCCCTCGGCATTCCGATCGCGAATCGCTCGAACCCGGTGCGGGTGGCCGAAGAGATCGCCATGGTCGATGTCCTGTCCGGCGGCCGCCTGGAAGTCGGCATGGTCAAGGGCGCGGCCTACGAAGTCTTCATGTCGAACCGCTTGCCGGCCCGCTTCTCCGACCGCTTCTGGGAAGCCCACCAACTCATCATGGAGGCCTTGCGCAACACGGGCGAGAACTTCTCCTGGGACAGCGAGAACTACCAGTATCGTGCGGTGAGCTTGTGGCCACGACCGCTGCAACAACCCACGCCGCCGGTCTGGATGACCTCCTCGAGCGCCTTCAGCTCCGTAGAGCACGCCCGGTTTGACTACACCTGCGCGACATTCCTCTCGGGGGCGGTCGCGCGAGTCGTGTTCGAGGGTTATCGCAAGGCCTATTTGGAGGCGCACGGTCGCCCCGCACCCGAGAAGCGGCTCGCCTACCTCGGTGTGGTCGCAACGGCCGGCGATCGCAAGACCGCCTTCGAGCGCGCTGAGCAGATGAAGGGATACTTCACGACAGCGGCGCGGCTCGATGTGCAGTTCCGCAACCCGCCGGGTTTCAACCCGGTCAAGGCAAATGTGAAGATGATGCAGGCGGGACCTAACGCGGTGCGCCCTCGGTTGCGCAGCGGCGCCCCGTTGCCCGCAGATCCAACGATCGAGCAATACATCGATGCCGGACTGATGTTTGTCGGGACACCCGCTGAGGTGTACGAGCAGATCAAGCAGTTCTATGTCGATGTGGGCGGTTTCGGCAACCTCCTGATGATGGGGCAGGCGGGCACCCTCAGCCATGCCGATACCGTCGACAATCTGACCCTGTTCGCCCGGGAGGTCATGCCGCGTCTCGAGAATATTTCGCTCGACGCGCCGAACGTGCACTACGAGGCGTTCGCTTGAGACCGCAGTACGCAAGGCATCTGGCACAGGTGGGATCGATGCCGGAACTCGCAGAAGGTCTGGAGTTGTATATCGAGCTCATGCGCTCGGCCAAGGGTGGCCAGTCCCTCCCATTGAGCGCGCAACGCCTGCGCTCCGACCTGGACGCGTCCGACTTGCGATGTCCCCGGTATCGCACAACGAAGACCCTCACGACGTTCATTGTCGCGGGTGGCCAGGAAATTGCCGTGAAGCTGTATTTCCCCGGCGGTCCGACACGACGTCCGGCAATCTGCTACTTCCACGGTGGCGGCTTCACATTCGGCAGCATCGAGAGCTTCGATGTCGTGGCTACTGGGCTCGCGGAGCAGACCGGGGCCGTGGTGGCCAGCGTGCAATATCGCAGGCTGCCGGAAAACAGCTACCGGGCGGCGCAAGAGGACTGTTATACGGCGCTCGTTTGGTTATGTGAGCACGCGGCGGATCTGGGCGTCGATCCCTCCAGGGTTGCGGTTGCAGGCGATAGCGTGGGGGCCCTGTTGGCGACCATTGTGTCCGTGATGGCTCGTGACCGCGGTGGGCCGGCGATCGTGTGCCAGCTCTTGTTGTATGGAGCCTTTGCCATGCAGCCGGGCCGCAGTTGCTATGCAGACTCGAGAGATCCGCTGCTGACGGCGCAGCGGGTTGACGGGTTCGTCTCGGTGTACAACCGCCAGAAGGACCCGAGCTTCTACCCGGCGCCGTTGGCCTTGAGCGATCTGTCGCAATTGCCGCCAGCCATCATTGTGGCGGCGGAGCACGACCCCTTGCGGGAGGAGGCCCTGGAGTATGCGGACCGGCTGCGTCACTGCGGAGTGCAGGTGGACGTGTCAGTGGCTTCCGCAATGATTCATGGCTTTCTGCGAGCGCGGAAAATGTGTCCTGCCGCAGAGCGCCAGCTGACCGATCTTGCGCACAGGGCGCGAGAGTATCTCTGGCTCAATGCAGCCGACGCCTTCCCCACCCGCGGAGAGAAAAAATGAGTGATGCAACTGAACGGGGCCGGCAGCTCCGCGAGGCGATCTTCGGCCCGGAGGGCCTGAAGAGTCTCGACACTGCCGACGATTTCCAGATGCCGCTCCAGGACCTGGTGACGCGGATCTGCTTTGGCGAAGTCTGGAACCGCCCGGCGCTGTCTTTGAAGGTGAGGAGCATGCTCACCATTGCCATTCTGGCCGGCCAGAGCCGGCCGGATCAGTTGAAGCATCACGTCAAGGGTGCCATCCGCAACGGCGTCTCCAAGGAGGAGATCCGCGAGATCCTGTTGCACGCCACGCTGTACGTGGGCCTTCCGGCCGGCAGTGACAGCTGGCGGCAAGCCACCGCGGCACTGAAAGAGATCGAGGCCTATTAGCAACCTCCACCATGCAAACCGGAACCGCTGAAATCGCCACCGCTTTGAGAATCGGGTTGCGCGGCCTTGCGAAGGCGGTGACGGTCATCAGCTGCTCGCACGGCTCGAGCCGGTATGCCATGACCGCTACCGCGGTCAACGAGGTGAGCATGGACCCACCCTCCATGCTCATCTGCGTCAACAGGCGGGCCAGCCTGTTTGCCGCGCTCTGCGACGGAGCCCATTTCTGTATCAACATCCTGCAGGCATCCCAAGCGGAAATCTCCGCGCTGTGCAGTGGCAAAGCGCGGGGCGAGGCGCGTTTTGCCGTCGGCTCCTGGCGCAACTCCCCGCTCGGCCCACCGTATCTGCTCGAGGCCCAGTCGAGTTTCGTCTGCCGCAATGTCTCCAAGCTGGAGTTTGGAACGCACGGGATCTTCGTGGGGCAGGTTGAGCAGGTGCTGCTGCGCGAACGGAACGACCCTCTCGTTTACATGGATGGCCGGTATGGAGCGTTTGCCAGTACCTTCACCCCGGGTATTCCCGGAAGGCCTTACGAGGGGGGCTGCGAATGCGCGAAGCGATGATCGGGAAGTTACTGGTGGGCGGAATCGACCTGCACTGTCACAGTGGACCTTCGGTCATGCCCCGGCGGCTCAACCACGTCGAGGCGATCCGCGAGGCCGAGGCGGCCGGGCTGCGAGCCATCCTGTTCAAGGACCACTACTACTCGGTGTCCCCGGTCGCCGAGCTCCTCAAGGAAACGATTGCGCCCAAGATCGAGCTGCTGACCGGAGTCCCATTGAACAATACCGTCGGCGGGCTCAACCCCTACGCCGTCGACCACGGCTTCAAGCTCAATGCCCGGCTGGTGTGGATGCCGACGTTCTCGGCCGCCAATCATCTGCGCCACTCGCATCGCAAGAACTACCTGGCGACCAAGGAGACCATGCTGAAGCCGAAAGGGCTGACCGTGGTGAACGATTCCGGTGAGTTGCTGGATGAGGCGAAGCTCATTCTCGACCAGATCGCCCGGAACGATGCGGTGCTCTCGGCGGGCCACCTGCACATCTGCGAGATCTGGCCATTGTTCGATGAGGCCAAGGCCCGCGGCGTCAAGCGCCTGTTGGTCAATCATCCGACCTTCCTGATCGATGCCAACATGAGCGACATCCGCGAGCTTGCGGGCATGGGCGCGATGCTGGAGCACAGTTGCTGCATGTGGGCCGGCGTGCAGAACAAGAGTGGCAAATACACGGCCGACGGACTGGATGCGCTCATCAAGGCCGGCGGTGTCGACCACACCATCATCGGCTCCGACCTGGGCCAGGAGGGCAATCCAACTCCCGTCGAGGGCCTGCGCTACGTCATCGGGATGTGTCTGGATCTGAAGTACAGCGAGGCCGATATCCGCAAGATGATCGGCGGCAACGCCGCGCGGCTGATGGGCCTGGAGGCCAGCCCATGAATGACAGTCCGACCTGGGCGCTGATTGCCCGCTCGCCCATGCACGTGCGCCAGTTCCTGCTGGTGGCGCTGTGCTGCCTCATCAATACGACGGACGGCTATGACATGTTGTCTTTGGCACTGGCCGCGCCGCAACTGAGGAAGGAGTGGGGCGTTGCGCCGCAACTGCTGGGCATCGCGCTCAGCGCGACTTCCGTCGGCATCGTGCTGGGGTCGTTTCTCGTGGCCCGGCTTTCCGACCGGTTCGGGCGGCGGCCGGTGATGTTGGCAGCACTGTTTATCGTTGCGGTCGCGCATGGATGCTCGGCCATGGCCACCTCGATCTGGCAGATCGGCGTCCTGCGCTTGGGGTTGGGGGTCGCGCTCGGGACCCTGGTCGTGAGCCTCAATGTCCTGGTCGCCGAGTTCAGCAACGATCGCTGGCGCAATGTGCTGCTCGCCTTCGGGCACGCCGGCTTTTCGCTCGGCATGGCGGTGAGCGGTGCTATCGCCGCCTGGGTGCTGGAGCCGTATGGCTGGCGCTACATTTTTGTCGGCGGCGCCGCCCTGAATCTCGCCTTGCTGCTGCTCGCGACCATCTTCCTGTTGGAATCCCCCGAGTACCTGACCCTTCGCCAACCGCGTAACGCTCTGGCACGCATCAATGTGATTCTGACACGGTTGCGACATCCGACGCTCGAGTCGCTGCCGCCGCTGGCAGGTGGCAACCCCCCGAAAACCCGGGCGGCGGCGCTGCTGACGCCGCAACTGCGCCAGGTCTCCATTCTCATCTGGATCGCCTCGCTCACGTTTGCCGTCGTCGGGTATTTCCTGATGAGTTGGAATCCGCAGATCCTGGTGAATGCGGGCATGACCCCGACCCAGGCGAGCTACGTGGTCATCATCAACGCCGCTTTCGGCACCCTGGGCCACCTGTCCATGGCCTACCTGTCGAAGTGGATCGAAGAGGCCCGCCTGACCGCCATCTATTTCGCCCTGATGGCCGCCATGCTGGTGGCGTTCGGGACCGTACCGGCGAGCTTGCCGGTGCTGTTGGGCGCTTCGGGAATCCTCACCCTGTTTACAGTGGGCTCCTACACCGGCCTGTTCCTCGTCGCCGTCAAGTTTTATTCGACTGAAACGCGTAATGTCGGGGTGGGCTTCGTGGTCGGCTGGCAACGAGTGGGCTCGATCGTCGGCCCGATGTTGGGCGGCTTGCTGATCGGTGCGAATCTCGACCGCCTGATGACCCTGGCGGTGTTCGCCGCCATCGCCGTGGTTCCCGTGATGTCCATGTCCTGGGCCGCGCGGGCACGTTCGGGAGCCTCATGAGCGAGTCTCCAGCCGCGGCCGGCACCTTCAATCTGCGCCGCCTGCTGCATCCCGCCACCGTCGCGGTCGCCGGCGCATCGCCGGATCCGCGCTCGATCGGGGGCGCGATTCTCAGGAATCTGCGGGGATCCGGCTTCAGCGGCCCCCTCACGTTTGTCAGCCCAACTCGTGCCGAGATCGATGGTCAGGGCTGCGTGAAGTCCTTGCGCGACATTCCCGATGGCACGGACGCGGTCATTCTGAATTTGCCGCGCGGGGCGATTCGGCAGGCGATCGGGGACTGCGTGGCGCGCCATGTCGGGGGCGCGGTCGTGTTTGCTACGGGCTTTGGTGAAAGCGACGCGGCCGGTCGCGCTGAGCAGAATGCCATCGCGGCCCAGTGCCGCGAAGCGGGGCTTGCGCTGCTCGGCCCCAACTGCCTCGGGTTTGCAAACTATGTCGACGGCGTGTGCGCCTCGTTCGAGGAATTGTGCTTCGAGCAGCGCAGGATCGAGCCCGGTCGCCCGCGCGTCGCCGTCATTGCGCAAAGCGGCGCCACGGCTGCCAACGTTCGCAGCTCGCTGCAGGCACGCGGCATCGCGGTGTCGCATGTCATTTCGACAGGCAATGAAGCCGTCCTGCAGATCGAGGATTTCATCACCTACGTCATGGGTGAGGGCGTCTCGGCAATTGCCCTTTACGTTGAACAGATTCGCAACCCCGGCGCCTTTGTGAAGATCGCCCGACGAGCGCGTGAGCAGGGGATACCGATCGTCATGCTCCATCCCGGGAGGAGCGCTCGCGCGCGTGCGGCTACGCAGTCGCATACCGGGGCACTGACTGGCGACTATGTCGTAATGAAGACGGTTGTCGAGAACGAGGCCGTCGTGTTGGTGGAGACGCTCGACGAGCTGTTTGACGCCACCGCCATCCTGCAGCGCTTTCCCCGCCCAACGGCGGCAGGAACGGCCATCATTACCAACTCAGGTGCGATACGCGCCGTCGCACTGGACATGATGGAGGACGTCGGCCTGCCGGTCGCGCGCCCTGACGCCGCGACCTTTGCCAAGCTGCAGGCGCTCGTGCCGGGTGAAGTCGATATTCCACTCGATCTGGGCGCGGCGGGCTATGCCGACGGGAGCATCTTTACGCAGACGTCCGAGGCGCTGCTCGGCGACCCGGCGACGGGGTCGGTCATCTGGGCCATGACCGGCGGAGGCCCGCACCAACAGCGCGCCAAGGTGCAGGCCATGATCCCCTTGATCCATACAACGAACAAGCCGCTCATCCTGACCATCACCGGCGATGGCGCGCCGCTCGATGGCCAATTCCTCACGGCCGTCCGTGAGAATGAGATTCCCTTGCTGCGCTCACCCGAGCGGGCCCTGCGCGCAATGGCGGCCTTGCATCGGCATGCCGTTGCCCGTGATGCCGCGGCAGAGCGCCGCAGTCCGGTGCGTAAAGTCCCTGCCCTCGATGGCGTGGGCGCACTTCCCGAGCATGTAGGGAAGGCGTGGCTCCGGAAGTTGGGTGTGCCGGTGCCATCAGGTCGACTCGTACGGACGGTGCAGCAGGCCCAGGACGTCGCACGCGCCGTCGGCTTTCCGGTGGTCATCAAGGCCCAGGTACCGGGCCTGCAGCACAAAAGCGACGTGGGTGCCGTCATCGTTGGAATTCGCGACGCGAGCGAGCTGAGTGCGGCGTGGGAACGGTTGCACTCCAATCTTTCAGCCTGCGCGGCTCCCGCGCAACCCGACGGAGTGTTGGTTGAGCAGATGGCGCCATGCGGACTGGAGATGGTGGTCGGAGCCAAAAACGATCCGCGCTGGGGCCCCGTCATCCTCGTCGGTCTCGGCGGCGTCTGGATCGAGGCTTTACGTGCCGTCGAGTTCCTGCCCCCTGACATCACTCGAGCGCGCGCCATCCAACGTATCAACACCATGAAGGGCTCGGCCTTGCTCGGGCCGTTCCGCGGCCAGCCGGCGCGTGACGTGGGTGCACTGGCTGACCTGGTGCTGACGCTCGGCAATGCGGTGCGAGCCGACCCATCGATTCAGGAAATCGACATCAACCCGGTCATGGTCCTCGCGGCGGGCGCGGGCGTACTGGCGTTGGATGCGCTCATCGTCAGACACTGACCACAAGCCTCTGCCTAACCCTCACACTCTCTTCCTGACCACGACACTGGAGTTATCGATGGAGAACAACACAGCCGCCCCGCACGAGCCGGGTCTGCCAGGTGGAAAAAATGTCGCAGTCGAGCTCGAGCAGGGCATCGCCTGGGTCAGGCTGAACCGCCCGGAAAAGCGTAACGCCATGAGTGTGGGCATGGCCGAGGAAATGAACCAGGTGCTCGATGCACTGGAGATCGATGCGCGTTGTGGAGTCGTCGTTCTCACTGGCGTGGGAGAGGCGTTCTCAGCGGGGATGGATCTCAAAGATTTCTTTCGTCTCACCGATGGCCTGTCCGATATCGAGCGCCACCGCGCGTATCGCTCAACGCGCGCCTGGCAATGGCGCACCCTCATGCATTACGCCAAGCCGACCATCGCCATGGTGAACGGCTGGTGCTTTGGAGGCGCGTTCACGCCATTGATCTGTTGTGATCTGGCGATCGCCGCCCAGGATGCGGTCTTCGGCCTGTCAGAGATCAACTGGGGCGTCATTCCAGGCGGTGTCGTCAGCAAGGCAATCTCGACCGTGATGGGCGACCGCCAGGCGCTGTACTACGTCATGACGGGCGAGCAGTTCAGTGGCGCGAAGGCCGTCGAGCTGGGCCTGGTCAACGAGGCGGTGCCGGCGAGCGCACTCCGACAGCGGACGACCGAGTTGGCTCAATCCCTCCTGAAGAAGAATCCGACGGTGCTGCGGCAAGCTCGCATGGCCTACAAGTACGCGCGCG
>Ga0070665_100001656_pt1 | contig 25675 bp, 23 predicted proteins | sample KBSS13metaG_FD_65862 | JGI IMG/M metagenome (GOLD analysis project Ga0070665, IMG submission 65862) | Switchgrass rhizosphere microbial communities from Kellogg Biological Station, Michigan, USA - KBS S1-3 metaG | ecosystem: Host-associated > Plants > Roots > Rhizosphere > Soil ... | reverse complement strand
GGCCCGGCAATCGCGGCGGCGGTGTTCATCTGTGCAGCTGGGCCTGCTTCAAGCGACATCGTCGTCGTCCTCCTCGCCACAGCAGCTAGAGTCTCCGGCGCGCTTGCGCATTGCGCTATGGCAAATCGCGCAGCAGGGCGCGGTGCCTTCGCCCGATGGCTTGCGGTGCGGCGTCTGCTCTCCGATGCGGATCAACAGGACATGGCTCACGTCCCCGCAAATGGGCACGGCAAATGCGCCGCTGGCGCCAAGGGCCGGCACAGGCAACGACAGGCGCAGCACGGCCCCTGCCGAACAGAGCGCCACCAGATGAAGGCGGCCTCGGCGGGTCATTCCGGCTCGTCCGTCTCGTCGATCAGGATGCGCGCGGCCGCACCATCCAGGTCCACGAACTGTCCTCGCCGCAAGGCCCAGAAAAAGGCGCAAAGCCCCATCAACCCCATGCCGAGCGCAAGGGGGATCAACACGGCGATCGAGGTCATGCCACGTCCTCCCCCGGCCATGACAGCCTGAGCGAGTTGGCCACGACGATCAGCGAGGAAGTGGACATCGCAACGGCCGCGATCAGCGGCGTCACCAATCCTGCCATGGCCAGCGGCACCGCGAGCAGGTTGTAGGCGATGGCCAAGGCAAAGTTCTGCCGCACCACCCGCATCGTCTTGCGCGCCATGGCCACCGCGCGCGGCAGGGCCATGAGCGAGGGCGCCGTGAACACCACGTCGGCCGCCTGGCGCCCCACGTCGCTGGCGCTGCCGGGCGCGATGGAGGCGTGGGCAGCAGCGAGCGCCGGCCCGTCGTTGAGCCCGTCTCCCACCATCAGCACGCGCCGTCCGGCAGCGGCCAGGCGCGCAATCGCGTCGTGCTTGTCTTGCGGGGAAGCGCTGGCCTGCGCCATCAGCCCGGTCTCGCGCGCCACTTGCGCCACGGCCAGAGCGTTGTCGCCCGACAGGATCGAGACTTCCAACCCCTGTGCGCGCAAGGCTGCCAGCGCGTGCAACGCATCGGGGCGCAAGGCGTCGGCAAAGCCGATCAGCCGCACCGGGTCTGCGCCGATTGCCAAGGCTACGGCCATGCCGCCAGTGGGCGACGAGGGGCGGCCCAACGACACCGGAATCTCGCGCCACAGCGCCGTCATCCCGCGCCCCGGCACTTCCTCCACCACGTCGATCGGCTGCGCCTTTGCGCCGCGCGCGGCCAGTGCCTCGGCCAGGCCCAGCGACAGCGGATGCCGGCTGTGGCTGGCGAGCGCGAGCGCCACGCCCGCTTCGCCGGGCGTCAATGCATCGAGCGCGGCGGGATCGGGCACCGGACGGCCCATCGTGAGCGTGCCCGTCTTGTCGATCAACATGCGGTCCACTTCGGCCAGCCGCTCCAGCGCGGAACCGTCCTTGATCAGCACGCCGCGCTTCATCAGCGCGCCCGCCGCCACCACTTGCGCCACCGGCACGGCCAGGCCCAGCGCGCAGGGGCAGGTAATGATCAGCACGGCAATCGCGATCACCAATGCATGATAGAACCCCGCGCCGGCCAGCATCCAGCCGGCAAACGTCAACGCCGCAAGGCTGTGCACTGCCGGTGCATAGAGCCGCGAGGCGCGATCGGCGATCCGCACATAGCGCGAGCGGGACTGGCCCGCCGCTTCCATCAGGCGGGCAATTTCGGCAAGTGCAGTGTCTTCGCCAATGGCACGCACTTCCACGTCGAGCGGGGCATCCTCGTTGAGCGTGCCGGCCAGGACCAGATCGCCCACAACGGCAGGCACGGCAGCGCTTTCGCCAGTCAGCAGCGAACGGTCGAGCCGGCTGGCGCCGCGCCGCACCACGCCATCGGCAGCAAGGCGCTCGCCAGCGGCCACGCGCATCATCATGCCCGGCGCCAGTTCTGCCACGGCCAGCCAAGCGGTGGTGCCATCGGCTGCCACCACCATCGCCCCAGGCGCGGCCTGGCGCAGCAGCGCATCCACCCCGGCGCGCGCGCGATCACGCATCATCGCGTCGAGCGCGCGGCCGGCCAAGAGGAACAGCAACAGCATCAGCGTGCCATCGAACCAGGCTTCGGCGCCATGGGTCACCGTTTCATAGAACGACAGCACCGTGGCCAGCGTCACGCCGATCGAAATCGGCACGTCCATGTTGGTGCGCCCATGCTTGAGCGCACCCCAGGCCGAGGCGAAGAACGGCCGCCCGGCATAGGCGATGGCCGGCACGCCGATCAGCGCCGAAAGCCAGTGGAACAGATCGCGCGTGGCGCCATCCGCGCCCGACCAGACGCTGACCGACAGCAGCATCACGTTCATGCAGGCAAAGGCCGCCACGGCCAAGGGCGCGAGCAGCGGCTTTACCGCCGATGGCGCCTGCTCCAGCACCGTCGCGCGCGGCTGCGCGGCAAAGCCCACGCCGGCCAGGGCCGCCACCAGATCGGGGACCGCCACGCTGTCATCATGATCCACGCCCACGCTGCGCGCGGTCAGGTTGGCGCGGGCATGGGCAACGCCAGGGACGGCAGCCAGCGCGCGCTCCACCTTGCCCATGCAGCCGGCGCAATGCATGCCCGGCACGCTCAATGCGGTGTGCGTGGCAACAGCAAGCGGGGCTTCCCGCTCCAGCGTTTGTGCAGCCGGGGTCATCCCACGTCTCCCACCGTGCGCCAGATCGCGCCGCGCTGCCGCACCAGCAGCTTGATCCGCCAGCGCCCGGCCGGCAGGCTTGCCCGATAATGGCCCGGCGCCGTTTCATTAAACACCAGGTTCAGATCATCGCGCAGGCCCAGCGGGTGTTCCGCCACGGCGGTCACTTGCACGCCGGCCAACGGCCGCCCCGCTGCGCCGCGCAGCGTGACGGCAAGGGCACCATCCTCGCCACGGGCCATGACGCTCGACCAGCCCAACGCGCGCTCCTGCCGCGCCTCGCCCAGCCACTGGTTGAAATTCTGGCTGGCGACGTAGGAGTTTTCTACCACGACACCGCCGAACGTGGAGGTGGCCAGCCGCGCCATGACCACGTTGACGGCGATCACCACGCCAAAAAAGGCAATCAGGATCGCGGCCATGTGGCGGCCGGTAAAGGGGCGAATGGTGCGATGCTGGGTCATCGGCGGGGTCCTTTCAGGGCGCGGAAGGCGCGGAAAACTCGGTATTCACGCGGTCGCTTGCCGGTTTTTCGCCCGGCCGCGCCACGGCCGCCAGGTGAAAGGCAAAGGCTTGAGGCTGCGCCGCATCGCCCGGCACCACCGCATAGACACGCAGCCGCTGCGTGGTGTCGGCCGGCACGGTGAAGCGCAGCGCACGGCGCGCGGCCGATGCGTCCATCTCGTCGGTATAGATCGCGCCACCGGGCAGGCCTTCGAGTGACAGCACGGTCTCGCGCGGGCGGTCTTCCATATTGCGCAGCTTGATGGTGAAGCCATCGCGCACCGCACCATTGGAAAGCTGCACGAATTCGGGATTGCGATCGCGCGCAACCGACAGGTCCAGCCGGGCGCGATTGCCCAGCATGAACAGCAGGCCAAGCCCGATCGTGCTCCACAGGCCGAGATAGACCAGCGTGCGCGGGCGGAAGATCGCCTTGACCAGCGACTTGGGCGCGCCGCCCTTGCGCTCGTGTTCGGCGTCATCAAGCGTGCAATAGTCGATCAACCCGCGCTCCCGGCCCACCTGGCCCATCACCCGGTCGCAAGCATCGATGCACAGGCCGCACGTGATACAACCGATCTGCGCGCCTTCGCGGATGTCGATCCCGGTGGGGCACACCGCCACGCACTGCTTGCAATCGATGCAGTCGCCGATGGCGCCGGGCAGGCGCTTGGCCTGCTTGAGCGATCCGCGCGGTTCGCCGCGCCAGTCCTTGTAGGTGACGATCAGGGACTTTTCGTCAAGCATGGCTGACTGGATGCGCGGCCAGGGGCACATGTAGACGCAGACCTGCTCGCGCATGAAGCCGCCCAGCCAGAACGTGGTGAACGTGAGCACAGCCACGCAGGCATAGGCCACGCCAGGCGCCGTGCCGGTCCAGAATGCGCGCTGGAGCGTGGGCGCATCGGCGAAATAGAAGATCCACGCACCGCCCGTGGCAAAGCTGATGGCGAGAAAGATCGCCCACTTCGTCAGCCGCCTGGTGATCTTGCGCAGGCCCCAAGGCGCGCGGTCCAGCGCCAGTTGCGCGTTGCGGTCCCCATCGATCAGGCGGTCGACATGCTGGAACAGGTCGGTCCACACCGTTTGCGGGCAGGCATAGCCGCACCACGCGCGGCCCACGGCAGAGGTGACGAGGAACAGGCCCACCCCGGCCATGATCAGCAGGCCCGCCACGAAATAGAACTCGTGCGGCCAGATTTCGATGCCGAACATGTAGAACCGGCGATGGGCCAGATCGATCAGCACGGCCTGGTTGGGCGCCCAGGGCCCGCGATCCCAGCGCAGCCACGGCGTGCCCCAATACACCGCGAGGCAAAATGCCATGACCGCCCATTTGAACCGGCGGAAGCGTCCGTCGATCTTGCTGGGGCAGACAGGTTCGCGCCGGGCATAGAGGGCCGGTTCGTGGTGCTCGCCACCCCCTCCCTGTGGGGAAGGGGTGGAAGCCACCAGCTTGAGCATGGGATCGGCGGGCATGGCTTACCTCGCAGCCGGGGCGGGCGCCGGTTCCGCAGGAAGCGCTTCACCGCCCCCGCGCGAGTGGACATAGGCGGCCAGCATCTTGACCGTGACGGGATCGAGCCGCTGGCCCCAAGCCGGCATCACGCCCTGGCGGGCATAGGTCACCGTCTCGGTCAGCGTGGCGCGATCGCCGCCATAGAGCCAGATCTTGTCGCTGAGGCGCGGCGCGCCGACGGTGCGGTTGCCTTCGCCATTGGCACCGTGGCACACGCTGCAATTGTCGGCAAAGACCTGCGCGCCACGGGTGGAAGAGGCGCTGGCCTTTTCCTGCCCGCTGATGACGCGCACATGGCTGACCACGTCCTGCACCTGGGCTTCGGACAGGATACCATCGCGGCCGAACGCGGGCATCTGGCTCACGCGGGTCTGCTCGTCGCCGGGATAGCGGATACCGTGTTCCAGCGTCTGGTGGATCGTGGCGATGTCCCCGCCCCACAGCCAGTCGTCGTCGTTGAGGTTGGGATAGCCCTTGGAACCGGCCGCCCCCGAACCATGGCACTGCACGCAGTTCTGCTTGAACGCGGCGGCACCCCCCTCGATCGCGGCGCGCAGCAGTTGCGGGTTGTCGGCCAGCTTTTCCACCGGCGTTGCGGCAATGGCGGCGCGCGTCTGGGCACGGGCGGCGTCGGCAGCAGCCAGGTCCTTGGCCAGTGCGCCACGGCTGGTCCACCCGGCGGTGCCGGGCGTTGCCGCATGGCGCCCCGGAATGGCCGGGTAGACCACGACATAGCCGATCGCGAAGACGATCGTGGCGTAGAAGGTCCACAGCCACCAGCGCGGCAGCGGCGTGTTGAGTTCTTCGATTCCATCCCATTCGTGTCCGACGGTTTCCACGCCGGTGGGCTCGTCGATGCGCTTGTCAGCCATCGTGATCCTCCGTGAAGATCGAGTTGGCGGCTTCCGCACCGGAGGACTTGCCCCCACGGCGGAACGGCCAGATGCACAGGGCGAGGAAAATCACGCCCATCACCACCAGTGCCCAGCTATCGGCAAAGTGGCGCAAGCTATCGTACATGCTCATCGCCCCTTCTCCTTGGCCAGGTCTTCCTGCGCGGCGGGCGCATTCACATCCACCAGCGTGCCGAGCATCTGGAGATAGGCGACCAGCGCATCCATCTCGGTCAGCTTCTTGGGATCGCCATCGAAATCGCGGACCTGGGCCTTGGGCCAGCGCGCCTTGAATTCGGTGGCGTTTTCCGGATCGGCCTGGGCCTTGAGGTCATCGTTGGCCTTGGCGATCTGGTCCTTCGTATAGGGAACGCCGGTGGTGTAGAGCGTCTGCAGTTCGGCCGTCATGTCCCCCTGGTTAAGCGGACGCTCGGCCAGGAACTGGTAGGTGGGCATGATCGATTCCGGCACGACCGAGCGCGGGTCCTTCAGATGCTGGACATGCCATTCATCCGAATACTTGCCGCCCACGCGGGCCAGGTCGGGCCCCGTGCGCTTCGATCCCCATTGGAACGGGTGATCGTACATCGATTCCGCCGCCAGGCTGTAATGGCCATAGCGCTCGGTCTCGTCGCGGAACGGACGGATCATCTGGCTGTGGCAGACATAGCAGCCTTCGCGCACATAAATGTCGCGCCCGGCCTGTTCGAGCGGTGTGTAGGGGCGCATCCCCTCCACCTTCTCGATGGTGTTGTCGATCCAGAACAACGGGGCGATTTCCACGATCCCGCCGATCGTCACCGCAGCAAAGGCAAGGACTGCCAGCAGGGTGACATTGCGCTCCAGCGTCTTGTGACGCTCGACAATGCTAGACATTTTCTATCTCCTTGCTGTCGGCCGTCAGGCAGGCTGGGCAACGATGGGGCGATCCTTTTCGGGATCGAACGCGGCATCGTGCATCGGCGCTTCGTTGCGGTATTGGCCGCGGATCGTCCTGGTGATGTTGATCACCATGATCACCGCGCCGCTCAGGTAGAGCAGGCCGCCAAAGGCACGCAGGGCATACATCGGGTGCAGCGCGGCCACGGTTTCGGCAAAGCTGTTCACCAGATAGCCGTCAGGCCCATATTCGCGCCACATCAGCCCCTGGGTGATGCCCGCCACCCACATCGAGGCGGCGTAGAACACGATGCCCAGCGTGGCGCACCAGAAGTGCCAGTTGACCATGCGCAGCGAATAGAGCCGTTCACGGTTCCACAGGCGCGGCACCAGATAATAGAGCGCCCCGAACGTCACCATGCCGTTCCAGCCCAGCGCGCCGGAATGCACGTGGCCGATGGTCCAGTCGGTATAGTGCGAGAGCGAATTGACGCTCTTCACGCTCATCATCGGGCCTTCGAACGTGCTCATGCCGTAGAACGCCAGGCTCATCACCAGCATGCGCATGATCGGATCGGTGCGGATCTTGTCCCAGGCGCCATTGAGCGTCATCAGCCCGTTGATCATGCCGCCCCAGCTGGGCATCCACAGCATGACCGAGAACACCATGCCCAGCGTCTGCGCCCAATCGGGCAGCGCCGTGTAATGCAGGTGGTGCGGGCCGGCCCAGATATAGAGGAAGATCAGCGCCCAGAAGTGGATGATCGACAGCCGATAGGAATAGACCGGTCGCTCGGCCTGCTTGGGCACGAAGTAATACATCATGCCCAGGAACCCGGCGGTGAGGAAGAAGCCCACCGCGTTGTGGCCATACCACCATTCCACCAGCGCGCCCTGCACGCCGGCAAAGATGGGATAGGAGCGCGAGCCGAACAGGCTGATCGGAATGTTGAGGTTGTTGACGATGTGCAGCATCGCCACGGTCAGGATGAACGAGAGGTAGAACCAGTTGGCCACATAGATGTGCGGCTCGCTACGCTTGACGATCGTGCCAACGAACACCGCGAGATAGGCCACCCACACGATGGTCAACCACAAGTCAGTGTACCATTCCGGTTCGGCATATTCCTTGCCCTGGGTGATCCCCAGGAGATAGCCGGTGGCCGCGATGACGATGAACAGCTGATAGCCCCAGAACACGAAACGGGCGAGGCCGGGGAAGGCCAGCCTCGCCCGGCAGGTGCGCTGCACGACGTAGAACGACGTGGCGATCAGCGCATTGCCCCCGAAAGCGAAAATGACCGCCGAGGTATGGAGCGGACGCAGGCGGCCGAAATTGATCCATTCCAGCCCCAGGTTGAGCTGCGGCCAGGTCAGTTCCAGCGCGATCCACAGTCCGGCCGTGAACCCGGCGATACCCCAGAAAACAGTGGCGATCACGCCCCAGCGAATCACATCGTCGTCATAACGGCCCGGATCGGGCATGTGCAGCATGCCGCGCACCGCGTTGTCGACGTTCTTGCCGCTGATGGTGACCCACAGCGCGATGGCGGCGGCGATGCCAAAGATCGCCATATGAATCGCAAAACCCTGGTCTACCGCCAGGGCACAGGCGACCACCGCCAGGACAAGCGCAGCAAACCATAGGCCAGCGCGCAACAGAACCTGCTCCATGGACCCTTCCCTTCCATGCCAAATACCAGGTTCCGCCCTGCGCCCGTTGCGAACAACAGACATTGATACGAGTCAAATAACCCCTGCGGTGAACGATTTGTTGAGCGATCAGCCGATTTTGCGTTGCGTCAATGTAGCGAATCGCTTGGGCCGCCATTGACCGTTTCACGCCAGAGGGAATGGAGCCTGCGAGGGGCAGGCCGCCTGCGGCGCCGACTGCATTGACGCGGTCTGCAAGCGACTAGGAAACGTCCGATGAAAAAGGTTCTTGGCAAAGCTCTTGGTGCCGCCGCCCTCGCGCTGGCATTCGCATCCCCCGCCCTCGCCGCCGATGAAGCGCCCGCGGGCAAGTGGCAGGTCAAGGTACTGGCAACGTCGGTCCTTGCCGATGGGAAGATCACCGCTGTCCGCAAGGACCTGATCGGCCTGCCGGCCGGATCGCAGACCGATGCCAGCAACAACAGCTTCACGCCTACGCTCGCGATCGAATACTTCGCGCTGCCCAATGTCTCGATCGAAACGATCTGCTGCTTTACCGCACACCATGTGTCGGGCGCGGGTGCGCTGGAGGGCGCATCGCTGGTCGATCACGCGCTGATCCTGCCCGCCACGCTGACGGCCAAGTATCACCTGACGCTGCCGGGTGGCATCAAGCCCTATGTCGGCGCCGGCGGGGCCTGGTTCTTCTACATCGACGAACGCGCCGGTGCCACGGCACAGACGCTCGGTGCAAAGCGGGTCAAGCTCGACAACGATGCCGGCGTCGTGGTCCAGGGCGGGATCGACATTCCGATCACGAAGAACGGGCTTGGCCTGACGCTCGACGCCAAGAAATACTGGATCAGCACGACAGCGCATTTCTACACCGCCAACGGCACTGAAGCGCTGACCACGCGCCACCGGATGGACCCGTGGGTGCTGAGCGCAGGCGTTGCCTACCGCTTCTGACAGCCGTTGCACCGACAGCCCTGCATATCCGTCGTATGCAGGGTCGCGGGCGGGTCGATCCAGGGTCTGGGATCCCCTGGTTTCGGCCCGCCCGTTTTTTTGGGTGCGCGGGGGATGGCAACATGCCCTCCCCCAACCCCTCCCGCAGGCGGGAGGGGAGCTAAACCGTATTGAGCCCCATCCTCATAGGGGGTTGGGGGCGGTGCGAAGACTGACGCGACCGAGCATGACAGAGCGGCCCTTCGACAGGCTCAGGGCGAACGGAGTTTCCGGGGATTTTGCCACATTCCCGTTCGGGCTGAGCTTGTCGAAGCCCCTGCCCCGCCCCAACCCTCACCCCGCCAGCGCCACCAGCGAACGGCGATCCAGGATTTCCACGTCGCGGCGGGCGGGCAGTTCGATCACGCCGTCGTTCTTCAGCTTGGTGAACTGGCGGCTGACCGTCTCGATCGTCAGCCCCAGCACGTCTGCGACTTGCTGGCGCGAGAACGGCAGGGTGAAGCGCGTGGCAGGACCTGTCACCGTTGGCGTGCAGCCCGTCTCGGCCAGACGCTCGGACATTTCGAGCAGGAACGTGGCGATCTTTTCGGGCGCGGTCTTGCGGCCCAACAGCATCATCCATGAACGCGTACGGTCCAACTCGGCCAGGGTGCGTTCGAGCAACTTGTGCTCCAGCCCCGGATGGCTGCGGGCAAAGCGATCGAAATCGTTGCGCGAAAACACGCAGACGCGCGCGTCCGTCAGCGCGACGACGCTGGCCTTGCTGGTCTGGCCGAACGGGCGGCCGATAAAATCGGACGGATAGGCAACGCCCACGATCTGTTCGCGCCCGTCTTCGGTGCTGGTCGTGAGCTTGAGCACGCCTTCGATCACGTTGGCAACGAGCAGCGAGTCGTCGTCTTCCCAGATCAATGGCTCCCCGGCCGAAACGGCGCGGCGCCGCCCAATTGCATTGAGCGCGGTGATTTCCTGATTGTCGAGGCCGGCGCAGATTGCGCGATTGCGTACAACGCAGGTTTCGCAAGAAGACATGACTGCACCGGTTATCATCTTGTTTGCGCAAAGACAATGACAAGACGGGGCCTTATAAGACCAAAGTGCAAGCCGGCATCCCCTAAAAAAGGGGGGCGGCATGCCAAGGCAAGCCGCCCGAGTTGGGGAGAAATCACGCGAAACGAACAGGCTGTCCGGGTTGGAATGACCTGTTCCCTTCGGCGATTTCCGATCTAGCGGGCGGGCGCAGACCGCGCTTTGATCCGCGTCAACCGCCCCGGAACTTGCACGAAAATGGCAGCAAAGGCTTGGTGCTGTAAGGCGTCAGACGCCTTCGGCAATCTCGATCGCATCGTGATACTGCCCGCGGAAGAACAGCAGCGGCGTGCCTTCTGCCCGAGCATCAAGCGATTCCACCGCGCCGACGACCAGCCAGTGATCACCGATATCTTCGACCCGATCGATCCGGCAATCGATCCAGGCCAGAGCGTTGTCGAGCAGCGGAAGGCCCGCCGGGCTCTTGCCGTGGGCCAATTGAGCAAACTTGTCGTCTGCGCGGGCCGAAAAGCGGCGGCACAGGTCCAACTGCTCAGCGCCCAGCACATTCACGCAAAAACGCCCCGTCTCGGCAATGCGCGGCCAGGACGATGAACGCTTGTCGGGGAAAAAACCCACCAGCGGCGGATCGAGCGAAATGGAAGTGAACGAGCCCACCACGAGACCGGTACGCAAACCTGCCTCGTCAACCGCAGTAACGACGCACACACCGGTGGGATATGCGCCCAACACGGCGCGGAACTGCTTTGGATCGATCATCGGCTACTCCTCATTCGCCTCCATTGCCGATCCGGGCCACTTCCTCAAGCACTCGATCCGCCCATTCCGGCCAGCAGATCAACAAATCTGGCAGCCAGGTATCGGCATTGTTATAAGTCAAAGCGGTTCCTACGCCTCGTGGCTGCACGGCTGCCTCCCGATCACTGGCAGCCGATCGCGCTGGCGATCGTGCTCACCCGTCTTCTGGCTTGATCGCCTGCTCCTTTGCCGCTGCGGGGAAAGTGCCCTGCCCTTCGATCACGACAGCCGGAATGGGCTGGGCCAGCGTTATGCCTGCGGCCTCGAACCGATCCATGATCGCCAGAAGCACCTCCTGCCGCGCGGCCATCGCCCTGTTGTAATCCGGCCCGGCCAGATAGGACCACACCTCGATCGTCAGGGAATTGGTGCCAAAATTGGTGAACGTGGCGCGCACGCCATCGTTGAGAACGCCATCATGTTCGAGCAGCGCCTGCCGCACGATATCGACCGCTTCGCGCACTTTGGCGGCCGGCAGGCCATAGGCAATACCGATCACCGGATTGAACAGGAAACGGTCGCGCGTGGCGAAGTTCTCGATCTGCCGCGCAGCGAAATCACCGTTGGGGATGGTCACCAGCGTGCGATCGTTGGTGCGAATGCGGGTGGAGCGGATGCCGACATCCTCCACCGTGCCCGCAACATCGCCCACCTTGCAGAAATCACCCACCTGTACCGGCTGATCGGCAATGACAGTCACGCTGCCGACAAGGTTCTCCACCGTCTTCTGCGCGCCCAGGGCCAGCGCGATGCCGCCGATGCCCAGTGCGGCAATGCCCGTGGTAACATTGATACCAAACGTATCAAGGATACCCACGACAGTGAAGGCCAGCAGCAGCAGCTTGGCCGCACGGCGCAGGAGATTTACCACCGAAATGACCTGGCGCCGCTGGTGATGGCGCAGGCGGCGCGTCATCAGATCGGCAATGGCATCGATCAGGCGCAGGGCAAACCAGACCAGCGCCACGAGTGCCACCGTGCCGCCATAACGCAGCAGCGTTTGCCGCGCCACGATCGCCACGGGCAGGCGATTGGCCCACACGAAGAAGATCATGATCGAAAGAAACAGGCTGAGCGGCGGCAGGGCGGCAGCGAGGAAGCGATAGACCGGACTATCCTGGCAACGGGGAATTGCGCGCCGGGCAGCCAACAAGATCAACGCTGCCACCACCCGCAGCACGGCAAAGCTGACGGCCGCCAGGCCCAGCAGCATGGCCCAGTCGCCCACGGGCGCTCCGCCGATAATCCAGTTGTCAGGGTTTGTGCTGGCCGCCTTGATATCGTCATGCGGCACGGCGGCCTTTGCCAGATATTGCAGCGTTTCGGGCGCAACGCGCCAAACCACCACCTGCCCTTGCTGGCTGCTGGCCAGCATGACAGGAACCTTGTCTTCTCCCACCGTCATGGTGCCGACCTGCTCGCGATTGAACGGCAGGTCGTCGGTCAGGTCTCCCACCGGCTGGTTCGACAAGGCGCCGAAGGCCCGCAGCGAGCCACCCTTGTCGAGCAGTACCTGCAACCGCCGCGCCAGTTCTTCCGCGCCATTGGCGAGGCGGGGATTGTCCATGCGCACCGACATGAAGTGCGCGGCGCGTTCGTAATCGCGCCCGGCCAGGGCCTGAATCAAGCCCGCCACGGAAGAGCGTGGCGTTTCCCGGCCATAGGGGTCTGACGGTACGGCCGGGCTTGATGACGTTGGCGGCGTCAACTGCGCATGGGCCGCCGGCGCGACACAAAGCAGCAGCGCGATGAACAGCGATTGGAACAGGCGGAAAACGAACAAAAAACCTCCGGCATATGCTGCAGGAGCGAAAACGCTCCTCTAGCTCAACCGGATGATGCGCGGATCGGTTCCCCGGCCCGCCGCGCGGGCGCGCTTATTCCTCGCCCATGCGCAGCGCGGCGATGAAGGCTTCCTGCGGGATTTGCACGTTGCCGTATTCGCGCATCCGTTTCTTGCCTTCCTTCTGCTTTTCCAGCAGCTTCTTCTTGCGGCTGATGTCCCCGCCATAGCACTTGGCGGTCACGTCCTTGCGCATGGCGGCAATGGTTTCGCGCGCGATCACCTTGGCGCCGATCGCGGCCTGGATCGGAATCTTGAACAGATGGCGCGGGATCAGGTCCTTGAGCCGCTCGCAAAGGCCACGGCCGCGGGCATCGGCCTGGCTGCGGTGCACGATCATGCTGAGCGCGTCGACCGGCTCGTTGTTGACCAGGATGTTCATCTTGACCAGATCGCCTTCGCGCAACCCGATCTGCTCGTAATCGAAGCTGGCATAGCCACGGCTGATCGACTTGAGGCGATCGTAGAAATCGAACACCACTTCGTTGAGTGGCAGTTCGTAGTTCACTTGCGCGCGCCCACCCACATAAGTCAGCCCGGTCTGGATGCCGCGCCGATCCTGGCACAGCTTGAGGATCGAGCCGAGATGTTCGTCGGGCGTGTAGATCGTCGCCTTGATCCACGGCTCTTCCATCGTGTCGATCTTGACCACGTCGGGCATGTCGGCCGGGTTGTGCAGTTCCATGTGCGAACCGTCGGTCATCGTCAGCCGATAGACCACCGAGGGCGCCGTGGTGATGAGGTCGAGATCGTATTCGCGGCTCAGGCGCTCCTGGATGATTTCCAGGTGCAGCAGGCCGAGGAAACCGCAACGGAACCCGAAGCCGAGCGCGGCGCTGGTTTCCATCTCGAAACTGAACGAGGCATCGTTCAAGCGCAGCTTGCCGATCGAATCGCGCAGCTTTTCAAAGTCTGCCGCATCCACCGGAAACAGCCCGCAGAACACCACCGGCTGGACTTCCTTGAAACCGGGCAATGCCTCGGTAGCGCCGCCCTTGACCGTGGTGATCGTATCACCCACGCGGGCCTGGGCCACTTCCTTGATCTGCGCGGTGATGAAGCCGATTTCGCCAGGCCCCAGTTCGGCCAGTTGCTCGATCTTGGGGCGCATGCAGCCCACCCGATCGATCAGGTGCTCGGTGCCGCCGGCCATGAACTTGACCTGCAGGCCCTTCTTGATGACGCCATCGATCACGCGGACAAGGATCACGACGCCCAGGTACGGGTCGTACCAGGAATCGACCAGCATGGCCTTCAAGGGCGCGTTGCGATCGCCGCCCGGCGGAGGAATACGGGCCACCACGGCGTCGAGCACTTCCTCGATGCCGATGCCGGCCTTGGCGCTGGCCAGCACGGCATTGCTGGCATCGATGCCGATCACTTCCTCGATCTCGGCCTTGACCTTTTCCGGCTCGGCAGCAGGCAGGTCGATCTTGTTGATCACCGGCACGATCTCGTGGTCGTGCTCGATCGACTGGTAGACGTTGGCCAGCGTCTGCGCTTCCACGCCTTGCGCCGCGTCCACCACCAGGAGCGCACCTTCGCAGGCAGCCAGGCTGCGGCTCACTTCATAGGCGAAGTCGACGTGGCCGGGCGTGTCCATCAGGTTGAGCTGGTAGGTCAGCCCGTCCTTGCCCTTGTAATCGAGGCGCACGGTCTGCGCCTTGATGGTGATCCCGCGCTCGCGCTCGATGTCCATGTTGTCGAGCACCTGCGCCGTCATCTCGCGCTCGGCCAGGCCGCCGGTGTACTGGATCAGGCGGTCGGCCAGGGTGGACTTGCCATGGTCGATATGGGCAATGATGGAGAAATTGCGGATCAGCGCGAGGTCAGTCATGCGCCGCCGTTAGCAGGCCCTTTGCGCGCTGTCATCAGGGGCGATGGGTGTTGTGGCGGTGGGGAACGTGCCCTTCCCCTGCCCCTCCCGCAAGCGGGACGGGAGACAAGAAAAGCCCCTTCCGCTTGCGGGAGGGGTTTGGGGAGGGCGTGTTGTTCCGCCCCCTCACCCCACCTTGCGCTGCACCACCCGATCCGCCAACGGCTGAGGCGCCGGCGCGCGCACGTGGACCACGGCGATGCGGCCATCGGCGTCGGCCTTGAGCGGCGCTGCAAACTCCACGCCCATGCGATCATCGTTGCTCCAGCGGCATATGCCCGAAACCACATGGCCATCGGCCAGCTGGATGCGGAACTCGGTGCCGGCCGGCACATTCCACAGCCCTTCGATCAGAGCGCCGGTCAGCGAGATATTGCGGATAGTGCCGTTGTACTTGTGCCCGGCGTTTTCCAGCACGACCTTGCGCAGCATGGACTGGCGGCTGGCCCGTGCCGAGCGTGGCCCCTGCGCCACGGCAACCAAGCCGGTGGACAGCCGCGTGCCGGCATTGGCAGCCGATAGCGGGCGTTCGTAGATGTAGCCCTGCACGTGGCTGCATCCGAGCATCCGCACCAGGTCCAGCTCATCCAGGGTTTCCACGCCTTCGGCGGTGGTTTCCATGCCCAGTGCTTCTGCCAGGCTGACGATCGAGGCGATGATCGCGCCATTGCGACTGCCCGGCTGGGTGGCCCCGCGCACGAAGGACTGGTCGATCTTGATCTTGTCGAACGGGGCAGAGCGCAGATAGCCGAGCGAGGAGTAGCCCGTGCCGAAATCGTCGAGGGCCAAGCGCACGCCGATCGATTTCAGCTGCTTGAACATCTGGTCCGTGCCCTCGTCGTTATTGAGGAACACGCTTTCGGTGATTTCCAGTTCCAGCCGTTCGGCATCCACCCCGGCATGGGCCAGCGCCGATGTCACGATGGTGGGCAGCGCCGGATTGGCAAACTGCAGTGGCGAAACGTTGACAGCCACGCGCACATCAGACGGCCATTGCGCAAGGTCCTGGCACGCGGTGCGCAAGGCCCACTCGCCGATCGCGGCGATCAGGCCGGTATCCTCGGCAATGGGAATGAACTTGGTGGGCGAAATGAAGCCGTGTTCCGGGTGGTGCCAGCGCAGCAGCGCCTCGAAGCCGGTGATCCGCTCGGTCGCGGTCTGGACCACCGGCTGGTAATAGACTTCCAGCCCGCCGTGGGCGACGGCATCGCGCAAGTCGTCTTCCAGCTGCCGACGTTCCTCGGCATCGCTGTGCAGGTCTGCGGCATAGAAATGATAGCGCCCGCGCCCGCCATCCTTGGCGGCATAGAGCGCAAGATCGGCATTGCGGATCAGCGCTTCGCTGGTCACGCCATCATCGGGCGCGATGGCAATGCCCACCGATGCCCCGATCATCACCCGGTTGCCGTCGATCGAATAGGGTGCAGACAGGTGCTCGATCACCTGGTTGGCCAGGAACGCCAGATGGTCCCGCTCGATCTTGCCGGGCATGATCACCTGGAATTCATCGCCACCCAGGCGGCCGACGCGGCCGGCATTGCCGATCACGCCTTCCAGGCGCTGCGCCACCTGCTTGAGCAGCGCATCGCCCGCCGGATGGCCCAGCGTATCGTTCACCTGCTTGAACCGGTCGAGATCGAGCAGGAACACCGCGCAGGTGCGATGCTGCATCTGCGGGGCGACCAGTATTTTTTCCAGCGTCTGCGACATGCGCAGCCGGTTAGACAGGCCGGTGAGCGAATCGAATTGCGCCAGGCGCGAGGCATGCTCGGCCGAGCGGCGCTTTTCCGTCAGGTCCGTACCCGAACCGCGAAAGCCCTGGAAATTGTTGAAGGTATCGTAAGTCGGCCGGCCATTGATCTGCCACCAGCGCTCTTCCAGGTCGGTCGCGGCGCGCACGGCCAGTTCGGTAAAGCTCGATCGCGCAGACAGGTGGAAAGCCAGCGTCCGCTCGCCCTCGCCAGCCTGGTCGGCCAGGTTGAACAGCTCGGGAAAGGGGCGGCCCATCAGTTCTTCCACGCTGCGGCCCAGGATCTGGGCCACCGGGCGCGACAGATAGGTGATCTGGCCGCGCCGGTCGGTTTCCCAGAACCAGCCCTGTCCGGTCTCTTCGTAGTCGGCCAGGATTTCCTGCGCGCGGGTCTGGATGCGGTTCTCCATCTCCATCTGCTCGCGCGCGCGCGCCTCGATCTCGCGCTGGCGGAAATAGGCGGCAACGGCCACGGCCATGCCGATACCCAGCGTGATCAGCCCGCCCAGGCGGCTGGCGGCACAGGCAACGCCCGCCCAGATCGCCACTTGCGCCACCAGAATGCCGGCCAGCTGCCCGCTTTCAAACACCGTGGCCAGCAGCGAAACGGTCACCAGCAGGGCAAGCGCCTGCAACCAGGGCACCGTGCCGGTATCGGCCCAATGGCCCACCGCCGCGCCGAACAGGAACATCGGCATCCCCACCGCCAACGCCATCAGCATCATGCGTGGCGCGGTGCCGACCACGCCGGCATTTTCCACGCGGACCGCCAAAGCGCCGAGCAAGGCCAGAATCACGGCAGTCACGCCCACCGAAACGACCGTTCCATCGGGAATCGTCGCATTCAAACCGGCAAGACCGATCAGCCCGACGGCCATCGGCACGGCCATCTGCGGCCATTCCCGCGCAATCAGACGGTTGCCCTGGCGCGTAAGGGGCGCATGGCTGGACGGTACGCGCTCGCGCCGCCGTTGCGTGCGCGCATAGTCCCGGCGTTCCTCGCCCCGCGTTTCGGATTCGGTGTGCTGTGACACGGATACATCTGCCATGCCTAACCGCATGCCCGAACGGCTTTGAGAAACCGTTAAGCAGCCCTGACGATGGCGCTAGAAATCTGCCCACTATTACCACCGGAATGAACCTGCTAGGCGGCGCCGGGGTCTGTAGGAGGCAGGAGTTGAGGGGATCGTGGCGAGTTTGACCGCTGAGTACTCGATGCTGGGCGTGGCCGGCCGGCGTTTGCGCGTGGGGCAATGGAATGCCCGGGCGCAGGATGCCGCGCCGCTGGTCTTGCTCAACGGCATCGGCATGAACATGGAACTGATGGAACCGATTGCCCGCGCCCTGTCGTGCCGCCGGGTGATCAGCTTCGACATGCCCGGCATCGGCAAGTCTCCCGATCCGATCATCCCCTATACCATGCCCTGCATGGCACTGACCCTGGCTGCACTGCTCGATCGGCTGCATATCGATTGCGTCGATGTGCTGGGCATCAGTTGGGGTGGTGCCTTGGCGCAGCAGTTTGCCTTTCAGCATCGCGCCCGCATCGGACGCCTGGCGCTGGCCGCCACGGCAGCCGGTATCGCCATGGTGCCGGGCAACCCTGCGACGCTGGGCCACATGGCCGATCCGCGCGAATATACCGTGGCCCGCACGCTGCAACGCAACCTCGCGATGCTGTACAACGGTGGCGGTCGCCATGCCGTATCGCTCAACGCCGCGATGCCGCCATCGCCGGTCGGCTGGGCCTGCCAGATGGGCGCCTTTTCCAGTTGGAGCAGCGCACCGTTCCTGCCGCTGCTTTCGTTGCCCACGCTGATCATGCACGACGAGGAAGACCAGCTCATCCCGCCCGCCAATGCCCATTTCCTGAATGCCGCCATCCCCGGCAGCCGCCTGGAAATGTTCCGGGGTGGCGGGCACTTGTTCATGCTGGCCGATCCCGAAGCCTTCGCCGCCACGCTGCGCGCTTTTCTGGATGCCGCGTAGGCATTAGCCAGAACAGCGAGCAGTGAATGCAAGCCGGGGGACCTACCGTCCCTCTCGGCCGGAAACCGCCGCGGCCACGCTCATCACGCAGCCCGGCGTGGCGCTTGCTGGGAGGTCGCCTCGCCCTCCACCTGGAAGCGGCCCACCAGTTCGGCCATGCGATCGGCCTCTCCGGCAAGGCTGCGCGATGCCGCCGTCGCCTGCTCGACCATGGCGGCGTTCTGCTGGGTCATCAGATCGAGTTCGTTGACCGTCGCCTGGATCTGGCGAATGTTCGCGGCCTGGGCCTGGGCGCCCTGGGCAATGCTGCTGGCGACATCGGCAATTGCGCCGACGCGGTTGACGATCCGTTCGAACGTTTCGCCTGTCTGTCCGACGAGAGTCACGCCCCGCTCCACCTGGACCGAGCTTTCGCCGATCAATTTCTTGATGTCGAGTGCCGCCTCGGCAGACCGCTGCGCCAGCGCGCGCACTTCGTTGGCCACAACGGCAAAGCCGCGGCCAGCATCACCCGCGCGGGCGGCTTCCACCCCGGCATTGAGTGCCAGCAGGTTGGTCTGGAAGGCGATGCCGTCGATCACGGCGATGATCTTGCCGATTTCCGCCGCCGAGCGATGAATGTCGTTCATCGCCCTCACCGCTTCTTCCAGCACGCCACCGCCCTGCCGCGCATCGCCGTGGGCTTCCTGCACGGCAGAATGCAATTGCGTCGCTTCGCCGGCGGTTACGCCCACCGTCCCGGCCAGCGTGGTGATCGAGGCCGATGCCTCTTCGAGCGAGGCGGCCTGGTGTTCGGTTCGCTGGGCCAGGTCGTTGGATGCCTCGCGGATTTCCCGCGCGCCGGTATCCACCGCGCGCGAGGTTTGCGATACCGCACCCAGCGCGCTGCTCACTTTCTTGCGCATGGTTTCCAGATCGTTTTCCAGCGCGGCGTAGGCTTCGGGCAAGCCGGTGAGTGCCACGGTGAAATCGCCCTCGGTCATCTTGCGCACCGTGTGGCCCACTTGGGCGACTACGGCCTGACGCTTGGCATCTTCGGCTTCGAAATAAGCGGAAACAGCCACTTCCATGTCGAGCAACGCCATTTTCACCAGCGTTGCCACCGCCTTTGCCCGGCCAGCGCCCGCCACGCCCACCCCGCGCGTGAGAAAGCGCACGATCACGTCTTCCAGAACCGAGGCATAGGCCCCGATATACCAGCCCGGTGCCAGGCCGATGCGGGCGTGGACGTCGCCAATGCGCTGTGCCCGCGCGGCGTAGGCCGGCCCCGGCACGCCGCTGAACATGCTGCCCCAGTGATCGAGCTGCTTGTCCCGCGCATGGTTCATCGCTTCGCGCGAGTTGAAGAATTTTGCCGTTTCGGGCGTCAGTGCAATGCGGTCGTACAGACGCTCCAGCGCGGGGCGCCCCAGGCTCTCCATCGCCGTCGAAAGCTGCCCGAAGCGGGCCACGTCATCGCCGGTAATGTTGAAGAACGCCAGCTTGGTATCCATGTCCTGCTGGGAGAGAGCCATCGGGGAATCCTGTACAAGTTGCAAAGCACAGGGTAGCCGAGCGACGTCAATACGACCGAAAAATACATTAAGGACAAACCCGAATGGCGCAGGCCAAGCGGTAAACCAGATGAAAGGGCGGGACCTTGCGATCCCGCCCTTCTTCATTAACGTACCGCAATCCGGTATTGGCGCGGCATCACACCCGCATCGGCATCAGCACATAGAGCGCAGGCGCCTTGTCGTCCTTGCGGATCAGTGTGGGCGCGCCGGCATCGGCCAGGTGCAGTTCCACCGTGTCGCCATCGATCTGGCTAAGGATGTCCTTGAGATAGTTGGCGTTGAAGCCGATCTCGAAGCCTTGCGCGGTATAGTCTGCCGGCAATTCTTCGGCAGCGGTGCCGTTGTCGGGGCTGGTTACCGACAGCGTGACGCGGTCGGTTTCCAAGGCCATCTTGACAGCGCGGGTCTTCTCCGTGGCGATCGTCGCCACGCGATCGACGCCTTCGTAAAAACTGCGCGGATCGAGCTTGAGCAGCTTGTCGTTCGCGGTGGGAATGACGCGGCTGTAATCGGGGAAGGTCCCGTCGATCAGCTTGCTGGTCAGCACCACGCCGTGTTCGCCGCCCAAGGTGAAGCGCACCTTGCTGGCCGAAAGGTCGAGCAGCACATTGGTATCGAGCACTTCTTCGAGCAGCTTGCGCAGTTCGCCCACGCATTTGCGCGGCACGATCACGTCGGGCATGCCTTCGGCGCCTTCGGGCCGGGTCAGCGTGTAGCGGGCCAGGCGATGCCCGTCGGTGGCGGCGGCCTTGAGCACTTCATCGGCCACATGGAAGAAAATGCCGTTGAGGTAATAGCGGGTTTCTTCGGTCGAAATGGCAAAGCGCGTGCGGTCGATCAGTTCGGCAAGCGTGCGCGCCGGGATTTCGAAGCTGGTCGGCAGGTCGCCTTCCACGATCATCGGGAAATCGTCGCGCGGCAGGGTGGGCAGCTGGAAACGGCTGCGCCCGGCCTTGACCACCATGCGGTTGTCCGCCGTTTCCAGGCTCACTTGCGAGCCATCGGGCAGCTTGCGCGCGATATCGAACAGCAAGTGCGCCGATACCGTGATGGCGCCTGCACCCTCCACCGAGACCGCCGGCATCGATTCCACAATCTGGAGATCGAGGTCGGTCGCCATGAGGCGCACCGAATTGTCCGCCGATGCCTCGATCAGCACGTTGGAAAGAATGGGGATGGTGTTGCGGCGTTCGACAACCGACTGGACGTGGGACAGGCAGCGCAGAAGAGTCGCGCGTTCAATAGTCGCCTTCATTCTCGTCTCGATCCCCAGTCTCGGTACCGGCACGCCTCAGCCTTGAACTGAAACGGACCAGACAGGACGGACAAGCGCCGTCCGGGTTGGCTGCACACCGACCCGCCAAGGAATCATGGCAAGCGGCGTGGCAATTCGGACCACCTTTCTTAGCGTGGAGCGCCCCTTGGGCAAGGCTGCGCAAGCCTTCACCAAGTGAATCTGTGCATAAATGACCGTAAAAATCGAAAAAATGCGTTGGTTCAGTCCAGATCACGCTGCCCGTCAAACATCAGGGCCGTTGCCACGATCCATGCCGTGATCAATTGCCACCCCTGGCTGGTCACGCTCGCGGGCGGCTTTCCCGCCTTGTCCAGAGCCTCGCCAACGATGCGCAGGTCCCCTTGCGTGACTTTGTCGGCGGGGTTGTTGGCATTGCCCGGTCCGATATCGAGCGCCTGGTCGACAAGGATCGATCGGATACCGAGGGCGGCAAGCCGACCATCGAGCGCATCGCGACCCATGCGGCCCCAGCTATAGCTGAAGAAGGCCTCGCGCTGCTTTTCGCCGAGAAGTTGCTCTGCCGCGCAAGCGTCGGTAATCGCGCGCAGATCGGCCTGGGTGGCATTGGCATCGGGCGTGCCCGGCGCCAGGATCGCATCGGCCACTTTCTGGTCGAGCCCTTCGGGCGCTGCCTTGACCGCGCAGGCCATCGTCTCGGGCGGGCGCGCCAAGGCCGGCCACGGGGACGCGAGCCCCATGGCCAGTGCCAGCAGCGCGCGCCGCCCCTTGGCCATCAGGCGAACATCGCCATGCCGCCGTTCACATGCAGCGTCTGGCCGGTGACATAGCCGGCTTCCTTGCTAGCCAGATAGGCCACCGCAGCGCCGATGTCCTGGCCTTCGCCCATGCGCCCCATGGGGATGCGGCCATTGAGCGCGTCCTTCTGCGCATCGGGTAGCACGTCGGTCATCGCAGTGCGGATGAAGCCGGGCGCCACGCAATTGACCGTCACGTTGCGGCTGGCCAGTTCCTGGGCAAGGCTCTTGGACATGCCGACAAGGCCGGCCTTGGCAGCGGCATAGTTGACCTGGCCGGGATTGCCGGTGGCACCCACCACGCTGGTAACCGAAATGATGCGGCCAAAGCGCGCCTTCATCATCGGCTTGGTCGCGCTGCGCATCATGCGGAACGCGGCTTCCAGGTTGACGCGGATCACCGCATCCCATTCCTCGTCCTTCATCCGCATCGCCAGGTTGTCGCGCGTGATGCCGGCGTTGTTGACCAGGATATCGATCTTGCCCAGCGTGTCGAGCGCGGCCGGAACCAGTCGCTCCACCTGCTCTGCGCTGGAAAGATCGCAGGTCACTTCGACATGGTCGTGGCCATAGGTGTCATTCAGTTCTTCGCGAAACGCGCGCAGCTTGGCCGGGTTTGTCCCCGAAAGCGCCAGTCGCGCGCCCTGACGGGCCAGCGCATGGCTGATCGCCGAACCGATGCCACCGGCCGCGCCGGTCACCAGAGCAGTCATGCCGGTCAGGTCGAAAAGACGGTTTTCCATAATCTTGGCTCCGATTTTTATAGTGTTCGCGCAGAGGCGCGGAGGCGCAGAGAAGTTCAGGACTGAGGGCGGTAGCTGTTGACCAGCCGCCGGATGCCCTCCTTCATCGTTTCGCCGGAAAAGTTCAGCAACAGGCCAACGGGCAGCTTCATCAAGCGCAGGTAGGTTAGCACCTGCTTGGCATGCGCCGCGCCGAGCTTCTCCACCGATTTGATCTCGACGATCAATCTGTCATCAACGACCAGATCGGCGCGAAAAGCGGCCGGGAAGCGCATGCCATCAAATTCAATATCGACCGGCTTTTGCCGGTCAACTTTGTATCCGCGCCGCTCAAGGGCTGCGGCGAGGACGATTTCATAGACGCTTTCCAACAGCCCGGGCCCGAGGTCCTTGTGAATCCGCATCGCTGCATCAACCACGTCGCCGCTGATGGAGTCGATGTCTGTCATACACTACTCCTCCGCGCCTCTGCGCCTCTGCGCGATACATTCTTCCTGGCCGCCTAACGCCGCTTCAAAGCTCCTTCGCCAGGGCTTCGATGTCGGCCATGGTGATGACGCTGGTGACGGCAAGGTCTGCGCCGGCCGAGCGGGTGATCATGGGGGCAAGGACCTTGCCGCCCAGTTCCACGAAGCGTTCGACGCCCGCGTCCTTCATCGCGATGGCGCTCTCGCGCCAGCGCACGCGGCCGGTGACTTGCTCGACCAGCAATTGCTGGACCTGCGCCGGATCGGTGACGATCGCGGCGGTCACGTTGGCGAACAGCGGCACGCGGAAAGCCTGGGGCGGCGTGGCGGCCAGCGCCTGGGCCATGGCATCGGCCGCCGGCTGCATCAGCGGGCAGTGGAACGGCGCGGAAACCGGCAGCAGCACGCCGCGCTTGATGCCGTGGTCCTTGACCATGGCCACCGCGCGCTCGATCGCGGCCTTGTGGCCCGAAAGGACGACCTGGGTGGGATCGTTGTCGTTGGCCACGGTGCAGACTTCGCCTTCCGCAGCCGCTTCCGCCAGCGCCGTCGCCTTGTCGATATCCGCGCCCAGCAGCGCACACATCGCGCCTTCGCCCACCGGCACGGCCGCCTGCATCGATTGGCCGCGCAGCTTGAGCAGGCGCGCGGTATCGGCTAGCGAGAATGCGCCTGCCGCACAGAGCGCCGTATATTCGCCCAGGCTGTGACCCGCGACGAAATCGGCCTTGTCGGCAAGCTGGATGCCGCCTTCCTTTTCCAGCACGCGCAGCACGGCAATGGCATGGGCCATGATTGCGGGCTGCGCGTTCTCGGTCAGCGTCAGGGCATCATCGGGGCCCTGCGTCATGATCTGGAACAGCTTCTGTCCCAGCGCATCGTCGACTTCCTCGAACACTTCGCGCGCGGCGGTGCTGGCAGCGGCCAGTTCGGCGCCCATGCCCACCTTCTGGCTGCCCTGCCCCGGAAAAACGAATGCCCGCATTGTTCAAAGCCTCCTGAAAACTGGCGCGCGCCCTATTGACCCGGCGGGGTTCCTGCAAGCCCGAACGGCACGATGCGGTTATCGGCATCGTGCCCGATGTCGGCCCGGCCCCGGTAAGACAGGCCTGCCCGCGCGCACCAATGGCGGGCCATCTCTTCGTGGTTCACGCCAAAACACCTATCGTTTTCAGGTACCTGGCTTATCCGGCCAAGACGCAGGCCAGCCACCTTCATCGCTGCCAACCCGGCGGTTACATGGAACAGCAGGCGGTCCACGGCATAATCGTATTCCGCCACTTCCTCCACCATCACCACGTGCCCGGCGAGATCGGGCATCACTGGCGTGCCCAGGATCATCGAGAGCGTCATGAGGTTGAATGCGGCAACCGGCGTTGCGCCATCCAGTGACGGCTCCAGCCCCGAATCCTGGCCGCAAAGCCAGTCGAGCACGCGGCGCACGGCCGCTTCGCCGCCCTCGCGCCGCAGGTCCACCGGCATCGGCGCGTGGATCGGGTGCCCGATGCGGGCGCGATAGAGCGCCGCCAGCATGACCCCGCCGTCGGAATAGCCAAGATAGCGCTTGGCGCGTGCCGCTGGCCCCAGCAAGCCCATCGCATCCTGGGCGATCCGCCCCGCGCCATAGCCGCCCCGCGCAAACCACACGGCGTCAATGCCCGGGTCGTTGGCACATTCCACGAAGGCTGCCAGCCGCACTGCATCCGGCCCGGCGAAATGGCCTTCCTGCGCAAAGCATTGGTCGTGAAACACGATATCCAGCCCTGGATAGCCTGCCACCAGCGCGGCAACCCGAACCGCATCCTCGCGGTCATAGGGGGTGGATGGGGCACAGACAGCGATGCGCAGCATGGGCAGCGGTGTAGGGCGCGATAGCCGCTTCGTCCATCGGACTTGGTTAAACGAATATGACCCGGATACTGAGGGCTCGGATTTCGGGAAAGATTTGGCCGCGGCCCGCGTTGAGGGGCTGACAGGGCCGAACGGGCACGCCGCCAAGGCTGCGTGGGCCGCTCCGGTGCTGTCAACCTTGCGCCTTTGCAACCGGGCGCTTGGCCGAATGGCTTGGCCGAACCTGTGCGCCCCTTTTTTGGGTTGCACTGGCTCCGGCCTTGCCTTTCCGGTCCCCGCCCGGTCACTGGCGCCTCTCCTTCTTGTCACGGCAGGCAAATTCTGTAGTGCCTTGGCGCCATGGCCGATATCGATCCTGCGCTCACCGCCCATCCCTGGTTCTTTTGCGGCATCGGCGGATCGGGAATGCTGCCACTTGCCCTGATCCTCAAGGGCGCGGGCGCGCAAGTTGCCGGATCGGATCGCAGCCGTGACCAGGGCCGAACCCCGGAAAAATTCGCCTGGCTGGAAAGCCTGGGCTTTGCCCTCTTTCCGCAGGACGGCAGCGGCATCGTCTCGGCCGATCAGGCGCTCGTCGCTTCGGCCGCAGTGGAAGACACCGTACCCGAAGTCTTGCGCGCGCGCGAACTGCACTGCCCGCGCTTTACCCGAGCGCAG
>Ga0070665_100001655_pt1 | contig 25682 bp, 23 predicted proteins | sample KBSS13metaG_FD_65862 | JGI IMG/M metagenome (GOLD analysis project Ga0070665, IMG submission 65862) | Switchgrass rhizosphere microbial communities from Kellogg Biological Station, Michigan, USA - KBS S1-3 metaG | ecosystem: Host-associated > Plants > Roots > Rhizosphere > Soil ... | reverse complement strand
AGCCCCACACTGTACCGGCGATTCTCGTCGTTGAACCGCTGCTCGGCAAGTGTCGCGCCGGCGCGCGCCGCGTCCACCCGCTCAGCTGCGCTTCGCGTTCGCCGGGCCGCTTGACGGACCGACTCCGCCACTTCGAGGCGGAGGCTCGCGATCCTCGCCTCTGCCTGTTTGCGCTCGACCTGCGCCCGCGCGGCGCTGGCGTCTTCGTAGCTGTGTCCCAGCGGATAGCTGACCGTCACGCCCACGCTCCACGCCGGGTAGTCCGGCGTGAATGACTGGCCCAATGCTTCCGCAAAGCTGCGGTCGCGGGTTCCGATCACGCTGCCGGGAAACGTTCCCGTCCGCAGCAGCTGAACACCGCCAAGACCGCTGCTGCCGTACGATGTCTCGAGCCTCACGTCGGGCAGCCGCTGGTTGTCGAGATAGGCGACGCTGGTCTTTGCATTCTCGAGGTCGTGCCCGGCGCGCGCGAGATCGTAGCGGGACTGGAGCGCGTTCGCGACTGCGCCGTCGACATCGGGATTGCCCACTGGATCCGGCGGCTCGTCCACCGGATCGAGCCGCGCGTTCCAAAACGTGGCGTCACCGGGCTCCATGATCAGCCGGCGCAGATGGTCTTCGGCATCGTCGGCGATCGCCTTTGCTTGAATGAGCCCTTCACGCCTTTGCGCCACTTCTGCTTCTGCCTGGACCAGATCGAGCGGCGGCAGCTGCCCCGCCTCGACCCGGATTCGGTTCTGCCGCGCCAGTTCCTGCGAGAGCTCGAGAGAGCGCTGCTGAACGCCAACGTTGGCGATCGACGCCTTGAACGTCCAGTAGGCACGCTTGACCGTCGCCACCGTGCGCACCACCGACTCGCGGAACCTGAGCTCGGACGAGTCCTGCCCGCGCCTGGCGATGATGTATTGCGCACGTGCTTCATCGATCCGGCGATCTCTGAGCAGCGGCTGAGAGAACGCGAACACGACCCCTGACTGAAGGTTCGGATCGACGCTCGCGATCGGATTGTTCGTCGTCGTTCGCGCCGAATCCCACGAGATGCTCCATGTCCCGGAGCCCCACGGCAGACGCTGACGGACTCCGGTCGTCGAGAACCAGTCCTTCACGTCCACACCCGCGTCGCCGAGCAGATAGTTCGTCGGCGGCGTCACGTTGCGCGACCGTCCCAGCGTCGTCGAAAAGACGGGCGCATAGGCGCCGCGGCTCTCGCCGACGCGCGCCGCCTCGACCTCCGTGCCGAGGCGGACGATCGTCAGATCGGGGTTGTGCTCGATCGTCCGCTGAACGGCCTCGGCGAGCGTGAGCGAGACCGTCTGTGGTTGCGGCGGCTGCGCAGCCGCCGTTGTCGAAAAGAGAACCGCGCCGATCGCCGCGATCGCCGCGCGGGCCTTGCCGCTGACCTTCATACTGCCTCCGCGAGTTCGGGAACGTCGGTGTCGCGCGTACGGGCCGGAGTGGCCGCCGCCACTGCCACGCGATTGCGCGCCACGAGCATGTAGATGGAAGGCACGACGAACAGCGTGAACGCCGTGCCGATGATCATGCCGCTGACCAGCATGATGCCGATGCTGTTGCGTGCACCGGCGCCAGGCCCGGTCGCGAGCACGAGCGGAAAGTGGCCGACGACTGTCGCCGCCGTGGTCATCAGGATCGGCCGCAGCCGCGTGGACGCCGCCTCGATGACGGCCTCGAGTTTTGCCGCGCCCGTCTCCCTCAGCTGATTCGCGAACTGCACGATCAGAATGCCGTTCTTCGACACCAGGCCGACGAGCGTGATGAGCCCCACCTGGCTGTAGATGTTGAGCGTCGTCGCGTTCAGGAAGGAAAACAACAGCGCCCCGGAGAGCGCCAGCGGAACAGATCCAGCGAGGACGATAAAGGGATCGCGGAAGCTCTCGAACTGAGCCGCGAGGACCAGGTAAATCAGGACCGCCGACAAGATGAACGTCGCCAGGAAGCCGGCGCCTTCCGTCCGCAGCTGCCGCGACTCCCCCGCGTAGTCGATGTTGAAGCCCTGCGGCAGGATTTTGTGCGCTTCGTCCTCCAGCACGCGCAGCGCCTGATCGAGCGGTACTGGCGGCGGGATGACGCCCTGGATCCGCACCGCATTCAGCTGCTGGAACTTCCTCAAGTCGCGCGGTTCGGTCGTCGTCTTCAGGCTCGCGAACGTCGACAGCGGCACGAGTCGATCGTGCGAGCCGGTGACGTAGATCTGCTCGAGCTGATCCGGCGTAAGGCGTCCGGCCCGGGTGACCTGCGGGATCACCTTGTAGCTGCGTCCCTGGATGCTGAAGCGGTTGACGTAGTTGGCGCCCAGAAGCGCCGAGAGATCGCGGCCGGCTTGGCTGAGATCGACGCCCTGTGAGCGCAGCTTGTCGCGATCGAACACGACCTCCGCCTGCGGCTGGTCGAACTTCAGATCCGCGTCGGCGTAGATGAACAAGCCGCTCGCGAACGCCTTCTTCACCAGCTGCTCGGCCAGCTCGTTCAACTCCTGTGGCTCGGCCGCCGAGGCGATGACGAAATCGACCGGGAAATTGCCGCCGCCAGGGAGCGCCGGCGGCGCCTGCGGAATCACCCGCACACCGGCGATCTTCGACAGCGGTCCCATCGCCTCCATCATCAGCTGCTGCGTCGTCTTCGTCCGCTCGCTCCACGGCTTCGCGACCATGCCGCCCATTCCACCCCCGGGCGAGGTGATCTGGAAGATGCTCGCGTGCTCGGGCATGGCGTTGTAGACGTCGAAGATCTGATTCGTGAACAGCTTCGTCTGATCGAGCGTGGCGTTCGGAGATCCCTGGACGAAGCCGAAGAAGAAGCCCTGGTCCTCGGCCGGCGCCAGCTCACGCTGCGAGAACATGTAGAACGGCACGACCAGCAGCGTGACGATGACCCAGAGCGTCAGCACAACAGGCCGGTACCGAAGCGTCGCCGTCAGCGAGCGCGTATAGACCCGGCGCACGCTTTCGAATCGCCGGTTGATCCAGCCGGCGAAGCCGCGATCGGTATCGCCCTTGCGCAGCAGGCGCGCACCCATCATGGGCGAGAGTGTCAGCGCGACAACGCCAGAGACGACGACCGCTCCGGCGAGAGTAAACGCGAACTCGCGGAAGAGCGAGCCGGTGAGGCCACCCTGAATGCCGATCGGCGCGTAAACCGCGGCGAGGGTGATCGTCATCGCGACGATCGGGCCGACCAGCTCACGGGCGGCGTCGATCGCGGCCTGCATCGGCCGCTTCCCTTCGTGCAGGTGGCGCTCGATGTTCTCGACCATCACGATCGCGTCGTCGACGACGAGGCCGACCGAGAGGACGATCGCCAGCAGCGTGAGCAGATTGACGGTGAATCCGGCAATCATCATCAGGAACACGGCACCGATGAGCGACACGGGAATCGACACGATCGGAATCAGCACGGACCGGAACGAGCCCAGGAACAGGAAGATGACGACGACCACGATCAGCAGCGTCTCGGTGAGCGTGCTGAGCACTTCCTTGAGCGCATCCTGAATGTATTCCGTCGAGTCGTACGGCACGCCGACCTTCATCCCGGCCGGAAGCTGCGCGCGGATCTGCGGCAGGGCTTCGCGAACCTTAGCGATGACCTCGAGGGTGTTCGCGGTCGGCAGCACCCAGACGCCCATGAAGGTTGCGGACTCGCCGTTGAAGCGAATGTCCTGCTCGTAGTTCTCCGCGCCCAACGCGACGTCAGAAATGTCGCCGAGCCTGACCACGACGCCGTTCTGTTCCTTGACGATCATCTGGCGGAACTCTTCGACCGTCCGCAGGTCGGTATTCGCGATCAGGTTGACCGACACCATGGAGCCCTTGGTCTGCCCGAGCGCGGAGAGAGAGTTGTTGCGCGCGAGCGCGTCGCGGACCATCGACGGCGATATGCCGTGGGCCGCCATGCGTTCCGGCTGCAGCCAGATGCGCATCGCGAACGTGCGCGCTCCGAGAATGTCGGCGCGCTGCACGCCGCTGATCGCGCTCAGCTTCGGCTGGACGACGCGCGTGAGGTAGTCGGTGATCTGGTTCGGGTCGAGGCTCGTCGACGAGAACCCGAGGTAGATCGCGGCGAACTGGTTGTCTGCGGTCTGCAGGTCGATCGTCGGCGCCTCGGCTTCGGGCGGCAGGTCGTTGCGGACGCGCGCCACCTTTGCCTGAATCTGAGTGAGCGCGGCGTTGGTGTCGTAGTTGAGTTTCAGGTGCACCGTGATGGTGCTCAGCCCCTGGGCGCTCGACGACTCCATGTAGTCGATGCCGTCGGCGCTCGCAATCTCGCGTTCGAGCGGTGTCGTAATGAAGCCGCGCACGAGATCGGCATTGGCCCCGACGTACGCGGTCGTCACGTTGACGACCGCGATGTCGCTGCGCGGGTACTGCCGGACGCTCAACGCGCGAATCGACTGGATGCCGGCAATCAGGATCACGAGGTTGACGACGACGGCCAGCACCGGCCGTTTGACGAAGAGATCGGTGAATTTCATCAGCTGTTCTCGGGTTTTGGAGCAGGGTTGTTGCCGGGCTTGACGGTGTTGTTGACGCGAACGGCGGCGCCGTTGCGCAGCTTGAACACGCCGGACGTCACGACTTCTTCGCCGGCCTTCACGCCGGTCACGACGCTGATCTGATCGCCGCGCGCGCTGCCGATCTTCACGAACTGCTGCCGCACGCCGCGGTAGGTGGCGCCCTTCTGATCCTTCATGTCGCCGACGACGAACACGGAGTCACCGTAGGGTGCGTGCTGAATCGCCGAGGCCGGCAGCGAGACAACGGCTTCGGACGCGCCGACGACGACAGCGGCCTGCACGAACATTCCCGGACGTAACTTCGCACCCGGGTTCGCGAACGTGGCTTGCGCCTGCACGTTTCTGGTCGCCTCGTCCACGATGGAATCGATCGCGGTGATCCGACCGTTGAAGCCGGCGCCGCCGAGATCGTCGACCGTGACGCGGACGTTGCGACCGGCTCGCACCTGCGCGATCGCCTGCTGCGGCACGCCGAAGTTCACGTAGATCGGGTCGAGCGCCTGGAGCGTCACGAGCGCGTCGCCGCCCGAGAGGTACTGGCCCAGGTTGACGTGGCGGAGGCCAAGTACGCCGGTGAACGGCGCCTTGATCGTCTTCCGCTCGATGGCCGCGCGGATTTCACCGACACGCGCGTCGGCTTGCCGCTGGTCGGCCCGTGCGCGATCGAACTCGGCACGCGAGATGACCCGCTCGTTCAACAGGCCGTCCATGCGCGTGAAGTTAATCTCGGCGAGCTCGCGCTGCGCCTCGGCGGCGGCCAGCTGCGCGTGCTCCTGCCTGGTGTCGAGCACCGCGAGCACATCGCCTTCACGCACCGACTGCCCCGACTCGAACGAGATGCGATCGACGACGCCCGGAAGGTCGGCGCTCACCGTCACCCCGCGCACGGCAGCGACGGTGCCGATGGCGGTCAGCGTCGACGGCCAGCTCTCCTGGCTCGCGACAATCGTTGTGACCGCCTCAGGCGGCGGCTGGAAAGCCGCGCCCTGCGCGATCATGGTCTGGATCTGCTTGAACTTCACGAACCCGAGGCCGGCAACGATTGCCAGCGTCACGGTCAACATCACGAGCATCCGTTTCAACATGTGTCAGCGACCTCCTCTGGTCTCTCACGACCTCGCTACTGTCGCTCGCGATCGGTGATGTGAACAATCGGGCAGGAGTGCGATCCGCGTCTCCGTCCTGTGGAAGAGGCGCCTGCATGCCGGGCGGACGACCGGCGTCTCATCCTTTTGGACGATGGCGGGGTCGTTCGAACTGTCAGATAATTCAATCGAGGTCCTAACGTGAACGAAGCGAACTGCGTTGGTGACGGCGGCTGCTGGCAGGAACCCGAGGCGGTACGGTCGAACGATCCGGAAGTGCTCCGCGCGGCGCTGGCGCGCGAATCGTTCGAGCGCCGCCGCGCCGAATGCCGCGCCGACATGCAGACCGAGATCGCCAAGCTCGCTCACGATCTCCTCGTCCGCGAACCGGACATCGACGGATTCTTCGGCGGGCTCGCCAAGGAGATGGTCGAGGAGAGCGAGAGCCACACGTGCGGCGTGTGGTTGATCGACGAGAGCGGCACGCGCTGCGACCTGTGGATGGTCTACGTGGAGAATCAGCTGTTCATGCCGCTCAAGGACGGCTGGGCGGTGCACGAGGCCGAGGCGCAGGGCAAGGAACTCGCCTGTGCGACGCTGGCCAGCCACCTCTTCGAGTACCGTCGCGGCTGGACCGAGACAGTCGAGTACGAAAGCGACGATCCGCGCCTCCCCGAAGAGTTCCGCGCCTTTGCGCACCGGATGGCTTCGGCAACCGTCGTCGCGACGCCGCTTCTGTTGGGCACGAGAACGCTCGGTTGGATGACGATCTCGAGCCCGGGTACGCCCCAACCCGAGCACAAGTGGTGGCGCGTGGCGCTCATCGAGACGATGGCGAGGCATGCGGCGCTGGCGCTGCATCACAACCGGCTGATCGAGGCCAACCGCCGCGAAGAGCGCCGCAAGGCCATTCTCGAAGAGCGCAACCGGCTGGCCCGCGACATTCACGACAACCTGGCGCAGGGATTTGCGGCGATCCTGATGCAGCTGCAGGCGGCGCAGCGTGAGAGCGGCCCGCTGCCGCCGAAGATTGCGTCGAGCGTGGAGATCGCCATCGATCTGGCGCGGACACACCTGACCGAAGCGCGCCGCTCGGTGGGCGCCCTCCGGCCCATCGTCGGTCAGGGCGAGGACATCGCCAGCGCACTGAAACGGCTGGCGGGTCTCGGTCAGCGGACCGCGAATACTCCGATCGATCTCGTCGTCGACGAGTTGCCGCGTCTTGGCGACGCGGTGGAACGCGAGATCATCGGCATCGCGCAGGAGGCGCTGACCAACGCGGTCCGGCATTCACGCGCGCGCCGCATCACGATTCGCGCATCGGCGGTGCAGTCCGTCGGCCTGCGTCTCTCGGTCGCCGACGACGGGCGCGGCATCGGCCGCGATCGACAGACCACCGGGTTCGGCATGACGAGCATGCAGGAGCGCGCGGATCGGATCGGTGCGTCGCTCACGATCGTCACCGCCCCGCGCAACGGCACGGAAGTCGTGCTCGCGTGGGAACCGGCGTCTTTGCCCACGCAGGTGCACGTTGCCAGCTGAAGCCGTCGCCGTGCGGACCGAACCGGCGCGGGTGCTGCTGGTCGACGACCACGCCCTGCTGAGAACCGGTGTCGCCAACATCATCAACCACGAGCCCGACCTTCGCGTGATCGCCGAAGCCGGCAACGGCATCGAAGCGATCGAGGCGTGGGATCAGCACCACCCTGATGTCACGCTGCTGGATCTCCGGATGCCGCTGATGGAAGGGGTCGAGGTCGTCCGCGTGATTCGCGAGCGCGACCCGGCGGCGCGGGTGATCGTCTTGACGACCTACGATACGGACGACGAGATTTCGCGCGCGCTGAAAGCCGGGGCGAAGGCGTACGTGCTGAAGGACATCGCCGCCGACGCGCTCGTCGGCTGCATTCGCGACGTCCTGGCGGGCAAGACTTACCTCGCGCCCGCGGCGGCCGCGAAGCTCGCGGAGGGCGTCACGCGCGTGCAGCTCACGCCGCGAGAGCTCGCGACGCTCACGCTGCTGGCCGACGGCAAGGCAAACAAGGAGATCGCGTCGGAGCTCGACATCAGCGAGCGCACGGTCAAGACGCACCTCGCGCACCTGTTCGAGAAACTCGGCGCGACCAGCCGCACCGAGGCCGTGAAAGTCGCGACCCGCCGGGGCCTGGTGCGTTTGGATTAAAAAACGACACGCACACGCCACCACTCTGAGGGCTGAGGGCTAAGGGCTAAGGGCTGAGGGCCAAGGGCTGAGGGCTAAGGACGTGGGGCTGATGACAGAGTCAGCCCGACCGAGCGATTCGTTTGCCGGCGAGGATCGTGGCGCTCGGGAAGAAGCGCTGGTGTCCCGTCACCCTGTTCTTGAAGTTGTCCAGGAACTCGAAATTGCCGTCGCGCAATTCGAGCACGGCGACGTCCGCAATCGCTCCCACATTCAGTGTTCCGCGGTCGCTGAAGACCGAGAAGATTCGCGACGGATTCCAGGTCGCGCGAGCGATCGCTTCGGGAACCGTCATGCCATGACCGAGCAGCTTGGACATGCAGTTCGGAAAATCGATGACGCCGGTCGTCCGGCTGTTGCCGGTCCAGTCGGTCGAAAACGTGTCGGGCCAGAAACCGGTCTTCATGATCGCGTCGATGGTGTCCCACCGCATGTGCCCGGTCTGTCCGTTCCCCACGTCAAACCAGACACCGCGACGCCTGGCCGCCAGCACCTCGGGCAGGATATGACCGCTCTCGTCGATGATGCTGTTGGGCGGCGGCGCAAACATGTGCGTCACGATGTCACCGCGCTTCAAGAGATCGACGAGCCTGGAGAACGGTGAGATCGTCTGGCCCATGTGGATCATCACCGGCAGGCCGAACGAGCTGGCCACCTCCTGCGCTCGCCTCAGCACCTCGTAGTCGTTCGATCCGGCCACGTCTCGCGACAACCGTGCCTTCACGCCGGCGATGATGTCGCGGTTGGCGGCGATGGCGCTCTTCGCAGCGACGACGTCCGCACGAGTGACGTCCATCGTGTCGCCGTCGGGAAGGAGCCCGGCTCGCCCGATGTTGAGGAGCACACGGCATTGCTGCGGCGCCTTGCGCGCGATGGCCAGGACATCGGCAATGTGATCCGCACCTTGCGAGCCGGCGTCGATCCAGCCGGTGACGCCGTCCTCCAGCACCATCCCCGGACCTTCGGCGCTCCGCCCGCAATGCGTGTGAATATCGATCAGGCCGGGCACAACGAGCTTGCCGCGCGCATCCAGCACGTCGGTCGCGTCAGCGGACACATTTCGGTCGACCGCGGCGATGCGGCCGGCTGAGATCGCGACGTCGGCCACGGTGTCGAGACGGATTGACGGATCGATCACGCGGCCGCCTCGAATCACGAGGTCGTACTGCGTCTTTTGATTGGCGAATACGCGAGGCACACCCGGAAACGTGACCACCCCGGCGGTCGCAGAAAGGAACTGACGTCGGTTCATTTTTCGCCTCGCCGCGGACCGCCCGAGAATAGCCTCTTTCCGCTCGGTTGGAAAAAAGTCCTTCCTCGTGGAGATTTCGATCTTGTAAGTCCCTCGAAACCGCGTCCATCTCATGGCGCTTTGAAACGGATCTGTGTTCGGCGTCGGCATCTGGCTTGCGAATGAGACTTCAAGGAACACAGACAGACGGGATGGAAACTATTCCATCCCCCGAGCGCAGGCGAGAACCCGTGAACGCGTCTCAAGAAGCCGAGCCAATGTCACACATCCTGGCGATCGAATCCGATCAACAACGACGAAGCGTGTTGATGGCACTCATACGCGAGCACGTGCCGGCGGACGTCACATTCGTGGATACCGTCGGCGCCGCGATCGCCAGCTTTGAACATCGACAACCCGATCTCATTGTGGCGCCGGCGCTTCTTCCGGTGGCAGACAGCGGCCGCCTGAGCGAACATGTGAGATGGCATGCAGATCCGCACGTCCAGATGGTGACGATTTCCGCACTCGATATGCTGCGCGAGGCACCCGCAGAAGGACCGCGGCGATTCGCATTCATCAGGCGTCGTCGCCCGGTGAGCCTCGGTCAACAGTACGACCCATCGATGGTGGGGAGACAGATCGCAGACGCGCTCGACCGGGCGTTGACCCTGCGCGAGCAGCGCGGTGCGGCGTGCGATCGGCTGCCGTTGATCAGACGGCCGGTCGCACCACTGCCCGCTGAACTTGTCCACCTGGCGACGTCCGCCATACCGGGCGCCGCGGAGAACTTCCGCGAGCGTGCCGAGCGCACGCCCCGGAGCGGACCGTCGTTCTGGGGCGTTCAAATGCCGGGTGGCGCGGAGGCCGAGCTCGTCAACATTTCACGCACGGGCGTGCTCCTCGAGTGTGCGTCCAAGGTGGCACCTGGCGTCACTCTCGAACTCCGACTGCGCGGTATGGGTCAGAACTGTGTGGTCATGGCGCGGTTCGTTCGCAGCGACATCGCACGGGTCGATCGTCTTGGCGTGCGTTATCACGCGGCGGCGCAATTCGAAGAGCCGCTGGCGATGCCGCGACCTCGTGCAGAGTCGACGCCTGGCGCCACACCGCAATCACTCGCCGAACTCTTCGCAACGGTCGTGTCCGCGTTGAACTCGAACGAGGATCCTTCACTGCGGTTTGCCCAGGGTCTTCGCGGGCTGATCGGTGCGCGCGACGTTCTGATCCGACCCAACCCGATTGTTCCCGACCGTGAGTCCGAATCGTTCTATTTCCGGATCGGTGGCGACGATCGATCGGGCATGGTCCTGCAGGTTCTGCTCGATCGCCATCGGTTGTTGACGGCCGCGGAATTCTGGACGCTCAAAGCGGCCTCCGGAATGGCACTGGCGGTGCTCGAGCTGAAGCGGGCGTCAACCCACGACCGCCGATTGCTGCCGGCCCGGGTGGCCGGGATCAGAAAAAGGCGCGTTGCGTAGCCATGAACCGGCGTCGGCTTGCTGGGTGGTCTTTACATCGAAAAGCTCTTTGTTTATGATGTTTCCCAGATCGTCATGTACCGCTTCATGCGCCGGGCTGGACTCGTCGCCGCGATGCTCGCCGCTGGCGCCTGCGCGCAGCACCCCGAAGCTCCGCTGACCCAGGCCGCGGCCCGCAACGACGTCGCCGCCCTTCGCCAGCTTCTTGACGAGGGCCACAAAGCCGATGAGAGTGATACCTCGTGGACGCCGCTGATCTGGGCGGCGCGGTCCGGATCACTCGACGCGATCAACATCCTGATCGATCACGGCGCCGACGTGAACCTGCCCGGTTCCACGGGAGATAACTGGGACGCGACGCCGTTACAACACGCCATCCTCGAGCGGCGGCCTGGGGCCGTTCGGGTGCTCCTTCATCGCGGCGCCGACCCGAACCGCAGCGCCGATCGAATCCTGGCGCCGTTGTTTTTGGCTGCCGGCGACACCGATCCCACCATTCTCAAGTTGCTGCTCGCCCATGGCGCAGACCCGAGCGTCGAAAGCGAAGACGGCGCCACGCCGTTATCTCGTGCGGTCTCCGCCGGCACGCTCAATGGACCCGACCGTCCGATGTTTGGCGGCTGCCGCGTCGAAACCGTGCGTGCCCTCATCGCGCAAAATCCGCCGCTTCATGTGAAACGCAACTCGGCCTGGAACAATGCGATCTGGTGGGCGCGCTTCCAGAGGTGTCAAGAGGTGCTGAAATTGGTCGGGGAGCGATAGGCGTCGACCGTCAAGCGAGGTGCGGCAACCACAAATTCCTATTGTCGAGGGCGGGCATGGAGCCCGAAGGCCGAGGCGCGAAGCGCCGAAGGCCGAGCGCCTGAGGACCGCTCTCGGCACAAACCGAGCGCGAGCGAGGTGAGTGCCGGGAGAGGGGGTCGAACCCTCACACCTCTTTCGAGATCCAGGATTTTAAGTCCTGTGCGTCTGCCAATTCCGCCATCCCGGCACGCGGAGCGTGCGCCTATCGTATCAACGATTTACGCGGACTGCGTGTTGGCATCGTCGCTTGCATCTCGTAAAATGTCCCCACCGATTGTCCCTGTCGTCGATTCGTCGGCTTCCGGTTGGCCCGCCTGCCAAGCCGCGCACTGGCCGCATTCGCAGGCTGGATCGTGGAAGAGTACGGTCGCAAGGAGGCCGTCCCAAAAATTCAGGGCGACGGCGTGACCTCGCAGATCGCCATCCTTCCAGCCAAGCCATTTGTAGTCGAAGACCCTTCCGTATCTACCCATAGGCGCGGTGTCCCTGACGTACCGAAACCAAGGAATGGCCTGTAGGTGTTCAGGTGTGTTTTGAGGGTTGATCAACTCGATGCCGCTCGGGGGCTGTGCCGGAAGTGCACCTCCCTGCTCCAACATGTAGATCCCCCGAACCACCTTCCACAGCAAGCGATTCACGCGATTCGTGTCGTAGGAAAAGAGCACTTGCCCGTCGGGTCCAGTCACCTTGCCGAACCGATTGATCACATCGCGAATGAGGCCGACGCCTTCCCCCCGCTGCGCCTTCTCCGCGATGTCCCTCACAACGGCCTGAGCGACATCGGTATTTACGTGACCAGCGAACGAGACGATGAAGTACGCCTCGTCACGCTCGGCCGCGGAGTTGCACCATCTGTGCGTCGGAAGTGTCGGGAGATTCGGGCCGTACTGCTGGCGCACGGCCTTCGCGAAGACGCGCTTTGGAGGGACATGGTCACGGTTGGCTTCACCGTCGGCACCACCAATTACCTTCCCACAGAGATAGCAGGTCGCACCAGCCATCGCGCGACTCCGAGCTTTTTGCTCCCGTCCCATCGCTACGCGGACTCCTTCTTCGTCTCGCCTAAGCGATTATGAGTGTCATCGTTGAGCCGATCGACGCCTTCGCGCAAATCGGCTTCACTCGTAATCGCGTACCGCCGGTAGACCGCTTCGGTCTTGTGTCCGGTCAGTTGCATCGCGACGCTTCGGGACAGACCGCGGCGTTCCATGTTGCGAACCGCCGAGCGCCGGAGGTCATGGGGAATGCGGCCAGGGAAGCCGGCGGCCTCGCAGGCATTCGCCCAAGCCTTACGAAAGGCCTTGATACGTCGGCCGTTCCGATGGAACACGAACCGACAGATCGTTTCATCCTTCTGTAGTGCCTCGTGCTGCCGCCACTGGTCGTCTATGAGCTCGCGCAGTCGATCGGTGAAGGGAAACACCCTGCCGGCCTGATTCTTCGTCGTGCCGGGCTCCAGGCGAGCTTCCCCGGCCTTCCGGTCGATATGCCGCCACTCGAGCGGCAGGATCTCGCTCTGAATACGCCAGCCGGTCACATAGGCGAACGTCACGACAGGTTGTAACGCCGCCGGCAGCTTCGCCCGCACCGCCTCAAACATCGCATCGTCGAAAAATCCCGCACGGGTATTCCGTTCCTGCAACATCGGGAACTTGGGCACACGGCCGTGATACTTGTCCTCTGCCGCCGCGAGCCGGAACGCCCGACGCACAATCGCGAGTTCCCGGTTGATCTCACCCGCTGACGCTTTGGCTTCCAACCGTTTCGCCGTGAACGACCGCAGGTCTGCAGTGGTGATCGTGCTGAGTCGCCGCCCGCCGAAATACGGCGTCAGGTGCAGCCTGATGCGGCGTTTTAATTCGCCAGTTGAGCGTTTCCCGTTGACGTCGTAGACCGCGTGCTCGCCCGCCCAGGCTGCGATCGACTGTTTATCCGCAACGGACGTCGCGACTATTGCAGCGAGCGGTGCCAAGGACGAATCTACATGCGCGGGCGGCGCGAGCGTGGGCAAGCCTAAAGGCAACTGGCGCGATCAACAACCCACGCTCGTGGCTGGAGTGATGCGGCACGCGAACGTGCCGTGCTGCCACAACTGCAAAAGCGGAAGGTCAGGCATGAAAAAACCCGCGGGAGGCTACCACGCTTGGACGCTTCGCAGTTCAGGGAGTGTTAAGCGGAAAAGCCCATTAGCGTCGGGGATCGTTCTCGGTCGGATTATCCGTGGGGAACGGGGCGACGATCATTCGCGTTCCGTCGTCGCTGATGACGAGATCAAGGCGACAGATGCCGCACCGATAGATGCGGTCCGGTTGCGGCTTATCGTGACCAGCGGCAGTCAGTTCACGACGAATAGGCGTACTACAGGCTGGGCACTTCCACGGCACCGCCACGAATTTTAGGCAGAACTAAATGTGCAATCAAGACAGGCCAATTACCAAGCCTAAAAACTGTCCCCGAAATTGTCCCTACTGCCTCGTCTGTGGGTGCATTCCTCGTATTCCTCGTAGTCGCTTGTGCCAGACGTCCAACCAATGAAGACGCGGATCATTCGATAATTCGGCCGTACGCAAAAAGACGCACAGGGCCTTTTAAGTCCTGTGCGTCTGCCAATTCCGCCATCCCGGCACGCGGAGCGTGCGCCTATCGTATCAACGATCGCACGGCCCTTTATTTGCACCTTATACGCCCGCCGGCGTGCAATCGGCCGAACTGTGGAACGCGGTTACTCAGGAGCGTCTGGGCATGGCGCAGATTCTCACCGTCGCTTTCGTTCTCGCGCTTGCCGGTCTGCTCTGGTGGCGTTACGGCGACCACCTGGCGGCTCGATGGCATCAGCCAGCCGGCTCTGCCGCGTCCGAGATCCACATCAATCGGGAGCGCTTTCCGCGGCCGATCCACAGAGCGTCGGCGAACGAATTCCTCCACGGCGCCGCCGACATCACGTTCGGCGTTTTAATCCTCGCCCTCGGATTCTTCGTGCTGATGTGGGTGATCGCGACCGGCTGACTCGAAGCGCGGGGTGCGGCGACCGCCATCGCCCGAGGTCCGGCTACCGCCTTTGCGCGCTGTGCGCGCTCCGGCGAGTCTCGCCGCAGCCTTGGCGGAGGCGGAAAGCCGGACACTACCGTCGAAAGCGCGAGGTCCGGGTGGCGCCTTCGCGCGCGATGCGAGCTTCGGCGAGTCTCACCCCAGTCTGCGGCGATTGATGGTTTCGTGTGTTTCGTGTGTTTCGTGGCGATATTCAGTACCGAATCGACGAGTCACCCTTCTAGTGGACCATCGTCGACGCTGGTGCCGCCGGCGGCGCCATCACGCGCGTGATCATCGCTTCGAGCCGGGCCTTGTCGATTTGGAAGGGACCGGCGATCGCCGCACCCAGCGTGATCTCGATCGCGATGACCACTCCTCCTTCGTCATAGGCATTGACAATCCAGCTGAGCCCGCGCAGCGCGATCGTCCGCGGCTCTTCACCCGGCTGCTTCAGCTGCGCCATCACGCGCAGCATCTCTTCGAGCACGAACCGGACGTCTTCGTCGGTCCAGTCGGCGGGTTCGCGCGAGAGCCCTTCGATGGTCTTCGTGGTGGCGTGCTCGGTGCCTCTCAGCCAGACGTCAACGGACACGGTCATGCGGTGATCCCCAGTTCCTGTTCGAGGGCGTCGACGGTCGTGACCGGCTGCCGACAGGTGAAATCGCGGCACACGTAGGCGGACGTGATGCCGGCCAATGGCTGCATGGATGCGAGAAACGGCAGGCTGCCGCTGAGAGCGCCTTGCGCCTGCGAGGTCACGCGCAGCTGAATGGCAAACGGCAGGTAGTGCATCGAGACGGCACGATCCAGCGCGTCGCCGCCCTCGCCTTCCACGATCACGATCTGCTGCATGCCGGCCAAATACGTCGACAAGGCCGCCGCCATGAACGGGACGCCGCGGCCCATCTGCTCGAGCCTTGTCGCGAACAGACGCAGCGTCCGCTCGATCCGATCGTCCCACGCGGAATCGGCGACCAGGTGTGACAGCGTCAGCAGGTTCAGCACGGCCACCGAGCTCGCCGTCGGTTCCGCGCCGTCGTAGTCCTCTTTCATCCGCAGCAGCACGCTCGGATCCTGCCCGGTCGTACTGAACCAGCCGCCGCCCTGCTCGTCCCAGAACAACTCGTCCTGCCGGCGCTGCAGCGCGATCGCCCACTCCAGCCACATCGGCTCCGGATCGGCTTGAAACAGCTCGAGCAGACCGTGAATCATGTACGCGTAGTCCTCGGCGTACCCGTCGATCTCCGCATGTCCGTCGCGGTACCGGCGGCGCAGCAGGCCGGTCTGCGCGCTCCACATCCGCTCGCGGACGAACGAGGCGGCGCGCCGCGCGGCGTTCAGGTACGGCGCGCCCGCGGTCCGGCCGTCCGCGCCAAGGCCACGAAGCGCCCGCGCCATCCGCGCGAACGCGGCAATCATCAGCCCGTTCCAGGCCGCAAGCACCTTGTCGTCGCGTTGAGGCCGCGGACGGCCGAGCCGCTCCTTGAACATCTTGAGGCGCGCGCCATGAAGCACGTCGACCACTTCATCCGGCGAACGGTTCGTTTGCTTCGCGATATCGTCGATCGAGCGGGCGACGTAGAACAGGTTCTTGCCCGTAAACTCCTGCTGCGGATCGTGAGGCGCGTTCCCGTCGGCCTCGACACCGAAGCGCAGCTTCACGATCGACGCGTCGTCTCCAAGAAGCGCGTCCAGCTCGGCGGCACGCCACAAGTAGAAGGCGCCTTCCTTCTTGTGAGGAGCCCGTTCGGTCGGCTCTCCCGCGATTTGAACGGCGTCCTCGGGCGGGACGCTATCAGCGTCCTCGGCGGAGTAAAAGCCACCCCCTTCGTCGGTCATCTCGCGCATGACGTAGAGCAGCGTGTCCTCCGCCACCTCGGCATAGAACGGATCGCCGGACACCTGCGTCGCCTCGATCAGCGCGATGACGAGCTGCGCCTGATCGTAGAGCATCTTCTCGAAGTGAGGGACGCGCCACGCGCCGTCCACCGAGTAGCGATGGAAGCCGCCGCCGACGTGATCGCGCATGCCCCCGAGCGCCATGGCTCGAAGCGTGCGCAGGACCATCTCCGCGGATTGCGGCGCGCCGGCTCGCGCGTGCTCGCGCAGCAGGAACAACAGCTCCGACGGGCGCGGGAACTTCGGCGCGTCGCCGAAGCCGCCGTTGCGCGGATCGAACGCGTCCCGGAATTGCTGGACCGTTCGTTCCAGCGCCGCCGCAGCCGGCAGGTCCGACGCCGGAGCCGTCTGCTCCATCGAGCGCAGCCGCGTCGTCAACGCCTCGGCCGACTCGATCACCCGGCCGCGCTCGGCGCGCCAGACGCGCCCGATCTCCTGCAGGATGTCGACGAACCCGGGCCGTCCCCATTTCGACGCCGGCGGAAAGTAGGTGCCGCCGTAGAACGGCTTCAGGTCCGGCGTCAGCCAGACGCTCATCGGCCAGCCACCGGACCCCGTCGTCGCCTGCACGAACGTCATGTAGACGCGATCGACGTCGGGCCGCTCTTCGCGATCCACCTTGATCGCGACGTACTGTTGGTTGAGCACGGCGGCGATCTGATCGCTCTCGAACGACTCGTGCTCCATCACGTGGCACCAGTGGCACGTCGAGTAGCCAATCGAGAGAAAGATCGGTTTGTCTTCGGTCCGCGCTTTGGCGAACGCTTCGTCGCCCCACGGATACCAGTCGACGGGATTCTGCGCGTGCTGCAGAAGGTATGGACTGCGCTCGCGCGCCAGGCGGTTCACCGGACGATTATGACATTTAAGGTAGAATCGCGAGCATGAGTTCGGGAGCCGGACTGAGCGGCAAGCACGTCGCGATGCTCGTCGAAGATGAATTCGAAGATCGCGAGCTGACCGGTCCGCTCGAGGCGCTGCGCTCGGCCGGCGTCACCGTGACGATCGTCGGCCCCACCGCCGGCGCGCAGTTTCACGGCAAGCGCGGCCAGGCGGTGATCACATCAGATCTCGCGGCCGGCGCCGCACGCATGAACGATTTCGACGCGCTCGTGATTCCGGGCGGCCATGCGCCCGACAAGATGCGCATGCGTCACGCGATGGTCGATCTGGCGCGCGACGCGATGGAGTCGAACAAACCGGTGGCCGCGATCTGCCACGGGCCGTCGCTGCTGATCTCCGCCAACGCGCTCAGGGGCCGCACACTTACTTGCTGGCCGTCGATCGCGATCGACGTCAAGAATGCCGGCGGCAGGTACGTGGACAAGCCGGTCGTCGAAGATGGCAACCTGATCACGTCGCGCAAACCGGACGACGTGCCGGTATTCAGCGACGCCATCATCCGCGCCCTTTCCAAAGTAGAGGTCTAGGAACAAAGCATCGGAGGACGAACGGCGCTGCCAGCCGATCGGCACGCGTGCGCCAGAGCCTTCACGGTCCGGCGGGCGCCGCGAAGCGCCGGGCCAGCCTCTGCGCGTCCTCCGTTTCTCGGTTCCTCGGTGTTGGCGTTCGTCTCAACTGAGGCGCACGCGGTTCTCATCGCTTCGGCATCGCCTTGGCTGGCGGCATCGCGCGCAGCCTCGCGCGAATCGATTGGAAGGCGCCGCTGTCGCGCGTTCCCGATCGGCGCGACGGGACGATGCGCGCCAGCAACTCCAGGCGTTCTTTCGGAGACGGATGGTTGGAGAAGAAGATCTCGACCGAGCCCGGGTCGCGCTTCTCCTGTTCGCGGATCGATTCCATCAGCTCGATCATGCCGTGCGGATCCCAGCCCGCGCGCCTCATGATGCCAACGCCGACGCGATCGGCCTCCTGCTCATCGTCTCGACTGAACTTCAGGAACGCGCCGCTGGCGATGTACTGCGCCGCGATGTTCGCCGCGGCCGCCCCTCCGGCGTTGCCCAACAGCGCGCCGAACAGGCTGAGACCAAGATTCGTGACCATCACGTTCGAGAGCTGCTGCGCCGCATGCCGCTGCGAGATGTGCGCGATCTCGTGCGCCAGGATTCCGGCCAGCTGCGATTCGGTGCGCGCGGCCTGGATGCCGCCGCGATTCACCCACACGGGACCGCCCGGCAGCGCAAACGCGTTGATCTCGCGATAGTTGGCAATCGAAAACGTGTACGGGTAGCGCTCACCTTCCGCGTGGGACGCGAGCGTGCGGCCGATGTCGGCGAGATAGGCGACAGTCCGCGCGTCGGTGACCCGCGGCGTCTCTTTCCTGACCTTTGCCTGCGCCTGTTTGCCGACGGTGATCTCGTCGGCGACCGAGATCAATTGAATCGCGCTCGCGGCCGCTGAGCACACCACGACCAGGGTCAGGATGAGCGCACGCTGCGACCGCCGTGATGCCATGCTGCGCGTCAGGTCCGCGGGGTCGCCGCCGCAGGCACTTCGTCCGGCCGCCCGCGTCGAAGACGCGCGTACGCCGCGGTGAACTCAGCGCCGTACAGCAGAATCACCGCCTGCACGTACACCCAGACCAGAAAGACGACGACGACGGCAATCGACCCGTTCACGCGGGTGAAGCGCGTCATGTCACGGATATACCAGGCAAACACTTCGAGGGCGCCTTTCCAGAGCAACCCGGTGATGAAGGCGCCGATCCAGACATCGCGGAACCGCACCTTCGCGTTCGGCAGGAAGTAGAACACCATCCCGACGACGGCGATGAACAACAAGGTTGTCGCATTGCGAATGGTGTAGCCGCGCAGCACCCCCAGCCATGGAAACACGTGCAGCACGTCCGCGAACCAGCTCGCGCCCACGACGTGCGACGCGCTGATCAGGAGCAGGGTGAATATGAGAATCAGCCCGGCGACCAGCAGCATGACGAACGAGACGAGCTTGTGTTTCCAGAAGCTCCGCTGCTTCTCGACGCCCCAGGCGTAGTTGACTGCCGTACTGATCGCTCCGAACACGCCGAGCGCGCCCCACACGAGCGCAATCGTACCGGCGACGCCGATAGTGATCGATTCGCCGCGAAACGCCTCGAGTTGCTTCGTGATGAAATCGAACTGCGCGGGAAAGAACCGAAGAACGAACGTCAGCACCTCGTTGCGGTTCTTGACGTCGTCGGTTGTGCGGCTGAGAACGGCGAGCGCGAGCAGAAAGAACGGGAAGAGCGACAACAGGGCGTAGTAGGCGATCGAGGCCGCGTACGTCAGGTCGTCGCTGTTGTAGAAGCCCTCGAACCCCCGCCACAGGGACAGGCCCGTGAGGCGGACGATGTCACGCGCAGGTCGCGCGGCGCGCTGCACTTCCACGCGACAAGTTTATGTCAGGCGCGCCGGCGGCCGGACTCGGCCCAGGCCTCTCGCGCCTGCGTGAGCAGGAACACCGGCACGGTGGCGCCCAGCCAGTATTCCACGGCACGAAACGCCAGACGGCGGAGCGGCGGTTTCGTCAGGACGACGTAAGCCGCCGCGATTCCGGCCGACGCCAGAACCAGGTTCGCCGCTGTCCGCGCGTTGGCGTCCGTCATCAGCTATGCCGCGATCCGGATGGTCCACTGCCCGACTGCCCCCGCGTCTGCTCCGAGGAGCTTCCGCGAACGCTGTCGGCGCCGCTGCCGTAAGACGACCCCGTCCCGTAACCCGAGCCTGACGAGCCGCTCGTCGATGTGGACGGCATGGCCGACGCGGCCGAGTCCTTGAACCGGTTCGCGGTATCGCGCGCCTCGTCGCTGGCCTTGGCCGCGGCATCCTTCACCGTGCTGGCCGCATCGCGCGCGTACCTCTGAGCTTCGTCGGCGCCTTTTGCGACGGCGCCCTTCGCCTTGTCGTACATTTCGCGGCCGCGGTCGGCCCAGTCGCCGGCATTCTCGGTCACCTTGCGCACGCCTTCCGACGCCTGGTTCGCGAGGTTGTTCGCCTGCTCGGACAGCTGGTTGCGAAGCTCGGACCCCGACTTGGGCGCGAAGAGGATCCCCAGGCCCGCGCCGAGGACGGTGCCGGTCAGCAGTCCCATCACGAAACTGCCGCCGCCGTTTCCTTCGTTGTCAAAGCGATCGTAGCTGTCTGCCATGTTCGTCCTCCGAAATCTGGGTTCCAGGGTTCTAGGTTCTTACTGTGGAGCGAAGCATCCCTTCGAGCGCTATGCGTGCACCGCGCACCAGGCCGATCACGGCGCTGGTTTTCGCGCGCACGTTCGAGCGCACGCGGACGGCGGTCTCGTCGATTCGATCGATCGTCGAATGAATCGCATCGTCGACGCGTTCGGTTTCGTCCTTCACTTTCGTCGTGACGCTTCTTACATCGTCGAGGATGGCGTTGACGCGCCTCATGGCAGGCGCCATGTGACGGGACTCGACGCCGTGCGCCAGCACCATCCAGTCGTCGATGAGCGCGGTCGCCTTCTTGTAGACCATGTAGGCGGCGACACCCATGCCGATGATGATCAGCCCTTCGAGCACGCTGACCGCGGCCATGATGCCGAGGAGAAGATTCGTCGTGGCCAATTCGGCTGGCATGACCGTGCCTTAGAACGGCGCCGTCTGGCGCCCCGGATATCTCGGCGACGTTCCGGGTTCGCCAATCGCTTCGTTCAACAGCTTCCACCCCTCGCTCGCCACGCCGCTCGCCTTTTGAACGGTGGCGCGGAAACTGTTCAGTTCGCGCGCGAGATTGTCCAGCGCGGGTTCGATCTGTCGGCGCAGGCTACGCCCGCGCTCGGTAAAAAACAGAAACGCGGCAGCCGCACCGAGCGCCGCGCCCGCCAATGTCACCGCCATTTCACGGGAATTGTCCATCTGGCCTCCTGCCTGTGCAGAAGGTCTACAAGTTATGTGCCACGAGATCGGCGATGCTCGCGCACGACGGCCGTGCACGAGCTTGGAGGGAATTAGTTGGCGGCGGACGCAGGCGTCGAGGATGCGGAGCCGCGCGCGGCTTTGCCGGCATCGCGGATCTCGTGCTTCTTCATCTTGCTGTACAGCGTCGGGCGATACAGACCGAGGATCTGCGCGGCCTCCTGCTTGTTCCAGTTGGTCCGCTGCAACGTCTGCACGATCGCCATCTTCTCGATCTCCGCCAGCGTCCGGTGAGGAGGAATCACGAAGTCGACAGCCGTCGTCGATTCCTCGCGAATCGTTTCCGGCAGATCGGTGACGGCGATCTCGCCGCCTTTTCCGACCAGCACCGCGCGCTCGATCGCGTTCTCCAGCTCGCGCACGTTGCCGGGCCAGCGATTGCGAATCAGGAGGTGATACACGGACGGCGCCAGCGTCTTCACGTTCTTCTGATAGCGCTGCCGGAATTTGTCGAGGAAGTAATCGCACAGCAGCGGGATGTCTTCCGTGCGCTCGCGCAGCGGCGGGACGCGCAAGGTGATCGTGTTGATGCGGAAGTAGAGATCCTCGCGCAGGCGTCCGTCGCGCAGGGCGGCATCGAGATCGATGTTCGTCGCGCAGATCAGGCGGAAGTCGACGTGCACGATCCGGTCGCTGCCAATCGGACGGTACTCGCGCTCCTGCAGCACCCGCAGCAGCTTGGTCTGCAGGTACGGCGGCATCTCGCCGATCTCGTCGAGCAGCAGCGAGCCGCCCTCGGCCATCTCGAAGAGCCCTTCCTTGTCCATCGTGGCGCCGGTGAACGCGCCTTTCTTGTAACCGAACAGCTCGGATTCGATCAGGTCTTTCGGGATGGCGGCACAATTGATCTTGATGAACGGTCCCTTGCTCCGCTTGCTGTTGTAGTGAATCGCGTTGGCGATGAGCTCCTTGCCGGTGCCGTTCTCGCCCTGGATGAGGATGTTGGCTTCGCTGGCGGCGACGCTCTCCACCAGGTCGAACAGTTCCTGCATCTTCTTGCTCTTGCCGATCACGTTCTGGAACTTGTAGCGATCCTGGAGCTTGGCTTTCAGCTGCTCGTTCTCGTCCATCAGCGTCTTCTGCTTGATGGCTTTCTCGAGCTTGTCCAGCAGGCGCTCCGCATCGATCGGCTTTTCCAGAAAGTCGAAGGCGCCCGCTTTCACCGCCTCAACCGATCGTGGAATGTTGCCCTGGCCGGTCACGACGATGACTTCGGAATCCGAGTCGAGCAGCTTGAATTTACGCACGAGCTCGATGCCGTCGACATCCGGGAGCATCATGTCGGTGACGACGGCGTCCGGACGCCACGTTTTGAAGAGCTCTTCCCCGCGAGTGCCGATGAGCGCGGTCCGCACCTCATACCCGGCATGCTCGAGAAGAATCTTCAACCACTCGGTCATCGCCGGCTCATCGTCTATCGCAAGTACACGTTTCTTACGTTTGATGCTCATGCACGTCAGAATGTAGCGAAAAAGCGTAAGCTGTCAATACACGTTTATGTATCTGGAGCATTATTAATACATATTGCTGGGGTTTAATTTCGATGGGCTTAGCGTCAAACCCCGTCCGTACCCGCGTTTGCGCGGGCGGCTGCGGCCGCAAGTATTTCGTGGACGGCATGGCTATAATTTCGCGCATGCCCGATTCCGGCGAGCGCAATCCGGTGGAACGTCCGATCACCCCCGTCAGGTCCGCCCTCCAGACGACGGCCGCAGGGGAGACCAAGACCCTGTGCGAGCGCTGCGGCGCTGAGGCGTACCGGATGCACGCGGTGTGGCGCTGCCCTGTCTGTGGCTTCAAATCCGACTGCTGCGGATGGTGAACCCCGTCGCCGGCCAGTGGTCGTTGGCCTCGTGAGGCGTTGACGACCATGGACATCCTGCACACGCTGGTCGACCCGGCTGACCCCGTTTTCCTGGCCAATCGCGCGCGCATGCAGCAGCTCGTGGCCGAGCTGCGCGAACGCGTGAGCGGCGCGCGCGAAGGCGGCGGACCGAAGTACCTCGAGCGTCATCGCGCCCAGGGCAAACTGCCCGTCCGCGAACGCATCGAACGGCTCCTCGATGCCGGCTCCCCGTTCCTCGAGCTCTCTCCTCTCGCCGCCGCCGACATGTACGACAACGACGCGCCCGCCGGCGGAATCATCACCGGCATCGGCCGTGTGTCCGGCCGCGAGGTGATGATCGTCGCCAACGACGCCACGGTGAAGGGCGGCACGTACTTTCCGATCACGGTAAAGAAGCACCTGCGGGCGCAGGAAATCGCGCTGCAGAATCGCCTGCCGTGCGTCTATCTCGTCGATTCAGGCGGCGCATACCTCCCGCTTCAGGCCGAGGTCTTCCCCGATCGCGATCATTTCGGCCGCATCTTCTTCAACCAGGCGCGCATGTCCGCCGAGGGCATCCCGCAGATCGCGTCCGTCATGGGCTCGTGCACGGCCGGCGGCGCCTACGTGCCGGCGATGTCGGACGAAACGATCATCGTCAAGAACACCGGCACGATTTTCCTCGGCGGCCCGCCGCTCGTGAAGGCGGCGACCGGCGAGGAAGTGACCGCTGAAGATCTCGGCGGCGCCGACGTCCACACGCGCCTGTCGGGCGTGGCCGACTACTTCGCGGAAGACGATGCGCACGCGCTCGAGATCTGCCGGACGATCGTGTCCACCCTGAACACCGCGAAATCGCTTCCGGCCGACATGAGCGCTCCCGAGGAGCCGCTCTACGACGCGGCCGAGCTCGACGGGATCGTCAACGCCGATCCGCGCAAGCCGTACGATGTGCGAGAGATTATCGCCAGGCTGGTAGACGGCTCACGCTTCGACGAGTTCAAGGAGCGGTACGGGACGACGCTGGTGACCGGGTTCGCCCGCCTGCACGGCTTCCTCGTCGGCATCGTCGCCAACAACGGTGTGCTGTTCTCGGAGTCGGCGCTCAAGGCCACGCATTTCATCGAGCTCTGCAACCTGCGCGGGATCCCTCTGGTCTTCCTTCAGAACATCACCGGCTTCATCGTCGGCAGCAAGTACGAGCGCGCGGGAATCGCGAAGGACGGCGCCAAGCTCGTTCACGCGGTCGCGAACTCGGTGGTGCCGAAGTTCACCGTGATCATCGGCGGCTCGTTCGGCGCCGGCAATTACGGCATGTGCGGACGCGCGTACGAGCCCCGGCTGCTCTGGATGTGGCCGAACGCCAGGATCTCGGTGATGGGTGCGGCCCAGGCCGCCTCGGTGCTGACGACGGTGAAACGCGATCAGCTGACGAGGGAGGGCAAGGCGTTCACGGCGGAGGAAGAAGACGCCATCCGCCAGCCGATTCTGGACAAGTACGAGCATGAAGGCTCGCCGTACTACTCCACCGCCAGGCTGTGGGACGACGGCATCATCGAGCCGGCGCAGACGCGGCAGATGCTGGCCCTTGGCATTTCGGCGGCGTTCAACGCGCCGATACCCGGAGCGAAGTTCGGAGTATTTAGAATGTGAGCCACGAAACACACGAAACACACGAAACACACGAAAGAGACTTTCGTGGTTTTCGTCCCGTTTCGAGCGTTTCGTGGTGAGAGAACATGGCCTATCAGCATCTGATCAGCACCCGTGACGGACCCGTCGAGCGTCTCACCCTGAATCGGCCGGACGTCCGGAACGCTTTCAACGAGCACGTGATCGCCGAGCTGACCGACTGGGCGTCGCGAACCGCAGACGCCGCGGCGAAGCACGACATCCGGGTGGCGGTGATCGCGGGAGCGGGCAAAGTCTTCTGCGCGGGCGCCGACGTGACGTGGATGTCGAAGACCGTGCACTACACCGAAGAAGAAAACCTGCGGGACGCGATGGCGATGTCGCGGATGTTCGCGGCCATCAACGCGCTCCCGCTCGCGGTTGTCGGCCGCATCCAGGGCGCGGCGCTCGGCGGCGGCGCCGGGCTGGCAGCCGTCTGCGACATCGTCGTGGCGGAAGAAGGCGCGCTCCTCGGCTTCACCGAGACGAAACTCGGCATCCTGCCGGCGGTCATCTCGCCGTTCGCGCTCGCGAAGATCGGCCAGGCGGCGGCGCGAGAACTGTTTCTCAGCGGCGCCCGCTTCTCCTCACGCCGGGCGAAGGAGATCGGGCTGGTTCACGAAGTCGTGGCTGACGCCGACCTGGACGCCGCGGTCGACCGCTACGTGAAGGAAATCCTGACCGCGGGACCTGAGGCCGTTGCGGCCGCGAAAGCACTGATCCCGGCCGTGTGGGGACAGCCGATCGCCGACGCGATGCCTATCACCGCGGCCGCGATCGCCGCGCGGCGCGTGTCGCTCGAGGGTCAGGAAGGGTTGCGGGCGTTCCTCGATAAACGCGCGGCAAGATGGGTCGCCGGCCGCGAGAACACAAAGGACACCATGGACACAAAGGCAAGAAAATCTTAGGCATGAATCTGTTCTTCGTGTCCCTGGTGTCCTTTGTGTTGAATAGGCGGTCGACGTGATACGCCGCCTCCTGATCGCCAATCGCGGCGAGATTGCGATTCGCGTGATCCGTGCCTGCGCTGAATC
>Ga0070665_100001654_pt1 | contig 25682 bp, 18 predicted proteins | sample KBSS13metaG_FD_65862 | JGI IMG/M metagenome (GOLD analysis project Ga0070665, IMG submission 65862) | Switchgrass rhizosphere microbial communities from Kellogg Biological Station, Michigan, USA - KBS S1-3 metaG | ecosystem: Host-associated > Plants > Roots > Rhizosphere > Soil ... | reverse complement strand
CGCCACCAGTGCTACCGCCGAAAAGCGTCGTGCCGCCTGCTTCGTAGATGCTCACACCAACCATGTCGCCGGGTTGAAGGGCAACGTTCGGACGACGGGTGTCGATCTGGAAGGGTCGCGGGAATCCGTCGAACTTGTAGTCCGACAGGGCTTGGACGACTGGGGGAGTGACCTTCACCAGGAAAACATCGAGGTTTGGATCGGCCGTCCGCTCGACCTGCGAGACCGTCGGACCTGCGGCCGGCAGGGTACACGCTGGCAAAGTGAGGGCGAGCAGGCAGATGAAAGTGAGCTTGGGTGACGGCATGTGGTCAGGCACTCGCGGCAACGGGGGACGATCCTGGTTGGCGCCGCCCCGGCTGTCGCGCGGTACGGGACGAAGGCGACATCAAGTCTTCGTTGTGTCTCAGGCCGGCGCTCAAGGCCAGAGAAAACATCGACGCGGCGAATTGGGATGACCAGATACCGTCGGTCGGCGAGCTCCAGCTTTTCGGCAGCCGTCTGCCCGCCGAGCTTTGTCGGGAGCCTCGTGATCTCGGGCTTGAAGATTGCAACGACCAGCTCACCATCGGTATATGCGGGAAGAATAACAATGTTGAGTTACGTCGACACGCCGAAATTCACCAAGGTTCTTCACCCTCATGAATTGTGCCGTCCACAGCGCGCAGCCGCCTGTGATATCTGTAAGGCATTCTGGCCAATCGTGAATGAGACGGAGGTCATGGACGGCTGCATTAGGTTGGCAATCGACAAGGCAATCGTTGGAGCGCCGCGCCGTCTCGCCGAGAGGTGTGATCTGCTCGATGCTGATCTTGATCAGCGAATCCCAAACAAAGCCATATTTAGGACTGAGGGTATGTCTTCTAGGGTTTTATGCAGCTTGAGCATTCTCGTACTCAATATACTTGATACTTGACAAACTCGAGAGTTTTGGGAGGTCGCGACAATTTTCTTAACATTACCTATGCACTAGTTTCAGACGCCACCGAAAGCTGGCCCTTGGGCTCGGGTCCCTACTCTCACTCTTGGCACCCTCTCGGCTTTTGCCGGTGCAGTGACATTGCGGTGTTCCCGTCGCCCATCGCAGCTCTTGGCCGTTGCTCCAGGATGACGCGGTGGCAACCGGCGCGGCCATGCTCGGACGGATGTAACAAAACTGGCTGACTATTTGCTTGCCGATTCGAAGGCGATATCGAACGAGGTCACGATGGACGAACGGGAATTTTACACTGCAATCGCACGCAGCCTGTATTGGGGATACATGAATGACACCACCGGCACACCCGGGCGATGGGCCGATCTGGACAAGGAAGAACGGAAACTTTGGCAGCGTATGGCCCACCGCGCCATACGCAGGGCGGCGGAACTCAGAAGCCCGGAGCCGCTCGACGGCGAATCCCAGGCCGTCCAGTAGGATCCGCAACCCATTTGTGGCGATATCATGGCGAATCAGACCCGCCCTGACCGCCTGGCCGGGAGCCAGTCGGTGCGACATCCCGTCGTACAATGCCCCACCTGCGCTTGAAGGAGGCCCCAGAACACTGAATCGCCACCAGACGCGGCGCCTCCCGGGCATCTCGCAGTTGCGAAATGAATCGAAGTCGGTAGGGAAATCTGCCAAAGTGCGCCGGTTCCTGAAATGCGAACATAAGTGGCCGCGATCCCGTGGAGCGGGTGCGGCCTGGAGGTGCGACAATTGCAGGGAACAGTGAATTACCTGAAACTCTATGCGCATTATTGTTTGCGTGGCAGGTGGCGTGACGCACATAATCTTGCGTTGATCGCCCAATGCGGATACTTCGACAGCGATTATTACCTCGAAATGAACGCCGACGTGTTGGCGGCCAAGGTCGATCCGGTCGTCCACTTCCTCGATTTCGGGGGGCTGGAGAAGCGCAATCCGTCGGAAGACTTCGACACCACGCACTATCTCGCAAAGAATCCCGACGTACTCGAAGCAGGGATCAACCCGCTCGTTCACTATTTTCGCCAACGCCGCGGCGCGGAGGCGTTGGCCATTCCATGGGATGCGGTTCGCAAAGTGGCGCGCGCGAACATTCGTCGGCACCGTCACCGGCCACCGTCGCGCTACACAGCCGAGTCGCGCAACCAGACGCCGCTGCCTGATCGTTACGTTGTCTACACGGCCGTCGTGGGTGGCTACGATGATCTGGAGCCGCCGGCCTTTCGCCCGCCGAATTGCGATTTTGTCGCGTTCAGCGATCATTCGCTGGAGGTCCCGGGATGGAAGGTGGTGCCCCTCAACTATCTTCACCACGATCCGACGCGCGCGGCACGCTTCGTGAAGCTGCATCCTCATCTGTACTTTCCGGAGTACAGCCATAGCGTCTGGATCGACGCCAACATCGGGATCAGCGGTGATATCGGTGCCTTTTTCGACTGTCTGAGCGAGGACACCCCGATGGGTGCGTTCGTTCATCCTCTTCGCAATTGCGTTTACGACGAGGGCATCGAATGCATCAGACGCTACAAGGATCGGGAGGATCTCATCCTGAGGCAGCTTGCGCGCCACAGGGAGATGGGCATACCGGAGGCACAGGGTCTCTGGGAGACCAATTTTCTTCTCCGCCGGCATAATACACCAGCCTGCATCGGCCTGATGAGCCACTGGTGGCGTGAGATCGAGATCGGCAGCCGGCGGGACCAGCTGAGCCTTCCGGCCGTTCTGTGGCAGCGTTCACAGCAGGTCGCGCCGTTGGATACGGCCGGCGTCTGTGCCCGGCGTCACCCTTTGCTCACCTTCAAATCCCACCGCAGGAATCGCAAGGTGCAGCCGCCCGCGCCTGCCTGGCCGGGAGAACGCCCGCTCCTGGAGCAATCCGTGTCGGGTCTCATCACCGTGGCGATCTGCGTCCACAATGGCCTCGAGGCCGTGAAAGAATGCCTGGCGTCCGTCGCGCGCGCGCGGCGGGACGGCGATTGCGTCATCATCGTGGATGATGCGTCCGATGCTCCGACAGCTAGCTTCCTGACTGGCTTCGCTGCCGCCCATTCGTGGGTCGAGCTTATCCGCAATCCTCACAACCTGGGCTATACTCGGTCCGCGAACCTCGCCCTGAAGCGCGTCATCACCGACTGGGTGGTGTTGCTGAACAGCGATACGGTGGTGCCGCGCCACGCCTTGCGCAAGCTCGTCGCAGCCGGCGAGCGCTTCCCTCGGTTGGCCATCGTGGGTCCGCTCTCGAACGCCGCGAGCTGGCAATCGACGCCGGGGTTGACCGCGGCCGATGGCTCGTTTTTCGTCAACCAGCTTCCGGCCAGCCTCGGGCCGGAGGACATGGACAGGCTGTGCGAAAAGAATGCCCTTGATTTCGTTCCCTTCGTCCCGTTGATTAACGGCTTCTGCATGGCCATTCGCCGCGCGGCGCTGGAGCATATCGGGTATTTCGACGAGGACAGATTCCCCGTCGGCTATGGCGAGGAAGACGATCTGTGCATCAGGGCGGCCAACGCAGGCTATGCGTGCGGCATCGCAACCAATGCCTATGTTTTCCATTCCAAGTCCGCCTCCTTCACGAAGGAGCGCCGGACCGTCCTCTCGGCAGCGGGCCGCCAGGCGCTCAATGCCACCTATGGCGCCGACCGGTTGTCGGGCATGTCATCGTATATGTTGAATCACCGCGCGCTTCGGATGCTGCGGCGGAAATTCCGGATGCTGCAGAACGAGGAAGCCAAGAAACATCGAAAGCAATCGAAGGAACGTCCTGCCGTGAATCTGGCTTTTCCCTCTGCAGTTCCCGGTCGTCACGATGTTCGACCTGAGATCCGGTCCTAGATCCCGGACGGCAGTGCAGACATCAATGAACGCGACAACCCTCAGCGTCGCGCCAGGTTAGGGTCCGTAGCTAATGTCTGAGCCTGCGAACAAGCGCCTTCCGGCAGACGCCGGCGAGTCGCCTCCTGCCAATAGCCAAGCCGAAACGAATACCGTTCCGGCAACTGCTGACAGTCAGGTGCCGTCCGCATCGCAGCGGGAAAGGCAGGAACGTCGAAGGGCACGTCGGCTGGCATCGCTTCAGGCGGTCGACAACGATGCCCAGCCAGGGGGAGCCGTTCCTCCCGCAACCGGCGCGAAAGAAGTGGTCGCCTTCGTTCCCAATCGGACCAAGGCGGAGCAAACTGCCGCAGCAGCCTCGATGCAGCGTTCACAGCAGGTGCGCCTTCGAGGGGCAGAGAGGCCGGGTCAAAAGATCGACCGGGAACTCAGCCCGACCAAGAGCAAATTGGATGTCTCTCCCGCCGACCTGCTTCCCAAGGGCGCGGCATTCGCCCGCCTGCCACAGAATGCCCGCAAGCGCTCCTATGGAACTTTGATCTCGTTCATAGTGTGCGTGGTTTTGCCTGTAGCGGTTGCAGCCGCTTATTTTCTCTTTTACGCATCTCCTCAGTATGTCGCCGAATTCAAATATGTCGTGCGCGATTCAAAATCAGCAGTCTCGGGCGTTTCCGCAGGCGGTGTGGCGAGTCTTCTGTCAAGCGCGCCTGCCGAGAATTCCACGGAAAGCTATATGGTTGCGGAATATATAACGAGCGCTGATGCTGTCTCGTTGCTGCAAACCAAGCTCGATGTCAAAAGCCTTTACAGCTATCCTTTCGTCGATTGGGTGGCGCGCTTCGATGCGACTCGGCCGATAGAAAGGTTCATCCCCTATTGGGCGCGCATGGTTAACGCCAGCTTCGATCAGATCACAGGAATCGGAACGGTCCAGGTACGAGCATTCAAGGCTGAGGACGCGTACCTCATTGCGTCGACATTGGTTTCGTTGTCGGAGGAATTGGTCAACAAGATCGCCAACAAGCCGCAGCAAGATGCGATCCGGTTTGCCGAAGCCGATCTGAAGCGCGCAGAGGACCGCCTGAAAGCGATCCGCAAGGAAGTCACCGACTTTCGTAACGCGGAGCAGCTCATCGACCCGCAGACGAGTGTGGTGACCAGCAACGTGCTGCTCGCTCAGACCCTGCGGGCCAATTTGTCTCAATTGCAGACGGAACTGTCTTCGTTGTCCACACGGCAGCACAATTCGAATGCCACGACCATTCAAGCCCTGCAAACGCGCATAAAGGCCACGCGCGAGCAGTTGGCGGTCATCGAAGCCCAAGTCGGGAAGGACCGAGACGGCAACAATCCGCTGTCACGCGTCGTGGGGCAATTCGAACAACTGGACCTGGAGCGCCAGTTCGCTCAGGCGATGGTTCAGAGTGCGATGCAGAGCCTGGAACAAGCCCGCTCGACCGCACTTGCGCAGCATGTGTACGTCACCGCGTTTGTCAGTCCGATGGCGCCACAGAGTCCGACCTACCCGAAACGTTGGCTCTCGGTAGCGGCAGCAGCCTTCGTGTTTGTTCTTGCCTGGATGATAACCCTGCTGATCACTCGCTCCATAAGAGAGCATCTGACCTGAGATTTGGAAGGCGGTGGATATGAGCAAGCAGGCGGATCGTGACGCACGTCATGGCTGGTCTCTTTCTTCGGTATGGAAGAGCTTGAAGGCCCCCCCCGGTGTGGCCGAAGTAGCCAGCACAGGAAAGGCAGCCGCTACGGAAGGCGCACACAAGGTTCAGCTCGAGGACATGTTGCTGCTCCTTCACCGGACCTCTTCGACCGTGAGCGATTCTGCAATTTTTTCGGAGCGGGGCATGAGCCTCGAGGGCTGGGCAATCCTTCGTGAAATCGGGCCCGATGGGAGCACGGTTGCCGGGATCGCGAGGAATCTGCGGATATCGCGCCGGCGTGTCGGCAAAGCCGTGACCGACCTGGCCGATCGCGGAGCGATTGAAATTTCCCGGTCCGACAGAGGTCGCCGAGCAGCGCGCCGCGTGAGCATCCTGCCCAAAGGTGGCGAGATACTCAGCAATATTTCTAGTCACCTCAAATCTCTGGATCACGCAGGCAACGAACGATCCTTCAATCGTGGGCGCCGCGTATTCAAGGCCGTCTTGCGTACGCTGCCCCGCCGGAAGAAACCGGTCGCCCTCGACGCCACTCGATGAGTCGGTCACTCACCTTGGAGAATGGGCTCGGCTAAATGATCGACGCACTACCAATACCGACGCTGCCCGATCTGCGCAGCATGTTCTCACGGCAGTTGCTGCCCCTGACGAAGGCAGGCGCCTCTCCTCAGGCGAGTCCGCTTGATGGACCGCTCGTTGCAAGTATCGACAAGCTGCTGAGCGAGCCCGGTCAAACGCCGCCCACACCAGCCGACGTCACGATCGAGGCCGGCACGGCACAGGCATTGGCCAACTTCGAGCATTTGACCGAGGGCGCGCGCCAACTTGTCCATGACGCACGATCCCTCGATCGAGCGATCATCGTCATTCTCTGCGACAAGGGTATCAAGGCTTATCTCAGGTCCTCGCTGAATGGGGATATCAAAATCAAGCGCTTCAACCTCCTGATTGCAGAGTTGACATCACCACCTCGCGCCAGGGAACCCACTCGCAAGATAGAGGAAACTCGCTCACCGGCGATCAATGGTCAGGCCCGCGCGGGAAAGCCCCCGACCAAGCCTCCGGCTGCGACCGGATCGACGGCCAGTCCCGCGAAGACTTCCCTCATCGGGGCATTTCCCAAGAAGAAGTCCGGGACCGGCGCAACCCCGACGCCCCCCAAAGTGCGCGGAGGCCAAGCGCGGACCCTCTCGCCTGTGGCGCGCGATATGCTCTCGCCCCATCTCTCCACGGCATTTGCCTTCAAGATTGGTGGGGAGGAACATCGCTGGACGGTCGAAGCGCTGATCGGTGCTCTCGAAACATATGAGGCGGCAGCGCAGGCTCGTGCTGCTCTCAACGGCCTTTTCCAGGGCGACCTCCGGTTTCTCGTGATCAAATTCGTGGAGCTGTCGGACAGCGGCGATGTGAAGTTCGCTATCAAGGCACTCGCGATCGTGAAGATAGTCGCGATGCGCCTCTATGCCCAGTTGAACGCGATTCAATCGGCTGAAGTCATCGGCCGTTCCCTAATCGAGACGCCAGCCCTGTTCGACGAGCTTCCTGACGGAGAGCAAAAGCGACTGCACGATTTGCTCGCGAGATGCGCGCTTCGCAGCGGGCGAGCACATGAGGCTCTTCAGAAATACCGCGATATCATCGCTCAGCATCCCGACGAGGTGGGTCCGCTGGCCAGCTACATTGCCGCCGTATATACGACCGACCTGCCGGAAGCGATCAGGTATGCGAAGCTGGTCCTGCGCAACCGGTACGCGGCATCCGATATCAGTCTTATTTTCCTGGGCGATCTCCTGGCACATAACGGCGAGGAAGATTTCGCCCTGTCTGCCTTCCACACAATCCTCCAGCGTCGCGTGGATTTTGCGGATGCCTATCTCGGCCTGGCCAATCTGGCATTGGTCAAGGGTCAGACCGATGCGTGGCAGACATGGCTCCGGCGGTTCCTCCACTTCCACCGCCTGCCGGCCGTGCAATTTGGAAGCGAAGCGGTGCCAGCCCCCTTCAACATCGTACCTCGGATGCCGCAGAAGCGCGCGCTCGCTCCGAAAGTGTCCGTGATAATGACGTCGTTCAATGCCAGCGCCACGTTGGAACTGGCAGTGCGCAGCGTGCTCGACCAGACAGTATCGAATCTCGAATTGTTCATCGTCGACGATCGAAGCGAAGACGGCAGCCGGGAAATCATTCAGGCGCTCGCGAATACGGACTCGCGGATCAAGCCCCTCTTCAACGATCGCAACATGGGCACCTACGCATCGAAGAACCAGGCGATCCGCCAGTCCTCCGGAGATTTCATCACATTCCACGACTCCGATGACTGGATGCACAACCAGCGACTGGAAACCCATTTGAATGCCATGAAGCACGGCGTCATGTGCAGCACCTCGAGTTGGATCCGCATGGATGGCACGGGGCGGATCATCGTTCGTCGCGACGGGCCCTATACTCATCTGAATCCGGCCTCGACGTTTTTTCGAAAGTCGGTTTTCGACCAGGTCGGAAGCTTCGACAGCGTACGCACCGGTGCCGATTCAGAGATCCTCACCCGCATCCGCCATCGGTTGGGGCAGTCGGCGGTCACGCATTTGCCCGACGTTCTTGCGATAGGCCTTCATCACGAGGCCTCTCTCACACAATCAGGCGCGACCGCCTTTGACGAGCACCGCTACTCTCCGGTCAGGCTCGAATACACGGAGGCATGGGTGAAGTGGCATCTTACGGTGCTCATTCACGATCGAGCGGCGCTCAATCTGAACATACATCCCGAAAGGCGGCCTTTCGACATTCCTCCCCAGATCGCACCGTAGGCAACACGATTTTCGCGTCCAAAGCATCATTGTTCCACGAAGCGGTTCTCGCGTACCGGCCTCAGTGCCACGCCCTTCCTCTCCAAGCTAGTCGGGAGGGTCCGGGTTGGCTAACAATGCATCCGGGTTGATGGTGACAATCGAAGATCGGCTTCGGGCAGACGTCAGTTGGTGGCACGGCAATCGCGGCTGGATGGTTCAAAGGAAATTGATTTTGAAACATTTGCCGTCGTTGCGCCTCGATATTGGCAAGCTTCTACCGAAAAGTTTCGGTGTATTTGCTCATGCATTGTTTGCTGAAGACCCAGCAGGCTCCTCCCGCGCCCGCTGTCGGGGCGCCGTGAGGCGTCATGAGCGACCGGTAGGAAATCCGACCTATCGGCGGTGCGCTCGAGTTGACGTCCGTCGCCGAGGTCGGTCGGCCGGATCGCAGTCTGCAGCCTCTACGGGCGATCAGAGAGTCGAAGACCATGGCTTCGTGGAGCGTTCACGGTCTTGTGTTCACCACCGCTCCTCGAAAGCCCCGTATTGGATTTCCCATAATCATCGCGCAGACGATCACGACGGACGCTTCATGCGCCACTTGAACGATGGCACCGTGTTTGCCTGGCACAGGACGGCGGCTTGGACGGTGATCCTCGCCAAGAAGGAGGCCTAGTCGAATGGGACGCGCTTCCAATGCCATGAATTTTTTCTTCTGCATTCCACTCATGCCAAAGGCAAATGCATCGGATTGGGGCCAGGTCAGCAAGGTTTTCAATCAGACGTTACGGTCGCTCGACAATCAGACGAACAAGTCTTTCCAGGTGTTGCTCGCGGCACAGGACATGCCCGAACTTGCTCCGGATCTGAAACTTGACGTTGTCCATCTCACGCCACCATGGACCGTGGAGAATCTTACGAGCGCCAAGCTGAGGGACAAGCGCTTGAAGCGGTCCCTCCTGCTCCGTGCGGTGCGCGAGCGCGGCGGCGGATATGTCATGATGCTCGACGCGGACGACCTGGTGAGCAACCGGCTCGTGGACCATGTCCTAAAGGACGGCGACCCGAACGGTTACATCATCGAGACCGGCTATGCCTACGACTGGAAGGCCAACCTGATCGCTCCAATTCCAGGGGTCTGGGAAAAGGGCTTTGACAGCGTCTGCGGCAGTTGCTCGATCATCAACTTCACGCTCGATGATCTGCCGCCGCCGCAGGCAAGCAGCGAGGAGGCGGCGAACTACCTGGCCAATCGCCTCAAGGAGCATTCGCAGTGGAAGCACGTGATGCGTGAATTCGGCCGCCCGTTGAAGCCGCTGCCCTTTCCCGCAGCGACATACGTGCTCAATCATGACAACAATCTGCACTATTCGATCGCGCGGGAACGCCAGGATTCCCTCCCCCGCAGAATCGAGGCTCGGAAAGTTCCGCTAAGTTCAACCTTGATGAATGAGTTTGCCCTCCCGCGGCCATCGAATTGATGGCTCCGTCGCACCCACGGACCATTGCCTTCGTCCGCGGCCTGCACCGGCGGCACCGTTGAGGAGGCGATCTTGCATGGAGCGGATCTGGTGCAGGATGGAAAACTCGAACCGCGCAGTCGGGATTCGCAGATGTCGATCATTGACGGTACAACTGGAGCACCGATCGCAGGCAGTCCGGGTACCATCCTCCCTGAGATTGGTGTCGTGATGTACGGAGGACGCCGTGGCTGATCTCTCGGAAAGTCGCCGATTTTCAAATGCCCTCGGAAGCTGGCTGTCGGTTGTCGGCTATCTGATGATACGCGAGTTCGATCAGAAGTTCCGGGGAAACCGATTGAGCGTCGTTCTGGCCGTTGCCGAACCGATACTTCTGCTTTCCTTGATGCTCGCGCTCCGCAGCCTGTTGCGGACGCAGTTTCCAGCATACGGCCAATCGACTGTCGTATTCTATTCTTCCGGTATTTTTCCGTTCTACACCTTCATGCGCTTGTCGTACCGAACCCGCCGGGCGAAGTACGATTCTTCGCAGCGCTTACCCCGAGTCAGCGTTACTGCCCTGCTGATCGCATCGTCGCTGGGGGAGGTTGCTCTCAGCCTCTCGACGATGTTGGCCTGGTTCTTGGGGATGTGGCTTTATGGCCTGGAAGAAGCGGCACCCCATTCGATCGCCGAATGCGCCAAGCCGATATTGTTGCTCATGACGTTCGGTTTTGGGGTCGGACTGATCAACTCCGCCCTGTCCCGCAGGTTTGCTCTGTGGGCATTCATCTACTCCCGCCTCACCCGGGGATTGATGCTCTTGTCGGGTGTTTTCCTGGTTGCCGATCAACTGCCCTATTTTGCCCGAAGTATCCTGGTATGGAATCCTCTCTTGCACGGTATCGAATGGTTCCGGCTCGGGCTGTACGGTACATATCCCCATCACACGTTGGACCGCGACTACCTGATGCTCTGCACGGGGATTTGCCTTTTTATCGGCGTGATAAGCTACCGCGCGACGCTGCGAACGCCGCCTCGGAGGTGAGAGATGCCTTCGATTTCGTTCCGCTCGGTGACGATGGAAATAGGCAGCGGATCCGCGAGGCGGAGACTGCTCGACGACCTCAGCTGGCACATCCCGGCAGGTTCTCGCTACGTAATTCTGGGACAGCCTGGCTCCGGAAAGTCAACGCTGCTTGATCTCATAAGCGGGGCTCGGATACCGACCGGCGGATGGGTGGAGAGGCATGCCTTAGTGACACGGAGGTCGCTGATGGGCCTTGTTTCTTCCATGACGAGCCCACGGAAGTTGATACGGATATTGTGCAATGTCTACAATGCGTCAGATGACGAAGTCGGCAACTTCGTGGAGAATTTTGCCGAAATCGAAGGGATGATGGATATGCCCTTCAAGGCGCTTCCGCGCCAATCACGCGACAGGCTTGCCATAGGCCTCTTCTACGGATTTCCCTGCGACTTCTACCTGTTCGACGAGCGGTTCAAAGCTCGCAATCTTCGCATGAAGGATAAGGTGGACGAGGCTTTCCTTCAACGCGGGCGGACGGCTGGTATGATACTCGCGACCTCGAATACGCGTTACGTCAAGGAATTCGGCGGGACTGCAGGAATTCTTTATCGAGGACAGCTATGTTTCTTCGACGACGTCGATGAAGCGATAGCCACTTTCGAACAATTGCCAGTCGATCAGCCGCTGCCCTTTTTGGGCCTTCCCCCAACACCGAGTTCGGAGGACGAAGAGGATGAAATATAAACATATAACCCCGGGACTTGCCTCTCAGTCGTTCCTCTGGCTGAAGCGCAGGGCAATACCCGTCAAATGGCTGGTGTCGTGCGTCGTCGTCGGTGTTTCCGTTGCAAGCCTGGCGGAAGCGACGCCAGCTTGGGCCAGAGAACCCATCAGTTGGGTCAGTATCGGGCGTAACGGCAAGCTTGCTTATGGCAGCGACGAACGGGGAAACCGCATTCCCGACTTCTCGACGGCTGGATATCAGGCGGGCAATGCCATTCCCGAAGTGAAAACTGTTCGCAGATTGGACGCACCTTCGGGCGGTGACGACACGGCAGCGATCCAGGCGGGACTGGATGCGCTATCGCGAAATCCGCTCAACGATGCCGGTCTGCGAGGAGCCTTGGAATTGGGCCCTGGTAAGTTCATCGTTTCCGGTTCTCTCAAAATCTCAGCCAGTGGCGTGGTGTTGCGCGGAGCGGGCGTCGGCAAAACCATCCTGCTGGCCGACGGCGAACACGGCCCCGTTCTCTCCATAGAAGGAACAGGGACTTGGCGACGGAAAGGCGAGCTTCTCCGTATCGAGGATGAGTACGTTCCGGTTGGCGCGACGAGCATTCGCATCAGGGGCGCTGGCGGATTGAAAGCCGGAGATCGGATCATCGTCCAAAGGCCGCTCACCCAAGAATGGATATCGGCCGTCGGGATGGACCGGCTTCCCGCCAGGGCAAAGGGCGGAGAGGTCAATCAATGGAGGCCGGGGCCCGGTTTGCTGTTCGATCGCACGGTTGTTGCCGTCGCGGGAGATCGAATCGACCTCAATGCACCTTTGACGAATTCGCTGTCTTCAGCCGACGGTCCGGTCGTATGGCGATATGAATTCGACGGCCGCATCTCCAATGTGGGAATCGAGCGGCTTTCGGCGTCGGAGGACGGTCCTGCGACCGCCCCTGCCGGGAAGCGAGGCGAGCGTGCGCGATCCCATTTCCTGGTTTTCAACGCTGTCGAGAATGGCTGGATTCGAGACGTCGTCATAGAAGGCTACGTATCGGCCATAGATTTTCGCAAGACTGCTTCCGGAATTTCGGCGCAACGGATGAAGATTGGCGCTTCACCCGAGATCAAGCGCCATGGCGCCTTGCCGATTACTGTGTCGATAGACGGCCAAAACATTCTCGTCTCGGATTGCGAATTGTCAGGCGGCTCCTATATTGCATGGGCAACGCAGAGTTTTGCTCCCGGTCCGAATGTAGTGCGCAATTGCAAGGCAACTGGCGACAGAGTGTCAGCCCAGGCCCATCAGCGATGGGCCACCGGTCTCTTGTTCGACAACATCACCGTTACCGGCGGCATACAGTTGGGCAATCGCGGCAACATGGGCACCGGACAAGGATGGTCAAGTGCCAATGGCGTCCTCTGGAACAGTTCGGCGACAACCTGGAGTGTCGAGAACCCGCCGACTGCGTATAACTGGGCGTTCGGCATGCGAGGTCGGCTCGCTCAGTCCAAGGAGCCCCTCGGCGAAATCATTTCGCCTGGGCAGCCAATGAAGCCGCAAAGCCTCTACGAACAACAGCTCAGCGATCGGGCCGGGCGTAGCGTCGGACAGGGTCGATAGCATCCGATCACAAGATGACATCGCATATCTGCGACCTTGGACACACCCGTCTGCTGGTCCAGGCAAGCTTGTCGGCGGCGAACCGGGCTGATAGGATAATCTGTACTCGCGCACGACCATCCTGAGAGGCGTGATCTTGTTTGGAGCCAGAACGGCTACCGAGTTGCTTGCGCGCACGGCATTGGTTTCCGCTGAAGGCGTTGCTCGGATAGCGAATATTTTTGCTTCAGATATATTGCGCTTCCTTAACAGGAAAACTGGCCGCGCACGAATTCCGCGAGAAGACGTGCCGACGAAGAATGCGTTGGTGCGTGTTGAAGCGCCAGCCGGCTGACAGGCATTGCACGGTCGATTTCGACCCAGACTCGCATCCTGCCGCGGTGGCATCCTTTGTGCTCCCCATGGTGGACTGGGCTTCTTGGGCCAATTGATCTTGCGAGCCAAGGAGCTTCCGAACATTGCAAACCTGGAAGCATCATCGGTGGTGAGCTTTTCATACAACCATGCTAGCTGAACGATCTGCTCGCGAGCGATGAGGGTTAGTCGATGGGAAGCGATTCCGGTGCCATGAATTTCTTCTTCTGCATTCCACTTCTGCCGAAGGCAAATGCAGCGGATTGGGGACAGGTCAGCAAAGTTTTCAACCAGACCCTGCGCTCGCTCGCCAATCAGACGAACAAGTCCTTCCAGGTATTGCTTGCGGCGCAGGACATGCCCGAACTCGCGCCCGATCTCAAACTTGACATCGTCCATCTCGTGCCGGACTGGTCCGTGGAGAATGTCACGAGCGCCAAGCTGAGGGACAAGCGCTGGAAACGGTCCCTCCTGCTTCGTGCGGTCCGCGAGCGCGGCGGCGGCTACGTCATGATGCTCGACGCGGACGACCTGGTGAGCAATCGACTGGTGGACCATGTCCTGAAGGATCGCGATCCAAACGGCTATTTGGTCGAGACCGGCTATGCCTACGACTGGAAAGCCAACTTGCTCGCCCCTATCCCGGGGGTCTGGGGAAAAGGCTTCGACAACGTCTGCGGCAGTTGTTCAGTCATAAATTTTGCGCCGGATGATCTCCCGCCATTGCAGGGAGATGACGAGGCCGTGGACTACCTGTCCAAGCATCTCAATCAGCACTCGCAGTGGAAGCACGTGATGCGTGAGGCGGGGCGACCGTTGAAATCGCTGCCCTTCCCCGCCGCCATATACGTGCTCAATCACGACAACAACCTGCACTATTCTCTGGCGCAGAATCGCCAGGACTCGATCCCGCGCAAGATCAAGGCACGCCAGGTCCCGCTGAGCCCTGCCTTGATAGAAGAATTTTCGCTGCCGAGCCCATTGGCTCCCGTTGCCGCTTCAACGACATCACCCACAGGACGAGTGAGCTCCGCCATGCTGCAAAACATCTCGGATACACTCGCACCCTTGCTGCAAGCGAAGGAACTCGAAAGCCATCTTGAGAAGATCTGGATATATGACCAAAAGTGTGTCGTGGCGAGCTTTGTTTACAAGGACATAAAGTTCGCTTTTGACTTTACGCCATCGCAAAAGGGGCTGGTCTCCCTCGACATCATTCAAAAGCGATCCAAATCGGAGTTCCGCGTGACCGACAAAGGCAAGGAACGAATTGCACAGGATTTGCCGCTGGGCCAGGCGCTCGACCTGCTTCATGCCAGAGCGCTCCAAGTCTTTTCCGCAGTCGACAACCATGTCGATTCGGCCAAGTCGGCCCCGGCGACCGAAGTCCCGCCGAAGGATGCAGCAGCTTCCGGCGCGGGACCGGAAGCACGCTCCAAATCGAAAAAAATCGGCGTATTGACCTTGCCATTCAACGCAAATATCGGCGGCAACCTTCAGGGGTATGCGCTGATGGAAGTGTTGAGGCGACTGGGGCATCAGCCCGTGCTGATAAACAGACGGAAGCCTGCTAAAGGCGTCCGGGTCGATACTGCTTCGGCCGCGTCGGACGAGGCGATCCCTCTGATATCGGATGCCATACCGATGAGCAGCGCGTTGAATCGCGCTTTCCTCGAGAAGCATGTTACGCCCATATCGAGAGAATTTCTGTCGACCTCCCAGTTGAGCAGGAATATCGACCGATATGGCTTCGATGCGATCGTCGTCGGAAGCGATCAAGTCTGGCGGCCGAAGTATGCGAAATCCGTTCTGCCCGATTTCTTTCTCAGGTTTCTTCCGGAGGACGACGGCAAGGTCAGAAGAATCAGCTATGCGGCGTCGTTCGGAACCGCTGACTGGGAGTATGATGACGACCAAACCCGTATGGTTGCGTCTCTAGCCGGGCAGTTCGACGCGATATCGGTCAGGGAGGACAGCGGCGTCACGCTGTGCCGAGATCATCTTGGCGTCGGCTCTCAGCACGTCCTCGATCCGACCATGCTGCTGACACCTGAGCACTACGTCCAGCTATCTTCGTCCAGAGAGCGAAATTCCCACAAGGGCCAATTGCTGGCGTATGTACTGGATCGCAATGAAGACAAGCTTCGCATAATCGACACCCTGGCAAAAAGACTTTCCGTCAGTGCCTTTTCCACGAATGGGCGACCGTTCAACGTCACAGGCCCAGCGGATGTTGAAGAGGGTGACAAATCGGTCGAAGGCTGGCTGGCAGCAATCCATGAAGCCGCGTTCGTGGTGACGGATTCCTTCCACGGTACGGCGTTCTCGATACTCTTCAACAAACCTTTCATGGCATACGGCAACCCCAAACGGGGGCTGGCTCGCTTTGATTCGTTGTTGAAGATGTTTGGACTGGAGGATCGGCTCGTCGTCAAGCCAACCGAGGTCGATGTCGATCAGATGCTGCGACCCGTTGACTGGGGCGCCGTCAACAAGCGGCTGGAAGAACTGCGGGTCGACTCCAGACAGTTTCTGTCGTCGGCGCTGTCCGGCGCCATCAGTTCGCGCAAGCCGCTGCCCTCACCGACGGATGTGGCCAGCAGCGATGGCAGCATTATTGTGGATCGGCCCGCCTTTACCGCCAGCAATGCGGCTTGGCTTATCGCCCCGCGTGAACGATCTACCGAGCTCACTGTCGCGCCGAATGCCTCGGTCCGCGGGAATCTGATATGGTGCGATCTTCCCAGTCCGATTCTGAAGCACACCCCTTACAGGTTCACAATCAAATGGAAGGTGCGCACTGCCGCAAGCAAGGTCGAACTATTCATCCGGAACAAGGTAACCGGTAAGTTCCGCCCCATGGGGACCGTCGCAATAAAAGGAATGACGGAAGTATCGCGCACCGATGCGGTCGACTTTAGCGTGCCGGAAGATGGCTTCACCCAATTCATGTTGGGTGCCATGCGGTTCACCGGCGAGCGTGCGGGTGCGGAGATCACAAGTATCTCGGTGTACAAGCTTCCGCCCGCCGCCGCGTAGTCTAGCGAGGAGCTTTCAAGCCAGGCCTAAATCAGATCTGCGGGACCTACGTCGGTGATGCCCGTCTATTTCGGGCGTCACCGGGCATTTCGTGAATTCGCGCCTGCGTCCGCATTATGCTTTTGTTTTCTTGCCGCGGCCTATTTCGTCTACGGTGACATCGGCTTCTCTGGCTGCTCCCCGCAAGTTCCGTTCCAACTTCACCGAGCAGAAAGCCTTTGCGTCGAGACACAGCGCTTCGATGCGCAAATCCGTCATGAATTGCGCCAGGCGTTCAACTGTCGTGCGATCGCTGATCCTGGGCAGATTGGGGACGCTTGGAAATGTCGGGATCGTGGGCCGATAAGCCCCCCAGAATGGCCCGACATCCGGCACGAGCCTGATCATCAGATTATCGCCGTTCGAACGGCCGCTTTGGCTTCCGTCGCCCAGACAAAGGACCTTGGCCCTGGCATCACCGGCCACGCGATCGGCATCCAGCCTTGCCCGCACCGATTCCAGCGGATCGCGAGCGATGAACTTTCGCACGAGGGCCGCGTATCCGGGATGCAGACGCTCCAACGACACCTGTGCCGCGGCGACGAGCTTCTCGCGCTTCCCTCCGAAGGATCCTCCTCCCCTGTGCCACACGAAGACATTGGGGGCGGCCATGTTCAGCCAGCCCTTTGCGGCCGCGCGGCGGCAGAAATCGTTCTCTTCGCCGTAACCAAGGCCGAACTGCTCGGCGTTGAACCCGCCGATCTCCTCGAGGCAGGTGCGCTTGACGGCCATGCAGAATCCAATGCCGGTCGGCACTTCGATCGGCGCCTGGTTCGCTCGGGCACAGAGTTCGTCCAACGCCGCGAAGTCCAGACCGGACCGCGTGTTCTCGCGAAGCGTGACGGGGTAGCTGAGGATGGTGGCTGCATTCGACAGCGGCGTCGCCGTCGCGATGGCCGGCGTTCCGTGCAGGACCGCCATCAGCCGGTCCAGCCAATCGCCGAAGACCTGCGTATCGGAGTTCAGGAGAACCACATCGCGATCCGCGTGCAGCAGGAGACCGCGATTGGCGGTTCGCACGAAACCAAGGTTGACGTCGTTGACGAGCAGCGACACCAGTCCCCGCTCGGCCAACTGCCTCAGCTCGGCCGCCAGCACCGGATCGGGCGAGGCGTCGTCCACGACGACCAGCTCGAAGGGCGTCGTGACGTTTGCCGCCAGGACGCTGTCGATGGCCCGCATCGTCAGGTGCCGATTGCCGTAAACCGGCATGACCACGTCGACCCTGGCCCCGTCCTTCCGCGGCCGTGGCCGCTCGAGCATCTGCCGCAAGCCCGGCGCCGGGAGCAAGGTGTCGTCAGGCTGGTCGGCAGCCGCCGTTCCCCCTCGCCCTTCGTGCCGCCCGAACCGACAGTAGTGCGCAAAGGGCTCGTATCCCTCGGCCACGACGTCCGGATTGTTCTGCCGATAATGGGCCGGAGAAAAGTCGGCGCACGGCTCCCAGTCTCGCGGTGAGCCCACCCTCAGATAGTGAAAGAGCGCGGCGTCCTTCGACTTGAACCGTCTTCCGGCAAAATGCTCATAATGCGCCAGGTCGAAGGTCCGGGCCGCCGCGGCAAACGGCGTGTCGTCGAGCCCGGCGCGATGACACGCACGCCGGGCCATGCCCGGCAGCAGTCTTCCGACCGCGGCGGCCGCCACGCGACCACCGACGTCGCCAGGTGACGGCCATGCCCCCTTCATCTAGCGAACGACCCATTGTGCCCGCATGTCCCTGAAGGCGCTCAGCAGATCTGCCGGGCGGTTCGCCAGTTCCAGCGGCAGGAGATGGCCGCGTCCCAGCGCCCGCAACCGCTCCGCCGGCGCGCCGATGTCGAAGGCGACGATCGGAAGACCGCGCCTCAGCGCCGAGGTCAGGACAAAGGACCAGGTTTCCGGCCAGATCGAAGGAAAGAACACGACATGCGGATCCGCAATATTGATCAGCCCATCGAGATCCACCTGCTTATAGAAGCCCGTGACCTCCACGCCTGCGAGCTGCAGGCGTCTTGCGTCTGCACCGTCGCCGATCAGCTTGAAGGTCAGCAGCTCGTCGCCCGACGCAGCTCGATGCGCCAGGCCGGCGAGCACGTTCGCCCCCTTTGGAACGCTCAACGCGCCGATCGACAGCACTCTCAACGGTTCATCGATGGCAAGACGGGGTTTGCGTTCGGGGGGGAGCCTGTCATCCCCTTCAGGTCGCCACACCGAGATCGCCTTCGACGGCAAGTGCACTTGCAGACGTGACCCCAGGTCGGCACTCGGAACGATCAGCCGGCTGGCCCCGTCGAGGAAAGCCAGGAAATCGCGCCGCCAGCTATAGGGGTCGAACCCCTTCACCTCCGAGCCGTAGCTCGCCGTGCAAGCGGCACACGCTTCGGGCGGGGCCGTGTCGCAGAATTCCGCCGTGCCGGTGACCATATTCACCCGCGGGCAAAGAGCAAAAAAATCATGCAGGATTACCTCATACTCACAGCCCAGCATGTGACTGAGGGTCCTGATCCATTTCAGCGCCTCTGGCGGACGGTCTATGACGTGATTGACGACCAGACGTACGATGCGCCTGCTTCGGCAATACTCCGCGAGCTCCGGCAGGCCGAGCGCCAGATCGAATACTTGCGAGCTTATGGAACCGGTGCACTCGACGGCTTCATCCACCGCACCCAGGACTTCCCCTCCCGGTAGCGCCCGCAGGCGAAACACATTGAAGTTCAGCTCGCGTTCAGTTTCTTCGAAAAGAGTCAGGAAAGTGCCGCTTCCTCCCCCTCGCGCATGGTGGATCGTCAGGATCCCATCCCGGCCCGGATCCCGCTTCAGAGTCCGGCTCCGCTCGACCAGCTCGTGGCAGGGCGCGTCCGGCCGATTCGACTTCGCATGCAGCAGAAGTGGATCGACATTCTTGGGAAGAGTTGGATTGCGGCGGCCGAAATACCAGGGATCGAAGCCTGCGGCAGGCGCTCTCCCTTCTCGCCAGCCCACAATGGCGTAGTGCAGCAGCGGATCCGATGAGACCTGGCTTTCCCGGGAACTGCCGGCAAACTGGCGGAGATAGAAAGCACCGTCGAACCCGGGCGCTATTGCCGCGACATGCGATCGCTTGGCCAACTTCAGCACCCATCTCATGCCCGCCCCCAGGACGGGGGCGAACACGACCGTCTCGACGAAGATGAGGCCGAACAGAAGAGAGAGACGAACCCCCGCTTCGCGGGCGACCCTGACCTTTCGGACCAACGGCGCGCCGACCGGCTCGTAGCGCGAGGGCGTCGAATACCAGCCATCGAGCACCGGATGGCGCCAGAAGGGGCGCCGACCGACAGCCCTCGGCCGGCCGGCCGCTTCGCTCTTGCTACCGGCCATCGTCAATGAGCGCCATGCTGAGGCCCTGGCGTCCCCATGTTCGAGGCGGCTGGCAACTCGCTCGCAGGCGAACGCGGGTCGAATTCGAAGGTCGGAGGATCCAGGGCGAGATTGGCCCCATAGTAGCGGTCGGGAACCGTCAAGTGCCACCATTTGAGGACAAAATTGCGCGTGGCATCGGAATCATCGGAAGAACGATAATAGCCCAAGTGGTAGAGCGAGACTGACGGCGTGTAAACATTCCGGCGGCCCCGCTCCACCATCTTCAGGCACAGATCGAAATGACAAAACGGCGACGGCATCGCCGGATCGAAGCCCGCCGCAGCCGAAAAAGCGTCCTTCGAAATCATCATGCAGGCCGGGGATACGGCCAAATAGTTCCGCGCAATGCTGGAACTTCCCCAATAGCCCCAGTCGGATGCCGGATAACCTTGTCGCACGTGACGGGGAAGCCCTGCGCAAAAGACGATGCCGGCGTGCCGAATGGTATCGTCTCCAAACAGAAGTTTCCCGCCGACGGCTCCCATTCCCGGCCTCTGCGCGTAGCGCAGCATGTTCCCGAGCCAGTCGCCGGTGATGGGTCGAACGGTGCAATCGACGAAAACGAGATAATCGCCTTCTGCCCGCGCGGCTGCTTCGTTGAGCCGGGCGGCCCCCCTGCCTCCTGGTCCTGCCACGACGATCTCATAGTTGCGGTACGTCGTTTTCGATCGGATGGACTCGATGCAGGCTTGCACCTGATCGTCCGAGCCGCCGGCGGCAGCCTCCGGTCCGTCGGCACCGGACACGATCACCGACACCCGCGGAGCGCCGATCACGTCGCGCTTCATATCGAACCAGCCCCTGACCCGTTGTTCGACGACCGTTCCGCTATCGCCGCCTCGCCGCAGGCGATCCTCGAGAGCACGCATCGCGGCCGCGATGACGTAGTCCTTCTGATCGATCGAAACGGCGACGGATCCCGGAACGGCGCGCCAATGATACAGGATCCTGGGCACATGCCGAATATTCTGCGCCTGCTCGACATAGCGAAGTGCAAAATCGTAATCCTGCGCTCCGGAATATTCCGCTCGAAAACCGCCGATGCGGCGCGCGAGATCGACCCGATAGCAGGTCAGATGGCCGAGATACATGTACGATTCGAGATTCTCCGGCGACCAATCGGGTTTCAGGATCGGCTCATAACGAACGTCGTCGATGCTGATCAGGTCTTCATCCGAATAAAGGAAGTCGATCGCGCCATCCTCGTTCAGTGCCTTGGCGAACTCGAAGAGTGCACTCGGCGCGAGCTCGTCATCGTGATCCAGCAGGCACATGAAATCGCCGGTCATGAGGCTCATGGCGTCGTTGGTCGCGCGCGCGATATGCCCGTTCTCCTGCCGTGTCACGACCTTGATGCGGGGATCGGCGCGGCGGTAGGCGTCGAGCACGACAGCGACATGCGGCGCGGCTGAATTGTCGTCGCAGATGCAAAGCTCCCAATTGTCATATGCCTGCGCGACGACCGAATCGATCGCCTTTCGCAGCCATCGCTCCGGCGTGTCGTGCACAGGCATGACGATCGAGAAGCTGGGTCGGGACGAAAGCGCGTTTGCGGCCAGCCGCAGGGCAACCAGACTCTCGGGGGCCCAGGAATCGTATTGCGCCATCCAGGGCGCGTAGGCCTTGTCGGCAACGTCGCCGCCCAGATATTGCTTCATCCAGGCCCATAGCGCGCCGATACCGTGCACCCGCGCGTGGACGACCGCCGCGCGCAGCGCCTTGACGGGCGAGAGATCCTCGCCGCGGCAGTAGCGCACCATCTGGGAGACGAATACTTCCGGCCAGCCGATCTCCCGAGCCTCGATCGGTCCGAGCACGAAGGCTCCAGCACCCTTTATCGGCTCGTAGCGTAACGCCAGAACCACATCGGGCAGACGCGCGATGAGGCGCACCTTGCCGTCGGAAGCTCGCGGGATACGCACGCCGGCGGCTTGACGAAACCCCTGGCCGCTGTCGGCTCGCATCCAGCCGAAAGCGGAGTCGCTTTCCGTCACTTCGATGTCGACGGCGAGCCGCACCCATCCCGAGGGAAAGCCGGCGCGAGACGACGACAGGTCGATCGACGGGAGCGCCCCCGTGGCGCGCCACGTGCCTGCCTGGGCCTGCACGTCAGACGACCGGGCCGGCGACAGCACGAACCTCCGGCGCATCAGCGCTTTAACCAGCCGGCGCATCCGCTCCTGCCGAAAGACGGTCGTTCCGGAGCTTCGCCGCCGGTTCCCAGATTTCAGGAGAACGCCAGAAGCGATAGTAATAACGCTCTATTCCAAGGCCCTGGCCGATCATCATCAGCCAGAAATCCAGCGTCGACAGGCTGAACAGCCTGTTCGGCTGGGCCGCCCAGGCGGCGACGCGATACCGCAGGGCGCTACGGAAGCGGCGCCGCCGCGTCGCCAGAAAGGCCAGATAGCAATTCACCATGTAATCCCGGCGACGCAGCACCCAGGACGGCGTATCAGGCCATTTCTCCACGATCCACCGCGTGGTCCGCGCCAGGGAATCCGCCATTCCCGTAACGTCGCTCGAAATCTGGCCGCGCCTGAAACGGTATCCCACGAGATGGCTTGGAGCCAGCGCAAACTCGCAAACACCGGCCAGGGCGATATAGAGTTGCCACTCGTCCGCGTTGGGGACGTCCTCGGGATAGCCACCGGCATCATCGAAGCAGGAACGGCGGATCAACGGCGAACTCCCGCTTCCGGGCAAGCTGTTCACCATCATGGCGTACAGGACATTCCCCTCTTCGGTGCCATGCGCCCAATCGTAAACGATCACGGCGTCTTCTTCGTTGATACCGACCGACCAGCAATAGGCCACGCCGCAATTTGCCGAACCCGAATGCAACGCCGCAAGCTGCAGCGCGATTTTCTCGGGGTGCCAGAGATCATCGCTGTCGCAGGGAGCCAGGAAGGCACCGTGCGCCTGGGCGACGGCAAAGTTCCGCGCCGCCGGTGCGCCGCCGTGGTTGCGGCTGAACAGGCGAATGCGCGGATCGCGTCGGGCGTAGCTCGAGACGATCTGCACCGTGTCGTCGACAGATCCGTCGTCGACGACGATGATCTCGAGCTGGCGGTGCGATTGGCACGCGATGGATTGGAGCGTGCGGCCAATGAAGCGCCCGGAATTCAAGGCGGGCACAATGACCGAGACGAGTTGTTCCGAGCTGTTCACGATCGGCAGTCAGCTCATCATGACTTGAATGATACGCCGTTCGCCGTTTCTGACCATTCCGCCTCGGTGCACGCCTTTGACGTCGAAAACGAAGACGTCACCCTCCTTCGACGTCATGACGCGCTCGCGATCGAGAAGCCATTTTCCGCGGCTGTCCGCAGGATCGAGGTCATCGCCGAACTTCGCCTTGCGCCTGAGAAGTCGCGGCAGAGCCGAGAACAGGTGCCGCTCGCGCGGATACACGTCGATCCAGATGTCCACGGCGCGGAGGATCAGCGCTTCGAACCAGCCGACAGCGATCCGATGGGTGCCCGGCACGTAACTGAAAGGTCCGTTCGTCTCGTCAACGTCCGACAAATAGAAGATCGCTTTCACGACACCGAAAGTATTGTCGATGTGGAAGAACACGGTAGGCGGAACCGGCACACCGCGATCCTCGAAATGCGCGCGCCAGAACCTGTCCTGCTCGTCGTTTATCTGGAGCGAGACGCTGCGCAGTTCCGCGCGACATCCGAGATAGTCGCGCACCGACGACAATATCCCGGCCTCGCCCAATGCATCTTCGACCGCGGCGTAGAGGTCGGGAGAGTCATCCCACGTCGTCGCCAACTGAGTATGGTAATATTGGCGAGCGCCGCGCGGAACAGAAGCCCGCAAGGCTGCCAGGCGGCCGAACCACGGCTGCGCTTGATTCGCCAGCCTTTGTTTGACGGGCTCGGAAAGCCGGTACGCAAAAATCCCGTCGCGCTCCAGAGCTTCCAGGGAGGGATCCGACCCGCGCCGTTGCCAGTCGACTCGCTGCAATGCTTGCCGAGTGCGAACGGCCATCACGTAGCACGACATCTGGGCAACGCGTGCCAAGGCGAGCAGACGGTGCCCCAAGCCGAATGCGTTCACCGGGGGAGCAAGTACCGGCTGCTCGGAACCGGCGGGTAGACGCATCTGCATTACGACGGCCACGTCCCTGTCCATTATACCGGCGCGCCTTCGGCCCAAGCAAAACAGTATCCGAAGGTGTCGCCTTCATGCGAGAATTCACCAAATGCGTCAAGCTGCAGCGTCTGCGGCGATTACCAGAAAGACGACATGTGCCCCAGCTACGTCGACCTATCCGTGCCGCTCCGGAACGCAGGTCCCCGCGAACCCGGTGGACGCGAGCGCATTAAATATCATTCCCATCGCGCGACGGCCTGGGGAATGACCTGGTTCTTTCGAGGGCTCCGCACGCGCGATCTCCCTGACCGCGAAGGTTGGGCATACGAGCGGGTTCGTCTCTCGACGCATCACGGGACCCATCTCGACGCGCCGTATCACTATGCCTCCACCATGGACGGGGGAAAGCGCGCCATCACGATCGATGAAATCCCGCTCGAATGGTGCTTCCAACCGGGCATCCGATTGGATTTCCGGGCGTTTCCCGATGGCTATGTCGTGACGGCAAGGGATGTCGAAGCGGAGCTGGATCGCATCGGCCATCGCCTTTCCCCGCTCGAAATCGTTCTCGTCAATACGGCGGCCGGCGCCGCGCAGGGCGACGTCAATTACGTCGATCGCGGATGCGGCATGGGCCGCGAAGCGACGATGTACCTGCTCGAGCAAGGCGTGCGCATAACGGGTACGGATGCGTGGAGCTGGGATGCGCCTTTCGTCCACACGGCCAGAAGATTTCGCGAAACGCGGGATGCGTCGCTGATCTGGGAAGGACATCGGGTGGGACGGGATATCGGCTATTGCCATATCGAGAAGCTCGGCAACCTCGACGCTCTTCCGGATAAGGGCTTCAAGGTGTCCTGCTTCCCGGTGAAAATCGAAGGCGCGTCCGCCGGCTGGACCCGCGCAGTGGCCATCATCGATTGATCGCCGATGCCCTGCCGCGCGCGGAGCGGGCGTAGAAATAGCGTCTGACCCGGTCCGGCAGAAGCCCGTCCAGGCGTGACATCAGGGCGAAGAAAAGCGGGAACATGATGACGGCGCGATCCTGCTCGAGGCCGCGGCGTATTCGCTCGGCCGCTTTCTCCGACGTCATGTTGAACGGCTTCGGGTCCTTGATGTCGGCGATCATCGGCGTTTCGACGAACCCGCAGCAGATTACGCTCACCCTGATGCCATGGGCCGCCAGGACGGCCCGTTGCGACAGGCCGTAGTTCAGGACCGCCGCCTTGCTGGCGGAATAGCTGGGCGAATGGGGCAAGGGCGTGAAGGCCGCTACGGAGGCGACCAGTGCGAGTTGCCCTCGGCGCCGTTCCCTCATCTTCGGAATCATGGGTTGGATCGTGTTGAGCACGCCCAGCACATTGACCTGCATGAGGCCGTACGCGTCATCCGCCGGTTCGACCTCGCCGCCCGGCATCCGCACCAGCACGCCGGCATTGGCCACCAGCAGATCGATGGGATGAAGCCGGTCGAAATCCGCAAGCCAGCCCGCAAGCGCGGCGCGATCGCGCACGTCGATCACCCAGGTCACCGCCTCGGCGCCGCGCGCGCGGCAGGCCGCGGCGACCTCGTCGAGGCGACCCGCATCCCGGCCCAGGAGCCCGATGACGACTCCGGGGGCCGCATACTCCAGTGCCAGGGATCGCCCAATGCCACTCGACGCACCGGTGATGACGACG
>Ga0070665_100001650_pt1 | contig 25702 bp, 27 predicted proteins | sample KBSS13metaG_FD_65862 | JGI IMG/M metagenome (GOLD analysis project Ga0070665, IMG submission 65862) | Switchgrass rhizosphere microbial communities from Kellogg Biological Station, Michigan, USA - KBS S1-3 metaG | ecosystem: Host-associated > Plants > Roots > Rhizosphere > Soil ... | reverse complement strand
GACGGCAAGGAACTCGCCCGCAATTTCGTTCTCTACTACGACAAGAATGTCGAGGTCGGCGGCAAGCAGATCGCGCTGTTCGATGGCGGCGACGGCGGCAATCAGTGCGGAACCAACACCATCATCGTCTGGAAGCCTGACAATGGCGCGGTCCAGAGCGCGATTGCCGGCGACGATTGCGGCTCGCCGGCGGCTGCCATCACAGAGCAGAGTATCTATTTCGTGCCATTCCTGCTGCCCGGCGCGTCGAAACCGGCGCAGATATGGACCCCGACCGACGGGCTGAAGGTCGCGGGCACGCTTGCCTTCACGCCGCAGCCCGGCACCGACTGGAAGGACCTTGATCCGGCCAAGCTCTATAACGTCGTCGACGCGTTCGACAACGAAGCGGTCTATGCGCTCGGCAAGCAAATGCTCGGCGACGGCATCACGGACTTCGCAATGGGCCTGCTGGTCGGCGGCGGAACGGAGAAAACGCCGTCAGGGGTGTTTTACGCCAGCGGTTGCGTGCCGCATGCCTGCGGCGGCGCCGACGCCTTCATGGGTATCGACCCGCACGCCCGCAAACTCTACTTCGCACAGCAGGGCGACCAGGAGCCGCGTGTCACCACCTGGCCGGCCCTGACCGATTGGCCGGCCGACTTGAAGGAAGCCATGCAATCGGCGATCGGCGAGTAAGATCGCGAACAGGATGAGCACGATGCGCAAGCTGATCTCCACCGGTTCGCCCTTTGAAAAGACGGCGGGCTACTCGCGCGCCGTCGTGCAGGGCGACTGGTGCTTCGTTTCCGGCACCACCGGCTACGACTATGCGACCATGACCATGCCCGACGGTGTCGAAGCGCAGGCGCGCAATTGCCTGGCCACGATCGAGAAGGCGCTGGCCGATGGCGGCTTCGCCATGGCTGACGTGGTGCGCGCGCACTATTACCTGACCGACGCCGCCTTCGTGGATTTCGTCTTCCCGATCCTTGGCGAGGTTTTTGGCAATATCCGGCCGGCGGCGACGATGATCATCTGCAGCCTCAACAAGCCCGAGATGAAGATCGAGATCGAGGTGACGGCGCTGCGCCGGACCTGAAGGTCCCTTGTTTGACCATGATCTCTTCCGAAAACCGGGGTCCACTTTTCGGGATCATGGTCTGGCCGCCCCGCCCTTTGGGCTTGCACGCTTTGCCTGCGGCCGGTAGCAAGACGCCGCTCATCCGTATTCCGAAAGGTCCCCAGCATGGCATCGCGCACCCTTCTGCTTCTCCCCGGCGACGGTATCGGCCCGGAGGCGATGGGCGAGGTGAAGAAGCTGATCGCCGTCATGAATACCGAGCTGAACACCGGCTTCGAGACTGACGAAGGGCTGGTCGGCGGCTCGGCCTACGACGCACATGGGCAGGCGATCTCCGAAGGTGACATGGCCAAGGCGCTGGCCGCCGACGCCGTGCTGTTCGGCGCGGTTGGCGGGCCGAAATGGGACAAGGTGCCCTATGAGGTCAGGCCCGAAGCCGGGCTGCTGCGGCTTCGCAAGGACATGGAACTGTTCGCCAATCTGCGCCCCGCCATCTGCTACCCGGCGCTTGCCGCCTCGTCGTCGCTAAAGCAGGAGGTCGTGGAGGGCCTCGACATCTTGATCGTGCGCGAGCTCACCGGCGGCGTCTATTTCGGCGAGCCCAAGCAGATCATCGACCTCGGCAACGGCCAGAAGCGCGGGATCGACACGCAGGTCTATGACACTTTCGAGATAGAGCGCATTTCCGGCGTCGCCTTTGAGCTGGCGCGGACACGGCGCAATCACGTCACCTCGATGGAAAAGCGCAACGTCATGAAATCGGGCGTGCTGTGGAACGAGGTGGTCACCGAGACGCACAAGCGCAAATACGCTGATGTGAAGCTCGACCACATGCTGGCCGATGCCGGCGGCATGCAGTTGGTGCGCTGGCCCAAGCAGTTCGACGTCATCGTTACCGATAATCTGTTCGGCGACATGCTGTCGGATGTGGCGGCGATGCTGACAGGGTCGCTCGGCATGCTGCCGTCGGCCTCGCTCGGCGCGCCCGATGCCAAAACCGGCAAGCGCAAGGCCCTGTACGAACCGGTGCATGGCTCGGCGCCGGACATCTCCGGCAAGGGCATCGCCAACCCGATCGCCATGATCGCATCGTTCGCGATGTGCCTGCGCTATTCCTTCAACTTGGTCGCCGAGGCCGATCGGGTCGAGGCAGCGATCGCCGCGGTGCTCGACCAGGGCTACCGCACTAAAGACATCATGTCCGACGGTATGCAGGAGGTCGGCACGACAGCGATGGGCGACGCCATCATCGAGAAATTCCGCGCGCTCTGATCTGTTGCCTGGATCATGATCTTATCCAAAAACCGGTTCCCACTTTTTGGGATCATGCTCTGATGTCATCCGCATTCCGCTGGGCGACGCCTTCGGACGCCAGGGATCTTGCGTTGATCCTGCGCGAGATGGCGGTGCATTACCATCAAGAGCGCTGGCCGACGAGGCGACGCTGGCCGCCGCGCAGCGTTGGCTCGCCGACGAAAGCCCGGCCTATCCGCATTTCGCGCTGGCTTACCGCGACGGCGTCGTCGCCGGCCTGGCCTCTGTCGCGATTGCCCATCCCGGCATCGATTTGCAGCGGCTGCTGTTCCTCAAGGATCTGTTCGTGCGGGCGGGATTCCGTTCCGCGGGTGTCGGGCTTGGATTGCTGCGCTTCCTGGCCGGCCACTGCATCGCACACGGAATCGGCCGCATCGACCTGACGACCGAGGACTGGAACGAAGGCGCGCTGCGCTTCTACGACAGGCTCGGCGCGGAGCGCCACGGCCAAAAGATATTTCTGCGGCTGACGCCCGATACGCTCGCCGGCCTGGCTGGCTAGACCCTGACGCCGTAGGGCACCGGACCCCATTTGTTGTCGTGTTTTTGCGATGGAATGAGCGTGAACACGAAGACGATCAGGCCGCCGACATAGGGGATCAGCACAAGCAGATAGAACCAGCCGGACAGGCCGATGTCGTGCTGCCGGCGGACGACCAGCGCCAGGCCCGGGAGGAACGTCGCCAGCAGGAACAGGCATACAAGCGCGATCGTCGCCGTCGGAATCTGCTGACCGATCAGATTGCCCGCACCGCCGTCGAGCGCGATGCCGATGCCAAAAACGATCATCAGCAGGATCGTATAGAACAGCAGATAGCCCCAATACTCCTTGCGCCGGGCGCGTCCTCGGAAATTGGCGTAGTTGGATGTCAGCGTGCGGATGAAATAGCTCCATATCCCGGTGCTTTCGGGCTGAGCGACCACCGCGTCGCGCCCAAAGCTCGCCGGTGCCGATGCGCGCATGTCGCTGCGGATGATGAATATCTCGCGGGCCGTGGCGCCGTCGACCTGGAACTCGACGACGGTGCCCTTGCCGACAGGAACCAGCCTTCTCAGATCGCTGCGCTCAAAGGCGTAGCGCTTGCCGTCGGCACCGTTGATAAACCCAAAGCCCTGTTCGTCGTCGTAGTGAAGCACTTCACCGCGCATCGATTCCCCCTCGCACCCAAAAACCGAAGACTGTTCGAAGTTTTGGCTGACCGCAAGCCAGCCGCCGGCCATCAAACGTAAGAACTAGCTGTCAACCCCGATTTCACTGAACGCCGGCATAGCATCTCCAGAGCTTGATGGTCAGCCAGCTCAGGCGCTGGAAGGCGCCGCCCAGATAGGGAAAGCGGAGCAGCCAGGCCAGCATCGCCAGCGGCAATGGGCCGTGTTCCAGCAATCGCGCTGCTGCATTGATGCCATGATCCTCGACGCCGGCGTCGGGGCGGCGATAGATGAGCCGGCTGAATTGTGCGCGCGGTTGGCTGTCGACGACAAAGCTGCCCGCCAGCCGCTGCGAAAGTGCCGGCCAAACGCGGTTCCAGACGGTGCGGGCCGGGCCGGAGGGGCTGATGGTCACCTCGGCCGCGCTGGGAATATGCGGCCGCCAGCGAAGCCGCCATTCGTTGACCGCCATGCGATAGTCGGACCATGGCTGCGGCATCGCGAGGGCGATATTTGCCCTGTTGTACCAGGTCGCGTAGACCGAATCGAAAATCGCGAACATCAGTGCGATGAAGGCCAGCCCCCATGATTGCGCATAGAGCGCCAGGACCGCCATGAAGAACGCCGAAATGATCTGCATCGGATTGGCCGTGAAGGCGTAGGGTCCGCTTGTCACGACACGCTTTGGCGGGTCGAACGGAATTGGCGTGCCATCTCCGACACGCGCAAATTCGATGGTCGCGGCCACGCCAACGAACAGCAACAGCAGGCCGATCGCCATCAGGCACCACTCCAGAAGCCCTTGCGGCCAGTGGTAGAACGAGCCAAGCGGCGCACCGAGGTAGGAAAGCACGGAGATCGGGATCACCAGCACGATATAGCCGCCCCAGCCAAGCACGTGGAACATGGCGCGCCGTTTGGGCGAACGGTCGTCCCGCGTCAGCCGCGCCATCCATAGACCGGGGGCCAGGCATAGCGTCACGGCGACGGCGTCGCCGACGATCCATTGTGGTCCAAGCTCGACCAGCGGCGTTAGCCACGGCATGGTGGCAAGGTCGATCAGGACGGACAAGACGACAAGCAACGGCAGCGTCAGCCAGCGATTGGCAAAGACGACGACCGGACCCCACCAGATCGCCCATCCAATCCACACATCGATCGGAAGCCCGACGATCATGTCGTCCTCGCCGGCGAAGTTCCACCAATGGAACTGTGCCGCCAGCAGCTGCAGCAAGAGCAGCGCCGGCAATTGCCACAGAAATGCAACCATCGCGGCAACCGCTTCGCGCGGCCGCGGCCTGTAGATCAACAACAGTGCGATGGCGGCAAGCAGCGGTCCTGCCAGCAAGACGGCACGCTGAAGCGCCACCCATTCGTCGGCGGTGAGAAGCGTGCCGCTCATCGATCGCCCCAAAGCAGCGTCGCATGGCGGCTTTCGCCAAGCGCGACGGCAACCATCAACAGGAGCGGATAACACGCCAGCATCAGTGGCAGGTGGTCGCCGGCGAACATGCCGGCGCAAAGGCCGAGCACCGTCAGCTCCCGCGCGATCCTGCCAACGCGGCTCCGTGGCCGTGGCGCAAAAGCAAGAACGAAAGCAAGCGTGGCGGGAAGAACGACGCGCAGCATGACGTTGTCGATGTCGACGACCCGGATCGGCCATCGCGTCGCCAGGGCCGCGACGGCTGCGACGATTACCATTGCTGCAAAGGTCGCTGACCGGCGCGACGTCCAGGCTGGCCGCAGGGTGCGGGACGAAAATGGGTATTCCGCTGTTTGTGGTGTGCCGGCGTCACTCATCGGCCCTGACATAGCGGAGATCGCCCTTGATCTGGTTACCGCGGCCCACAAACATGGCCCGAAGGTTTCGAAAGTCTTGCTGTCAGCGGTTTCTACCCGGAAAACGGGGGCGTATGATTGATCGCTGAAAAAGCATGCGCTAATCCGCCTGTTATTGTTGCCGGAACGGGCGATCCGATGAACGCTGTTGCCGATACGGTGCCCGTGCGAGGCGCCTCGCCCTCGCCGAGCGCGGAGATCGCCGGACTCGATCCGAACCAAGACTACGAGCGCATCGTATTCCTGCTGTCCTACCAGCTGTTCCAATGGGACGTGGAGCGCGCGCTTGAGTTCGCGCTGCTGAATACCTACGCCATCCCGTCGATTTCCGGCTTGTTGGCGCGCACCGGCGAATTCACGCGGCAGGCGCGCAAGCGCTACGACGACACCGAATTGCTGCTCGCCGAAGTCGGCGAGAACGGTTTCGACAGCGACCGCGCCGGCCAGGCGCTCGACCGCATCAACGCCATGCATGGCCGCTTCCGCATTGCCAATGACGACTATCTCTATGTGCTGTCGACCTTCGTCTTCAATCCGATCGACTGGATGGCGCAATATGGCCGCCGCGCCTTCACGGCCAACGAGCAATTGGCCTGGCTGCGCTACTACCAGCAACTCGGCCGGCGCATGGGCATCCCGGACATTCCGGCATCGCTCGAGACCTTCCGCAGCTTCCGTGAGAAATTCGAGGCGGAGCGGATGGTCTATGCCGACAGCAACCGCGAGGTTTCGGCCGTCACGGTCGATCTCGTGCTCGGCATGTATGTGCCGCGGGCGCTCTATCCGGTCGGCCGGCCGGTCGCCATGACGCTATGCAGCGACAGGCTGATCGCGTCCATCGGTGCGCGGCGGCCGCCGCCATGGCTGCGCCGCGTCGTGCATGCGGTGATGCGGTTGCGGGCAAAATTCCTGGGCTTCCTCCCGGAGCCGAAACGCCTCCGCCGCATCACCTTGCGCAGAAACCCGACCTACCCGAACGGCTATGAAATCGCTGGGCTCGGTGTGCTGCGCCCCGGACGCGGCTGAAACTGTCGGGCTCGACCGGCCGTAAGTGTGCACCAGGCGGCAGGACTTGCCGCCAGGGGAACGGGCCGGGGGATCGCCAGCATGCGCAACGAAGTTGCATTCTCGAGCAGCGGTTTGACGCTGCGGGCTTGGCTTTACCGGCCCAGGAACTCGGCAGAGCCGTCACCGGTGATTGTCATGAGTCACGGCTTTTCCGCAGTGAAGGAGCAAGGGCTTGCCGGCTTTGCCGAGCGTTTCCAGGAGGCAGGGTTCAGCGTGCTGGTGTTCGACTATCGCCATCTCGGCGACAGCGATGGCGACGACCGCGGACGCATCGTCGCGCAGGAGCAGCATGACGATCTGCGGGCGGCGATCACCTTCGCCGCATCGCTGCCCGACGTCGATGCTGGCCGGATTGGCGTCTGGGGCACATCCTATTCGGGTGGCCATGCGCTGTTCGTTGGCATGCTCGACCCGCGTGTGAAGGCGATCGTGGCGCAAGCGCCCGCGATCTCGCTGGTGCGCTCGCTGATCGGGCTTGTCGGGCAGGAAGGTTTTGCCGATTATCTCAGCCTGCTTGCCGACGACCACGTAAGGCGCAATGCCGGCAGCCCGGGCGGGCGCATACCCATAGTCGCTCCGGCCGGGCAGCCGAGCGTCCTCTCGACAGCCGATTCGTTCGACTGGTTTACCGCCTCCAAAGCCAGCACATGGGTTAACCACACGTCGCTCGAGAGTGTCGCCCGCATAGCCGAATACATGCCGGCCTCGCTGATCGGCATCGTCGCCGCAAAGCCTGTTCTGCTGATTGCAGGCGCGATCGATTCGCTGATCCCGATCGGCCAGGTCCGCGAGGTCCATGCCATGGCAGGCGAGCCGAAGAGGCTGGCGGAATATCCGTGCGGGCATTTCGACTTTTACCCCGGCGGGCGCTTCCATAAGCAAGCAGCGACAGATGCCGCGCAATGGTTCGAGCGGCATCTGGCGGCCGGCGTCAATTGACTCTTCGGTGAAAGCGCGTCAAAAGCCCACGCACGAACGGAGACTACCCATGCGCGGCCTGTTGATGGCGCTTTTTGCATTCGACTTCCCCGGCCACGGCGCCGGGCGCGAACGCGCGTCCAACCGTTCCGCCAAAACCACGGCCAAAACGACCACCAAAACGGTCTGATTTCCCTGGCCTGCTCGCCCTCTCCCCGGGTCCGGTCCGGGGACGAGACTGGCGAGGCCCGCTGACAAGGCGGGTTTTCTCCAGAAACGAGCGGAGAGGGACAGGAGCAAGACAATGGGATTCAAGGTTGCGATCGTCGGCGCCACGGGCAATGTGGGCCGGGAAATGCTTACCATCCTCGAGGAGCGCGGCTTTCCGGCCGATGAGGTCGTGGCGCTCGCGTCGCGCCGCTCGGTCGGCACCGAGGTTTCCTTTGGCGACCGCACACTCAAGGTGAAGGCGCTGGAGAATTATGACTTCTCCGATACCGATATCTGCATCATGTCGGCAGGCGGCAACGTCTCCAAGGAATGGTCGCCGAAGATCGGCCGCCAGGGCTGCGTCGTCATCGATAATTCGTCGGCATGGCGCTACGACCAGGACGTGCCGTTGATCGTGCCCGAAGTGAACCCGGACGCGATCTCGCTGTTTTCGCGCAAGAACATCATCGCCAACCCGAATTGCTCGACGGCGCAGCTGGTCGTCGCCATGAAGCCACTGCATGACCGCGCGACGATCAAGCGCATCGTGGTCGCCACCTATCAGTCGGTTTCCGGCGCCGGCAAGGAAGGCATGGATGAGCTGTTCAAGCAGACCCGCGCCGTCTTCGTCACCGATTCGGTCGAGGTGAAGAAGTTCACCAAGCGCATCGCCTTCAACGTGATCCCGCATATCGATGTCTTCCTGGATGACGGCTCGACTAAGGAAGAGTGGAAGATGGTGGCGGAGACCAAGAAGATGCTCGACCCCAAGATCAAGCTCACCGCCACCTGCGTGCGCGTGCCTGTGTTCATCGGTCATTCGGAGGCCGTCAATATCGAGTTCGAAAAGCCGATCTCGGCCGACGAGGCGCGCGATATCCTGCGCGACGCGCCGGGCTGCCTGGTCATCGACAAGCGCGAGGATGGCGGCTACGTGACGCCGCTCGACTCGGCCGGCGAGGATGCGACCTTCATCTCGCGCATCCGTGAAGACCCGACCATCGAAAACGGCCTGTCGATGTGGATCGTCTCGGACAATCTGCGCAAGGGCGCCGCACTCAATGCCGTGCAGATCGCCGAATTGCTGATCGAGCGCAGCCTCATCAAGCCGAAGCAAAAGGCAGCTTGATTCGGGCTTTCCGCCGGTGCGGCGCTTGTCGCGTCGGCTGAGCCGTCAAGGCGCCTGGGTCCGGCTCGCTTCATCGAAGATCCATTCGCGGAAGGCGACGATCCGCGAATCGTCCGAGACCTCGGCCGGATAGACCAGGTAGTAGGCGAAGTCGGCCGGCATCTTGATGCCAAGCTCGAACGGCCGGACCAGCCGCCCGGACGACAGATCGTCGGCGATCATCGCGAAATCGCCGAGCGCCACGACGCTGCCCTCGATCGCCGCCTGGATGGCATGCGAGGAATCCTCGAAGAGGACACATTTGCTGTCGTCGAAGTCCTCAACCCCGGCGGCGGCCATCCACATGCGCCAGTTCGGCCAGGTCACGCCTTGCCGCGACCATTCTATGTGAACCAGCGTGTGCTGCAACAGATCCCGCGGCTCGCGAAGCGGCGGGCCGGATTCGAGCAGTTTTGGGCTGCAGACCGGGATGATAACGTTGTCGAACAGGCATTCGGCGACAAGTCCCGGGTACTTGCCGGCGCCGAAGCGGATCGCGACGTCGATGTCGTCATGGACGAAATCGCGCAGCTGGCTCGATATGTCGAAGCGCAGCTCAATCTCCGGCCGCCGCTTGCGAAACGAATCGATCCTCGGCACCAGCCATTTTGACGCGAAGGTCGCGTCCGCCGTCACCTTGAGCTCGGTCGCCCCACGCCTGATCTTGCGCGCCTTGGTGACTGCTTGCCCAAGCATTGTGAGTGCTTCGACCGCGGCTTCATGGATGACGTTTCCCGCTGCGGTGAGCTGCACGGTGCGGCTGGTGCGAACGAACAGGGCCATGCCGAGCTGGTCTTCGATCTCCTTGATCTGATGGCTGATCGCTGCTGGCGTGAGACCCAACTCGTCGGCCGCCCGCGTGAAGTTGAGATGACGGGCGGCGGCGTCGAGCGCCCGTAAGGCACGCGTGCCAGGAATGTGAGTCGGCATGATCATCTTCAAGAAAATTTATCTAATCGCGATAGAACTACTCGTTTCTCCTGCTCCAATCAAACAGATAATATCTGCCCTATCCTGAGAACGTCAAAAAAATTTCGGAGAAACAGATGTCCATCGAGACCACCATTCAACACGGAGCCGCCTCAGCCTGGCGCTTTCCGTCAAAGGCTGCAGCCCTGCTCCAGTTCGTCCGCGCAATTCTCAAGGCACATCGCGCAGAAAGCGAGCTCAACGATCTGCCGGACCGCGATTTGCGTGATATCGGCGTCGACCGTCCGCAGATCGGCGAATTGGTGAAGCGAGAGATCGCCCACGATTCGCTGCTCGGGACGGGTTGGCCACGCCGGCGGCACTAACCCATTGTTTGACCATGATCTTTTCCGGAAACCGGCATCCACTTTCCGGTCTAGCGTTTGACGACCAGCACCGTCCGTTGTGACAGGCGCGGCAATAGGCGCGTCATCACCCTATGGGTGACCGCCACGCACCCTTCGGTCGGCAGAAAACCCGGCCGCGCCAGGTGAAAGAAGATGGCGCTGCCACGGCCCCGCCGGCGCGGCACGATGTTCCAGTCCAGCACGATGCAGGCATCGTAGAGACGGTCCGAGCGCAGCATGCGCTCGTGGCTGGCGGCATAAGGAATGGCCACCGGCCGGTTGTAGTTGCGGTCGTCCGGTAGCTCGCACCAGCCCAGTGTCGGGGTGATCGGCTGCAAAGGCAATGACGAGCGGCGCTCGAACCGGCGTTCCCGGATATAGCCCGAGAGCACGCGCATGGGGCCGAGCGGTGTCGCCCCGTCGCCCTCGCGCTTGGCTGCCGAAATTCCGCCCCTCCCCAGCGCGCAGGGAAAGACGGTACCGCCGACGTTGAGCAAGCCTTGAGTCGGCACGCCGGGGCGCGGCCGCACCGTCAGCAAACGCAATCCGTTTCCGAATTTTGCCGGCGCCCCATTGCGCTCACGTTTTTTAGAGTATGATTGCATGGCAAAGCAAATCGGCGTTACAGGGCTGTTCGGCGGTCGAGCTTCCGCATAAAGCACGGGCCGTCAACAGAATTGTGATGGCGAAACAACGGATTGTGCCATGGCGTCTCGCACCATACTGATCGTCGACGATGATGAAGACCTGCGTTCGACGCTTGTCGAGCAGCTCTCCCTTTACGAGGAATTCGAGGTGCTGCAGGAGGCCACCGCCGCCAAGGGCGTTGCCGCTGCCCGCGCCGGGTTGGTCGATCTGCTGATCATGGATGTCGGGCTGCCCGACATGGACGGACGCGAAGCGGTAAAGCTGCTGCGCAAGGGCGGCTACAAGGCGCCGGTGATCATGCTTACCGGACACGATACCGATTCCGATACGATCCTCGGCCTCGAAGCCGGCGCCAACGACTACGTCACGAAGCCGTTCCGCTTCGCCGTGCTGCTGGCTCGCATCAGAGCGCAATTGCGCCAGCACGAGCAGAGCGAGGACGCTACTTTTTCGGTCGGGCCCTATACGTTCAAGCCCAGCCAGAAGCTGCTGATCGACCAGAAGGGCGGCAAAGTCAGGCTCACCGAAAAGGAAGCCTCGATCATCAAGTATCTCTATCGCGCCGACCAAAAGGTGGTGACCCGCGACATCCTCCTCGAGGAAGTGTGGGGCTATAATTCCGGCGTTACCACCCACACGCTCGAAACGCACGTTTACCGCTTGCGGCAGAAGATCGAGCGCGATCCTTCCAATGCTGAAATTCTTGTGACAGAAAGCGGCGGATACAAGCTGGTGCCCTGACTGATTTGCGGAGGGTGGGACCGCATACAAGGGGAAAGCCAGGCCTGCCGGCAAAGTCCATTTGTGACACGTTGCTGACAGGCCAATCTTGTCGACTTGCGCGCGGTCCGGACCGATTCGTCGGCTGCCTGGACGGATCGTTCGCGGACCGGGGACGCAATGCCGCTGGATGACGATATTCGCATCCTGTCAGGCGTGAACCTTTTTGAGGGGTTCACGACCGAGCAACTGCGATTGCTCGCCTTCGGCGCTGAGGGCATGAGGCTATCCGCCGGCAAAGACCTTTACGAGGAAGGAGCGGCGGCCGATTCGGGCTATGTCATCGCCCGTGGGCGTATCGTGCTCTACCGCGAGCGTGACGGTGAGCGCACCACCGTCGGCCATGCCGGCATTGGCGCCATACTCGGCGAGCTGGCGCTGATCGCCGACACGACAAGGTTCACCTCGGCGCGAGCCGAGACCGACACCGATCTTCTGCGGCTGAACCGCAAGCTGTTCCGCCGCATCCTCGAGGAATATCCGGATCTTGCCGTGATGCTGCACCGGCGAATCGTCGACGAGCTGCAGGCGATGGCAAGCCGCATCGGCGATCTGGCGCCCCGTTTCCGGGCCGAAACCGACTAGCGAGCTAGTCCAGGTCGAACCGGGCAATGACCGGCACGTGGTCGGACGGCCGGTCCCAATCGCGCGCTTGACGCAGCACCTCGATGCCTGCCAGCCGCTCGGACAGATTGGCCGAGGACCAGACATGGTCGAGGCGGCGGCCACGGTTGGATAGCGCCCAGTCGCGCGCCCGGTAGCTCCACCACGTGTAGAGCTTCTGGTCGGCCGGCACGACCTTGCGCATCAGGTCGACCCATTCCCCATCCCGGCGCATCGCCTCGAAGCTTGTCGTCTCGACCGGCGTATGGCTGACCACGTTGAGAAGCTGCTTGTGCGACCAGACATCGTGCTCGAGCGGTGCGATGTTGAGATCGCCGACCAATATGGATCCGCTTGTGGTGCTCGATTCGGCCCGAACGGCACGCATCTCGGCGACGAAATCGAGCTTGTGGCGGAATTTCGGGTTGATGTCCGGATCGGGCTCGTCGCCGCCGGCCGGCACATAGAAATTGTGGATGAGGATGTTCAGGCCGCCAGCGGCAAAGCGCGTCGACAAATGGCGGCTATCGGGGATGCCGCACAGCACGCGTCGTTCGACGGTCTCGATCGGCCGCCGCGCGATCGTCGCTACACCGTGATAGCCTTTCTGGCCGTTGATCGCGATGTGGTCGTAGCCGCGCGCCTCGAAGGCCGCGTGCGGAAACAGTTCGTCAGGACACTTGGTCTCTTGCAGGCAAAGGATGTCGGGCGAATAAGTGTCGAGCAGGTGCTCGACGATGGGCAGACGCAGCCGCACGGAGTTGATGTTCCACGTGGCGATAGTCAGCGGCATTGAGATTTTTCCGGGAGGGTCGAGGCGGTCCCGGAAATTGCCAGCAATGGCGACAGCTTACAAGGCGGAGCGCCGTATCAGCGGTTACCGCCGCCCTTGTTGAATTCCTGCAGGCGCTGCGTGTTGATCTTGAACAGCGCTTGATCGAGCTTCACGCCCTGTTTGACGTTGAAAATCATCACCGTGGTGTCTTTGCCCTGGGCATCGGTGATCGTCCATTGCCGCAAATCGTAGCTCTTCGGGTCGAACATCATGGTGATCTTGGCACCGCCAAAAACCGACCTGTCGGCGAGCTGAATGGTCGTCAGGTCGTCCTCTTCCTTGACGCTCTTCACCTTGTTGCCGGACAGGTCGATGTTGTCGTCGAGCAAAAGCTTGAGCGGTGTTTTCGACAGCGGATAGAGGTCCGCGGTCTTCAGCTTGATATTCTCGACGACCACCGAACGGCCATCGGAAATCACGGTCGTGGACGACGGTGCCTCGTAGTTGAAACGGATTTTTCCGGGGCGCTGGATGAAGAACTTGCCGCCGGTCTGCTCGCCACGCGGGCCAAACTGCACGAACTCGCCGCTCATGGTCTGCACGCTGGAAAAATGATCGGCGATCTTTTGTGCCGCTGCTGCAGCAGCGGCCTCGGCGTGGCCAACCGGCGAGAGGCCCGGTATCGCAGTGCCCAGGATCGCCGCACCGAAAGCAGTAAGGCCGAGGCCGAGCAAGGTGCGCCTGCGCCGATCGATCGTCGCGGCGGTCTCATTCAATGTCGTCATCGGTATCACCGTCGTGGTCGTGACATCCCAGTTCAAGATGTCGTGTGGCGGAATCTACGTTTCAATAGGTCGTTTGGTTGCGTAGCTTCCCAGTTGGGCGGCAGTGCGGCCGAGAATGCGCCCGTTTCGCGGCAAAGACCCGGGTTGCGGCCTAGAATTTGTCGTCTTCGGTCGGCACCAGGATTTCACGCTTGCCGGCGTGATTGGCGGCGCCGACGATGCCTTCCTTCTCCATGCGCTCGATGATCGACGCGGCGCGGTTGTAGCCGATGCCGAGCCGCCGCTGGATGTAGCTGGTCGAGGCCTTGCCGTCGCGCAGTACGACCGCCACCGCCTGGTCGTAGGGATCGTCGGAATCGTCGAAATTGCCGGCCGAACCTCCACCGCCACTGCCGCGCGGCGCATCATCGTCCTCATCCTCGTCGTCATCTTCGGTGATAGCGTCGAGATATTCGGGCGCGCCCTGCAGCTTCAGATGCGCCACCACCTTCTCGACCTCATCGTCGGAAACGAAGGGGCCGTGCACACGCTGGATGCGGCCGCCGCCGGCCATATAGAGCATGTCGCCCATGCCGAGCAGCTGCTCGGCGCCCTGTTCGCCGAGAATGGTGCGGCTGTCGATCTTCGAGGTCACTTGGAAGGAGATGCGGGTCGGGAAATTGGCCTTGATGGTGCCAGTGATGACGTCGACCGATGGGCGCTGCGTTGCCATGATGACGTGGATGCCGGCGGCGCGCGCCATCTGCGCCAGCCGCTGTACGGCGCCTTCGATGTCCTTGCCGGCGACCATCATCAAATCGGCCATCTCGTCGATGATGACGACGATGAACGGCATCGTCTCGAGATCCAGATCCTCGGTCTCGTAGATCGCCTCGCCCGTCTGGCGGTCGAAGCCGGTCTGCACGGTGCGTGAGACACGCTCGCCCTTGGACATGGCCGTGGCGATACGCGCGTTGAAGCCTTCGATGTTGCGGACGCCGACCTTCGACATCTTGCGGTAGCGCTCTTCCATCTCGCGCACCGTCCATTTGAGTGCGACGACTGCCTTCTTGGGGTCGGTGACGACGGGCGTGAGCAAATGCGGGATGCCGTCATAGACGGACAGTTCCAGCATCTTCGGGTCGATCATGATCAGCCGGCATTCCTGCGGCGTCATGCGGTAGAGCAGCGACAGGATCATGGTGTTAATCGCCACCGATTTGCCGGAACCGGTGGTGCCGGCCACCAGCAGATGCGGCATCTTGGCGATATCGACGATCACCGCTTCGCCATTGATGGTCTTGCCGAGCGCCAGCGCGAGCTTCGACTTGGTCGTCTCGAAATCGCGGCTCGCCAGGATCTCGCGCAGGTAAACGGTCTCGCGCTTGGCGTTGGGCAGTTCGATGCCAATGGCGTTGCGGCCGGGAACGACGGCGACGCGGGCGGCGATCGCGCTCATCGAGCGGGCGATGTCATCGGCAAGCCCGATGACGCGCGACGACTTGATGCCGGGCGCCGGCTCCAGTTCGTAGAGCGTGACGACCGGCCCCGGGCGGACATGGATGATCTCGCCCTTGACGCCAAAATCCTCGAGCACGCCTTCGAGCAGGCGGGCGTTCTGCTCCAGCGCGTCCTTCGACAGGCTGGAATCGCGCACGACGTTCTTGGGCTCGGACAGGAAATGCAGCGACGGCATCTCGAAGCGGCCGGAGCCGATCAGCGAGGTCTGGGCTTCGCGCTGCACGCGGGCGCCCGGTACCGGACGCGGCGCTGGGGCAGCGACGCGGGCGCCGGCTGGGGAGCGGAAGTTCTGCACCTGCGTCGGCTGGGCCGGTTCATCGCCAAGCATTTCCGAGGAGATGTCGACGTCGTAAGCCTCTTCGTCGAGAGATGGCTCCATGGTTGCGGCAAATTCCGGTTCACGGCGTGCGGCCGCATTGCCAAGTGGCCGCTTTGTTGCGGGCCGCACGATGCGCTCGTCGCCATGCACCTCCGGGGCGAAGCCGTCCTCATCATCGAAGCGCACCGGCCTGTCGTCGCGATAGTGCGCCATCGAGCGGCGAAGCAGCGACTTGAGCGATAGCCACCAATGCACGATCGCGCCGATGGCGAGGATGCCGTCATCGTCGTCTTCATCGTCGAAGGCGTCGTCGTCGGCAGGCGCTGCACGCTTGGCCGGGGCGGCGACAAGGCTTTTGCTGCGCATGATCAAGCCGGAGCCGTAGGCAAACAGCACGGCGGCCGGCGGCACCACGACCAGCAGGACCAGGAGCGCGAAAAAACCTTTCGGGTAGGTGCCGATCACCAGGGCGGGAAGCTTCAGCACCATGTCGCCGAACACGCCGCCGAGCCCGGTCGGCAGCGCCCAGGTAACAGGTGGGTTCACGCAGCCGGCGATTGCAGCGAACAGAAGCGCTGCGCCGAGCCAGGCAACGGCACGCCGGCTCATGGCGTCGACGCCGCGGCCGCTGGCCAGCAGGAAGCCCCAGATCACCGCCGGCACGAGAGCGGCGACCGACGACAGGCCGAAGAACTGCATGGCGAGGTCGGAGAACACCGCGCCGGCGTAGCCCATCGCGTTGGTCACCAGATTGTCGGTGGCGTGGCTGAAGCTCGGGTCGTCGACGTTCCATGTGCCAAGCGCCGCAAGCGCAAAGGCGACGCCCGCCAGCAGCGTCAGGCCCGCGGCCCGGCTGGCTTGCCGGCGCGCGAATGAGCGAAGACCGCGATCGTCGTCGGCCAAAGGTATGGAAAGCCCGGAACGCATGCCTCAACCCCGTGAAGGAACGTCGCTCCGGACAAATTTCCGGATGCGGCGAATTCGGAGCCAAGACTATTTCCGGGAGGTTAAAGCCGCATTAACCATGCGATCGTTTGCCGCCTTGGCGTGGAGCAGACCACCAGTCGGCAGTACCTAGGCGCCGGGATGCGTCATTCGCTGAATACGGTAGCGCGCGACGAACTGCTCGGCCGGCAGGTCGAAGGCCTTTTGCTCGCTCTTCAGCCTTTCCATGGGCCAATCCCACCACCGGATTTCGAGCAATCCGGCGATGGTGTCGTCATCGAAGCGGTTCTTGATCATGCGCGCCGGGTTTCCACCGACCACGGCGTAAGCTGGAACATCCTTGGTAACGACGCTGCCTGCCGCGATCACCGCGCCGTCGCCGATGGTGATGCCGGACAGGATGATGCTGCGCCTGCCGATCCAGACGTCGTTGCCGACAAGGATCGGACCCTTCGTGCGCAGATATTCGAGGCTTTGCCGTGTTCGGAAAAGCTGATGCTGCAGCGGGAAGGTGGAGGCAGTTTCGATCGGATGGTCGCCCTGACACATGAACATGACGTCGTGGGCAATCGAACAAAACGCGCCGATCTCGACTGGCGAGGCTTCGGTGCAGTTGTAGAATTTCAAGCCGTTGACGCCATAGGTCATGCGGCCGATTTTCACATGTCGCGGAATCTTGCGCGGGTCCGTCTTGAGACGAAGCCAGACGCGAAGCTGCCTGAACATTCCCATGCGCTGCCTTCCCGATTCATGTCAGGCTAGCGAGGGTTTTGCGCTTTCACAACGATTGCGAAGAGGCGGCCGTGGGCTTCGGCCTCGCGAGCAAAAAAGAACCCGCCCCAATCGAGGGCGGGTTCTGCGGACGCTTGGGAGGCTGCCCGTGGTGATGGGAGCGGCCGCGACGACGCGGCCGCCCACGGCTTACTGCACGACTTCGCCGTGCTGGGTGATGTCGAGGCCTTCGACCTCTTCCTGCGCGGTCGGACGGAGGCCGACCAAGGCCTTCACGACGTACAGGATCACCGCAGTGGCGATGGCGGTCCACAGGATGGTGAAGATGATGCCGTAGAGCTGCTTGCCGATGGAGGCGCCCTCGCCAAGGGCGTTGATCGCCGGGTCTGCGAAGACACCCGTCAGAAGGGCGCCGATGATGCCGCCAACGCCGTGCACGCCGAAGGCATCGAGCGAGTCGTCGTAGCCGAACATGTGCTTCACCTTGACCGCGGCGAAGTAGCAGCAGATGCCGGCTACGATGCCGATGATGAAGGCGCCGGTCGGGTTGACGAAGCCGGAGGCGGGGGTGACGGCGACCAGGCCGGCAACGGCGCCCGAGATGATGCCAAGCACGCTCGGCTTCTTGGCGACGAACCATTCGGTGAACATCCAGGCAAGACCGGCCGCGGCCGTCGCTACCTGTGTGTTCATCATGGCAGCGCCGGCAAGACCGTCAGCAGCAAGCTCGGAACCCGCATTGAAGCCGAACCAGCCGACCCACAGCAGCGACGCGCCGATCACCGAGAGCACCAGATTGTGCGGCGCCATGTTGACCTGGCCGTAGCCTTCACGCTTGCCGAGGATCAGCGCGCACACCAGGCCGGCGACACCGGCATTGATGTGAACGACGGTGCCGCCGGCGAAGTCGAGCACGCCTGCCGCGCCTAGGAAGCCGCCACCCCAGACCCAATGGGCGATCGGGCAGTAGACCACGATCAGCCACAGCGCCATGAACAACAGCAGCGCCGAGAATTTCATGCGCTCGGCGAAGGCGCCGGCGATCAGCGCCGGGGTGATGATGGCAAACGTCATCTGGAACATCGAGAACACGAATTCAGGAATGTTCGCCACACCGGGCAGCCACAGCGAACTGACCGTGATGCCGGAGTGCATCACCTTGGAGAAGCCGCCGAGATAGGGCTGCATGCCACCACCATCGGTGAAGGCAATCGAATAGCCGATGATGAACCAGAGCACGGTCACCAGGCAGGTGATCGCGAAGCTCTGCATGATGGTTGCCAGGATGTTCTTCTTGCGCACCATGCCGCCGTAAAACAGCGCCAGGCCGGGAATGGTCATCATCAGCACCAGGGCCGTGGATGTGAGCATCCACGCCGTATTGCCGGTATCGACCGCCGGCGCAGGAGCGGCTGCCGCATCCTGGGCATGGGCGGCAAACGTGCCGAACAGGCCCAAAGCGAGGGCGCCGAGAAGGGCCGTCTTCGCCCCCGTCTTAAAAGGTGTAGGCATTTTCATATGATCTCTCCTGAAATCTCTGCGGCTCACAGCGCGTCCGAATCGGTCTCGCCAGTGCGAATGCGCACGGCGTGCTCGATCGGCAGCACGAAGATTTTTCCGTCGCCGATCTGGCCGGTTTTCGCGGCGCCGATGATTGCCTCGACGGCCTTGTCGACGAGGTCGGTGCTGACGGCCACTTCGATCTTGATCTTCGGCAGGAAACTCACGGCATACTCGGCGCCGCGATAGATTTCCGTATGACCCTTCTGACGCCCGTAGCCTTTGACTTCGGTGACGGTCAGCCCCTGTATCCCGACCGCGGTGAGCGCCTCGCGCACCTCGTCGAGCTTGAACGGCTTGATGATTGCCATCACGATTTTCATAAGGTTTCACCCTTTGCTGATGCGGGTCCCCCGCGTTACGTGCCCTCGCCCGCTTCCATCGAAAGCCGGCAAAGTCAGCAAAGGTGATTCAAGCTCCGTGCCAGTTCGAGGCAGGGCGCGTTAATCTCTTGGAAACAAATGGAATAAGGCCTTCACGCGCAGTTGGCTCGCGCACATGCGGCAATCAGTATGCACAAATAATAGGCAAAAATTTCATTTTGCCTATTTCGGCGTCACCCGCTTCAGGCGGATGAGCCCCTCCTGGGCAACCGACGCCACCAGCGTGCCATCCTCGGCATAGATCAGGCCGCGGGTAAAGCCGCGCGACCCGGACGCCGACGGGCTGTCCTGCGCATAGAGCAGCCAGCTATCGACCTTGTGCGGGCGGTGAAACCACATGGCGTGATCGAGGCTCGCGGCCTGGATATCCGGATCGAACAGCGCCCGGCCGTGCGCGAAGGTCGAGGTATCGAGCAGCGTCATGTCGGAGAGGTATGCGAGCACCACCGATTGCGTGGCGCGGTCGTCGGGAACCGGCCCGGTGGCGCGGATCCAGATTTGCTGCACCGGCGGCAGTTTCTCGCGGCTGGTATAGTGCTGGAGGAACACCGGCTTCATCTCGATGGGCCGGTCCCGCTCCCAATAGCGGCGGATGTTTTCCGGAACGCGGTCGCCATATTTGGCGATGACCTCCGTGCCATTCATCAGCGTGTCCGGCGGCGGCACGTCGAGCGGCATCGGCAACTGATGATCGAGCCCTTCCTCGTCGACCTGGAACGAGGCTTCGAGCGAGAAGATGGCGTGACCGTGCTGGATGGCCGTCACGCGCCGCGTGGTGAAGGAACCGCCGTCGCGGAGGCGTTCGACCTCGTAGATGATCGGCACGCTGGTGTCGCCAGGCCGCATGAAATAGCAATGCAGCGAATGCACGTGCCGCTCCGCCTCGACCGTGCGTTGCGCCGCCACCAGCGCCTGGCCGATCACCTGGCCTCCGAAAACGCGCTGCCAGTCCACTTTCGGGCTGCGACCACGATACAGATTGTGTTCGAGCTGCTCGAGGTCGAGTATGTCGAGAAGCTCTTGCATGGCTGGCGACATGGCCGTCTCCGATGGCGGTGTGGTCGGCGGCCCGGTTTCGGACGGAACAGCGGCCGAAGTCAAGGCGACGCAACGAAAGGCAAAAGATATGGCTGCGACCACACTGAGCGGGAAAGCCACGCAAACAAGCCGGCTCGACGTACTGGTCGCCGGCGCCGGCTATGTCGGCCTTGCCACCGCCGTGTCGATCGGCGCCGCCCGACCCAATCTTAGGGTTGCCGTGGTCGACGCCGCGCCCGCCGGCGTGTGGGAGCGCGACGGCCGCGCCTCGGCCATCGCCGCCGCAGCTTGCCGTATGCTCGAGCAGCTCGGCTGCTGGGCCGAGATCGCGCCGCATGCGCAAGCGATCACCGAGATGATCGTCACCGATTCGCGCAATGCGGATCCGGTGCGGCCGGTCTTTCTCACTTTCGACGGCGAGGTCGCGCCCGGCGAGCCGTTCGCGCATATGGTGATGAACCGCACGCTCAACGGCGCCCTGCGCCGCCGCGCTGCCGAACTTGGCATCGACATCATCGAAGGCGTCGCCGTCGAGGCGTTTTCGGTCGAGCCGGGCGCCGCGACGGTGCATCTGGCCGACGGCATGACGCTGCAGACCGTGTTGCTTGTCGCTGCCGACGGCATCAAGTCGCGGCTGCGCGATATGGCCGGTATCAAGACCGTCAGCTGGGAGTATGGCCAGTCGGGCATCGTTTGCACGGTGGCGCATGAGCGGCCGCACAATGGCCGCGCCGAGGAGCATTTCCTGCCTGCCGGGCCATTCGCCACCTTGCCGCTGCCCGGCAACCGCTCGTCGATCGTGTGGACCGAGCGAACGGCCAATGCGGAAAAACTGGTGGCGGGCGATCCGTTCCTGTTCGAGGCCGAGCTCGAGCAGCGCTTTGGGCTGAAGCTTGGCGAGATCAGGGTCGAGGACAAGCCACGCGCCTGGCAGCTGGGCCTCACGCTGGCGCGTGCTTTCGTGGCGCCGCGCCTGGCGCTGGTGGGCGATGCCGCACACGGCATCCATCCGATCGCCGGGCAAGGCCTCAACCTCGGCTTCAAGGATGCCGCGGCGCTTGCCGAAACTATTGTCGAGGCCGATCGCCTCGGCCAGGACATCGGCGCGATCGATGTGCTGGAGGGCTATGAGCGCTGGCGCCGGTTCGATACCGTGCAGATGGGGGTGACCACCGACATCCTCAACCGGCTGTTCTCCAACGACATAGCGCCGGTCCGCACGATCCGCGATATCGGCCTCGGCCTCGTCGACCGCATGCCGCGGCTGAAACAGTTCTTTATTCGCCAGGCTTCGGGCCTCGCCGGCGGCACGCCGAGGCTGCTCAGGGGTGAGGCGATTTAGCTGTCGTCAATCGGTGATGGCCAGCGCCTGCGGAGACGCTATATTGCCCGGCACGCCGCTTGGCCTTCGCCGAAGCGGTCCCACCAATTCTTGAACAGGGAGACTATCCATGGACAGACACGCGACAGCCGTCTGGAAAGGCAAGCTGACCGACGGTGCAGGTACGTTGACGACGCAAAGCGGCGCGTTGACCGACCTGCCCTACACCTTCAAGGGACGCTTCCAGGACGAGAGCGGAAAGTCCGGCACCAATCCGGAAGAGCTGATAGCGGCCGCGCATTCCGGCTGCTACGCCATGCAGCTGTCGCACTTCCTGGCCGAGAACGGCACGACGGCGTCCAAGCTCGACGTCAAGGCGGTGGTCACGCTGGTTCCGGGAACGGGCATCACCGGCAGCGCCATCACGGTGGTCGGCACGGTGCCCGGCATCGACGCCGCCAAGTTCAAGGAACTTGCCGAGAAGGCCAAGGCCGAATGCCCGGTCTCCAAGGCGCTTGGCGCGATAAAAGTATCGCTCGACGCCAGGCTCGGCTGAACGCACGGTCGAAGACCATCGAGTGAAGGCGCCCGCGCGGCGCCTTCTTTCGTTTGGCCGCTAGCCGCAGCAAGCGAATTGTGATTTTCCTCGGCGCGCTCGGCCGCCGGGAAGGACGGGCGAGCATCAAAGCAGACAGGGCGATCGGTTGCCGGCGACATTTTCCTTGAAGCGCATTTCGGAGCGCATGCCCTTCGAGCGCCTGCTCGCCGCGATCAATCGCATGGCCATCAGGGACGAGATGTTTCTGGCGCTGGTCGTAGCGGCGATCGTCTTCCCGCTGATCAGCATCCGCGCCTATCACTATGAGGAAGGCCTGACGGCGGCGCTTGCCAAGGACGCATTGTCCGGCAGCCCCTGGTATGTTCCCGACCTGTTCGGCGCGCGCTGGATCGAGCGCCCGGTCATGCAGTCCTGGCTCGCCGCGGCGATCTCGTGGCCGTTCGGCGGGGTCTCTCAGATCAGCGTCCGGCTGCCGACCGTCGCGGCGCTGTTTGGCGGCGCGCTGCTGATATGGGCGCTGGTCAGGCCGCGCGTGTCGCGCGCCGCCGCATTGATCGCCGCACTCTGCTTCCTGTTCAGTCCGGCCGTGCTGCAGAAGGCAGTCACTGCGGAAGCCGACATTCTGCTGTCGGTGTTCGAGTTTGCCGCTTTCGTCATCTGGTGGCGCGGCTATGAAGCGGGCCGCATCACTATCGTGCGCTGGATCGTGGTGGGGTTGCTGTTGGCGGCGACGGCCCTGTGCAAGGGACCGCAGCCCGCCACCTTTTTTGCGTTCGGCGTCGGCGCCTTCATCCTGGTCAAGCGCGACTGGAGGCAAGTGCCGGGCTTCATACTGGCCGGGATCATCAGCGTCGGCATCCTCGCGTCCTGGTATCTGGCCGTCTACACGGGCGCCGATGTCGACACGCTGCTCGAATATATGCGGCTGTCGCGCAGGGAGACATTTGCCGAGTATCTGGCGTATCGGCTGGATTTTGCGAGCATCCTGCTCACCTTCCTGCCCGGCCTGCTCATTGCCGCGCCGGCGCTGCTCGATTGGGTGCGGCGGCGCGAGCCTGCCGATCTTGCACTCGCGGATCGGTCGCTGTTCCTGGCGCTGGTGCTCTACGCCACCATTCCGGTGGTGGCACTGGCGCTGTGGCCGGGTTCCATGACCCGCTACGCGATGCCGGCTTTGCTCGCTATCGCCGCGATCGCCGGGCTTTGCTTCGACAGGCTCAGCGCACGACGGCTCGACCTGACGCGCATTGCGGCGGCCATCCTCACCGGGCTGATCGCCTATCAGCTGGTTTGGGGATGGATCGCAGCACCCCTGCTTCCCGACAGATTCGGCAAGGCGCGTATCGATGCGCAGACCGTCGAATCCGCCACGCGCACAAAGCCGTACACGATCTTCGCGCCGCTGCGGCTGGCCGATCCGGTGCTAGCCTATCTCGATCGGCCGGTGCAATACTTCCAGGAAAAGGATCTGACCGCGCTAGCGGCGCCTGCTTACCTGCTCGCCGATCAGCGCACCGCCGACATGATCGGCAAGTCGCGTCCCGACCTGGCGCTCGTGCTGCACGCCACGATCAAGCACAAATCGCTCGGGCTATTCGAGCTGACCAAGCGCTGATTTATACGCGCCGCTCGACCATCATCTTCTTGATTTCGGCAATCGCCTTGGCCGGGTTGAGGCCTTTCGGGCAGGTCTGCGCGCAGTTCATAATGGTGTGGCAGCGATAGAGCCGGAACGGGTCTTCGAGATTGTCGAGGCGCTCGCCCTTGGCCTCGTCGCGTGAATCGATCAGCCAGCGATAGGCCTGCAGCAGCGTCGCCGGGCCGAGATAGCGTTCGCCATTCCACCAATAGCTCGGGCACGAGGTCGAGCAGCAGGCGCACAGGATGCACTCGTAGAGCCCGTCCAGCTTGGCACGGTCGTCATGGCTCTGCAGCCATTCCTTAGCCGGCTCAGGCGATACTGTCTTCAGCCAAGGCTCGATCGAGCGATGCTGGGCGTAGAAATTGGTGAGGTCGGGCACCAGATCCTTGACGACCTGCATATGCGGCAGCGGGTAGACCTTTACGACGCCGGAAATGTCGTCCATGCCCTTGGTGCAGGCCAGCGTGTTGGAGCCGTCGATATTCATCGCGCACGAGCCGCAAATGCCTTCGCGGCAAGAGCGTCGCAACGTCAGAGTCGGATCGACCTTGTTCTTGATCCACAGCAGTCCGTCGAGCACCATCGGACCGCAATCGTCGAGATCGACGAAATACGTGTCCATACGCGGGTTCTCGCCGTCGTCCGGCGACCAGCGGTAGATGCGGTATTCGCGCAAATGGGTGGCGCCCTGCGGCTTCGGCCAGGTCTTGCCGGTTCCGACCTTCGAATTCTTGGGTAGAGCGAGTTCGACCATTGCTGGACCTCATTCCACGGCGGCGGGACGAGCCGCCGGAGCATCATGTTTTGCAAAGCCGGCCGGGCACCAGGGTGCCTGGCGCGCTGCCAGCAGCGACAGCGGCGAACCTTGAAGCGCGTTGCGCCACAGCGAAAAGCGCAGGCCCAGGCGGCGCACGCCTTGCGCCAGGAAGTTAACCGGATCGCGGCGCTTGACGTGGCGGTTCGGGGTACGCGCCGTCACCATCGTACTAGCCGCGCCCGACTGCATGATGAGCCATGGCGACAGATGCGCGAGGTCGCATCCATGCAGCCCCTGGCTCCAGATGAAGTCGTCGACCGGCAGGCAGAGCTTTCCGGCGGTTTCGATCAGGCGCTGCGCGGAACGGCGCGTCAACACATAGGCCGCCCCCCCGGAGCATGGGCGTAACGAGCGCACCAGCTTCGCCGCGCCGAGATCGCGGACCGGAATGGCCAGCCGGCCGCCCTTGCGATAGATGCCCTCGAACTTGACGATGTCGATCGGCGCTCCCTCGGACAGCAATCTGGCCATCGCCTCCTCGAAACCCGGAAACGGCTCGGCGTCGTCTTCAAGGATCAGCCCGCGCTCGAGGCCCGAATCGAGGAACTGGCGCCACGCCAGAAGATGGCTTGCAAAGCAGGCCTCCTCGACCAGAGCGAACATCCGCTGCCGATAGGGGTTCCAGCCGACACCGTTCGGCGGCGACGACAGCGTCAGCCCACGAACGGCGAGCACGTGGTCGGCGCCCTTCGTGGCGTCGAGCGCGGCAACCCGATGCAGCGGCCATGACAATTGTCCGAAATGCCGCTCGATCGCCGCCCAGCGCTCCGGCGAACGATCGAGGTTGACGGCAAAGATGCCGAGCCCAGCGTGGCCGGCTGCCGCCTGCTCGATGGCGCGCGCGGGGGCCGGGCCGTTCAATGCCGCCGCTCCTTGCGGATCACCAGCTTCAGCCCCGACCAAATCGCGTCGATGGCTGCGACCTTCACGTCGACCAGATCGCGTTTGAGGGCTTCGGCGCGAATGATGTCCTCGGTCACGTCGGTCGGCATTTTGGACGCCTTCTTCGGCCATGACACCCAGATCATGCCGTCGGCTTTGATCGCGTCCTGCAGGTCGCCGAGATGGGTTTCGATCTCGGCGCGCCGGCGCGTGAAGGCATGGATGCAGTCATATTTGCGGGCGCCTTCGATACCAGCCCAGTCGCCTGGGCGGTCGACGCTTGCGAATTCTGCGGCCGACGCGAGCGGTTGCAGCGTAACCGGCAATGCGACGAAGGCGACGGCCATGCCATCCCTGAGCTCGAGCTT
>Ga0070665_100001644_pt1 | contig 25763 bp, 17 predicted proteins | sample KBSS13metaG_FD_65862 | JGI IMG/M metagenome (GOLD analysis project Ga0070665, IMG submission 65862) | Switchgrass rhizosphere microbial communities from Kellogg Biological Station, Michigan, USA - KBS S1-3 metaG | ecosystem: Host-associated > Plants > Roots > Rhizosphere > Soil ... | reverse complement strand
CGAGAGCTGCTGTTCGACCTGTCCCAGGTTGAGACCGTACGCGACCAGCTTGTTCGGATCGACGCGCACCTGGTATTCGCGCGTGGGCCCGCCGAAACTGGCGACGCCGACGACGTCCGGCACCGACTTGAACTGTTTCTCGATCGTCCAGTCCTCGAGCGATTTCAGCTCCATGACGTCGTAGGCCGGATTGGTGCTGTGCAGCGTGAAGAAATAGACCTGCCCGACGGGGCTGTAGTCCATTCCCATCTGCGGCTGCACACCGGCGGGCAGCGTCACCTGTGACAACCGTTCGACGGCCTTGACGCGATTCCAGTCGTTCTCCGACTCGTCGTCGAAGATCAGCATCACGCTCGAGAGGCCGAACAGCGTCGTCGAGCGCAGGTGCTCGAGGTGGGGGAGACCGTTCATCGCGATCTCGAGCGGAATCGTGACCTGCTGCTCGACCTGCTCGGCCGAGATGCCCGGCCACTGCGTGATCAGCTGGACGTAGTTGTTCGCGACGTCCGGGTAGGCTTCGACGGGCAGGCTCCGGAACGAGATGATGCCCCAGACGAACAGCAACACGGCGACCGCGAGCACCAGCAGGCGGTTGCCAAGCGAGAAATCGACGAGGGAACGCAGCATCGATCAGGGTCTCCCTATCACTGCTCGACCGTGTTCTGAAAGACGAGCGCGTTCGCGACGACGCGCTCGCCAGGGCGGATGCCTGACCGCAGTTCCTGCATGTTGTCGGCGAGCATCGGACCGCCGATCACCTCCCGCCGCTGGAAGCGGCCGTTCTCGATCGGCACGTACACCCAATCACGATCGTGCAGATGCAGTACGGCGGTTGAAGGCACCACCGCTCGCGTCTCCGTCGAGCGACCGTGGAATGTGGCGGTGACGAACATCCCGATCCGCAGGAGACCGGGATTCGCGACCTCGATACGCACCTTGGCCGTACGGATGGCGGGGTCGAGGATCGCGGCGAGATTGCTGATTCGTCCCTCGAGCACGTGTTCGGGATAGGCGGCGATATGAATCTCGGCGGAGTCGCCCACCTGCACGGTTCTGAGATCGTTCTCGTAGACGTCGCACACAATCCACACGCGAGAGAGATCGGAAATGGTGAAGAGGTTCGGCGAGTTGTCGAGCGACTTGACGCCGGCCGCGTTGGTGACGTTCTGCTCGGTGATGACGCCAGACGCGGGCGCGATGACATCGATGATCGGCGTCGGTTCCCCGGTCACATCCTTACCGAACAGCCGGAGCCGTTCAGTGGCATTCTCCACGTCGACCCGCGCCTTGGTGGACGCGTTGTCCGCGACGTCGTAGTCCTTTTTGGCGATCGCACCACGGTCGTACAGCGCTTTTGCACGTTCGAGCTGGCTGTCAGCAAGCGCGCGATCGGCCACCGCCTTCCGATAGTCCGCGAATGCGGCCGCGGCCTCGGCGCTTTGAATCCGCAGCAGCAGTTGCCCCTTCCGGACCTGGTCGCCAAGCTTCGCCCGAAGGTCGATGACGCGACCAGAGGCCAGCGAGACCACGGGCACGGCTCGGGAAACATCGGGATTGACCACCCCCGTCACGCTCAGTTCTGGCGCGGCATCGTGGCTGGTCGCGATCGCGATCGGAAATTGGTCCGGATGGTCCACGCGGAGCACGCCGCTGTCGCCTTCAGGGTCCACGACCGCCGGCGGCGGCGCACCCGCGGCCGGATCCGTACTACCGTGTGCCGTGCAGCCGGCAGTAAGGCCGGCCAGCACCAGGGTCACGCCGATGAATACACTGCCATTTCGAGAAACACGGATCACGGAATCACCTCTTGGCCAACCGCAAGATTCAATTGATTGACAGCGCTCAGGAACGCCGCGATCAGGTTGAGATAGCTGACCTGGACGGCCCGGTACTCCTGCTGCGCCTGAAGAAAGTCGACCAGCGAGACGTTGCCGCGTTGATAGGAAAACGTGACGGTGTCACGCACACGCGTGGCCTGATCGAGATAACGATCTTTGTAGGGCTGAAGCAACGTCACCGTACTCATGACCGTGGCGTACGCGGTATCGACGTCGCCGAAGACCTGCAGCCTTGCAGCGTCCGCCAGACGCTCGTTCCGGGTGATATCGAGCTCGGTCCGGAGTTTCTCACCCTGATTGCGATCGAAGATCCGGAGAGGGACGCTGACGCCGACGCCGACGTATTGCCGCAGCGCGGGCTGATAGCTTTGAAACGCCTGCGAGATCGATGGAAATCCTGCGTCGACATTGATCGTCGGATCGACCGAGCCATTGGCGAAAGCGAGCTGGTTGTCTGTTTTCGCTTTGTCGATGCCCTGCATCGCGGCGCGAAGGTCAGGACGCTTCTCCAGGGCAATCCTGCGGAGCTCGTCGAGCGGCTGGGCAGGAGTTGCAAAGTCGAACGGGCCTGACACGTCGAATTGATCGACCTGCGTCGCTTGATCGTTCAGCAGCCGAAGCAGTTGGATTTTCGCGGTCCGCAGGTTGACCTCCGCGGTCTGCACGTCCGACTCGTAGGTCACGCGCTGCAACTGCAGGCGATCGAGATCAATCTGGGCGATGTCACCAGCCTGCAGCCGGTCGCGACTCAGGCTGAGGACCTGGTCGTAGCTCGTGAGGTTGTCCTGTGCCAGCGTGCGAAACGCTTTCGCCTGCAGCACCTGCACGAAGGACGATCGGAGCGCGAACATCAGGTTGCGTTCCAGATCCGCCTGCGCCGACGTGGCGATCGCCGTCGCGCCCTGCGCGCTATCGCGTCGCAGTTCCCGCTTCTGCTGACGTTCGTGCAGGTAGCTGAACCCGGTCACCAGGTTCGCCGCAGAAAACGCGTTGCCCTCTTCGGTGTTTCCGACCTGGTCCAGGGTGAGCGACCATTGCGGATTCGGCCGCAGGTAGGCGGTCATCTCCGCGGCCCTGGATTCATCGACGCCGATCTGGCCCGCCTGCAGCGTGGGATTCGTCGCACGAAACCGGTCACGAATGTCCGACCACGTCATCGTCCGTGGCGCCTGCGCGGCGGCTCCGACCGCCACACCGCAGACGAGCACACAACCAAAGGCACTACGCCGCACGAGGCGCATTTCGTCTCCTTGCCATCAACGTCTCCAGGACCGCGCCATGACGCGATCCGTCTTTTTTGAGGGTGTCTAGAACTAGAGGGAGAGCGGCGGCGCGCGTGTCGAGCGGTTCGACAGCACGACGAGCGGGTGGGCGTGAACGTCGCGCCCGGTGACAAGCGCTGCGGCGAGGAGTGAGGCGACAGCGGTCATGCGCGGCATCGGCAGGCCGCCCGACGTCGAGAGTCCGACGCAGCCCTCAGTACTCGGGAGGAGCCGCGTCGCCCGCATGGCCAAATCTGATTCGAACGGATTCAAGAGGGGATCGAGGTGACCGGCGTTGCTGGTGCGCTCGATCGCGGGAGCCGCCGGTCGTCGCGGACCGGCCCGCTTGGAAAACACGGGCCGGCCGTCACGGAACAGCACCAGCAGATCCGCCGTGCCGTCGTAGTCGATGTCGACGACGGAGCGGGTTTGCGTGTGGGTGTCCGCGTCGAAATCCTCGATGAGATCCGCCTGACCGTTGAAGTTGCGGTCGGACTCTCGGCGGACGAGCGCGCCACGCTCGTAATACTCCTCGACGTCAGGGCGGCCGTCGAAATTGCTGTCGACGGTGACTTCGGTCAGCCGTCCTTTCGCGTCGTAGCGTCGCCAGATATCCGGGCGGCCATCACCGTTTCGATCCTGAGTGCGGACGCGTTCAGTCGACGGCCAGACCTCGACGGCTGCGACCGTCGCCGAGGCCAGGACACACAACAACGCGATCCAGCGGATCGAAGGAGCCTTCATTCGATAGTTCACAGGTTACCAGTCGGACCTTGGTGCTGGCAACGAGATCGCGTTATCCGAATCGGTCACTCGATTGTTTACGCAGGTCTTATGCGGCCGGTCTTCAGCTGCTTTCGGCGTACGGTCCGCGAACGTTCAATGCGCGTGGTGAAGCGCGAGTTCTCTCACGGTAACGAGGTTGTCATTCACGACGCGACCGTCCGCCGCGTTTGCGAGTCCGCGGCCGTGGTTGGCTTGGGTTCTGGCAGCGATACCGATGCGATGAGGCGATGACAGCGCGGGTCACTCGGTCCTGTCGTGACGCCTTGACTTGCGGGCTTCGATCCGTTCATTCAGACCGAAGACAAGCGCCGCCAGGCCCGTCATGAGCGCGCCGATGATGGACTCCGACCACTGGCGCATCGTGCCGATGAGCGCGATCAAGGCGGCGATGACGATGACGCTGACGGTCAGCTTCAAAGGTTTCATGCCGTTCGACTCACTGACGCCTGCGAGGCTCGATCACCGGAAAGGACGCATCGAAATCGTCCAGCAGGCTCGTCAGCTCGGTCAGCTTGCCGGCGTTCCCGGTCGTCGCGACGATCCCCTGTTGCAGCGCCGCCGCCAGCGTCTGGCGACCGAGCAGGATCGCTTCGAGCGCCTCGCGCGTGAGCGTCACCGACACATCGGCGTCGCGAGCCTCTTTGCCAACCACGTAGGTCAGGGCCGCATCCTCGAGCGTCGATGCCAGCCGCTGCCCCGTATCGGTGAAGCGCCAGTTGACGACGATGCGGGTCGCCTGAGCGCGCGCAGCGTTCACTTGCGTGCCGAGCATGTCGAACACCCAGTCGATGGGCATCGCGTGCAACATGTCCGGATCGACGGTTGATCGTCGGGGAGCCGGCGAGCCGCCGCGAAGCTCCTGCGCGCCGAGCAGGTACGCATTGCGCCACGTCGCCGATTCGGCCAGATAGCCCATCTGCTCGAGCGCATCGGCAGCGAGCGCTCGCGCGTCCGTGTTGCCGGGGTCGGCGAATACGACCTGGTTCATCACCTGCGCCACCCAGCGGTAGTTTCCCTGCTTGAAATCATCGCGTGCCCTCGCGATGACGGCGGCTGCGCCGCCCATGTACTCGACGAACTTCTTCCCGGCCTCGGTCGGCGGGAGCGGGTTCAGGTTGCTGGGGTTCCCGTCGTACCAGCCGATGTACTTCTGATACACCGCCTTGCTGTTGTGCTGAAGCGTCCCGTAGTAGCCCCTTGCCGACCACTCCTTCGCCAGACTCGGCGGGAGCGTCAGCGCTTCCGCGATCTCCGCCGGAGTGTAGCCCTGGTTCATCATCCGGACGCTCTGATCGTGAACGAACTTGTAGAGATCGCGCTGCTGGCGAAGCGTGCGCGTGACATGCTCGTTTCCCCACACCGGCCAGTGGTGCTGCGCGACAAGCACCTGCGCATCAGAGCCGAATTCCTCGAGCGCCTCGCCGATAAAATGCGACCATCCCTTAGCGTCGCGGACTTCGGTCCCTCGGAGCGGCAGCAGATTGTGCAGCGTGTGCGTCGCGTTTTCGGCGAGGTCGAGCACCCTGGTCTGCGGCAGGAAGAAGTGCATCTCGGCCGGCGCCTCTGACGCGGGCGCGAGCTGAAACACGAATGACACGCCGTCGATCGTTCGGGTTTCTACCGCCTGCGCGATGGAGTCGGTCGGCGCGATAATCGACGCGCTGTTGGTGGCGCCGCGGTTGTCGTTCTTGCCCAGTCCGGCGTCGACGTTGCCCCGTTCGCCGCGCGGCAGCGGGGTGCCGAACTGATACTGTGCGCGTCGGGCCATGGCATTGCCGGCGATCACGGTTTCGGACACTACGGCGTCCATGAATCCGGCGGGCGCGAGCACCTTCGTGCGGCCGCTCGCGACATCCGCGTCACTCGTGACTCCCTTGACGCCACCATAGTGGTCACGGTGGCTGTGCGTGTACACCACGGCGACCACCGGCCGTTTCGGCCGATGCTGAAAGTAGAGGTCGATCGCCTCGCGGGCCGATCCGACCGTGGAGAGAGGATCGACGACGATCACGCCGGTCGCGCCTTCGACGATGGTCATGTTGGCCAGCGAGAAGCCGCGAACCTGGTAGACGCCGTCCTCGATCTTGAAGAGGCCGTTCAGCGCGTTCAGCTGAGCCAGCCGCCACAGGCTTGGATTGACCGTCGGCGGTGCAGCGGCCTGCTGCAGGAACTGGTAGTGATTCTGCTCGTTCGGTGACGTCGCGATGAATCCGCGCATCGCATCGTCGAAGTCCTGGCGGTCGGCAAACGGCAGCTCTGTCACGACGCGCGCGTTGGCTGCCGCGACAGCGGGCTCGGCCGCTTTTGCCGTCTGCGCGCGCGCTGGAATTGGGGCGAGCAAAAGCATCGAGACCCCGACGAGCCACGTGGACGGGCGGTTCATTGATTGCCTTTCATTGAGGACGTGCCGTCGATCGTCCGCTACTCGACACGACGGCTTCGTTTCGCGATCACGTTTGCCGCGACCACTCCCAGCAGCGTTGTTGCGGCTACGGCGGGTCCATGCGCGGCAACGAAGTGCCACGGCGTGGAAATGGGACATGCCAGCCGCCAGCCGGCATTCACGACAATGCCGGCCCCGCTTCCGTACAGGGCGCCTGTCAGACTTGGGCGCGCGGCCAGGGCATCCCGAAAGGCCGTGGCAAATGCCGCCACGAGTACCGCACCCGCGAGGGTACCTCCCGCCGCACACACGATGCCTGCACGTGACAGCGCGACGTCTGACCAGAAGACCTTGGGGCTGGCGGCGAAGGTCCACCCGGCGATAGCGATCAGGATCAGCCACGTCGCAGCAAGCGCGGAGTTGACCCATGGCGTTGGCAGCCGGTGGGCCGGCGTGTTTTCGCGGGCGGCGATCCACACGAGCAGCACGCCGAGCGTGACCATCACGAGCGAAGCGCCCCAGGTCACCAGCGGTCCCAGCGTCGTCGCGTCCCGGCGCAAGCCAATTGAAAACAGAATGGCCAGCGCCGTCACCACGGCCACCGGTGCCACCCGCAACGCCACGCGCGATGGCACCGGTGACGCCGTGACTGGCCGCAAGTCCGCCGAGATCCTGCTCAACAAGGCCGCAGACGGTTGTGTCTGATCCTGCGTCATGCGCGGACTCCTCTCAGACCGATCAATGCGCTTCGCAGATCCGCCATGCCCCGACTGGCGCGTGCGCGGGCGGCGACAGCGGTCACGCCGAGCATGCCGGCGATCTCGTCGAACGTGAATCCCCATTCGTGGTGCAACAGGAACGCTTCCGCCTGTTCCGAGGTGAGGCCGGCGAGGCACTGGCGAATCTCGTCGGCGGAGCCGAGGCGCTCCACGTCTGCCGGAACCGCGATCTCCGGAAGGTCGGCGCGGGCATCGTGAAGCGCCATGAACCGACGCGTCGCCCGCTGGTTCATCAGAAACACGTTGCGGGCCAGGCCAAATGCCCACGGACGAACCGCGTACGCCGGATTGTAGGCGCGCCGCGACCGATGCATCTGTAGAAACGTCTCCTGGAGCAGGTCGTCCGCCACGTCCGCACCCATCACGAGATGGCGCAGATAGCGGCGCAGCTCGGGCGCGAGCAGCGCGTAAATCTCCTGAAATGCCTCGCGCGACCCGCCCTGGTAGGCGAGCATCAGCGCGCGCAATTCGTCGTCTTTCTCGCCCACCTTTGATCCTTTGCCGGCGCGCCACGATTTGTGACGCGCCCGCCCCGATCTACCCGTCTCTCGCCGCCTTCAAGGCTACCAGTCACATCCGCTGAGTGAGTCGCAAAGAGGATCACAAGGAGGAGCGCTTGTGAACTGTTCCGTCCGGCGCATGACCACGGCAACGTGACTCCCGGCCGCTTATCGATCGTCGGTGTCGTGTGGATACTGGCGGCGACGGTGTTACCTCTGAGGGCGTCCGAGCGCGTCGAAGCGTCGCGTGCCATCGCCGTGCGCGTTACAGATCTTGTCGGCGCCCCTCCCGCGGTCCAGCGACGTGCCCTCGAGCAAGCGGCGAGGCTGTTCGAGCGAGTCGACGTGACGATCGTCTGGGACAACTCTAATCGGCTGACATCCGATCCTTCGAGTCCTTTCGTCGTCGACTTGACCCTGCTCGACCACGGCAACCATTCGCTGACCGCCACCGGCAGTGTGCTGGGTTCCGCCACGCTGTTGCCGATTGCCCCGACTATCTCCGTGTTCTACGGTGACGTGCAAGCGTTGGCGCAAGCCTGCGGCGTCAACTCGGAGGTCTTGTTCGGCTTTGTGATCGCGCACGAACTGGGCCATCTGCTGCTCGGCCCGCACGCCCATACAGGCCTCGGGCTGATGCGAGCCGTCTGGACTCGGACCGATGTCGTGAACGGCGTGGCACAGGGCCAGTTCCGCTTCTCTGCCGAAGAAGGCGAACGCATTCGCCGACGCCTGCGGTAATCACGCGGGTGCGAGTTCGGGACCGCCACTCGCGCGACGATCAACTCGACGCAGCATCACGACCGTGATGGCGCGCTCAGTGTCGTCAGTCGATTCCTTTCACGCGCTTGTAGTACGCGATGTACTCCTTCGGCGTCGACATTGCGATCACTTTCGCGACCGACTTGAGCTCGAGATCATCGAGCTGCTTGAAATGGAGACAGCATTTCCCCATGTCGAGCCGCTTCCCGGCCTTCTTGAATGCGTCGACGAGCAGCTTCTCGGCGAACGGCGTCGTGTACGTCCCGTTCGTGTTGTACGCGCCCATCAGGTACATCGAGTTGTAGCTTTTTTTCGCGCCGAGGCCTACGTAGCAGAGCGGCTGCCCGTTGTGCGTGTCGGAAAACTTTTCGAGCGGGATCCCCCAGTTGTCCTGGCTGCCATCGTGTAGACGCTTACTCCCTGGCGCCTTTGATCCATTCGAGGATCGTGGCGTATTCCGGCGAATCTTTCGTGAACCGAATGCCGCCGCCGTGCGCCAGGGTCGCGGACCCGGCGACGCCCTCGGTCTCCGAACTCGACGTCGGTTTGCGCAGGATGAGGCTGTTCTCGGGATTCGCCTGGTCCACCACGTTCAATGCCGTCGAGAACGTCCCGTTGAACAGCGTGTGCGTCGCATGGCAATGGACGCAGGCATACCCGTCGCGTCCGCGCTTCGTGAGGATCGGCTCCACGTAGCCGCGGAAAAACGCCTCGTCCAGCCTTCGCGTCGCGCGCGCGGCGGGTCCCGTCGCGCCACCCGCCGGCGGTGGCGGTGGTTTCAGAATGCTTAGCGCCTCGGCCGCTTCCGGAATTCTTTCCATCTTCGCGGACAGTCCGTTGGCTTCGGGGCTCATGGGCCCCGCGATGCGGTTGACATCACCGAACCGCACGTCGCGCACCAGCAGCGCGGCCTCGGCGGCAAGCCTTCGCATCTCGGCATCCGGTCCGTCCAGGAGGGGAGAGAGCGCTCGTGCGATCCGCGCGCCGCTTTCGCCAAAGAACGCGATCTGTTCGATGTCGTTGCCGATGCGGTTGTACACCGGCGGCGCCGGCGCGGCGATGTCTGCCTCGGGATCGTAGATGTCGCCGCGGCGTAACGGAAACTCGGTGAGCGCCCGCAGCAGCCTCTTCTTCTGCGGTGCTGGCGCATCGACCAGGACCGCGGCGAATTTCCTCGCCAGCCGCGATTCCACGGCGAGCCGTCCCCGAACCGCCCGATCGCGATCCTCGGCCGAGGGCAACAGCGCGACCCAGTTGTTGTACAGATAGCGGATGTTCTCGTCGGCGAGGTTGTAGACCGCGTCCTCCAGGTTGCTCTCCACCCAGGCCGGTTGCGGCTGTCCCATCGCGGCGAGCAGGGTGTCCTCGATCAGCTCTCTCGTCGCCGTGTCCGCGGTCCAGTACCAGAACTGCCAGAGACCCTTGACGGCCTGCATTCGCACCGACGTCACGGGGTCGGCGACGCGTTTCGCCAGGACGGCGCCGAATTCCGGACGACGGGCGATCGCCGCAAAATGTTGCGCGAACACGCGCGTCGCGCCCCATCGCGTCCGGTCGTCCCTGGATTCGAGCGCGGCGGTCAGCCCGGCTGACGAGGTCTCCGGATGCCGGCTGTACGACTGACGCACGGCCCATGCGGCGGTCCGCTGCACCATCTTGCTGGGATCGCCCAGCAGCCGGAGCAGCGCGGTGTCCTGTCCGCCCAACCGTCCCAGCGCTTCCGCCGCGGCTTGCCGGATCAGCGCATCAGGCGATGCCAGGACCCCTCGCATCTGCGCGCGCATGCCGTCCGTCACTGGATCCCAGATGCCATCGAGTTGCTGAAGCAGTTCCACCGGATCGGATGACAGCCGTGCGGGCGCCGCCGGTCCCCATCCCTTCGGACGCGGACCGGCTGGGAAGTACGAGCTGAGCGCCAGGATGGCCATTTGTGTTTCGCGGAACGGCGTGCGGAAATTCTCGAACGACTGGAGCGGGTCCATCCATCCGCCGAACGTCTGTTGACGGCGAAGCAGATAGTCGATGGCTTTGGCCACCTGCGGATTCGATGCCGGCACGCCAGCCGCCTGGAGTGCCCACAGCGCGTGCCCGGTCTGAAACTCCACCTCCGGCTGTTCGGGGCCGAACCGCATCGACCACTGTCCGTCCGGACGCTGCAGTGAAAGGATCCGCTCGGCGTTTTTCTGAATCTGACCGCGATACCGCTGGGGATCGATCTCGGCCAGTGCTTGCGTCTGGTAGCAGAGATCCACCATGTTCTCGATCTCGCCGCTCGCGATCAGATCACCCATGCGCCCGTCGTGCGTGTTGCTCCACGCGTACCAGGCGACCTCGTGACGGCTCACGAGAGGTGTATTGCCGTTGGTTTCGTCGGGCGGCAGCTTGTCGCGGCCCGCGTAATACCGCTCGAGGTACTTGCCAATGCCCTCGCGGACGTTCGGCCGGCGTTCACCTGAAATCTCTTTCTCGTAGATATCCAGCAGGTGCGACATGCGGCCCAGGACGTTGGCCGGCGCCGAGATGACTCGGGCCCACACCGCGCCGTCTTGCTCGAAGCCGTAGAACGGGCGCGGGTTGTTGTAGAAGCGCTCGGTCATGAACTGCAGCTGCTGGCGCTGCACCACGGGATAGCCGTTCCGCACGGCGTAGAGCGCGGCGCGCAGAGGGAAGTGCGTCGCATGGCAGGCCACGCAGAGCGAGGTTTCCTGGTGCACGCTCGAGACGCGGTCGTACACCGATCCCCGGCGCGGAGTGTTGGCATGCCAGGAGTCACCGGCGGCAAGGATGTAGTCGAGCGCGGTGCGCACGGCCGTCTGCGGATCCGTGTACGGGGGCGGATCGTACACGCGGGTCCGTAGCTTGTACTCCGGATGGCCCGCTTGCACGGCCACGTAGTACGTGCCCGGGTCTTTCAGAATTCGCGGCGTGAATTTGTTGCCCGCAAGTGCCTGCGCTTCGTGCGGCAGCGTGACGGGATCCTCGCCGTCGAAATACGCCTGCGGCTCGCCGTTGACGAGGCGATAGACGGCCACGTCGACGGGAATCTGGTCCCGCTCCATCAGGTCCACCTGGAAGAAGACGAGCTTGGGCGTGCCGGATGTGAACTCGAACGCGTACCAGTCGGTGGAAGCGGTGCGCGTGGCCGGCGTGCGCCGCGTCGTACCTGGAAGCGGCACGTAGTTCTCGTCGTCGCCCGACGCGAACACCGTCTGGCCGAGCGGAATCTTCACCGCGTCCTGCCAGCGCCGCGCCGGCGAGCTTTTGACCAGCCCAGTACGCGGCCATCGGTTGACGTAGAGCGCAAAGTTCCCGGAAGCATGCGTCGGACGCACCGATACCGTCGCGGGACCCGCCTTCGGGACGCGGAACTGCGTGTAGTAGTCGGCGTCTCCCGCGTGCAGCGTCTTGGATGCCAGGACGGCGTTCCCCTGCCGGACTTCGACTTCCACGCGCGTGTCTGGACCAAGGCCAGTCAGCGAGGTCAGTGAATAGAGCAGGCTGTATTGACTGTTGGGATCGAGCGCGACGAGCGGGACGCTCATGTCCGCGACCGGTCCGCTGCGTCGCACCATCGTGGCCAGGGAGTCCGTGCCTGTATTGCTCTGGGGAGCCATGCCCAGGGCGGAAGAAAGAAGCAGCGCCAGAACGGCAATCAGGATCATCGCGGAGTGACGAGACGAGATGTTAGCGCCGATCTCCAAGCGCGGGTTGCTACATTTCAAGACACCTCTGTCGCGGCAGGATTCGACGTGGGCGCGTTTGCGGGGCTCTGCCGTGGACGCGGCCGGGACTCGCAGGTTGTGCTTCTCGGCGTTCTTGCCGTTTTTGCGGATCTGTCGGGCGCCGGACCGGTTACACTGGCGACGCTCGGTGGAACAAGAACGTGCCTGAAGTGAGACGTGAGACCGCCAGGCCGCTTCCGACAATCGCCGCGGCCGCGATTGGGTTGGCCCTCCTGGGACTGACCGTACCCCAACTGCCGCTGACCGCCCAATCCGTTCCTTCAACCGGCGGGGTGGCGTCGGCCTCGAGCCCTCGTCTGGTGCTCGATCGCTACTGCGTCACCTGCCACAACGGACGGCTCAAAACGGCGGGATTGACGCTGGACCAGATCGACGTCGCGCACCCGGGCCAACGCGCGGAGGAATGGGAGAAGGTCGTGCGCAAGCTGCGCACGGGTGCCATGCCGCCCGCAAACGCGCCGCAGCCTTCCGCCAAGGATCGAACAGCGCTGGTCTCGTGGCTGGAGTCGTCGCTCGACGCATCCGCCGCGGCGCATCCGAATCCGGGCCGCACCGACACGTTACGTCGTCTCAATCGGACGGAGTACCAGAACGCGATCAGAGATCTTCTGTCCCTCGACATCGACGCCGCCTCGCTGCTGCCGCCGGATGACAGCGGTCACGGCTTCGACAACGTCACTGTGGGCGACCTTTCCCCAGCGCTGCTGGACCGCTACATCTCCACGGCGCAGAAGATCAGCCGGCTGGCCATCGGCGGCGCCCAGGCATCGGCGCAGACCGACGTGATCCGGCTGCCGCCCGATCTCACGCAGGAAGAATACGTGCCCGGCCTTCCGGTCGGCACGCGCGGCGGCATGTCGTCTTCGCACACGTTCACGCAGGATGGCGAGTACGACATCCAGATCTGGCTCGCGCGCGATCGAACCGGCAGTGTCGGCGGTCTCAGAGGTTCGGCATCGCACGAGTTGCTCGTGATCCTCGACCGGACGCTCGTCAAGACGCTGACCATTGAGATGCCCCCCGACGGCGACGATACGTCCGTCGACGCCGAGCTGAAGGTTCGTGTGCCGGTGACGGCTGGCCCGCATCAGGTCGGCGTCACGTTTCTCAAGAATGGCGCGTCGCTCCTCGAAACGGCGCGGCAGCCGCTCCTCTCGCATTTCAACGAGAACCGTCATCCCCGTATTACCCCTGCGATTGCCCAGGTTTCGATTACGGGACCGTATGCCGCGAAGGCCGCCGGCGATACGCCGACCCGTCGTCGGATCTTCGTCTGCCGGCCCAATGACGCGCACGCCTCGACAAGCTCGGGGCGCCTCCAGCCCGCCGAAGGGCGCAAGGAAGACGGGTGCGCGAAGCAGATTCTGTCCACCCTCATGCGCCGCGCGTACCGGCGGCCGATCGTCGAAGCGGATTTGAAGGCACCGATGGCCCTCTATCGGGAGGGGCGATTGGAGGCAGACTTCGACGCCGGGATCGGGCGGGCGTTGAGCGCCGTGCTCGTGAGCCCGGAATTCCTGTTCCGCGTGGAACTGGATCCGGACCGGCTGGCGCAGGGCGCGGCCTACCGCATCAGCGATCTCGAGCTGGCATCACGGCTGTCGTTTTTTCTCTGGAGCAGCCTTCCCGACGAGGAACTGCTCGACGCGGCCATTCGAGGCACGCTCAGCCGGCCAGAGGAGCTCGAGCGACAAGCCCGTCGCATGCTCGCCGATCCTCGTTCGTACAACCTCGCGAGCAACTTTGCGGGACAGTGGCTCGGGCTGCGCAGCCTCGAGTCGTTCGACCCGAACGTGCGGCTCTATCCGGACTTCGACGACAACCTCCGTCAGGCGTTCCGTCAGGAGACGGAGCTGTTCGTGGACAGCATCCTGCGCGAGGATCGCAGAGTGGGCGATCTGATCAAGGCCGACTACACCTTTCTCAACGAGCGTCTGGCGAAGCACTACGGCATTCGCAATGTCTACGGCGGCCGGTTTCGGCGCGTGACGCTGGCGCCCGGCAGCGAGCGCGGCGGATTGCTCAGGCACGGAAGCATCCTGGCAGTGACGTCGTATGCGACGCGCACGTCACCGGTGCTGCGTGGCGTGTGGGTCCTCGACAACATCTTCGGCGCGCCTCCGCCGCCTCCGCCGCCGAACGTCCCGGCGCTGGAAGATGCGTCGGTGTCCGCGAGTCTGCCGATGCGGCAGCGGCTGGGCGCGCATCGCGCCAACCCGACATGCGCGAGCTGTCACCGAACGATCGATCCGGTGGGGTTTGCGCTGGAGAATTTCGACGCCGTCGGTCGTTGGCGCGATCACGACGGGGACAGCGGGCCGGTTGACGTGTCCGGGGCCTTGCCCGGGGCCGATGCGTTTCATGGCGTGGCCGGTCTCGAAGAAGGCCTGTTGCGGCGTCCGGAGCTGTTCGCGGGACGATTGACGGAAAAGTTGCTGACGTTTGCGCTGGGGCGAGGCGTGGAGTATTACGATGCCCCTGCGGTCCGGAAGATTCTGCGAGACGCCGAGCCAGGCGGATATCGCTACTCGGCGATCCTCCTGGGCATCGTGAAGAGCGTCCCGTTCCAGATGAGGAGAACGCCATGATCGTCATGAAGAAGGCGCTGCCTCGCCGCACGTTTCTGAAGGGCGTGCACGCGGCGCTGGCCCTTCCCCTGCTCGACGCGATGATTCCCGCGGCGACCGCGCTCGCGAAGACACCGGCCAGGCCGGTGGCGCGGCTTGGTTTCGTGTTCATCCCGATGGGGTGCGACCACTCGCGCTGGACGCCGAAAGGGCAGGATACCCTCGATGACTTGTCGCCCATCCTCAGCTCGCTGGCGCCGGTCAAGGAGCATCTGACGGTCGTCAGCAACCTCAGGCTGGAGAATGCCTATCCCGGCACCCACGACACGTCGAACGCCGGATTCTTGAGCGCGGCCTTTGCCAAACACACGGAGAGCTCGGACTACTTTCTCGGCACGACGGTCGATCAAGTCGCGGCCAGGCAGATGGGGCAGGACACGCAACTGCCGTCGCTCGAGCTGTCGATGGACCTGAGCTCGCGCGCCGGTGTGTGCAACAACGGCTACGCCTGCGTCTACTCGAACAGCCTGTCCTGGTCGTCTCCGACGACCCCGCTTCCCTCGGAAGCGCACCCGCGCCTCGTCTTCGAGCGCCTCTTCGGCGAGGGCGGAAGCGCCGCCGAGCGGCGCGCCGTGCTGAGAAGCCGGGCCAGCCTGCTCGATTCGTTCACCGACGACATCGCGCGGCTCAAGCGCCGGGTGGGCATCGGCGACCGCGCCCGGGTGGATCAGTATCTCGAGAGCGTTCGCGAGGTCGAACGTCAGATTCAGCGCGCCGAAGCGGGAGCGGCGGAGAGTCCCGTGACCGATCTGGATCGGCCGGAGGGCGTCCCGGCGGCGTTCGCCGATCACGCGAAGCTGATGTTCGACTTACAGGTGCTGGCGTTCCAGGCGGACATCACACGGGTTGTCACGTTCCAGCTGACGCGCGAGCTGAGCAATCGCACGTATCCGGAAATCGGCGTGCCGGATCCGCATCATCCGATCAGCCATCACGGCAACGACCCGGAAAAGATCGCGATGATCGCCAAGATCAACGCGTTCCACGTGTCCCTGTTTGCGCAGTTTCTCGAGAAGCTGAAAGCCACGCCCGAGGGCGACGGCACGCTGCTCGATCACACGGTCTACCTGTACGGAAGTGGGATGGGCAATCCCAGCGTGCACGACCACGAGAATCTTCCCATCCTGGTCGCCGGCGGCGCAGCGTCCGGCCTTCGCGGCGGCCGGCACATTAAGTACAAGGATGGCACGCCGCTGGCCAACCTCCACCTCACCCTGCTGGACCGCGTCGGCGTACGTCTTGACGCATTCGGCGACAGCAACGGCAAGATGGAAGACCTTTTCGACCTGGTGGCCGTATGAAGCGGATCGCAGCGTTCTCGATCCTTATTGCCGTACTGTCCAGCGCAGCGATGGCCGCCGAGAGGGCCGCGCTGGCGGACGCGGCCGAGCAGGGCAACAAGGCGCTCATCCGCACCTTGCTCGACGGGCACGCCGACGTCAATGCCGCGCAGGTCGATGGCACGACCGCTCTGCACTGGGCGGTGTACCGAGACGACGTGGAGACGGCGCGCCTGCTGGTGCGATCGGGCGCCAAGGTCAACGCCGTGAATCGCTACGGCGTGCCGCCGCTGTCCCTGGCCTGCACGAACGGCAACCCGGATCTCGTCGCCCTTCTGCTGAGCGCCGGCGCCGACGCGAACGCGTCCCTTCCCGGCGGTGAAACGGTACTCATGACGGCGGCGCGCACGGGAAATCTCGACTCCGTTCGTGCGCTGCTCGCGAAAGGCGCCAACCCCAACGCGAAGGAGCGGAACGAGCAGACAGCGTTGATGTGGGCCGCGGCCGAAGGGCACACGGCGATCGCGCAAGCCCTCATCGCGAGCGGAGCCGACATCCATGCCGCGCTCGCGTCCGGATTCACACCGTTGTTCTTCGCCGTCCGCGAGGGCCACATCGACGTGACGCGCGCGCTGCTCGACGCCGGCATTGACGTGAACGAAACGCTTCAGGGTCCGGACGGGCCGCACAAAGAGAGCAACAATGCCAGCTACAAGCCGGTCCCCAAAGGAACCAGCCCGCTGCTGATGGCCGTGCAGAACGGTCATTACGAACTTGCGGTCGCCCTCGTCGACGCCGGCGCCGACCCGAACGATCGCCGGACCGGATTCACCCCGCTGCACACGCTGACGTGGGTTCGAAAGCCGGACGCGAGCGATGACGGCGATCCTTCGCCGATCGGATCGGGACGCCTGACCAGCCTCGAATTCGTGCGCGCACTCGTCAAGAGCGGAGCCGATGTCAACGCACGCCTGGCCAGGGGCACGCCGCGTCCGCCGAACACGGCGTCGCGGGTTGGAACGGGAGGGGCGACGCCGTTTCTCATGGCCGCCGACCGGGCCGACGCCGCGTTGATGCGCGTGCTCCTCGAGCTCGGAGCGGACCCCTTCCTTCCCAATCTCGACAACACCACACCCTTGATGGCGGCGGCTGGCCTCGGCACGAGCGCTCCGCTCGAGGAGGCCGGCACGGAGCCCGAGGCCTTCGAGGCGGTGCGGTTGCTGCTCGACCTGGGGGCGGACATCGACGCGGTCAACAGCGACGGCGACAGCGCGATGCACGGCGCGGCATTCGGCACCTTTCCGACGATTGTCCAGTTGCTTGCCGATCGCGGCGCCAACGCCGACATCTGGACACGTCCCGACAAACAGGGAAGGACGCCGCTCTTCATCGCCGAGGGCTACCGGGGCGGACCGCTCAGGCCTTCCCGCCCGACTCTCGACGCGATTACTCGCCTCATGATCGCCAAAGGCCTTTCCTTGGAAGGGCAACGACCGCTGGGGGTGGTGCGAGACACGTACGAGAAGCCCGCGCCCGTGCCTCCCAAGAAACAATAGGCAATAGGGTCGAGACGACCGCAAGCGACGGACGTTCGCGCCACACGCTTCTCAGTGGATCGTGAGCTTCTGCACCCGGAAGTTGCCGACTTCGCCAACGTAGAGCGTGTTCTCGGTGCGGCAGTCAATCGCGTTCACCGTGCCGAATTCCTTCGGCAGCTTGCCCGCCCGGCCGAACTTTCCGATCATCGTTCCGTCCAGACGCATCTTGTAGATTTCGCCGCCGGTATCGAGATCGGCCGGTGGATTCGAATTCGACACGTAGAGGACCTGGCTCGCGCCTGGCGTAATACAGATCGCCTGCGCGTTCCCGACGTTCTTGATCTCGGTCTTGAACGTGCCGTTGTTGTCGAACACCTGGATCCGTGCGTTGCCCGCATCGGCCGCGTACACGTTACCCTGCGCGTCCACGGCAATGCTGTCGACGCCGGCGAACTGGCCGGCTGCCGTCCCTCGTTGGCCCCAGGACTTGACGAAGACTCCGTCTTTCGAGAATTTCGCGACGCGCGCGTTGCCGTGACCGTCGGCGACGAAGATGTTGCCTTGCGCATCCCATGCGACGTCGGTAGGACGATTGAAGACGTCCTGCGGCGCGCCGGCTCCTGGCGGTCCACCGCGTCCCCGCCCGCCGCCCTCGCCGCCGCCTCCTCCCCGCTCGCCCGGATTCGGGATTGATTCGGGCTTCCGTCCGAGCAGGAACGAGACGCGGCCCTGCGGATCGAACTTCATCACCATCGAGGAATACTCGTCGACCACCCAGAGGTTGTCCTGAGGATCGACGCGGACTTGCGCGGCGAACAGAAACCCGTAGACGCTCTGGCCGAGCTCGCGAGTGAATTTGCCCGAGCGATCGAACTGGAACAGCCGCGAGCCGCCGTGCACGAACGGACGTGCTGACGCGAGCGACATGGTCGGGTGGCCGGTCCGCGTATAGACAAAGACGTCGCCGCGCGAATTCGTCGCCACGCCGCCGACCTCACCGAGGTAGATGTCGTCGGGCAGCGTCAGCGGATTCACCGAATCGAAATTCATCGTCGGGGTGCCGGCCTGTGCCAGCATCCGGTTCGGCACCAGGAGGGCAGCGGTGAACAGCGAGAGCGCCAGCGAGAGCTTCGTGGACATGTGCTTCATGATGCGCTCCCTCGTCAGCGGACCGCGCTCGGCCGCGCCGGCGACGGTTGCAGCATGTATTTCTGCACGCGCCACGATTCGATCTCGCCGAGGACGACCTCGTTCGGATTACGGCAGTCGAGCATGTGAACCACCTGGAATCCGGGCTGATTCTTCCCGGGCTTCCCGAACTTGCCGAGCACGGTTCCATCGAGCTCGGCCTTGTAGATTTCGCCGGTGTTGTCCCACGATCCCGGTGGATTGCCGTTCGGATTCGAATTGGAGAAGAACACGTACTGGTGGGGCCCCGGCGAGATGCACAACGTCCATCCCGTGCCGAGATTGGTGACTTCCTTGATCGGCTTGAGATTGTTGTCGAGCTCCTGGTACCGGTTGTTCGACCGATCCGCCACCCAGACATGCCCGCGCTCGTCGACCTGCAACCCGTGAGGCAGATTGAACTCGCCGAGCGCGGTGCCCGCCTTCTCGCTGCCGGCCTGCGCGACGAAGCGGCCGTTCTTGTCGTACTTCACGACGCGATTGTTGCAGTAGCCGTCGGAGATGAAGATGTTGCCCTGCGGATCCCAGCCGACGTCCGTGGGCCGGCAGAGGATGTACTTCTGCGCCGGAGTATTCGGGCCGGCCGGTGCGATGACCGGCCCGTCAACCGCCGGCGGCCGCCGGCCAATGACCATCAGCACTTTGCCCTGCGGGCTGAACTTGGTGACCAGATTGGTCCCTTCGTCAACAGTCCAGATGTTGTCTTCCTTGTCGACGCGGACCGAGTGAGCGAACTCGAAGCCGTAGTAGCCCTTGCCGATCTCTCTGGTAAAGGTGCCGTTCTTGTCGAACTCGAACAGGCGCGTCGTGTCCCGCCGGTGGTACACGTAGATGTTGCCTTTCGAGTTCGTAGCAACGGCGACCGACTCGCCGAGGTTGTCGCCGGCTGGAAGCTTGAGGAAATTCGGGACGGACGTGACCGGGATGTCAGGGACGCCCACGATCGTGGCTTTCGCTTGAGCGAACGCCGGACTGGCGGCGGACAAGAAGACGGCAGCGCACGCGGCAGCAAGACATCGTTTCATGGGAACGCCTCGGCCGGGAGCCTACATCAGGTTCATCGCGGCTTCAATCCAATCCACCATGTCTCGCCCGGAATCTCGTTTGAACCGTCCGTCTCCATAGTCGACCGGACAGTCGGTGTCCAATCGAGTCGTGGGCGTCGTGCCAGGGCGACACTTTCGATGCGAAACCGAACCTCGTACATCTGCCAGTCGCCGCCTCATGAGGGTTCGAGACAGCATTCTGCGCCCCGGCCAGTTTTCTTGTTTGTCTCGGCGGCTGAATGGTGATAATTGCGCACACCGCTCGACTCCCGATAGATTCTGTTCGCTGATGTTGAGTCCGTTCGTGCCGGATCTTTGTTGCGAGGCACAGTGACGACGACTTCAGACGTTGTTTTCCCGCCGGCACCGCGCACGTCGATCAGCCAGCGGCTGTTACGCCGGGCGGGGCGCATCTACTCATCGGTCGCTGTCGCCGTCACCGGCCGGCGGAGGCAGACCCTTCATCACGAACTCGCCTGGCGGCCGGTCGTCGTGTCGCTCGTCATCGTCCTGCTGGGATCGAGCGCGACCAGTGCATGGATGGCGTATCAGAGCGTCCGCGATCGCAAAAAGCTCATCCAGTCATTTGCGCAGTTTGCGCGCAACGACCTTGAGACCAATCTTCGGCAGGTCTTCGCGGAGGTGCAGGACATCGCTGGCCGGTGGGAAGGGTTCTTGACTCTGACGGACGATCCTACTGCGCAAAAGTCGCTGAGCCGGTTTCTCGAGCCTGCGATTCTCCACAAGAGCGCCGGCAACTGGTACGATGTCCTTCTCTTTCTCCAGACCGACGGCACGATCTTCAAGGCGGTCTCAGGCGCGAGCGGCATCCAGCTCGAAAAAGTCGAAGGACGTCACTATTCATCCGTGCTCGGGTCGTCCGCGGACGTGGCGACTCTCCAGGACGTGTTGACGCAAGGCCGGACCGTCGGGATCCCGGTTCGCCAGTTGCCTGACGTCAATGCGCTCCTCGGCCGGACAGCAAAGCCTCGAACGCGCAGGGAATTGCCATCCTGGTATCAGTTCGTCGTCTCCGTGCCTGTGCGCGCTCATCCTGAAGTCTCGATGGACCGGCGGGTCATCAGCGGCGCCCTCGTCGCGGTGGTGGCATGGCGTCCCTTTCAAGACATTCTCGACGGGATAGAAAGAAAATCGGCGTTGCTCGATCTCGATACCGGGTATGCCTATCTGATGGACAGCGATGGCAACACGGTCATCGGCCACAAGCTCCGAGATCCGAACACGGTGAATCTCTACGAAACACGAGTCGAAGAAGATCACCACCTTCCCGAGCTTCGTCGCCTGCTTCGCGACAGCCCGGGGATCGTCTATCCGTATTGGTTTCGTGGCGTCAGAAAATACGCGGCGCTGCAGCGGATTGCGCCACCGATCCCGGAGCTCGACGAGGCGCTCGGCTGGCGGTTGGGCGTTGGCGTGGACCTGCCCGACATGCTGTGGGCGGCGGTGCCGAGCGCGTCGCTGGTGTTCATCGTAGGACTGTTCGTCACGTTCAGCGTCTATGCAGCCTCGCATGTGATCGCGTCGCGCGCGAGCTTGTCGGTCAACAAGCTGACGGAGCTGGTCGATGCGGCATCACGCGGAGAGTTCACCGTGGTGAAGTCGGCCGCCAGCCACGAAGAACTCTCGGACCTTCACGACGCGATCAGCCGGCTGATCGTCACGCTCCGCGCCGAGGTGGGATTCCTGCCGCTGCCAAATCCTTATATCGTCGGAACGCCGATTCGGACCGCGACCATGTTCTATGGACGCGAAGACGACGTCGCATGGATTGGCGATCAACTCAGGACACCGGGCAACGAGCTCATCCTCCTGTCGGGGCAGCGCCGGGTCGGCAAGACGTCGCTCCTGCATTCCATCCGTCGCGCGGACCAGTCGATGAGGATCGTCTCGTTCTTCTTCGACAGCCAGATGCTGATGGTCGATGTCGTTGACGACGCGACGTTCTTCAGAGTCCTCACGGCCGGTCTCGTCGAGCAGTTGGCGCAGACACACCCGGAGATTCCCGCACCGAATTTGAGCCGGTACGACGGCGAGGCCCTCGCGGTCCGAAAGTTTCTGAAGTATGTCATCGCGCGCCTCGACGTGACACCGGTTCTCCTGTTCGACGAGCTCGAGAACCTCCAATACAAAGTCCAGCACCAGATGCTCTCGCAGGAAGTGTTCAACTTCTTCGCGGCGCTGCTCGATAGCGAGATGCCCTTTTCGATGGTGGTGACAGGATCGGACCATGTCGAACGCAGGAAAGCCGGGGGCCTTGGTTCGCTGCTCGTCAAGGCGATGCCGCGGCGGCTCAGCGTCCTGGCGCCCGACAAGGCACGTGAGCTCGTCATGAATCCGCTGAAAGGCCGCGTGGAGTACGACGACGAGTGCGTGGATCGCATCCTGAGGTTCACCGGAAGCCATCCGTACTACACGCAGGATTTCTGCCATCGGATGGTCAGCACGCTCAATCAACAGCACCAGGTGCGCGTGACCCAACCGCTGCTGTCCGACGTGATCACGCGTGTGCTCGACAATCCGCCGCCACAACTGGAGTACGGCTGGGAGCAGCTGCCGGAGCTCGGAAAGGTACTCGTCTGCGGGATGGCCGCGACGATCACGAATGCGGATGAGTACGTCGGCGTCCAGGATGCGATCAACGCGCTGCCGCCGGACTACCAGCAGGGGCTCCCGCCCAAACGTCATCGCACTCACAATGCCCTGGTGACGCTCATCCACCGCGATTGGTTGGAGCAAACCGATCGAGGCTACCGGTTCAAAGTGGACCTCTATCGCCTCTGGCTGAAGCGCGAGCATCCGCCGACTCAATTGTCCGAGTTCAGTTGGGAAAAGATATCGAAGGGTCCTTATGCAGACCAATCCATATCGTAGTCGCGGCGCGATGGTCAGCGATGACGAGTTCATCGGCCGCAGCGACATTCTGGCGGAGTGCCTCGCGCTGATCACGGGCGGCGACCTGCCGCAGAACATCTCGATCTACGGCGACAAATGGTCCGGCAAGACATGGCTGCTGCGCACGATACAGAAAAGGCTGCGGGAAAGCGTCGCTGGATCGCACGAGCAGGTGTGCATCTATCTCGACGTGCAAGGCGTGGGCACGCCGCGAACGTTTTATGGCCGCCTCAACGGCGAGCTCGCCGCCGCACTGCGGGACCCGGCGAGCCGCATCGACGATACGTCAGCGACGCTCACCGAGTGTGTCCGGCGGATCGCCGCGCGCGCGCGCACCATCGTCATCCTCGACGGCTTCGATTCAATCACGCGCAACCCGATGTTCCCCGTGGAGTTTTTTGGTTTTCTGCGCAGTCTGCCGCTGGCCGAACCGCGCTTCGCCTGGCTGCTCAGCTCGACGCGCCCGCTGCGCGAGATGTGTCACAGTGCCGCGGTTCAAGGATCGCCCTTCTTCAACATCTTTTCCGACCGGCTGCTGGGCGCGTTCACCTCTGAGGACAGTTATCAGTTGATTGTCGGCCGGTCGATATCCGCCGGCCGGTCGCTGCAGCCCTATGCCGACCAACTGCAGCGGCTGGCCGGCCGGTTTCCTCTCTTCCTGCAGATGGCGTGCAGCTATGCCTTCGAACAGCATCAGGAACACAACGGCATGATCGATCTTGCCGGCGTGTCACAAAAGCTGCGCGAGGAGGTGCGTCCATACGTCCAGCATCTGTGGTCGCGTCTGTCGCCGGCGGAACGCGAAGTGCTCGAACGCGTCGACATGGGCGCCCCCGTGGGCTCCCAACCGATGAAATTGCTTCACGACCTTGTCCGTCGCGGATACCTCGTCGGCCCGTCGCTCGAGTCCGGATTGTTTGCGTTCGACTGCGACGCGCTCGTCGAGCTCCTCCGACAAACGGCCACATCCGGCGTCGCCGCCTCCGCGTGCGGCCCGTCAGCTGCCGTCGCGCCCGTCAACAGCGGGACGAGAGCCGCGTCGCCCGACGATCGGCGGATTCGCGTGTTCATCAGCTACTCGCACCGCAACAAACGCGCCTTCAAGCAGATTTTCGACTATATCTGCAGCTTGTCGAAGGACGTCGAGTTCTGGTTCGACAGTCGGCTGAAGGCGGGGGACATCTGGGACGAACGGATTCGGACCGAAATCTCGAAGGCGGACATCGCGCTCGTGCTGGCGAGCCAGGAATACTTCACATCCAGCTACTGCATGGAGGTCGAGGCCGCGGAATTCGTCCGCGCTCGCGTCGCCGCGGGCATGGTCATTTTTCCAGTGGTGCTGTCGCCGTGCCCCATCGACGATCATGACTGGCTGTTCAAGACGCACCGGCTGCCGCGCGAGGGCACGTATGCGCAGGTCGCCTCGACGAAAGCCAGGCGCGACGCGCTCCTGATGCAGATCCTCAACGATCTCCGCAGCGTCGCGCAGGACATTCGCGCGCGACGCCGCGAGGCGGCCGCCACGTGAGCCGCTGTCACTTCCTCGGCAGCGCCCTCACGGCGCCCGTCGAAATTCCTCCGTCCACCAGCAGCGTCTGTCCGGTGACGTACTCGCCGGCGTCCGAGGCGAGAAAGACGATCGGACCTTCGAGATCGCTCGGCTTCCCCGGCCGCCGGACTGGGATGCGATCGATCAGGTAGGCCACCCATTCCGGATCCTCGTACATCACCTTGTTCTGATCGGTCTTGAACCACCCCGGCGCCAGGCAGTTCACGGTGATCCCATGGGGCCCCCAGTCGTCTGCGAGACTCATCGTCAACTGGCGGATGCCGCCGCGGCTGGCGCCGTACGGGCCGAGCCCGGCCGAACCCATCACCGAGGTGAGCGAGCCGATGTTGATGATGCGGCCGCGGCCGCGCGGCATCATCTGTTTCGCGACGGACTGGGCCACGAAGAACGCACCGCGAAGATTCGTGTCGAGAATGAGATTCCAGTCGTCCCACGTGACGTCGACGGCCGGCTTGCGCACGTTGCAGCCGGCGTTGTTCACGAGGATGTCGAGGTGCGGGTACGCGGCCGCCGCATTTTCCACCATGCTGCGAATGCTCTCTTCGCTGCGCACATCGAGTTCCAGCGCGACCGCGCGGCGTCCCAGCGCCTCGATCTCGCGCTGGAACGGCGCCAGCGATTCGACGCGGCGGCTGGTGACGACGAGGTCGGCGCCGGCTCCCGCCAGCGCACGCGCGAACGTCTGGCCGAGCCCCCGGCTCGCGCCAGTCACGATTGCCACCTTGCCGGTGAGATCGAAGGCGCTCATGGCTGAATGATGACTTTCATCAAGGTCTTGTCGCCGCCGTACAGGCGCGCGAAGAGCTCCGGGGCTTCTTCGAGCGTGGCTTTCAGGCTGATGATCGGATCCACGTCGACGACGCCGCGTGCCAGCAGGTCGATGCACTCGGGAATCTCGCCGTTCGACGCACACGACCCGAGGACGGACAGCTCGCGGCTGACGACCTCCTGCAGCGGCAACTCGACCCGGGGCGACAGGTTGCCGACGAGCACGACCGTTCCGCCCTTGCGCAGGCTGCGGATGGCGCTGAGCACCGTGTCGCCGTGCCCGACGACCTCGAAGGATACGTCCGCACCTCTCCCGCCGGTCAGGCGCTGCACCGCCGCCGGCACGTCGCCGTCCTGCGGATTCACCGTTCCCGTGGCGCCCACGCGCTGTGCGAGCGCCAGCTTCCGGGAATCGACATCGACGGCCACGATGTTCCGGCAACCCCTGCTCTTGAGAACCTGAAGAATCAGGACGCCGATCATACCCGCGCCGACCACGGTCACCACATCGTCCGGCTTCGGAGCGTGACGGTTGACCGCGTGTACCGCGATTGACACCGACTCGACGAGCGCAGCCCGTTCGAACGCCAGGCTGTCGGGCAGCTTGTAGAGAATGCGCGACGGGACGGCGACATATTCGGCGAAGGCGCCGTGACGTCGGTAGTCACCGCACGAGACGCCGAGCACCGTACGGTTGTCGCACAGGTTGATCTGTCCGCCGCGGCAGAAGTGACAGCGGCCGCAGGACACGGTCGAGTCGAACGTCACGCGCTCACCAGC
>Ga0070665_100001641_pt1 | contig 25770 bp, 24 predicted proteins | sample KBSS13metaG_FD_65862 | JGI IMG/M metagenome (GOLD analysis project Ga0070665, IMG submission 65862) | Switchgrass rhizosphere microbial communities from Kellogg Biological Station, Michigan, USA - KBS S1-3 metaG | ecosystem: Host-associated > Plants > Roots > Rhizosphere > Soil ... | reverse complement strand
CGGACAGCTGCGTGCCGACGCACCGGCCGATGCGATGCTGACCGGGCAATAATGCGACACGGATGATCGCAAACTTCTCTTCCTCTCTTCAAATGGCCGGCTAGACGCGCAAACGCAGTCGAATTGGCCATTTGCTGACTGCTTAGCGAATATTCATGCAATCGACCATACAGATTTTCCGAAACAAGCTCGGTTGCGCCACCTATCCCACAGCGAAAAATCACATCAGAGCTACGCCTGCGACCGGTAGCCATCCCGGGATTCTCCCTCCATCCCAACGCGTATTCCCCTCAATTTTCGAAAAAGTAATTCTGATTACTTTTTGATACACTCGGGCGAGGGAAACGCCGAACAGAGAAAGAAACGCCCAAGTTCGTAATCGTAAAACTCCACTGATCAAGCAGAAGTCACATGCAGCCGACGCACGCTCCGGAAATTTCAGTAGTTATTCCAGTTTACAAAGCAGAGCCTTTGGTAGACGAGCTACTCAAACAACTTACTATCGAATTAAAAGGAATTACCTCTCGATACGAAATAATATTGGTTGAAGACCGGAGCCCCGATAATAGTTGGCTGGAAATTCAAAAGGCGCAAAAGTTATATCCCCATATAAAAGCGGTCCGATTAAGCCGTAACTTCGGTCAACACCATGCGATTTCTGCGGGCCTATCGCTGGCTGATGGTGATTGGGTGATTGTAATGGATTGCGATCTTCAGGACCAGCCAAGTGAAATATCAAAACTTTATCATGAGGCCCAGAAGGGATTCGATATCGTCTTGGCGAGGCGCGCCGCACGTCAGGATAATCGGTTGAAACGCTTATCGTCCCGAATATTCTACAGTGCACTCGGTTACCTTACCGGCGTGGAGCAGGATGCAACGGTTGCTAACTTTGGTATTTACAGTCGAAAAGTTATCGCTGCCATCAACAGAATGCCCGAATCCATTCGCTATTTTCCAACCATGGTGCGCTGGGTAGGCTTTAAATCCACGAAACTGGATGTTGTTCATGCAGCAAGGCCGGAAGGCGAAACCTCTTACAACTTCAAGAGGTTATTGAACCTTTCCTTGGATATTTGCCTGGCAAACTCGGAAAAACCAATAAGACTGGCCATAAAATTCGGACTACTGGTTGCGTTTACGGGTTTCCTTTATGCCGCAATCATTGCGATACGTGCGATTCTTGGAGAAATCCCGGTGCTTGGATATGCAAGTATTCTGGTCTCGGTATGGGTTCTGAGCGGATTGATGATATGCATCATGGGCGTAATCGGACTTTATGTAGGAAAATCATTCGAAGGTATAAAAAATCGCCCACTCTATTTAATAGATGAAATTGAAGAAAATGACAACTAATGTAAAGTTTGGTTTATACCTAATGACTTCCAAAGGACTGGCCACATTGCAGTCCTTCATCGCGGATATTAGCGCCAACTACATCTCTTATATTGTCGTGGCGCAAGATCGTAACGTAACCAATGACTATTACGATGAAATTGTCGTCCTTGCGAACAGCCTGGGCATACCCGTGTATGAGCGATCTCAAACTTTGCCTTATGCAAGCCATTTGATCGCAGTGTCGTGGAGATGGTTAATAGAAGCCAACTCAGATCAAAAGCTGATTGTTTTTCATGACTCCCTGTTGCCGCGCTATAGGGGGTTCTCCCCCCTTCCAAGTGCGCTGATCAATGGCGACGGACTTGTAGGTGTCACCGCGCTCATGGCATCAGAAGAGTACGACCGCGGTCCCGTCATCGCCCAGAAGGCGGTCGAGATAAGCTACCCCATCAGCATATCCAAGGCCATTGAACTGCTGGAACCTTGCTATCAAAAGCTCGCTATTGAGGTAGCAAATTCAATTTTACGGGGAGATATGGTTAGCACTGCCCAGAATGAGGCCGATGCGACCTATAGCATATGGCGAGATGAGCAAGATTATTTTATCGACTGGAATTGGGATGCAGAACGCATTAAACGCTTCATTGACGCGCTAGGTTTCCCATATAAGGGCGCCGCCACCACCCTCGAAGGCGAAACATTTCGTATCAGGGAATGCGAGACGTTGCCCGACGTCCATATCGAGAATCGTAGTGCAGGAAAAGTGATATTCATGCGCGGCTATTGCCCTATCGTTGTCTGTGGAACCGGCCTGTTAAAAATACAGGTAATGAATAAAGAAGGCTTCACAGACAACGCCCTGCCCATCAAAAAATTCCGCTCTCGCTTTGTTTGAAGCGATAAATACAGGAAGCGTTTAACGCCTATGGGAAACCAACAGCTCACTCAGTTGATGAGATATATATGTGTCGGTGCCATCAGCAATGCGGCAGGATACATAACATACTTATTTCTTACCTACCTTGGTCTAGCACCTACGACGGCAATGACGCTGTTATACATATCAATTGCTGGATTCAGCTTTTTTGGCAACAAACGAATTACCTTCATGTATGATGGTCACTTGCTGGGGGCCGGAATGCGTTATCTTATAGCACACTTCCTTGGTTATTCCATCAACTTGGCGATCTTGGTGATTTTTGCAGAACGCCTTGGATATAATCATGCATTAGTTCAAGCGGTGGCAATCGTAACTGTAGCAATATACCTCTTCATCACACTTAAGCTTTTCGTATTTCGGAGGGCTGCATGAATACAAAGCGAGCCACTCCGAAAACCGTCGTGACAACTCCCAAAAAGCAGCCGCACTCAAAACGGCCATTAAAGTTTGCTTCCCACCCCATCATATAAATGGACATATAATGAATAATGAAAAAATTCACTTTAACCGCCCATACATGACGGGGAAAGAACTCTATTACATTTCAGAAGCAAAGTTCGGCAACAAACTTGCTGGAGACGGCATGTTCACCAAACGTTGTCACTCTTGGCTCGAAGCGCAAACGAAATGCAACAAGGCTTTGCTGACTCACTCATGCACAGCAGCACTCGAAATGTCAGCGCTATTGCTGAATATCGAACCTGGTGATGAAGTCATTATGCCATCCTACACCTTTGTGTCGACAGCAAATGCCTTTGTACTTCGGGGAGCCACTCCCGTTTTCGTCGATATTCGTAAAGATACACTCAATATAGATGAACGACTCATAGAGGCCGCGATCACTCCAAAGACCAAGGCGATCGTACCAGTTCATTACGCGGGGGTTTCTTGCGAAATGGATACAATCATGAGCATTGCCAGAAGACATAACCTCAAGGTCGTCGAGGACGCCGCTCAAGGGGTCATGTCGAAATACAAGGGTCGAGCCCTTGGCAGCATTGGTCATCTGGGGGCATTCAGCTTCCACGAAACCAAGAATGTCATTTCCGGCGAAGGCGGTGCCCTATTGGTCAATGACCCTTCCTTAGCACTTCGAGCGGAAATCATTCGGGAAAAAGGTACTGACCGTAGTCGCTTCTTCAGAGGCGAACTCGACAAATACACGTGGCAGGAAGTAGGTTCCTCCTATTTGCCCGGTGAACTAATAGCCGCATTTCTTTGGGCTCAACTGGAAGAAGCACAAACCATCACTGACCAACGGGTTTCCAGCTGGAATTATTATAATGATGCACTGGAAAGCTTTGAGAGCGAAGGCCTATTACGCCGCCCCGTAATTCCGACAACCTGTGAGCATAATGCACACATGTATTACATTTTGCTTCCTCAGGAAATGGACCGACAAAAAGTTTTAGCCGACCTGAAGCAAAATGAAATATATTCGGTATTCCATTATGTACCCCTGCACTCCTCCCCAGCAGGGCAGCGCTATGGCAGAGTTCATGATTCAATGGAAGTAACCAACACCCAGTCTGAACGACTAATTCGATTGCCTCTTTGGGTAGGCTTGACTACAGAGCAACAGGATATCGTCATAGAGACTCTGTACAAGTCGATCAGGTAATTAGCGACCTACTGCCTGAAACTCTGCGCCGCTCATACCTACTGACTATGGCCCAACCAATCAGAAAGAATCGACGCTCAACAATGTATGCATCGGCGCGCCTCAAGGGGCGCGCCTATGACATTGCCTTCGTGACATTTCGAATCAGTCTACTATCGCTAAATTACTGCCTGAGCATCAGTTGCAGCCATCCCAGCCTCGCCGTATTTTGATCTAGAAGCAATTTTGTTTACAAACCTTACAAACATCACCGCGAGCAAAACAATAAAATAAACCTTTGCCATTAGAAAATATCTACTTTCCGTGTGCAACAAAATGGTATTCAAAAATATGGATGCTGTTGTCATGAGCGAAAAAATTGCTATCCATTTGTTCTTGAAATAGATCGTCAGCAGAGTCGCCAACGCTATTATGACCATCAGCAACTGCATATAAAGCATTTTGGCATGCCCGACGATAACTACTTGCGGCGTGATGTCGGTCGGAGCTTGCCCCAAATACACCGACCAATAAAACTTGGATACTCCCTCATAAAACTTAATTGCGACATACTGGAACGATGTGACCTCAACAGGCAAGTACGACACATATGAAATTGTAGTCGGAATCGTATAAGCTATTAGTTCCACATACGGCTGAGAGTTAACCATATCGTAGACTGCCATTGCTTTCGGCTCATAAAACCAAGGCACACCTGAATGGTAGTAGACGGCTGCGACCTGAATCAGGCAAACAGATACGCCAAGCAGATAGGTAAAAACATATTTAAACTTTACCGCAAAATGATTTTTGAGGTCAAAACAGCACCAGAAAAACACCAGAAAAAATATAGACATCACATAGTTCTGTTTTAGCAGCACGGACACCCCTGCCATCAATCCAGCTACGACTAATGCTCCCAAGTGACGCCTGTTCTGCTCGCTTGACAAGATTGCCACGGACGCTGAAAAACATGCAAAACTTTGTATATCAGACATACGTATGGGTATATACGCAACACAAAGTATCAACGTAAATAAAACCACCGCAGACCCACCCAAATAATTAGCCCAAGTGTTTCTCCCCGGAACAGCACCACTCAAATTTTTGAATATAACCAACAAAGATGCCATCAGCACCATAAGAGAAATCAAGTTCATCAGTACAGCGATATGATTTTGCTCGACCGGATCACTTGTCAATAAAAACGGAATAGCGTGATAAACCATTATCCCCGTAGGCCGAACTGCGTTATAACAACTGGTAGTTACTCCTTCACCACCATGCACTATATAATCAGCGCAAGCCTTTCCGAAATCGCTATACGAGGCTGCATCACCAAAAACGGGGAAGTCCATCTTAATCCTTATTTCAACAACTGTTTTCCTGATAATACCATGGCAAGGGTGCTATCTGGCACACGAGAACGCTGAGAGCTTCGCGTGACCCAATAGATACCTGCAGCTCTAGCACTTTTCCAGTCGCTCCATCAGGCTCACGAATGCCGGAAGCCAAGCGCGATGGAGGTGTAGAATTGAACCATCGTGCCGGACTGTTGCTCAAAATCTTACGTGGAACTGACTTGATAGCTCTCTGCCCCCCCTTAAGGAGAAACCTATGCCCTGGTATGCCTGGTTAATTTTGGTTGTCGCCATTGGGTCGATCGTCGGTGGTCTCATGATGCTGCGTGATACAGCCAATAAGGTCGATTTGACGGAAGAACAACGCAAGCGAATTGCGGAGCGCAATGCCGAAATGGATGCCAAGGAAGATCAAGATCGTTGACTGAAATTTGAGGTTACCTTGTTCGATCCGGAACAGTTGTGGTTCTTTGATAAGGATCGCAACGCGATTCGGCATGATTAAACTTATCCAAATCATCCACTTGCCTCTTGAAACTCTTCAGAAGTGCCGTACGAGAAATTGTCAGCCAAAGCTGCCATCCCTTCCTCCATTACTGCGGCCGCCTTCCCTCCCTGACGCAGCATGTCGCGAAAACTCTTCACTGGAAGGATTTCTAGCCAACGTTCGTGTAAGCGCTTTAGCACCAAATTCGATGAGCTGGCCTGTTTTCGGATTAGAAGTACAGTCACCATTTAATTTACATTGGTTAAGATGGCGGCATTGTTGCGGAGAGCTCCAAATGCGTTACTCGCAGGACCATAAAGCCCAAACCCACCAGCGGATCATCAAGGAAGCCTCGGCACGGTTTCGGAAGGACGGCATCGCGGCTACGGGCTTGCAACCTTTAATGAAGGCGCTGGGCCTGACTCATGGCGGCTTCTATTCGCATTTCAAGTCCAAAGACGAGTTGATCGAAAAAGCTCTGCAAGAGGCAGGTGAGCAAGTCGCCGGGTTGTGTGAGGAAATCTTCGCTCAGGAAAATGCCCTTGCTGCTTTCATTGATATCTACCTATCCGAATGGCATCAAACCTCAGCGAATGAAGGCTGCCCCCTGCTGACCATTTCATCGGAGCTTGGCCATCGTGGTCATCCAAGTCCCACCAGTGACACGGTGCTCAGTGCCCGGCTCGAACAGATCGAAAATGTCCTAAAATGTGAGAACAAGGCTGACCAAGCCATCGTCATCATGTCGACACTGGTTGGAGCCTTGCTTTTGTCACGAAGTGTCGCGGATCACGAGTTCGCCCAACATATCCTTGCAGTCACCCGCGACCACCTCAAGCAAAATCAAGACTGATTCTGCCAGCGCTTGAAAAGCACACTTGCATTCACCCCGCCAAAGCCAAAGCCGTTAGACAGTGCATATTCGATTTGCATCGAACGTGAATAGCCATGGACTACATCCACACCTCCGCAGGCAGGGTCAGGATTGTCGAAATTGAGTGTTGGCGGTACCACCTGATCGCGAATCGCCAAAAGGGTGAAAATCGCCTCTAACCCGCCAGCAGCACCAAGTAGATGGCCGGTGGCCGACTTTGTCGACGTCACGGCGATTTTATTCTGCGTGCCGAACAACGCTTTGATCGCCGCCAACTCACCGAGGTCGCCCACCGGCGTCGAGGTCGCGTGAGCGTTGAGGTGTTGCACCTGATCCGGCTCAACACCTGCCTGCGCCAGTGCCAGCGTCATGGCTCGCCGTGCGCCACTACCATCTTCAGGCCCGGCCGTAAGATGATAGGCATCAGCACTGGTGCCGTAACCGACCAGTTCCGCCAACGGCGTCGCGCCACGAGCCAAGGCATGCTCGAGGGATTCAATCACCAACAGCCCCGCGCCCTCGCCCATCACGAAACCGTCCCGTCCGCTGTCGAACGGCCGCGAGGCGCGCTGCGGGGTGTCGTTGTAACCGCTGGACAGGGCCCGCGCTGCCGCGAATCCCGCCAGACTGACGCGGTCGATGCAGGCTTCCGCCCCGCCGCACACTGCGATGTCGGCTTCACCGGCACGAATCAGACGCGCGGCATCTCCTATCGCTTGAACGCCAGCAGCACAGGCCGTCACCGGAGCACCCAATGGCCCCTTCAGACCGTGCCGGATCGATACATGCCCGGCAGCCAGATTGACCAGGAAGGATGGAATAGTGAACGGTGACAAACGCCGAGGACCGCGACTGTCGGTCGTGCGCACGGCTTCGGCAATCGCACCGAAACCACCGACACCGGAACCGATGACTGTTGCGGTACGCTCTTGGCTTTTGTTTTCTGAGGGATGCCAGTCAGCCTGCTCCAGCGCCTGCCGGGCAGCCTCCATGGCGAACAGAATGAATCGGTCCATCTTCTTCTGTTCCTTGGGCGGCGTGGCGCGATCCGGATCAAATCCTGCTTCAGCGTCCTCCTCCAGCGTCGGCACCGCGCCGCCGACTCGCGTGGGCAAATCAGCGACCGTTGCCTCAGGCAAGTTACGCAAACCAGAACGCCCGGCCAGCAAACGCTGCCATACGACTTCGAGATCGCTGCCCAAGGGTGAAACCAGGCCCATGCCCGTGACGACTATTCGACGCGAATCCATACCGTGATGACCTCTGATCAATTCAATTGCCGGACTTGTAGCGTTGTGCTGCGGCACTGCGGGAAAGGTTCGGCGCCATGACATGGCGAGCCGCAACAAAGGCGTGCCATTCGCCTGCATCAGGCAGCGAAGGAATAGTGATCAACTCGCCCTGATCAAGACCGACCAGCGCCGCATCGACCATCTCGCCTGCGTCCATGACCATTTCTGCCGGAATGCCACTGGCATCGATACCGGAGCGCTCCCAGATTTCAGTGCGGGTCACACCCGGCAGCACGGCCTGGATCTGCACGCCGGTGCCTTCAAGCTCAGTGTTCAGCGACTGGGTCAGGCTCAGTACATAAGCTTTGCTGGCGCTGTAGGTAGCGTTGAAGCGTTCCGGAAACAACGCCACCACTGAAGCGATATTGATGATCGTGCCACGTCCGGCCTTGGCGAAACTGGCAGCCGCCGCCGAGGCCAGGCGAGTGACGGCGGTAATGTTCAGCTGGATCAACCGCTCCAACTGGTCCATATCGGCGTTGGCCAGCAATCCGTCCGCCGCCACACCGGCGTTATTGACCAGCAAGCTGATGCTGGAATCGCTGCGCAGGCGTTGTTCGAGTTTGAGCACATCATCCTTCTGCGTCAGATCGGCTTTCAACACCTCGACCTGAACGCCATGGGCATCGCGCAACTGGCTCGCAGCACTTTCCAGACGATCCTTGTCACGGGCAACCAGCAGCAGATCAAAACCACGCGCCGCCAGACGCTCAGCGTAAATTGCACCGATACCGGACGATGCGCCGGTGACGAGAGCAGTACCTTTGGATTGTGTGGAATACATGTAAGTGCTCCTGGAATGATTGATGGGTAATCGTCATTGAGTCGCATAGGCTCAACGAACCGGCAAATTATTATAGGCATAATCCTGGCGCAATATGATAGCCGTAATTTTTAATCGTCCGACCGACGCCTTTTTCACCGTCATCACGAGCCATGCATTGCGCTAAAAAAAGAGGCCGGTCAATGACCGGCCTCTTGGCTTTATACACTCAGCTTAGTTGACTTCCAGCTTGTCACGGTTGCGATCAAGAATCGCCTTGCCGATCCCTTTCACTTCCAGCAACTCATCCACCGATGAAAACGGCCCGTTTGTTTCTCGATATGCAACAATCGATTTCGCCTTGGCCTCACCGACCCCAGCCAGTTCCTTTTGCAGCGTCGCCGCGTCGGCATCGTTGAGATCGACTTTTGCACTTTGGGAACCTGCCGCTGTATCCATCACCAAAGGCGCCTTGGGCGACTCCGCAGGTGCAACAGGTGCGGCAATAGCGGCGATCGAGGCGCTGGTGAGGAAAGCGAAAATCAGAGAGTAGAAGTAACCGGTACGCATTAGTGACGCTCCATCATCGTTTGAGAAAGCAGCTTTTCCGAAGCTGCTCTTCAAACGTAGGTCATGATGGGTGTAAGTCAAAAATGCGAACGTTACAGGATGTGAAACAATCAGGGCTCGAGACGGCGCTGCTGGTATATCCAGTCGACGATTTCGCCGTCGGGGGTGTAGCCGCTGACGGTGTCACGCAGCAACTGGCGAACGCGCGAATAATCATCCTGTTCGACGGCAGCCAGTAAATCCGTCAAACGAAGCTTGAGCAAATCCCATGGCAAATGATCTTCGCTGGCACTCATGATCATCGGGTGCTCAGTCGCCAATACGTTATCGCCAATCAACAACTCTTCATAAAGCTTCTCGCCGGGGCGTAACCCGGTGAACTCGATCGAAATGTCGCCTTGCAGATTTTTTTCCGAACGCACGCTCAAACCGGACAAATGAATCATCTTCTTCGCCAGTTCGACAATTCTTACCGGTTCCCCCATATCGAGCACGAACACATCGCCGCCCTGGCCCATGGAACCGGCCTGAATCACCAGTTGCGCGGCTTCAGGGATAGTCATGAAATAACGGGTAATCTTCGGATGGGTAACCGTCAGTGGCCCACCGGATTTGATCTGACTGTGGAATAGCGGAATGACCGAACCAGAAGAGCCCAGCACATTCCCGAAGCGAACCATCGTGAAGCGAGTCTTGTTGACTCGGGATACGTTGGATTTGTCACCGAATAGAACGGGGGCGATTTCTCGACTCAAGGCCTGAAGCGTCAGCTCGGCAAGTCGCTTGGTGCTGCCCATTACGTTAGTGGGGCGAACAGCCTTGTCCGTGGAAATCAACACGAAATTGGACACACCCGATTGCAATGCAGCCTGGGCAGTATTAAGCGTCCCGATGACGTTATTGAGCACCCCTTCCGCAATGTTGTGTTCAACCATCGGCACGTGTTTATACGCGGCAGCATGGTAAACAGTCTCAACGTTCCAGGTCTTCATGACATCCAGCAATTTATGCGGATGACGAATGGAACCGAGTATTGGCAAGAGCTTGACCGACGCCGACTCCCGGTTTCCTCTTTGCTCCAGTTCCGAAAGTACGCTGTAAAGGTTGAATTCGCTGTGGTCAAACAACAAAAGCCTGGTGGGGCCAAGCGAATAAATCTGTCGGCAAAGCTCTGAGCCAATGGAACCGCCAGCGCCAGTAACCATTACCGTCTTGCCTGTGATACAGCGCTCAAGCAGATCCGGTTGTGCAGGCACCGAATCACGCCCCAACAGATCCGCGATATCCACTTCCTGAATATCCTCGACCTTGACTCGGCCACTGGCAAGGTCAGTGAAATTCGGAACACTGCGAATATGTAGCGGAAAACTTTCCAGAAGCGTGAGAATTTCCCGGCGACGTGCACGTGTCGACGACGGCAGCGCCAGAAGAATTTCCTGCGCACCTGTTTCATCGATCATCTGTTGAATGTGCTTGGGTTTATAGACCTGCAGCCCGGCGATTACCCTATCAGCAATGCTCGGATCGTCATCGATAAATGCCACCGGGCGCATGGTTCGCCCCATGCGTAATGCTGCGACCAATTGATTACCCGCGACGCCTGCGCCATAGACTGCAACTTTTATAAGGCTATCGTCACGACTGGAAAACGGAACGTGTTGAGCGCCGGCGAACCAGTCCCCCATGAAATACTGACGCATGCACAACCGCAAGCCGCCGATGATGACAAGGCTTAGCCACCAGTAGTTGAAGACAATCGACCGCGGGACTACCGCCTCGTGGTTGCTATACCAATAGACAACCAGCGCCAGAATCAATGCGGACAGACTGACCGCTTTGATAATAGCGACCAGCGCATCGTTGCCGAAATAGCGCATAACCGCACGATACATGCCAAAGCGAATGAACAAGGGAATCGCAACAATAGGTGCACATACAAAAAGCCAGAAATGCACCTTGAAAGGGTTGTACATATCGTCCAGGCCCAGGCGAACGATAAACGCAAGCCACAACGCGGCCCAGACGAGCACGATGTCTGTGGCAACCTGAAGCAGTCTCTTGCGGCGCCGGGGAAGGCCTAACAGATACTCTCTGATTTTATCCATAAACCCTTCAATTACCTGATCACTCCTTTGAGCAGTACTCGCCATCGTGCCGGCTCAAGGGCGTTCCGTGATCACTCTAAACCTAAATGACCTGGCAATTACTGCTTAGTTCTTCACCACAGGAATCTCGAGATCTCCGGCGTGAAACTTTATTGCCAAAGCGACCAATGGAATGTAAGCCAAAAGCACACCCGAAGCACCGTCCAAACCGAGGCTCGTGACACAAAAGGCAATGGGCAAAAGCCAAAACAGATTGATCACGCCGACCGCAACAGTGACCGGCAGGTGTTTGCCAAAGCGACGTGAAGCGAACTGGTAGGCATGACTACGGTGTGCTTCATAGATCTTTTCTCCTCTCAGCATGCGATGAAACAGCGTGTACGTAGCGTCGACAATGAACACACCAAGCAAAATCATCCAGGCCCAGAGCATCGGTGCGCTCACCCAGGCAGCCTGCAGAGACAATCCGCCAAGGACGATGCCCAGAAAACCACTGCCAGCGTCGCCCATGAATATCCGTGCCGGAGGGAAGTTCCAGTATAGAAAGCCGCCAACGGCAGCAGCGAGCAACAAAGGCGCCCAGATCAGACTCTCCAGTCCAGACAACCAGTAAAGCAGACAAGCACCGACGCAGGCACAAATCGCTTCTACACTGGCGATTCCGTCAATGCCGTCCATGAAATTGTAAAGATTGAGTAGCCACACAAGATAAAAAACACCCAGCACAAAGCCCAGCCAACCCAGCTCGATCGAAGTACCGAACAACTCAACGGGTGGTATGCCCCCTATCCAGCCCAATAACCACAAAGCTGAAGCAAAATGACCCAATAATCGCCATCGCGCGGCAATATGCCCGTGATCATCCATGAATCCAATCAGGGCAATGGCAGCACCGCCCCCGGCGATCGCGAAAAAAAAACGGGCGGAAATCAAATCCGTAAAAAACAGAACACCCATGGACAAGATAAATGCAACAACAATTGCTACACCGCCACCGCGTGGCGTAGCCACAACATGAGAGCTGCGTGCATTGGGAACATCTATCAGACTCCGAGATATCGCATACCGGCGCAAAACAGCAGTCAGCAAAAAAGAAATACCGAAAACCAATGGAATGAAATATCCGTAACTCATCTTTTGCGAGACTCCAGAAAATGCTCGGCCGTTGCCTTCAAACCCTCATCCAGGGTGAAGGGCGGACGCCAGCCTAACAACTCTCGGTTCTTCTTGATATCGACCTGTAGCGAGCCGAAAAGCCGCTGAGCGACTGCACCTCGCCCCACCAGTCTAGCGAAGAACTTCAATAGCGAAACAGGAACGGGTATGAGCCAGGTTTTTCTACCCAAGAAAGTCAGAAGACGTTGCATCAATTGGGTTGTAGAAACATCTTCATCATCACTGACCAGAAACACTTGGTTTGCGGCACGAGGATGATCGACACACGTAGTGACCAAATCAACGACGTTATTGAGGGAAACGAGACTTCGCAGGTTGTGAACAGATCCGAAAGGCATTGGAATGCCCTTCGTGAGCCAGTGCATCATTTGACGAAAGTTCGCACTTACACCTGGACCATAAATTAGTACCGGGCGGATGATTACAACTTCTATTGCGCCTGTCTGGGCAAGCTGCATTAGTTGTTGCTCTGCTTCGTGTTTGGAGATTCCATAAGCATCTGATGGGAGCGGAGTGTCGCCGGCACTAAAGGCATGGCCGAGCGGAGTAGTTTCGCCATTAACCTTGATAGAACTAATATAGATGAACCTCTTGGCACCGGCCGCGACGGCCTGCCGTGCCAGACAAAGTGTTCCTTTGACATTAACCGTGCGAAAATCTTCAATCGATTGTGCCGAGTCTTCTTGCATGACATGCACTCGCGCCGCAGCATGTACAACAACATCCACACCAGTTAGAGACTCTCGCCAGTCGGTATCGTCACTGATATCCGATACACGAGTAATCGTTACTATTTCTGGTAACTTACCTCTGACATTACGGAGCGGAGCCACAATGGAAATATCTGGAAAAGTGGCAAAATGCTGAACCAAGGACCTTCCAAGAAATCCTGTCGCACCGGTGACAAGTATTTTTTTTGGCATTTTTAACCGATTCGGGGGGAGCAAAGGCTCAATTTATCACGAAAAGCGTGCAGGAGAAATTACTGAGCAATCATCTCAGAACATTCTCGCAACCCGATAGGTAGACCCTGATCCGGATTTTCCGGAGCTGAGAAGATGCAAAAAAGTACGGGCAAGTCTACAACTCAAGCCTCTTCGATATATACACACGAAAAGTGTACCAGCCAGCCTAGCGCGGCCCTTTAAAATGAAAGTAGCGCAAAAATTTACTAAGCACTCTGGCAATAGTCAATTTAATACCGCCCTCATACATGGAAATTTCAACCAACAACCAATAATGGGACAAGCGCCTGACGAATCCGCCCCAAGTTGAAATACGAACAGACTGTATCGTACTGCTATTCATTAATCTTCCGCCCACTTGAAAAAGAGCGGTCCATTGCGCTGCTACAGTGGCGATATCAAACCGGCGAAGCACGTCATTGTATGCGTTGTCAGCAATGGTAGCCCTGCTCGCCTCATCATCCAAATAACGTTCGATAGCAGCGATCCAGCTTGCCGCAGTGTTAGATTCAATAAATAATCCAGTTACACCATCCACTACAGAACCTACGTAACTTTCAGATTGCGTATAAATCCCGGCACATCGAAATGCAGAGTACTCACGATATTTGTTGTTCGTTTTATACTTATTAGAATTTTTGTTATCAAGCGGAGCGAGACCAATTTTCCACCCGCGTTGTACTTGAAAGTTTATATATTCAGCATAGCTATTCATATGCCCAAAAAATCTTACTCTGCCCCCCTGTGTCAACCAGCTGGGTATGCAGCCGACAAACTCAAAAACAACATTGCTCCTTTTCGCGAGTATATGAGGGATCACGTCCTTGAGAATATCCAGATCCGCATCACGCGATGGGCTGCCAGCAAATCCGATACGATATTCCGAGTCCGTACTTACTTCGCAACCAGAAAGTAATGAAAAATCAAAAAAAGCGGGCAAAAGCACCGTATTGCGATTTTTCGGAAGTAAGTACTCTCTAAGAGCTACCGAATTGGTAATAACAGTATGCGCTTTCTCCACCGCATACTTTAGAGAGCGTCGAATAATCGGATGTTGATAGTACTTCGCTAAAGCAGTCTCACCCTCAATCAACCAAAAATTATCATCAATATAATAAAAATATGGAATATTGCTACGCTTCAATGACTCCATCCAGAAAACCGCAACAGGATCCGCAGTCCGAACAAACAACGGAAGCGCGGAGTTTGATAGAAGCCGCTCATCAATATCGGAAAGATATACTTTTTTATATGTAACACCGAGACCAGAACATTCCGAAAGCAACTGCTCCGTCAACTGAGTTGTCGCGATATCCGCCTCGACAATCAATAATATATCAACACTGAAACCTAAATCACTCATCATATGAAAAATATGCGCAAGGAACTAGTTTATTGGGACGCAAAGGCCAACGCGAGACCATCGAACACTCTACAATTTTTACGCAAGGACCAGAGTCTCGACCAAAGAAACGAATGAATGCCACTTCTTCTTGCTGTAGCACATTTCCGAGAGAGAAACGGACGAGCCCGATGGTATCAACGGCAGACAATACCGTCGTCGAATTCCAGATAATGTTATTACTTTTACCAATCAACTCTATGCCAAGTTGCGCACCTTTTATATCAGCAGACAGGTACACATATACAAAAATAGAGTTGTACGGACCGGAGCCTTTAATTTGATATTCAATGTATCCTCCGATCGGCACCTCTTTGCCAAGCCGATAATCTCTTGGCTTACGAGAACGATAATTTTTATCGAGAAAATCGTCCATGCGTTTCAGGTCTACAGCAGGCAGGTCAGGGCCCACGGTTAGCAATCCAATCAGCTTTTCATGTCTAAGCAGTTTTGCTTCGCACTTTGCAACATAGTCATGTTGTTCTTTTAGTCGCTTACCTAACAACTCCTCTGCGTATGACACAGTGGAAAAACCTTCTGCGCTATAAGCTTTTGCCGCGGCTCTGGATTCTTGTAACGCGGGAGTATCCAGAAATGGGTAACCATCCAGATTCTCTGCCAGTTCCAAGTAACCACTCTCATCATCTTCTTTCCAAACGACGAGATGATAAACAATTTGATGGCAAACATCCGTTAAACATTGACGCAACTCTCTTTGACAAGAAGGATCAATTCGATTGAACTTCGGAAAATAAAAAAACTCCATCCGTAGCAATCGAATTTCCAATCCTGGGTTTGAGTTATCGGATTGCGACAAGCCCCAGGTAACTGCATGAGGATGGTAGTAGTCTCTTTTGTCAATAGGTGCCCAAGAACAACTCGACCAGAACCTTGGCGTATGTTCGTTAAACACTTGGAGGTGGTATGGATTGGCTAAGTTTAGTTTCTGCTCGTAATAAGGTACGACAATACAAATCTGAGCTTTATGCTTACAAACGCGATAAAGCTCTTTCATTGTAAATATCAGATCGGACACATGCTCCAAGCTGTGAGATGCATGAACAAGCTCAACGGAACTGTCTCCAAAAGGTAGCGGCCTGTCAAGATCCGCTACCACTTGGACACCTGGCAATGGAAATCGGTCGACACCAATAAATCCAGGAAGACACTTAGGTCCACAGCCGATGTCCAGTTTCATAGCCAACACCTATATAGCTAATACTTCCGCAAAAGGAGATACAGGGATACGTTTCAAACCCGCATATCGATACTTGACAAACTCAAACATGTATACAGGGTGAGCCGCCCGCGCAAACACACGAAGCCTGTATGTCGTTGAAGAGGAAGCCAGGACGTGATCCACAGCGAACTCGACCGGCAAAGACAAGTCCACTCCGCTCAACGCGACAACCCTATTGAGAATAATAGACCCGGATGGCCCAATAAGTTCGATACCAACCAGTCCATCCTGGAGACCATCCGTTGTAAAAGCAATCAAAAAAGATCTGATATTAGTTGCAATATTCAATTCATACTCGATGTATGGTACATCATGTAACGATTTGGATAACTCTAAGACAGCACCAACATTCTTACGCTTGACGTCTAGTAAAAATTCTTTCATGCGGCCGAACTGTGGCATTAAGCTGTCCCACAAATCGTGCTTACGAGACATGAAGCCTAAACGCTTGGAATTCGAGGTTGCCTGTCGTAACCGAGCTAGTTCCGCCAGACTTTCAATCAGTTTTTGCGGATTTTTTATTGAATCATTACCCGCAACAGCAATACTCCCACCACTATTTCGAGAAATAAGCTTAAGCCTGCTTTCAACGGTAGTAAATCCATTAAAGGTAGTAGAACTGGATATCGAGTGCAACACATTACAACTGATTACGCCGGAGAACTTCTCTTCGCAGTACTCTCTATTGTTCTTTTTAAACATAGCAAACTTGGAAAAATCCAAATTCTCCAACATATCAGACCAAGAACGAGCACTAAACGGTGAAGAGACAACATAACCAACTTCCAACTTTTTTAATTCGGAATATGGAAAGTAATCAGGAACCACCAACACTGCGTTGAGTACATTCGCAGACATAGCTACGTTTGTAGTCTTGTACACATTATTGATCGACTCACTTGGTGCATGGATAAGAATATCCGGGCTATATTTGGACATTTGCAAAAGTGCAGTTTCCCAATTTAGCTCAAACGGCATCGTTATCAGTTCTAGTCGATCATGCTGCTTAAAGTCTTCAAAAAACTCTGCATTAGCGCCTCCAACAATAAGTTGAATACTTCTACCTGACTCAACATATTTGAGAAATGCTGGTAGCATGATATCCAGTAGCGCAGACAATCGATGACTACCACCTGCAAACGCGATAACCAACTGTTCGCGTGCAGTAGAAACTTCAGCAGTGCTTATTTTCATGTCTCGAAATGTCGGCGGAAACCACTCAACGTTCGAGTGAAGCAAATGCTCTTTGAAATACTCGAGCAAAGGTAGAGTGCTCGTAAGAACACCAGAAAAATCTTTGAGTTTATGTCTCAGCGTCTTTTTACTGAAATCCTCGAAACCACTCATTTCCTTGGTTTCTTGAAGAAGTGTCAAATTATCATCGGTAAAATAATAGCAGGGGATTTGCAGTTTATGTGCCGCATCAATCCATTCAAAAAATGGATCCAACTGCCTTACAAAAATAACGCAGCTCGCATGTGCAATTTCTGACAATGGCCAATGCCCTGGAACGATTACGCGTACGCGGCTTTTCCACTCTTCAGGCAAAAAGTCAAATGTAACGGTAGTACTAGCGCTCGGGTGCGCAGTCAAGACCAATATTTTTCTTTTTTCATCGGAGTCGATTAATGAGCTGGCGATATCGAAATTATTTCTGCTACGAGCATGGGCGAAAGCCATCTCTTTAGCTGCAATGACTGTGCAATGGGTTGTTGTCTGCGGCAGACTGAAAACATCATATTCTTCAAAGTTTGAAGGCCTCAGAGAAATATCACGCTCCTGCCTGATTCTTTCTTCAGAACCCCAACTATCTAATGCGTATGTTTTACCGAGACTGTCATTGGTCGCAGGGCCGCCAACTTCGCCAACAGAAATATCTACATAGCGGAGAATATATTTACGTGAAATCCTTCGCCATAAGTCCCAATCACACACGCGCGTCATGAGGATGTGCGGGTCGTACAGGCCGATGTCTTCAAGAATAAAACGCGGAACCAGCACCGAGTTATTTGCGATGTAGTTCCCGGAATTTATATTATTATTCGATAAACTCGCTCCGAGGTGCACGACTTGCTCGCCACCGGATCCAAACTCTACAACTCTCATTTCAACAGAGCCGTAAATCAACTGATCAGGCGTCTTCTGCGCTTCAGTGTATAGATCATGCAACGCATCAGGAAAGAACACGTCATCATCAAACGCAAACGCTATGTAGCGACCGCGAGACTTCGAATATGCCTCATATTCAGAAACCGCAGGAAGGCCAATATTTTTCGGATGTCGAAGGCAGCTTACCCGGCCGTCTTTCTCCATAAACTCTGCAATAATATCAGCACTGCCATCGGTGCTTGCGTCGTCGACAATTATCAGTTCAAGCTCGGTCAGAGTTTGACTCAGTACTGATTCGATTGCCTTACGAAACTTACCACTCTTTGCCCGCCTAAAAGTAGGCAGCAAAACGGACACTATCGGAAGTGAGCCGTCGCCATAGGAACTGCCAGGCAACCAAAGAGTGTCGCGAATGAGATCTTTGACTTTCATGTTCTAGGCCTCAGACACTTGCCGAATAGTTTTCTGAATACGCCTTTAACACTTGGTCTGTTTTGCCATCCATACGGATTTTTCCTTTTTCAAGCCAAATTGTGCGCTCACAGAAATCACTTACCAAATCTGGTGAGTGACTCGAGAAGACCAGGATCTTCCCTTGTGTCATAAATTTTTTCATACGTTCCTGAGCTTTGTGAGCGAAATTTATATCCCCCGCCCCCATAACCTCATCTAGCAAAAGAACTTCAGGATTTATCGCGGTAGATACAGAGAATGCCAGGCGAATGAACATACCGGCAGAATAGGTCCGCACAGGATAATTCAAGAATTCACCCAACTCCGAAAACTCTGCGATTTCCTGCATCTTGTCTTTAATCTCTCGCGGCTTCAGCCCCAACAAGAGCGCACGAATCTTTATATTATCCCATCCCGACTGGTTCATTTCGAAACCTGTCGCAAACTCAAACATAGGACAAACATGCCCAGATGTTTGCGCGCTACCGGAAGTCGTAGGATAAATGCGAGCCATAACTTTCAGTAGAGTACTTTTACCAGCACCGTTCAACCCGATCAGGCCGACTCGCTCGCCCCGAGTAATTGAAAGATTAACATTGGAAAGTGCGTTAATTGTGTATTCTTGAGTATTAGACGCAGCAGGACGACGTAGAATAGTATTCCTTATTCTGCCTACCAAGTCAGTTCGCCCGGTAAATACGACGCTTGCATCTCGTAAAACTACAGAAATATCGCTCATAGCATATAAACCACTTTCTTATCCATTTTAGATGCAAGCACCAAGCAAACAAGCCACAGAAGCGATAGATAAGCAGCGCAAAACATATAATCCTGCTTCACTGCAAATGTCCCTTCCAGAATCGGGAATCTAATTACATCTACCAGGTAATACAGTGGATTATATTTGTAGACGAAATCCAGACCACGATCCTTGAGCATCGTAACGGGAAACATGATAGGCGTTACAAAAAACAGTACCTGAAAAATCCCCGTCAAGGCATGGGGCAAATCTCTAAAACGAGCAGAGAGATATGCGCTAAGTGTGATGTGCCCCAAGCCAGCGATAAGAAGTATTCCAACACCGGGCAATGCGTACAGCCACCCCATGGGATTAAAGCGATCGAAGAACAACAAAGTCCCTGCCAAAGCGACGACACCAACTAACATCACTACAAACAGAGAAACCAGCACCCGAAACAAATATATTTGCTTCGGGAAAGAAAATTGTTTGATGTAACCTTCGGAACCTACAAACGCATATCCGCCTTCGACGAAGGAAGAAACCAGGAATCCCCAAACTATCAAACCGCATGTGAGATAGGGAAGAAACTCTGCCATCGGTTGCTTAAGCAGTACTCCATAAACCACTCCTGCACCTAAAACCATCATTGCAAGGTTTATAAGTATCCATAGTGGCCCGATAGCTGACCTGCGGAAGCGAGCTTTGACGTCCTGCAGCCCCAGGTATAGCCATACACGCCATTCAAGAAGTGACTTTAATGCACCGGGTATAAAACTATTCTGACTGATCATCTAAAGCCTTTTTAGCTCAAGCACTATTAATTTACCGTTACGGGAAACTTCGTTGAAGCCCAGCTTTTCGTATAACTTAATCGCCCTGACGTTTTCTTCCAGAACTTCTAGAAATACACTCTCAAGCGCAAGCTGCTGCCAACACGTTTCAATCAACAGTTTGCAGCCTCGCTTGATATAACCTTTACCTGCGCCTTCGGGAGCAGCAAGAAAGCGTCCGACTTCGGCGCGCTTTCTCTGCAGATCCACGCCATAAACAGCGCATTGCCCAACCAACTCACCATCTGCCGCGATGACAAACACAAAATCATCAGACTTTTTTGAATAGGACTCGAACCACTTTACGTGACTGTCCCATTCAATGATGTTTGAGTTAATAAACCATCGGCGGTTTTCGTCTCGGTTTCTCCAGTTCAAGGTGGACTGTAAATCAGCCACCTCTAGTAAACGGATCTCGACGACTTCATCAGATGCTGAGTGGAGGGTAGGTTTCATTTTGCGTACTTGGCAACCAATTGAGATACGGTGTCAACATCGGCTTTACTGAGGCCCATGTGTACAGGGAGCGAAATAATTTCCTGGGACGCCAATGCCGCTTTAGGGCAGGTGCCATTACCATGCGCATACATACGATATTCCGTGTTATCACGGTAATGTACGCCTGGGTATACCTGGTGCTCATTGAGGGCCAGCATCAGTTCTTCACGGTTCTTGACGCGAATTTGCACCAAGTGAGTCGACGACTCACATTCTGGATTAATTTCAATAAAGCGTACTTTTTCGTTACCACCCAAGTTTTCGCGGTACCACTTGGCGAGTTGGCGACGGTATGCGTTATCACGATCCAGATACTTCAGCGCAACCAGGCCCATTACAGCCATAATCGAGTTGCCGTGGTATTTAAAGCCGACTTCTTCGACATCATACATCCACTTGTACGCGCCCTGAGAAGCGGTACGTGCGTAAGTATCCTTGTTGATACCCAACCAGCTCATCTTGCGCACACGCTCGTCATCTTCCGCGTTTTTGAAGCAGATCATGCCCGAGTCAGCTGTTGCCAGGTTTTTTACGGCCTGGAAGCTGAACACGACAACGTCGGCTTCTGGACACACATGACGCCCATTGATGCGAGTACCCGACATGTGGGCAGCGTCAAGAATCAAAGCGATATTACGTGCTTTGCAGATTTCAAGGATCTTCGAGTACTGACCGACGTTGCCACCAATACCAACGAAAATCAGTGCCTTGGTCTTATCGGTAATGCGCTGCTCGACGCTAACAGGATCCAGACACAGCGACTCATCGACATCTGCGAATACAGGCGTCAGGCCTGCACAGAGAATGGCGTGGTTGGTCGATACGAAAGTCAGCGGAGTAGTGATGACTTCTGCATCATCGCCCCATCCATTCTTTGTCTTGAGCAAGCGGAAAGCCAGCTCCAGACCTACGGTGTTCGACGAAAGAAAATGTGCGTGCGGCAGCCCGGTATAGGACTTCCATGCTTCTTCCATCTCAACAGTTTTAAAACCCAACCCAGTCCAGCCTTTCTCAAGACATTCACGAATACCTTCAAGGCATTCGTCGACACGAAATTTAGGTACAAACAGTTGAATTGCCATGTATTTAGCCTCGAATCACAAGTGCTGTGCGGTTTAAATTTTTATCCAATTACATCTTTCGCAGAACGGCCATAGAGCGCCTGGTCCGCTTGTACAATCAATGACTCTCGTGCTCCAAGAGGCGCTTGAGATACTTTCCGTAGCCATTTTTAATTAATGGCATGGCTAACGCGAGCAATTGATCATCCGATATCCATCCCTTGCGCCACGCCAACTCTTCAGGGCACGCGACTTTAAGGCCTTGCCGGTTTTCCAGGGTCGCAATGAAATGGCTCGCCTCAAGCAGAGACTCATGAGTTCCTGTATCTAGCCAGGCATATCCCCTTCCCATGATTTCTACGGAGAGGCTGTTACGCTCCAGATAGACGCGATTCACATCAGTGATTTCCAACTCGCCACGCTCAGAGGGTTTGATACTCTTGGCAATTTCCACGACGTTTGCATCGTAAAAATAGAGGCCGGTCACAGCGTAGCTGGATTTAGGCACCGATGGTTTTTCTTCAAGGCTGATAGCCTTGCCTGACTTGTCAAATTCGACCACGCCATAGCGCTCAGGATCATTTACATGATAGGCAAAGACACTTGCACCGCTGTCACGCTGCATGGCATTTGCCAAGAGTTCCTGGAAGTCATGGCCATGATAGATGTTGTCGCCCAGCACCAAAGCACACGCATTACCGTCAAGAAATTCCTCGCCAATAATAAATGCCTGGGCTAAGCCATCCGGTGACGGCTGAACCGCATAACTCAGATTGATTCCCCACTTGGCACCGTCACCCAAAAGCTGCTCGAAGCGAGGGGTATCCTGTGGCGTGGAGATAATCAATATATCTCTGATCCCTGCCAGCATTAATGTGCTGAGGGGGTAATAAATCATCGGCTTATCAAAAACCGGAAGCAACTGCTTTGATATTGCGAGTGTTGCTGGATGCAGACGCGTACCAGAACCACCCGCTAGAATTATACCTTTACGATACATAATCATCCCTGCCTAGCCATATCAGAAAGCGTTCTTTTTAAACAAGTCTTCCAATCTGGAATGTTTATATCGAACACATTTTGAATTTTACTATTATTCAATCTTGAGCTTTTCGGCCTGACTGCTTTCGTCGGATACTCGGAACCATTCACAGGACGTATATCGTGTTCCGTGCAATTCAGAGGAATACCTAGATTCGACGCCTCAGACACTAAATAACGGGCGTATTCATACCAACTCGCATACCCCGAAGACACCAAATGGTACGTCCCACTAAGAGACGCTGCATCCGCACTGTTCAGAACTCGATAAAGGCAAAGCACAGTAGTATCCGCGACGAGAGAAGCACTCGTAGGCGCACCAGTTTGATCATCAACGACCGAGAACTCTGACTTGGTTGCCGCAAGGTTCAATATTGTTTTTGCAAAATTGCGCCCACGCGTGGAATACACCCAACTGGTTCTGAGCAAAAGATGATTGCAGCCACTAACGACAACGGCACCCTCGCCCAACGCTTTCGACCTGCCGTATGCATTCAACGGGTCAGGGACATCAGTTTCACTGTATGGGCGTTCGGAACTCCCATTAAACACATAATCAGTCGAATAATGCACAAGCCACGCTTCATTCTCCGCTGCGTAGTCGGCGAGCACTTTCACCAAATGAAAATTAATTGCCTGTGCATCTTCTTCGCAAGTCTCAGCCAACTCTACGGCGTTATAGGCAGCCGCATTGACAATTACGTCGGGACGCTCCTGACGAAGATAATCCGACACAGCATCTACATCAGCCAGGTCAAGTTTACTACGATCGCAAGCCACAACGCTTCCAAGCAAAGGCAGGGAGCGTTGTAACTCCCAGCCTACTTGCCCGTTACTTCCAAATAAAACAATTTTCTTCATGTGTACTGCCTGCTTACCCAATCACGATAAGCCCCGCTAGTGACATTACCTACCCATACCTGATTATTGAGGTACCACTCGACCGTCTTTCGAATACCAGTTTCAAATGTTTCAGCGGGTTTCCAACCCAATTCCCGCTCAAGTTTTCGAGCGTCAATTGCGTAACGACGGTCGTGGCCTGGACGATCGGTAACATAGGCGATCTGCTGGTGGTAAGGCTGGCCGTCAGCGCGAGGACGCAACTCATCGAGCAAACCACAAACGGTGTGGACGATGTCGAGATTTGGCTTCTCATTCCAGCCACCAACGTTGTAAGTCTCTCCGACCAATCCGGCTTCGAGTACACGGCGAATAGCACTGCAGTGATCTTTGACGTATAGCCAGTCGCGAATTTGCTGGCCGTCGCCATATACAGGCAAAGACTTACCTGCAAGGGCGTTGACGATCATCAACGGAATAAGCTTTTCCGGAAAATGGTACGGGCCGTAGTTGTTCGAGCAGTTGGTCGTCAGAACAGGCAAGCCATAGGTATGGTGATAAGCACGTACCAAGTGGTCGCTTGCAGCCTTGCTCGCCGAATAGGGACTGTTCGGTTCGTACTGATGGGTCTCGGTGAACGCAGGATCATCTTTTGCCAGCGACCCATAAACCTCATCCGTGGAAACGTGCAGGAAGCGGAACGCCTCTTTTGCACCCAGCTCGAGTCTGCCCCAATAAGCTCGCACTGCTTCCAATAGCCGGAACGTCCCGACAATATTGGTTTCGATGAAATCTTCCGGACCGTGAATTGAGCGATCGACGTGGGATTCAGCGGCGAAATTGAGAATTGCACGAGGCTGGTGCTCGTTTAACAAGCGCGTTACCAGCGCACTATCACCGATATCACCTTGCACAAATACATGCCGCACATCCCCGTCCAGACTCGCCAGGCTTTCCAGGTTCCCGGCATAGGTCAGCTTGTCCAGGTTGATCACCTGTTCATCCGACTGCGCCAGCCAGTCCAGTACAAAGTTCGCCCCGATAAACCCGGCACCGCCGGTGACTAAGATGGTCATAAATTTAGATCTTTTTCAGTAGAACTACGAGAATAAGCCCCAGATTTCCAAACAACGTCTGCCGGTATATACCGGCTCGCTGAAAACCCAGGATTCTTGAAAAGAGTTTCTGAGTGCGTGCATCTTTGAATCGAGTCAGAGTCACCTGATGCTCAGGGCTCAGACGATGATACATTGCTTCAAGCGCATTGATGATCTGATCGTTCCACCTGCAGAAGCGGCCTTGGAAAATCAAGGGTAAGCGCTTCAGGCGCGCAGACCAACCGGAGTTGCCACCAATCAGGTTGTCGTCATGCTGACGGTAAAGAAGCATAGGCTCCGGATCATAGTGAACCTCACCACCTGCTCCTGAAACAAGAAGGTAAGCCCACCAATCGTGGCATGGGACATCAACACGGTCGCCCGCCTCCAGCAACAGGTCGCGGGCTGCCCGGTTAAAGACCATGGTGTTGCCACCACCGATACTCTGAACCAATGCATTTGAGAAATGTGGAGGAAGACTAAAACGTGGTGAATACCCACACGAGACTCCCGATTCACCAATTAGCTCGGTGCGGCCACAGTAGAGAGCCGGAATGGAATCGGGTACGCCCTCTAACCATGCAAGAGCCCTTTCGAGCTTCGCGCCCCTCCAGATGTCATCCTGATCCGACCAGGCAAAAAAATCTGCATCAATATCAGTTCGGCAGGCCAAGGACAGGAAGTTGGCTACGAATCCTCTCTTGGGACCTTTCGACACGTGAACGCGATCCGCACCCATTTTGATTCGAAATGTTTGCAAAATATCCAGGGTGTTGTCTTGAGAGCCATCGTCGGAAACATAAAGCGTCCAATTGCGATACGTTTGACGTTCAAGTGAGTCGAGTTGCTCAGCAAGAAATGATGCACCGTTGTATGTACACATAAGAATTGCGACATTCGCAATATGCTCGCCAGCTACCTGGACGGCATTATCTGTACCAAAACTCTGGCTGGAAACCGTCACAAAATCCCTCTTTGCACGAACC
>Ga0070665_100001640_pt1 | contig 25777 bp, 27 predicted proteins | sample KBSS13metaG_FD_65862 | JGI IMG/M metagenome (GOLD analysis project Ga0070665, IMG submission 65862) | Switchgrass rhizosphere microbial communities from Kellogg Biological Station, Michigan, USA - KBS S1-3 metaG | ecosystem: Host-associated > Plants > Roots > Rhizosphere > Soil ... | reverse complement strand
CTCGGTGGCCACGACCAGCAACACCTGGCCGGTACTCCGCGAGGCTGCGCACCTGGGAGTGAGCGTGCTCGCCGACCACCACGACACGGTGTGCCGGCAGCTGGCCGGACCGGCCGACCAGCGGTTCACCGGTCTGCCGTTCCGGTCGACCGGCGACGGCGCCGTGCTGCTCGACGAGGCGGTCGCCACGTTCGACTGCTCGATCCACCAGGAGATCGAGGCCGGCGACCACGTGATCGTCGTGCTGGCGTTGCACCGGGTCGCCGACGGGGGAGGCGACTCACCCCTCGTGTTCCACCGCAGCGGCTTCAAGAAGCTGTCCGTCGACGACCTCGACCCGTCCCAGCTCGACGGCCGGATCAACGGCAAGGACGTCGACGCAGCCTGAGCAGTGCTGCGTCCGTCCGGAGGTCGACCGGACCGATCGCTCGGTCAGCCGCCACCGCGTCCGCGACCGGCCAGCATCGCCGCGACCGGCGGGATCACGGCGGCGACCACGCTCATCCCCACGGCCACGGGCACCGACCAGAACCGCACGACGTTCCAGGCCAGGACGATCAGGGCGACGCACGTGCCCATCAGCCAGAAGTACGTCGCTCGCGCCGATGGTCCGTGTCGCGCCATGTCGGGTGGGGTACCCGCCGGCGAGGTCAGGCATGCCCGTTTGCGGCGCGGCGCGGAGGGTACGGATCGACCGCGGCCCGGTCCGGTCGGCTTCCTCGTCTCCCGGACCCGGGCCGACCATGAGCCACGGTGGCCCCGCCGCCGCCCCGACCCGGACAGGTGGTGCGATGCGCGTCTCGGGCGAGCTGATGCAGTCGGCCGGCGCCACGTCATGCGCCGATGGGGCAGAGGACGGCGATGTGACCGAGCTGTCGCGACGGGTGCTGACCCGGGACCTCCTGGCGCGGGCAGACCGGGGACAACCCGGTGAGCGCCACGCGCTCCAGTTCCGGGCGCTGCACCTCAACCTGGCGATCGTGAGCGAGGTCGTCGACAACCTCGGTCTCACCGGAGCCGACCGGCTCCGCGCCGAGCACCACGGCCTCGAGGGACTTCACGAGGCCGTGGCTCACTACGACCCGTTCGGCGAGGGCGACTTCGCCCTGCTCGCCGCGTCGTACGTCGAACGTCAGGTGCGGGCGCACCAGCACCCGACCCCGCTGGTCGTCGCCGTCTCCCCGGTATGAGCAGGGAGACGGGACGCGGGGTGGTCAGCCGGCGAAGGCCGTCACCAGTGCGTCGTTGAACGCCGGCAGGTCGTCGGGCTTCCGACTCGTGACCAGGTTGCCGTCGACGACGACCTCCTCGTCGACCCAGTCGGCACCCGCGTTGCGCAGGTCCGTCTGCAGGCTCGGCCAGGACGTCATCCGGCGGCCGCGCACGACGTCGGCCTCGACCAGGGTCCACGGCGCGTGGCAGATCGCCGCGACGGGCCGTCCGGACTCGACGAACGCGCGCACGAAGCCGACCGCGTCGTCGTCCATGCGCAGGGCGTCCGGGTTCGCGACCCCGCCCGGCAGCACCAGGCCGTCGTACCACGTGGGATCGGCGTCCGCGACCACGGCGTCCACGGTGAACGTGTCGCCCTTGTCGAGGTGGTGGAAGGCCTGCACCTCGCCGCCGTCGGTCGAGAGCAACGTGGGCGTGCCACCGGCGTCCTCGACGGCCGACCAGGGCTCCGTCAGCTCCACCTGCTCGATGCCCTCCGCTGCCACCAGGAAGGCGATGGTCTTGCCGGTCAGGTCAGACATGGCGTGCGCTCAGTCCTCGTGCTCGTCCTCGGACCACACCGGGTCCTGGCGGTTGTCCTGCTCGTCGGGTTCCTCGTCGATCCGCTCGGCCGCGTCCGAGGGTGAGATCTCCTCGCCCTCGGGGACGCCGTCCAGCTCGACGGGACGCTCCTGCTCGTGATCGCCCATCTGGCTCATGCCCTGTCGTACCCGGCCTCGTCCGGCTCATGCCGTGCGAGCAGGTCGTCGAGCCGGCGGACGACCTCCGAGGCGTCGTCGCACACACGCCCACCAGGCGAGCGTGTGGTGGTGGTCGGAGTCGACCAGGGTCCCGTCGACATCCAGCACCAGCGCGTCGACCTGACGTGGACAGTCGGACATGACGGCTCGGTACCCCGACGGCGTCGCGGCATGCCCTCTCGTCGCCCGGGTACGGATCGGCCGACGAAGGAGGAGAGCCATGCCGCAGCAGGCCTGGAGCAAGAAGCGCGAACGTCAGTACGAGCACGTCAAGGAGGGCCTCGAGGACCGGGGCCGCAGCGAGAAGACGGCGAAGCAGATCGCCGCCCGCACCGTGAACAAGGAGCGGGCGCGCTCGGGTGAGGCGCGGGAGTCGAGCCGCACGTCGACCGACGACATCTCGTCGTCGCGACGCGGTGGACTGCGGTCGCACACGGGTCCCGGCGGACGGACCAAGGCCCAGCTGTACGAGGAGGCGAAGCGGCAGAACGTGCAGGGCCGCTCGTCGATGTCCAAGGCCGAGCTGGAGCGAGCTGTCGGCCGCTGAGCACGCGACTGTGGCGACGGCACACCGACCGCCATGCATGTCGGGCGAAATCAGGGGGTACGTCGCTGGCCGCACCCCGTCCCGGGGATCGAGGAGGAGACATGGCGAGCGGCGTCGAGACCGGACAGATCACGACCGACATCCCGGCCAGGATGGACCGCCTGCCCTGGTCGCGCTGGCACTGGCTGATCGTGGTCGGCCTGGGCACCGTGTGGATCCTGGACGGTCTCGAGGTCACGATCGTCGGCTCGATGTCCGACGCGCTCAAGCCGTCGAGCACGGGGCTGGGGCTGAGCAGCTCCGACATCGGTTTCGCCGGATCGGCGTACGTCGCGGGCGCCTGCCTGGGCGCGCTCTTCTTCGGTCAGCTCACCGACCGGTTCGGGCGCAAGAAGCTCTTCATGCTCACCCTGGGGTTCTACATCTGCGCCACCGTGCTGACCGCGTTCTCGATGAGCCCCCTGTGGTACTTCGCCGCGCGCTTCCTCACCGGGGCGGGCATCGGCGGTGAGTACGCCGCGATCAACTCCGCGATCGACGAGCTGATCCCGGCGAAGTTCCGGGGCCGGGTCGACATCGCGATCAACGGTTCGTTCTGGGTCGGCGCGGCGGCGGGCTCGCTGCTGACCATCCCGCTGCTGGACCCGACGATCGTCAGTGCGTCCCTCGGCTGGCGCCTCGCCTTCGGTCTCGGCGCCATCCTCGCGGTCGGCATCCTGCTGGTGCGGCGCAGCGTGCCGGAGAGCCCACGCTGGTTGTTCATCCACGGCCGCGAGGACGAGGGCGAGCGGATCGTGCGCGACATCGAGCAGAGCGTCCAGGACGAGACCGGTCGCACCCTCCCGGGCGTCAAGGACACGATCACCGTCCGGCAGCGCAAGGCGATCGGCATCGTGCTGATCGCCAAGACCGTGTTCACGCTCTACCCCAAGCGGACCGTCCTCTGCTTCTCCCTGTTCGTCGGGCAGGCCTTCCTCTACAACGCGTTCTTCTTCACCTACGGCGACACCCTGACCACGTTCCTCGGGGTCGGTCAGACCGGGTGGTACCTCGCCGCGTTCGCCGTCAGCAACTTCTTCGGCGCCCTGCTCCTCGGTCCGCTCTTCGACTCGGTCGGCCGGGTCAGGATGATCACCGGCACCTACATCCTGTCCGGCGTGCTGCTCGGGGTGGCCGGCTTCATGCTCACCGACCTCAGTGCCATGAGCCTGACCATCTTCGGCATGGTCATCTTCTTCTTCGCCTCGGCGGGCGCCAGCGCGGCCTACCTGACGGCCAGCGAGGTGTTCCCGATGGAGACCCGGGCCTTGTGCATCGCCTTCTTCTACGCGATCGGGACCGCGGCCGGCGGCATCAGCGGGCCGCTGCTCTTCGGCCACCTGATCGACAGTGCCTCCGCCAGCAAGGACATCACCGGCATCGCCCCCGGGTACTTCCTCGGGGCCGGGCTGATGATCGCCGGCGGCGTGGTCGCGGCCTTCCTCGGCGTCAGGGCCGAGGGCCAGTCGCTGGAGGACATCGCCAAGCCGCTGACCGCGGAGGACGCCGAGAGCGACGGTCAGACGACCGAGGCCGCCCACGCCTGATCGCCCGATCGCACCAGGGTCACCGAGCCAGAGCCACAGCCAGTTCCACAGCCAGAGCCACCAGAGGAGGAACGAACCGATGCCGATGCCACCCCCGAAGGCGACCACGGAGAGTCCGCGGGACCGGCAGGTCGTCCACGAGATCGGCCAGATCGTGCGGGCCCTCGAGGAGCAGGGTCCCCAGAGTGTCGAGGACCTCTCACGCCTGGTCGGAGCGACGTACTGGGAGTCCGGCCGGTTCGCCCGGGCCGTCTCGTTCGCGGTCTCCGACGGTCTCGTCATCCGCGACGCCGAGGAGCGCTTGCAGGCCCTCTGACCTGCGGTGATGCACGATCGCTCGGCCCCTCGCCTGCCTCGGCAGGCGTCCCGTTACGCCCCTGGGGGTGTGCCAGGGGCGTCACGGTGGTGATAGACCGGTAGACGTGGCGAAAAACGCGTCACCCAGCAAACTACCGGCACCAATCCCGGCCCCCGAAAGGTGCATGTCACGTGGCGCTCGCGCTCACTGAACGCGCTCCGCGACAGCACGCCGACGCTCTCGACCTCGAGGAGTTGGCGGAGCTCCCGCGGCGCGAGGCGACGCAGCGCCTGTTCGCGCTGACGGTTGAAGCGACCGAAGCCGAGCGGCAGGCGCTGCAGGACCGGATCGTCGAGATCAACATGCAGATCGCCGTCGACGTGGCTCGCCGCTACCGGTCCCGTGGCATCCCGATCGACGACCTCGAGCAGGTCGCCTACCTCGGTCTGGTCAAGGCCGCCCGGGGCTTCGACGCCGAGAGGGCGACCGACTTCCTCAGCTACGCCGTACCGACCATCCGCGGTGAGGTGCGCCGCTACTTCCGCGACCACGGCTGGACCGTCCGGCCGCCACGGACGGTGCAGCAGGCGCAGGCCCGGATCACCGCGGTCGAGTCCGACCTCTGCCAGGAGCTCGGCCGCGCGCCGCGACCGACCGAGATCGCCGAACGGCTCGACCTCGACCTCGACCTGGTCGTCGAGGCCCTGGCCGCCAACGGCTGCTTCTCGCCCACCTCGCTGGACGCCACGCCGGTCGACGGCGAGGGCGGCATCGGCGAGCGGCTGGGGGACGACGACGCCTCGTTCGAGAGCGCCGAGGCGCGGATCGCGCTCAAGCCGTTGCTGGCGCACCTGGACCGCCGCGAGCGGACCATGCTGGAGATGCGGTTCTTCAAGGGCGCGACGCAGTCCGAGATCGGCGAGGTGCTCGGCATCACCCAGATGCAGGTCTCGCGCCTGCTGTCCGCCCTGCTCGCCCGGCTGCGTGACGAGCTGGGGTCGCCGGCCTGACTCCCCGCTGCCGCTGGCTAGCCTGACTCCGTGACGCCGGAGGAGCGCGCCCAGGAGACAGCCGTGCGCAGCGCGTCGGTGATGTGGGCCGGCGACCGCGCCAGCCGCGGACTCGGGATGAGCCTCGACGCCGTGGGACCCGGCACCGCGACCCTCTCGATGACGGTCGGCGACGACATGGTCAACGGCCACGCGATCGGTCACGGCGGCTACACGTTCACCCTCGCCGACAGTGCCTTCGCCTTCGCCTGCAACTCCTACAACCGCGCAACGGTCGCCGCCGGCGCCGAGATCCGCTTCCGCCGGCCGACCCACCTGGGCGACGTGCTGGTGGCCAGCGCCACCGAGCGCGAGCGCGAGGGGCGCGACGGGGTGTACGACGTGCTGGTCACGGTCGGCGACGAGGTCGTCGCGGTGTTCGTGGGACGGAGCAAGGAGATCGGCGGGACGCTGTTCGACGCCGATGTCGAGGCGTCCCAGGAGTCTCAGGAGTAGAGGCGAGACGTGCGTCGGGCGAGCTCGGCGACGTGGTCGCGGAGGTCGGTGGGCGAGACCACCTCCACGTGTGGACCGAGAGCCAGCACCTCCACCGCCATGCTCGACACCGAGCGCATCCGGCAGGTCGCGGTGACCCAGCCGTCCTCGCCGGCGTCGTCGTGGCCAGGCTTGACCCGCAGCGGCTGCAGGTAGCCCAGGATCGCCGCCAGCCGGCGTCCCTCGTCGGTGATCCGCACCGTCATCCGACCGACCCCGCCGCGGCGTGAGCCCGGGCGCAGCCACGCCTCGGCCGGGAGCGTGGGGGTGTAGCCCTCCAGCAGCTGGAACCCGCCGCCGGGCCCGCGCACGGCGTAGACCGGCACACCGGAGCCGGACAGCACCTCGAGGTCGCGCAGGATCGTCCGCTCGCTCACCTCGAGCCGCTCGGCCAGCACGGACGCGGTCGTCCGGCCCTCCCGGCTGAGGATCGAGACCAGGCTGATCAGCCGACCTGCACGCACGACGCCCAGGATGAGACAGCGGAGGCATTCATGACAAGTGATGTCAGGAATACGTCCTAGCGTGAGGATCAGCGACTGAGCAGACAGCACGAGGAGATCCCATGGACGTCGAAGGCACCGGCACCGCCGCGGACCCCTGGATCCTGACGACCCCTCCGGGTTCGTCGGAGTTCGAGGCGTATCGCGACCCCGAGTCCGACCCGCCGGCGCTGGTCGTCCAGGTCGGCGCGACCCAGCTGCGCTACCACCTCGGCTGCGTCGACGACCTGCACGCCATGTTGAACGAGCACGGCGACTGGATGCCGCTCGGCAACGCCGACGAGCAGAAGGAGGCCAAGCCCGACACCGTCGAGGCGTGGGGGCGGTCGGCCGACAACCCGGTGGGTGGCTGGTACGGGATCAAGAAGGGGCTGCGTGGCCGGTTCGGCACCTACGTCCCACCCGTCCTCGAAGCGCTCGGACTGGCCGAGGTCGAGCACCACGCGCGCAACAACCGGATGCGGGCTCTCTAGACGGACGTCCTAGATTCGGCTGCATGACCGGAGAGATCCCGACCTTCGACCGGGCCGGCCTCGAGGACCTCCAGCTCGAGCGTCTGCAGGACACGCTGGCGCGGGTCCACGCACACGTGCCGCACTACGCGCGGGTGTTCGACGACGCCGGCGTCCACCCCGGCGACCTGACCTCGCTCGCGGATCTCGCCCGGTTCCCGTTCACCACCAAGGCCGACCTCCGGGCCAACTACCCGTTCGGGATGTTCGCGGTCCCGCGCGACCGGGTGAACCGCGTGCACGCGAGCAGCGGGACGACGGGCAAGCCGACGGTCGTCGGGTACACCCGCGACGACATCGACACCTGGGCCGAGCTGATGGCCCGCTCGATCCGCGCCGCGGGCGGGCGTCCCGGCGACCTCGTCCACATCGCCTACGGCTACGGCCTGTTCACCGGCGGGCTCGGCGCCCACTACGGCGCGGAACGTCTCGGGTGCACGGTGATCCCGGTCAGCGGCGGGATGACCGAGCGTCAGGCGCAGCTGATCGTCGACTTCCGGCCTCGGATCATCATGGTGACCCCGTCGTACTTCCTCTCGATCCTCGACGAGCTCGAGGCGCAGGGCGTCGACCCGAAGGACACCAGCCTCGAGATCGGGATCTTCGGCGCCGAGCCCTGGACCGACGAGATGCGGCACGCCGTCGAGGCGCGCACGAACCTCCGAGCCGTCGACATCTACGGGCTCAGCGAGGTGATGGGCCCGGGCGTCAGCCAGGAGGCCGGCGAGACGCAGGACGGGCTGCACGTCTGGGAGGACCACTTCCTGCCCGAGATCGTCGACCCGCTGACGATGGAGCCGGTCGCCGACGGCGAGGTGGGGGAGCTGGTGTTCACCAGCCTGACCAAGCAGGCGATGCCGGTGGTCCGCTACCGCACCCGCGACCTGACCCGCCTGCTCCCCGGTACGGCGTACCCGGCGTTCCGTCGGATGGAGAAGGTGACCGGGCGCACCGACGACATGATGATCGTGCGCGGAGTGAACGTCTTCCCCACCCAGATCGAGGAGCAGATCCTCGCGGTCGAGGGCCTGGCGCCGCACTACACCTGCGTGCTGACCCGGCCGGGGAACCTCGACGAGCTCACCGTGCGGGTGGAGTCGTCGGGTGACGCGGACGCCGAGGTGTCGCTGTCGTTGGGCACGGCGTTGGCGGAGCGGATCAAGAACCGGATCGGCGTGAGCGCCCGGGTCGACGTCGTGGCGCCGCACGCGCTGGAGCGGTCGACCGGCAAGGCCCGGCGGATCGAGGACCGCCGAGGGCGCTGAGCCGGTCAGCTCCTCGGCAGGCCCGACTGGGTGCAGAGGTTCTTGCCGATCGCCGAGGTGTCGTCGTTGCGGATCAGCTTGAACATCTGCTGGGACCGGGTGGGGTCGAGCTGCACGGAGAGGTTGCTGATCGGCACCACGCAGTTCAGCTTCGCGTGGGTCATGCCGTAGGCGAAGCGGCCCATCCCGAAGACACTGAGGTCCTTGTCGACCTTCAGGCTGTCGGCTGCGGACATGTTGAGGTCCCAGTAGCGGAACGGGTTGACGAACGTCCACGGCGACAACGCCTTCTTGCCCACCGCGTTCACCACCTGCCGCTGCTGACCGCCGCGTGCGATGTCACCGAGCTTGGGGTCGGCGTGGCGGGACCGCGCGTAGGCCAGGGCGACCCGGCCGTCGGCGTGCTGGCAGCCCTTCTTCACGTGCAGGTTGGCCAGCTTGTCGTTCATGGTGTGGCTCGGGCAGATCGTGATGCCGCCGACCGCGTCGACGACGTTGACGAACCCGCCGAACCCGATCTCGACGTAGTGGTCGATGTGGACCTGGGTCAGCTGCTCGACGGTCTGGATCAGCAGCTTGGGGCCGCCGTACGCGAACGCCGCGTTGATCTTGGTGGTGCCGTGACCCGGGATCGCGACCTGCGAGTCGCGCGGGATCGACATCAGCAGCGTCGGGCCCGAGCCGTCGTGCATGAGCATGATCGTGTCGGTGCGCTGGCCCGAGTCGTTGCCGGTGTGCAGCTGCTTGCGCTGGGCGGCGGTCAGCCCCTTGCGGGAGTCGCTCCCGACGATCAGGTAGTTCGTGCCGGGGGTGTCCGCGGGGCGCTTGCCGGAGGGGAACGCGTTGACCTGGGAGACGTTGTTCCACGCGAAGAACGGCACGGCGACGAGGTAGACCAGCCAGAGCAGGAGCAGCAGCCACAGGTAGCGCAGCCTGAACCGGGGACGGCCGACCCGGCCCGACCACCGGCGTGCACCGTCGAGGAACCCGCCACCGGAACGCGTGGGGGGCGACGGCGGGGGAGCAACGGGGGTCTGGCGCGGCGAGCGCGCGGCCGGAGCGCCCTGCTCGGCACTCGGCGCGACACCGGGCGCGGCACTCGGCTGCCGGGGCACGGTGGGCATCACCCGGGTCTCGTCGGGCCGGGGCTCGCGGGGCACGGGCTCTCGGTGAGCGGCTTCTCGGGGCTCGGTGCCTCGGGGAACGGTGCCTCGGGGAACGGGACGGGTGGCGTCGGGATCCCGGGGCTGGTCGGTGTCGTCGTCAGGGCCACCACTGTGCCGACCACCGGGCGGACGGCCGCCGTACAGCCAGTCGTCGGACATGACCGCGAGGTTACCGGCCGTCCGGCTGGCGGCCAGATTCGGCGCGTCGGTGCGCGATGTGACCGCTGTGACTGGTGATACTGACGGGGCTACTTCCCCAGCACCGAAGGACACCTCACATGGGGCTGCCCCCACCCTCGACAGGGTCTTCCCCCGGGCCGCTCGACGCGGCGCAGCGCGTCACCGCCGGCGACCGTGCCGCGCGCGTGCGCTACCGGCGCGCCCTGATGCTGATGGTGATGACCCTGGTCGTCCCCGGCTCCGCCCAGCTCGTCGCCGGCAACCGCCGGATCGGCCGGGTCGCCACCCGGATCTGGGTCGCCCTCATCGCGACGGCCCTGGTCGGCGCCGTACTGGCGGCGTTCCACCACCAGTACGTCTTCTGGTTCGCGTCCGACACGACCGCGCTCGGCCTGGTCCGGCTCGGCCTGATGGCGCTCGCGATCGGCTGGGCCTTCCTGTTCCTCGATGCCTGGCGGATCGGCCAGCCGCTGTCCCTCGCGCTGGGTCACCGGCGCGCCGTGGTCGGGTTGAACGGCATCCTCTGCTTCTCGGTCGCCGGGACGCTGCTCTTCGGCGCCCACCTGGTCGGCGTCCAGCGCAGCTTCATCCTCACCATGTTCTCCGGGAGCACCGTCCACGGCGCGAACGACGGCCGCTACAACGTGCTCCTGGTCGGTGGCGACTCCGGGGCGGGACGCTGGGGTCTGCGCACCGACTCGATGACGGTCGCCAGCATCGACGCGTCGACGGGCAAGACGGTGCTGATCGGACTGCCGCGCAACATGACCGACTTCCCGTTCGCGAAGGGCTCGGTGATGCGCAAGGCCTGGCCGCACGGGTTCAACTGCGGCTACCCCAACTGCGAGCTCAACGGCGTCAACACCTGGGTCGGCGACCACCTGAAGCTCTTCAAAGGGGTCGAGGACCCGGGCATGGACGCCACCATGTCCGCGATCGAGGGGATCACCGGCCTGAAGGTCAACTACTGGGCGTTCGTGAACCTGGCCGGCTTCCGGGGACTCGTCGACGCGGTCGGGGGCGTCACCCTGAACGTGCGGCAGCCGATCCCGGTCGGGGGACTCGGTGCCGACGTCACCGGCTACATCCAGCCCGGCGTCCGAAAGCTGAACGGCTTCGACACCCTGTGGTTCGCCCGGTCACGGGACAGCTCCGACGACTACTCGCGGATGGCGCGCCAGAAGTGCGTGATGAACGCGATGCTCCACCAGATCAGCCCGCAGACGGTGCTGACGAACTTCGAGAAGATCGCCACGGCCTCGTCGCAGATGATCTCGACCGACATCCCGGCCAGCGAGGTCGACACCTTCATGGGGCTGGCCCTCAAGGCCAAGAGCCAGCCGGTCGCGACCTTGTCGCTGGTGCCGCCCCTGGTCAACACCGCCGATCCCGACATCGGGCTGATCAAGCGGAAGGTCAAGGCGGCCATCGACGCGTCCGAGCATCCGCCGGCCCGACGCGCTGGACACCACCGGAAGGCGTCGACGAGCGTCACCGGTGGGTCGATCGGCTCCATGTCCACCGGGTACGCCGCGAACGACTCGACCAACCTGGGCGCTTCCTGCTGACCGTCCTTCAGGAGCGGGCGAGAGGACGTACCTCGACGCCGCTCGAGGGCGCGGACGCCTCCGGCAGGTCGCCGGCGATCCGCACGGCGTGATCGAGGTCCGAGGCCTCGATCAGGTAGTAGCCGCCGAGCACCGTCCTTCCGTCGAGGAAGGAGCCCTCGACGACCTGACGGCCGCCGTCGGCGTCCGGGCGGAGCGACCTGCCGTTCCACGACCGGTCCAGCTCGTGACCGCCGATCACGGCTTCGCCGTGCGTGTCGTTGAACGCCCGGTGGGCCGCGGCGTTCGCAACGGACTCCCGTTCGTTCCACGCCTCCCAGACGTCCTCGTCGCCATAGATCATCACGATGTAGGTGCCCATGGTCGTTCGTCCTCTCTGTCGGTGGCTGTGTCCCCTACTGCGATGTCGGCCGGGGACACCTCGGATCGACGTTCGGGTCGATAGACGAGTGCGACGCAGCCGGACGGGAACGGTGTGCAGGAGTCGAGACGCAGCGGTCGCCCCCGCGAGACCGCCTCGAACAACGACGCTCCCCGGTTCGCCGCGAAGGGGTAGACGACGAGTCGGTACTCGTCCACCAGGTCGGCCGCGACCAGTGACCGGGCGAACGTCGCTCCGCCGTGCGCGATGATCTCGCCGCCACCCTCCGCCCGGAGCGCTCGGATCTCCTGCACGAGGTCGCCATCGGCGATCCTGGAGTCGGCCCACGTCGTGGTCGTCATGCTGTGGGAGAACCCGACCTTGGGGATGCTGTTCATGACCTCCGCGAAGACGCCCGTCGACGTCGGCCACCAGGCCGACATGTCCCGGAACGTCGTGCTGCCCATGATGTGCACCCCTGCTCGCCACAGCGAGTCGACCATCCACGCGTCCCGGCGCTCGTCGACCACCGGGTCCGCCCAGGCCTCGAACTCGGTGCCCGCCTCGCAGATCCGGCCGTCGACGGACAGCGCCGAGATCTGCAGGACCAGGGGGCGCCCGCGGGCCGCCGCCCGATCGGTTCCGTCATGTGCTGCGTCCATGGGTCCGCCTCCTGTCGGCGACCGTCGGTCGGCGCCGTCACCCTCGGGACGAACGGGCGTGCCCCGGGAGGACATCTCCGAGGTCACCGGTTTCTGCTTGGCTGAGGGGATGGACCTCGAGTTCGCCGGGCCTTTGTTCGAGTGGCGCGGCCCCGCGCCGTACCACTTCGTCGCGGTGCCCGACGACGAGGCCGACCAGATCCGCGAGACCGCGGCGTTCGTCACCTACGGCTGGGGGATGATCCCGGTGCACGGCCGGATCGGCGACACCGACTTCACGACGGCGCTGTGGCCCAAGGACGGCGGGTACGTCGTGCCGATCAAGGACGCGGTCCGCACGCCGGAGGGGCTCGACCTCGGTGACGAGATCACGGTGCGGCTGACCATCGACGTCTGAGTCCGCACTAGGGTCTCCGGGTGACCGAGGACCGCCGCACCATCGCCGTCGTGGTCACCTACAACCGCCTCGAGCTGGTGCGGCCACTGGTGACGATGCTCGCCGACGTGCCCGGTCTCGACGAGGTGCTCGTCGTCGACAACGCGTCGTCCGACGGCACGGGGGAGTGGTTGGCAGGACTGGATGACCCGCGCGTGCTGGGCCGCACCCTCGACCACAACTCCGGCGGTGCTGGTGGCTTCCACGACGGGCTCGCGTGGGCCGTCGAGCGCGGCGCCGACCTGGTCTGGCTGATGGACGACGACGGCACTCCCGAGCCCGGCTGCCTCGACCTCCTGCTCGAGCACGGGGAGGGTCTCGACTTCTGGGGACCCGTCGTCGTCGACGAGGCCGACCCCGAGCGTCTCGTCTTCCCGATCCGGCTGCCCGGGGGCGCGCGGGTGGTCCACGCCATGTCCGACGTACGCCGTGCCGCCGAGGGTGGCCTGATCCGCGGCATCGTGATCCCGTTCAACGGCGTGCTGGTCACCCGTGAGCTGGTCGAGCGGATCGGCCTGCCCCGCTCGGAGTTCTTCATCTGGGGAGACGACCACGAGTACCGCCTGCGCGCCGAGCGCGCGGGTGCGCGGATCGCGACCGTCGTCGCTGCCCGGGTCCGGCACCCCTCGGTCGGCAACCTCGGCACACCGATGGCCTTCGGGCGGACGACGTACAACGACACGCCGAGCGACCTCAAGCACTACTGCATGTCCCGGAACAACCTGCTCAACCTCCGCGAGTACGGCGGCACCCTGCACGCGCTGGCGTTCGTCGCGAAGACCCTGTGGTTCTACACGTTCACGCGTCGCGACCCGGCTCGGATCCGGCTCAGCGTCGGCGCGTGGCGTGATGCGCTGCGCGGCGACTTCAGCGGGCACGAGAGGTTCCTGTCGTGAGCGAGCGGCGTGAGTCGGTCGCCGTGGTCGTCGTCACCTACAACCGTGCCGACCTGCTCGGGCGGATGCTCGACGGCCTGGCCGCTCAGACGCGCGAGCCCGACGCCGTGATCATCATCGACAACGCCAGCACCGACCACACGCGCACGGTCCTCGACGCCCACAGCGGTCTCAGCCTCCAGCGCATCCACCTCGAGACCAACACCGGCGGCTCGGGCGGGTTCCGAGCCGGCGTCGATGCGGCGTACGAGCAGGGCCACGACCGGATCTGGCTGATGGACGACGACGTCGTCCCGGCCCCCGACTGCCTGGCCGTGCTGATGGCGCAGGACGAGGCCTGTCTGATGGCTGTGCGTGAGGACACCCGAGGCCACCTCGTCGAGAAGACGGCCACCGACTTCGACCTCACCCGGCCGTGGTCGGTCCGCCCCAAGCGCGCCAGCGTCGAGACGGCGTACGGCGAGCGCTCGGCGATGCCGGAACGCGTCGAGATCGACGTCGTCGCCTTCGAGGGCTTCCTGGTACGCCGCGAGGTCGTCGCCGCGGTCGGGCTTCCCGACGACTCCTTCTTCATCTTCTACGACGACGTCGACTTCGCCCTGCGGGCCCGGCGCGCCGGCTACCGCATCTGGGCGGTCCGCGACGCGGTGCTCGTGCGCCAGCTCGACTTCGACCAGCAGTACGCCCTGGAGACCTGGAAGGGCTACTACATGTACCGCAACCTCTTCGCGGTGCACTTCCGGCACGGCACCAACCCACTGGTGCGGGCGAAGCCCTACGTCATCGCGGCGGCGGTCGTCGCGGTCAGCCCGGCGCGGGGCGGGAGAGCGGAGGCGAGGAACGTGATCCGCGCCATCCGGGACGCTCGGGGCATGCGCGCGATTCCCGGTTCGCAGCCCCGCCCTCGCTAGACTGGCGGACCTCGTCCGATCAGGAGTCCTGACCTTGTCACAGCCCGACCTCGTCGTCGTCGGGTCCGGTTTCTTCGGCCTCACCATCGCTGAGCGGTGCGCCAACGAGCTGGGCCTGAACGTCCTCGTCCTCGAGCGACGTCGCCACCTCGGCGGCAACGCGTACAGCGAGGCCGACCCCGAGACCGGCATCGAGGTTCACGTCTACGGCGCGCACCTCTTCCACACCTCCAACGAGCGGGTGTGGGAGTACGTCAACCGCTTCACCTCGTTCACGCACTACCAGCACCGGGTCTTCGGCCAGTACGACGGCCAGGTCTACTCGCTGCCGATGAACCTCGGCCTGATCAACCAGTTCTTCGGCCGCAGCCACACCCCGGACGAGGCACGCGAGCTGATCGCGAAGCAGGCCAGCGAGATCGCCACGGAGGACGCGTCCAACCTCGAGGAGAAGGCGATCAGCCTGATCGGCCGCCCGCTCTACGAGGCCTTCATCAAGGGCTACACCGCCAAGCAGTGGCAGACCGACCCGACCGAGCTGAGCGCCGAGATCATCACCCGGCTCCCGGTGCGCTACAACTTCGACAACCGCTGGTTCAACGACACCCACGAGGGCCTGCCGGTCGACGGCTACACGGCCTGGCTGACGAAGATGGCCGACCACCCGAACATCGAGGTGCGGCTCGACACCGACTTCTTCGACCCTGCCAACGGGACGCGCGAGGAGTTCACGGGCAAGGTCCCGATCGTCTACACCGGCCCGGTCGACGAGTACTTCGGCAACAGCGAGGGCCGGCTGTCCTGGCGCACCGTCGACCTGGAGGCCGAGGTCAAGCACGTCGACGACTTCCAGGGCTGTGCGGTGATGAACTACAACGACCAGGACGTGCCGTGGACGCGCATCCACGAGTTCAAGCACTTCCACCCCGAGCGCACCTACATCTCGGGCAAGACCGTGATCGTGCACGAGTACAGCCGGTTCGCCGAGGAGGGCGACGAGCCCTACTACCCGGTCAACACCGCCGACGACCGCGCGAAGCTGCTGCGCTACCGCGAGCTGGCCAAGCAGGAACCGATGGTGCTCTTCGGCGGCCGGCTCGGCACCTACAAGTACCTCGATATGCACATGGCGATCGGCTCGGCCCTGTCCATGTTCGACAACAAGCTCCGCCCCCACTTCGCCGAGGGCACCGAGCTGACCTCTGGAGGGGTCGATGAGTAGACGTGTCCTGCAGCGCCTGGTGCTGCCCGCCGACAAGGACGTCGACGTCCTCCCGCTGTACGTCGACCCCGACGCGGCCGTGCTCGACGCAGACAAGTACGTCGTCGGCGGCAACCAGGGGGCCAAGGACGTCAACGCCGCCAACATCCGGCAGTCGATCTCCTCGGGGCACAGCATCCACCCCGACCAGATCACCAGCCGCTACACGGTGCGGCTCGAGCCCGGCGAGGACCTCTCCTTCGGCACGTACTTCAACGCGTTCCCGGCCGGCTACTGGCGGCGCTGGACCGTCGTCGACGACGTCCGCCTCACCGTGGGCCTGACCGGCGCCGGCGCCGCGGTCACGGTCTACCGCTCGATGGCCAACGGACGATCGCAGCGGGTCGACTCGGCGAGCACCGGCGCCGACGCGAAGGGCGAGTTCACCTTCGAGCTCCCGCTCAAGCCGTTCGTCGACGGAGGTTGGTACTGGTACGACGTGGTGGCCGGCGAGGAGCCGGTCGGCGTCGAGGCGGTCTGGGACGCCGAGGTGCCCGACGACCGGCTGAAGCCGGGCAGCCTCACGATCGCGATCACGACGATGAACCGACCCGACTTCTGCGGCAAGCTGCTGGCCCAGCTGGGGAGCGACCGCGACCTGCGTGGGCTCCTCGACGAGGTGCTCGTCATGGAGCAGGGCACCCAGAAGGTGGTCGACTCACCGGAGTTCCCGGGAGCGCAGGAGGCGCTCGGTGACACGCTCCGCGTGCTCGAGCAGGGCAACCTCGGCGGCTCCGGCGGCTACGCCCGCGGGCAGCTGGAAGCCGTCCGCAAGGGCACCGCGACGTACGCGATGATGATGGACGACGACGTGATCTGCGAGCCGGAGAGCATCATCCGCGCCGTCACGTTCGCCGACCTGGCCAAGCGGCCGACGATCGTCGGCGGCCACATGTTCAGCATCTACGACCGCGCGGTGCTGCACTCCTTCGGCGAGATCGTGCAGCGCTACAAGTTCTGGTGGCGCTCGCCCGAGACCGTGTTCAGCGACTGGGACTTCGCCGCCCGCAACCTGCGCTCCGCGCGCTGGCTCCACCGCCGGATCGATGTCGACTTCAACGGCTGGTTCATGTGCGTGATCCCGCTGCAGACGCTGCGCGAGATCGGGCTGTCACTGCCGATCTTCATCAAGTGGGACGACAGCGAGTTCGGGCTCCGTGCCTCCGAGGCGGGCTACCCGACCGTGACCTTCCCCGGCGCCGCGGTGTGGCACATCCCGTGGACCGACAAGAACGACGCGCTGGACTGGCAGGCCTACTTCCACCACCGCAACCGGCTGATCGCGGCGCTGCTGCACTCGCCGTACCCCCAAGGTGGCTCGCTGGTGCGCGAGTCGTTCGCACACACTCTCAAGCACCTCGTCGCGATGCAGTACTCCACGGCCGAGCTCCGGCACAAGGCGATCGAGGACGTGTTCGCCGGGCCGGAGATGCTGCATCGTGAGCTGCCGACCAAGCTCGCGGAGGTCAACGAGTTCCGCAAGCAGTGGCCCGACGCCGTGCTGGAGGCGGACCGTGAGGCGTTCCCCGAGGTACGCCGGACCAAGCCGCCGCGTCGTGGCAAGGACGAGAACGAGGTGCCGCGCAAGCTCTCGCTGTTGATCACCGCGGCGCTGGCGCCGGTGCGTCAGCTGACCAAGGTCCGGCCGATGGCCGAGGAGTTCCCGGAGACGGAGGTCGCCGGCATGGACAACAAGTGGTACCGCCTCGCGAGCCACGACTCGGCCGTGGTCTCGATGCCCGACGGCACGGCCGCCGCGCTCTACCGCCGCGACCCGCAGCACTACCGCGATCTGCTCAAGCGCAGCATCGACATCCACCTGCGGCTGCGCCGCGAGTGGGACGACCTCGCGGCCCGCTACCGCGACGCCCTCGGCGAGATCACCTCGCCGGAGGCGTGGGAGGAGACGTTCCGGCCGTGGACGGAGCCCGAGGAGTGACCGACTCCGTGAGCGGGTCCGCGACCGACTCGGCGGACGTGCCGGCCCCTCCGAAGCCCAAGCGCGAGGTGCACGCCCCGCTGCGTCCGCCGTGGTCGGAGCAGGGGCTGCTGGAGGTGTTCCGGCACCGCTACATCCTCAGCCTGCTCGTCCGCCGCGAGATCTCGGCGCGCTACCAGGGATCGGTGCTCGGGCTGCTCTGGTCCTACGTCAACCCGCTCAGCCAGTTCTTCATCTACTACTTCGTGATGGGGATCCTGTTCGGCCGGGCCCAGCGCACCGACGACTTCGCGGTGCACGTCTTCGCCGGGCTGATCGTCGTCCACTTCTTCACCGAGACGATGAACGCCGGCACCCGGTCGATCGTGCGGAACAAGTCGCTGGTGCAGAAGATGGCCGTCCCACGCGAGATGTTCCCGGTCGCCTCGATGCTGGTCTCCCTGTTCCACGTGGGGCCGCAGGTCGTGATCCTGCTGGTCGCCACCCTGATCTCGGGCTGGCGGCCCGATCCGATGGGACTGGTGCTCGGCGTGATCGGTCTGCTGATCAGCATGACGCTCGGCACGGCGCTGGCGCTGATGTTCAGTGCCGCCAACGTGTTCATGCGCGACATCTCCAACGCCGTGAACGTGCTGAGCAACTTCGTCCGCTTCGGCGTCCCGATGATGTACCCCTACACGTTGGTCGCCCAGAAGTTCCACGGGCACACCCAGATCTACCTCCTGAACCCGATCTGTGAGGCCGTGCTGGCGTTCCAGCGCTGCTTCTGGGTCGGGGCCACCAGCCACCCCGCGCACACCGCGACCCACGACATGCCGCCCCACCTGTTCTGGCTGTCGATCCGGGCCCTGCTGATCTGCCTGGTGATCCTCGCCGTCGCGCAGTCGACGTTCAGCCGGCTCGAGCGCCGCATCCCGGAGCGACTCCTGTGAGCCGCAAGAGCCGCAACCAGTCGATCGTCGTACGACACGTGAACAAGACGTTCACGCTGCGCTACCACCGCACGCTGAAGCAGATGAGCGTCGCGGTGCTGCGGCAGCAGGAGCTCGCCGACTCGTTCCTGGCCGTCAACGACGTCTCGTTCACCGTCGACCAGGGTGAGTCGATCGGCCTGATGGGCCTGAACGGCTCGGGCAAGAGCACGCTGCTGAAGATGATCAACGGGATCATGCGTCCCGACTCCGGGAAGGTGCTGACCCGCGGCCGGATCGCCGGCCTGATCGCCACCGGGGCGGGGTTCCACCCCCAGCTGACCGGCCGCGACAACGTCTACCTGAACGCCGCGATCCTCGGCATGTCCGAGGCCGAGACCGCGCGCAAGTTCGACGACATCGTCGAGTTCGCCGACATCGGTCGCTTCCTCGACTCGCCCGTCGGGCACTACTCCTCGGGCATGTTCGCCCGGCTCGGCTTCGCGGTCGCGATCCACGTGGACGCCGACATCTTCCTGGCCGACGAGGTGCTGGCGGTCGGCGACCGGCCGTTCAAGCGCAAGTGCATGGACAAGATGCAGGAGATCCGCGACAGCGGCACCACGCTCTTCTACGTCAGCCACGCCGCCGGCAGCGTGCGCAAGATGTGTGATCGCGTGCTGGTGCTCGAGAAGGGCTCCCTCGCCTTCGACGGTCCGGTCGACGAGGGCATCAAGTTCCTCCACTACGACGACGACGAGGAGAACCCCCTCGACACCGAGGAGGAGCTCGACGAGGAGATGGGCGCCGACATCTGAGCCGACGCCCGGCTCGCCACGCCGGTCAGGCCGAGAGGCGCTTCCCGGTCTCGGTGTCGAACACGTGCACGCTGGCCGGGTCCGTGGTGACGTGGATGGTGTCGCCCTTGCCTGCCGTCGCCCGGCCGGGCACGCGCACGGTCACGTGGTGCGGCGTCCCCTCCACGTCGCACGTGCCGTAGACGAAGCTGTCGGCCCCGAGATCCTCGACGACGGTCACCACGATCGGCAGGCCACCATCGCTCTCCGAGCCGAGCCGCCAGGCCTCCGGGCGGACGCCGAGGGTGATCCGGCCCTTCATCGTGCGCTCGGACGTCGGGTCGACGGGGACGGCGTACGTCCCGATCTGAGCCTTGCCGTCGACCGCGGTCGCCTCGATCAGGTTCATCTGGGGCGACCCGATGAAGCCGGCGACGAACAGATTGACCGGCTTGTCGTAGAGGTTCAGGGGAGTGTCGACCTGTTGCAGGACGCCGAGCTCCATCACGGCCACCCGGTCGCCCATGGTCATCGCCTCGACCTGGTCGTGCGTGACGTAGACGGTCGTGACCCCGAGGTCGACCTGCAGCTTGGCGATGTCGGTGCGGGTCTGGACGCGCATCTTGGCGTCCAGGTTGGACAGCGGCTCGTCCATGCAGAAGACCTGGGGGTTGCGGACGATGGCTCGTCCCATCGCCACCCGCTGACGCTGGCCGCCGGAGAGCGCCTTGGGCTTCCGCTCGAGGTACTCGGTCAGGCCCAGCATCGTGGCGGCCTCCTCGACGCGCCGCCGCCGCTCGTCGCCCGGCACCTTCGCCATCTTCAGCGCGAAGCCCATGTTGTCGGCCACGCTCATGTGGGGGTAGAGCGCGTAGTTCTGGAACACCATCGCGATGTCCCGGTCCTTCGGAGGGACGTGGGTGATGTCCCGGTCGCCGAGCAGGATCCTGCCCTCGTCGACCTCTTCCAACCCGGCGAGCATCCGCAGGGTCGTGGACTTGCCGCAGCCCGAGGGTCCGACGAGCACCATGAACTCGCCGTCGCGGATCTCGAGATCGATGCTTGACACCGCCGGTGAGTCCGTCCCGGGGTACCAGCGCTGTGCCTTCTCAAAGGTCACGGTGGCCATGCTGAACAACTCCCTCCACCGGCAGGAACGTGCCGGACGATCCGTTGTGGGGTGAGGTCGCTCAGGGTAGGGATTCCGAGGCGATCTGCCTAGAGGCCCGCCGTCGCCCGCCGGCTGCGAAGAAGTTCCGGAAATCGAGGTTTGGCGGCGTGTCGACTGGAAACTACAGGTTTGTAGTTACTCAGAACTTCTTCCCGTGGCGTGTGACTGGTGTGAAACTTGCTGCTCGTGTGACTCCTTCCCCCACACATCTGGAGCAGCGACGTGTCCCCGAACCGCAGTCGTTTCGTGACGGCGTGCCAGCAGCTGCTGGCGCTCGGTGTCGTCCTGGCTGCGCTCACCCCGGCCGCCAGCATCGTCACCCTCGACGTCGTCGGAACCGGTCCGGCTACGACCGGCAGCGCCGCTGGGACTCCGGCGGCGGCGCTCGCGGCGTACACCGCGGAGGCCGTCAAGAAGTCGAAGGTGCCGACCGCACCGGTGAAGCCGCACGTGCGCGAGGTCCAGCTGACCGCCCCGACGACCAGCGCCGGCCGCACGATCCCGACACCGTCGGCGCGCGTCGTCCCGCAGCGTGGCGGGGCGAGCACGTTGACCACCACGCCCCAGCGGGTCACCGGGTTCGGCGAGGTCGGCGTGACCTGGGCACACGGCGTGGCGATCCCGGAGTCCGGGCTGAAGGTGAAGGCCCGTACGCGCACCAACGGTGCCTGGACCGGCTGGTCCGACGTTCCCTACGACCCCGCCCACGGCCCCGACCCGGGCTCGGCCGAGGCGCGGCACGCGCGACCCGGGACGGAGCCGGTGCTCGTGGGCAAGGTGGCCGACGTCCAGGTGAAGGTCGTCGCCGACCGACCGCTCCCGCCCGACATGCAGCTCGCGGTGATCGCGCCCGGCAAGCCGGCCCACTCCAGCGAGCAGCGCGCGGCGATCGACACCAGCAGCATGGACGGCGACCACGGCAGCGACTCCGTCGTCCAGGCGGCGGCCGTCGATGCGGCCGTGTCCGCCGCGGCCACGAGCGGTGGTTCGGCTGACGCTGCGCAGCTCGCGGCCGCGGTCTTCACCCCGAAGCCGGTCATCTACTCCCGTCAGCAGTGGGGTGCCGACGAGAAGATCCGCGGCAAGTCCTCGCTGCACTACGGCGACGTGCACGCCGGCTTCGTGCACCACACGGTCAACGCCAACGGCTACACGCGCCGCGAGGTACCGGGCATCCTGCGCAGCATCTACGCCTACCACGTGAAGTCACGCGGCTGGAGCGACATCGGTTACAACTACCTGATCGACCGCTTCGGGCGGATCTGGGAGGGGCGGTACGGCGGTGTCGACCGCGCCGTGGTCGGTGCCCACACGCTCGGCTACAACGACGACTCGTTCGCCGCGTCCGCGATCGGCAACTACCAGATCACCAAGCCCAGCCCGGCGATGATCCAGGCCTACGCCACGCTGTTCGCCTGGAAGCTCTCCCTGCACGGTGTCGACGCCGCGTCGACCCATCAGTGGGTGACCAAGAAGTGGTTCGAGGCCATCAACGGTCATCGCGACGCCGCCCCGACCCTGTGCCCCGGCCAGTACCTCTACAACAAGATCCCCAAGATCCGGAGGCTCGCCGCGGCCGCCCAGCGTGGCTGGTCCGGTCGGCAGCTGGAGTCCAACCTGGCGTCGACGCCGGCGCCCGACATCGTCGTACGCCGGGCAAGTGACGGCGAGGCGTTCGTGGTGCCGACCGGTGGCCTGATCCACTTCCCGGCCGCGACGACCGCCGCTACCGGCGTCGCGGGTGCGACCCAGCTGGCGGTCAGCGGCGACCTCACCGGCGATGGCCGCAACGACCTCCTCGTCCGGCAGGCCGACGGGAGCGTGGCGGTCCGGCCTGGGCTCGGCAAGGGCAGCTTCGGCGCGACCGCGCGCACGCTCACCGCCTTCCGTGGGCTCGACCAGCTGATGGCGCCCGGTGACCTGAACGGCGACGGTCGCAGCGACCTCGCCGCACGCAACCCGGCGAACGGCGCCCTCGTCGTGTTCCTGCAGAAGGCCGACGGCACGTTCCGTCGCATCTCGAGCGGCGACTGGTGGAACTCGTTCAACCTGATCACCGGGGCCGGCGACCTGAACGGTGACGGCAACGCCGACCTGGTGGCCCGCGACACCGCCGGGCACCTCTGGCTGTACGCCGGCCGGGGCGACGCGACGTTCGCCAAGGCGGTGCAGATCCCTGGCCGGTTCGGGCGTTACGACGTGATCGCCGGCCCGGGCGACCTGAGCCACGACGGCCGGCCCGACCTGCTGGTGCGGGCACGCTCGACCGGCGCCAGCTACGTGCTGCCCGGCAACGGTGACGGCACCTTCGGCCTTCGGCTCGGACCGGTCACCCGCTTCGCCGGCGCGGTGGCGATGGCCGCCGGCAACATCGCCGGTTCGAAGGCGCCCGACGTCGTCGCCATCGACGGTTCCCGGGTCGAGGCCTGGGTGAACCCGGGCGGCTTCAACCTCGGCCGGCCGATCGACACCCACGCCGACCTGTCCGCCTCCGACAAGATCCTGGTGGTCGGTGACTGGGACCGTGACGGGTACGGCGACGTCGTCACCCGGCAGACGCGCACCGGCAACCTCGTGCTCTGGCGCGGAGACGGTCGGGGACACCTCGTCCGCTCGACGGTGCTCGCTCGGGGCTTCGGCACGATCGGCAAGCTGACCGCCGTCGGAGACATGACCGGCGACGGGTACCCAGACCTGATCGGGCAGCCGCGCAAGGGCGTGATCCGGGTCTATCCGGGCAAGGGCCTGGCCGGGCTCAAGAAGTCCTACCCGGTCTACGGCACCCTGAGCTCCGGCACTCCCATCGGCGTCGGCCGCTGGGACACCGACGGCGCGCCCGACAGTCTTGTCCGCCGCGGAGCCCAGCTGACGCTGCTCCACGGAAACGGTCCAGGCGGGCTCCACGCACCGTCCCGGCTGCCCGTGGACCTCTCGGGCTACGACTGGACCATCGGGGTCAGCGACCTCCAGCTGACCGGGCACCCGGACCTGATCGTCCGGCAGAGGGCCACCGGACGGCTGTACGCGCTGCCGGGCACCGACACCGGCTTCAAGGCGCCCGTGCTCCTGGGTGGCGGGTTCGGAGGCTACGACCTGGCCGGCTAGGCCGAGGTCGCGTCGCGCGGCCACCGGTCGGTGACCCGCTCGTCGGCCGCGATCCGCTCCCGCCTCTCCACCGAGGCGTGGGCGACCAGGACCAGAGAACCGCCGTACGCCAGCGGTTCGATGAGGGAGACGAGACCGGAAGGGGAAGCCGGGTTCGCCTCCGACAGGAGGCGGCCGCCGCCGGTGAGATGCTCACCGGCGGCGGCCGACCGCCACAGCTCGGCGTGGGTCGTGCCCGCGACCGCGAGGTCGTCGGCGGTCGGCGGCTCGAAGGGCAGGAACGCATCGGGTTGCGCCCAGACCTCCACGCCGAGGTCGTGCACGCCGACGGGTACGCCGTCCGGGAACCGCCCCGCCAGTGGCTGCAGTGCCGTCGCGACGACCGGGATGCGGCCGGCCTCGGCCGCCCAGCGCTCGAGCCCGTCGGGCCCGGTCACGACGGCGTCGGCATCGCCGTCCCAGACCACCTCGATCCCGCAGCTCCACGCGGCGCCCAGGACGACCGTCCCGAGCCAGTGCGCGGGGAGGTCGACGAGCAGGCGGCTGCCCTTCTCGATGTCCAGCTCGTCGGCGAGCAGCGAGGAGACCTTGGCGACCCAGTTGACCCAGGTGGTCACCGAGAGCTCGGTGCGCTCGCCGGTCTCGTCGTCGTAGAAGGTCACCAGGGGACGGCCGGGTTCGCCGGCCAGCAGCCGGGTCACGACCTCGGGGAACGTCGTCATCGCCGTGCTCATCGTCCGGTCACCATACGGGCGACCGCGGGGCTCTAGGGTGACGGCCATGCCTGCGATCGAGCACTTCTGGGCCGTCGTCCCGGCCGGCGGCTCGGGGACCCGGCTGTGGCCGCTGTCGCGGTCGGGGTCGCCGAAGTTCCTGCTCGACCTGACCGGCAGCGGACGCTCGCTCCTGCAGGAGACCGCCGACCGGCTGGCACCGCTCGCCGGTGACCACCTGCTCGTGGTGACCGGCGCCCGGCATCGGGACAGGGTCGTCGAGCAGCTGCCGATGCTGCCTCCCGCACGGGTCCTCGCCGAGCCGTCGCCCCGCGACTCCATGGCGGCGATCGGGCTGGCGGCCGCGGTCCTCGAGCGCGAGGACCCGGAGGCGGTGCTGGGCTCGTTCGCGGCCGACCACGTGATCCGGCGTCCTGACGCGTTCGAGCGTGCGGTCGTGCTGGCCGCGGAGGTGGCGCGTGACGGCTGGCTGGTGACGGGCGGGATCGAGCCGAGCCACCCGGCGACGGCGTTCGGGTACATCCGGCAGGGCGGTCCGCTCGACGGCCACCCGGGCGCGTTCACGGTCGAGCAGTTCGTCGAGAAGCCGGACGCCGAGATGGCAGCGTCGTACGTCGCCTCCGGCGCCTACCGCTGGAACGCCGGGATGTTCGTCGTCCGTCCGTCGGTGCTGCTCGACCTGCTCGCCAGGTGGCACCCCGAGCTCGCCCTGAGCCTGCGCGCGCTGGCCGCGGATCCTGACCGGATCGACGAGGTCTGGCCGACGCTGACCAGGATCGCGATCGACCACGCCGTCGCCGAGCCGGCCGCAGCCGAAGGCCTGGTCGCAACCGTGCCGGCCGACCTGGGGTGGGACGATGTCGGCGACTTCCACTCCCTGGCCACCGTGCTCGGCGACGACGCGCTGGTCGTCCTGGGCGACGACGAGGACGTGGTGGCGGACGCGAGCAGTGGTCTCGTCGTACCTCGAGGCGGCCGGCTGGTCGCCGTCGTCGGCGTCGACGACATCGTGGTGGTCGACACCCCGGACGCCCTGCTGGTCACGACCCGCGAACGCGCGCAGGACGTCAAGGCCCTGGTCGATCGGCTGCGCGAGTCTCGACCGGATCTGACCTGACCCGCTCCCCGCTGGTTGAGGAGGAGGGCGGACTGCCTGTTTCCCGCTGGTTGAGGAGGAGGGGCGGACTGCCTGTCCCCGCTGGTTGAGGAGGGGGCGCTCTGCCCTGTTCCCCGCCGGTTGAGGAGGCGGCGGGCTGCCTGTTCCCCGCTCGTTGAGGAGGAGGGGCGGCCTGCCTGTTCTCCGCTGGTTGGGGAGGGTGGACTGCCTGTTCCCCCGCTGGTTGAGGAGGGCGCTCTGCGCCCGTCTCGAAACCACGGGGCCAGACCACAGTCGGCGGGTGGTGCCCGTGCGGGCTGTGGGTGGTGGCGGTTCAAGACTTTGAATGTGTGGT
>Ga0070665_100001639_pt1 | contig 25785 bp, 22 predicted proteins | sample KBSS13metaG_FD_65862 | JGI IMG/M metagenome (GOLD analysis project Ga0070665, IMG submission 65862) | Switchgrass rhizosphere microbial communities from Kellogg Biological Station, Michigan, USA - KBS S1-3 metaG | ecosystem: Host-associated > Plants > Roots > Rhizosphere > Soil ... | reverse complement strand
CTGTTGCCGAAGCGCGGCGAATTCGCGGTCGGCTACAAGCCCAACAAGTTCGACCCCGACCAGTCGACGCGCGCGCCGCTCGAATACGAGGATTGACGACGCCGGAGCGCGGGCGCCTCGGCGCTCGCGTTCTGCCGGCAATTCACTTTCAACAAGCGGTCCGGTCGACAGCAAAGCCGGAGCGCAAGCACTGACGATAGGAGGCACTCGTCAGTCGGGGAGTCAGAGAAGAACGGAAGGCCGGGCGAGTCCGTCCCGGCTCGACCGTCGCCGGATGCCATTCGGTCACGTTTCGAAAAATCGGTGCGACTCTCACCTTTTTGCCCGCGGCAGCTGCTTCCGCGGAGCGTCCTCACGTTCGTAAAGCAGCTGCGGGGCTGAATGTACTGTCGCAACGAATAACTCTTTTAGGAGGTGCCTCAAATGTCAGTCAAACCCAGTCATCGGATCAGTAGACGGGCATCGCTCGGCCTCGCGGTTGCGGCGACCTTTGCCGCTGTCGCAGTGCCGGCGGATGCGCGCGTTACGCGGATCGTTGTCGACTCCACTGCGGCGATCAATGGGCAGCCGCAATACGAGCAACTCACGGGCCGCGCGTTCGGCGAGCTCAATCCAAACGATCCCCACAACACGCTGATTACCGACATCGCGATTGCGCCGCGAAATGCACGCGGGAACGTCGAATACGTAGCCAGCTTCGTCTTGCGCAAGCCGAAAGTCATGGCCACCGCCAGCGGCGTGATGTGGCACGACGTTCCGAACCGTGGTGGTGACGTCAACTTCCCCGCGGATTCCTTCGCTGCCAACGACGTGCAGCTCCTGAGCGGCTGGCAAGGCGACAACGCCGGAGGAACTTCGGTGCCGGCCAACGCGACCTGCTTGCCGCCGTACGTTGCGCCGTGTGCGGCACCGTCGTTTCCGCACCACTATGTCGTGACGCCCAAGGTCGTCGGTGTAACCGGAAAGCTCACCGGCCGCATCGTCAATCGCAGCGGACTCGGGGCAGCGCCGCTCAACGTGATGGGCAATCCCATCCCGTACTTTCCGGCGAACCCGACCGACAACTCGGGCGACACCCTTTCGATCCATAACCACGAAACGATGCCCGGGGTGGTGACCGAGGGCGGGACGGTCGCCAACAGCGACTGGAAATACTGCGCCACCGGTGGAACCTTCCTGAATCCCGGAACGATCACTTCGCTGCCGGTCAACGTCTGCATGAAGAACGGCTTCGACGGCTCGAAGCTCTACCAGCTCGTCTACACCGTCAAGGACCCCTACGTGCTCGGCGCGGGTACGGCGGCATTCCGTGACGTGCAATCGTTCTTCCGCTATGCGGCTGCCGATGATGCCGGCACTCCGAATCCGGTGGCCGGCTCGACCAAGTGGGCAATTGTGCGGGGGTCGTCGCAGTCGGGCAACTTCACGCGTCACATGATTTTCCTCGGCATGAACCAGGACGAGGCGAACCGGGTCGTTCACGAAGGGGCATGGCCGCTTATCGCCGGCCGACGTGTTTCGAACAATTCGCGCTGGGGGCAGCCGGACGGCGTGCTCGAGCTCTACCAGATGGGCAGCGAGGGTCCGCAGTGGTGGCATCAATTCCCGGATCGTGCGCGCGACATCCATCCCGGCGGAATTCTCGACCGCTGCGAAGCGACGGGCACCTGCCCGAAGATCATCGAGACGTTCGGCGGTTCGGAGGTCTTTGCGCTCAAGATGACGACGTCCTGGGTCGGCACCGATCCCAAGAACGACATCCCGCTACCGGACAACGTTCGTCGCTACTACCTGCCCAGCTCGACGCACGGCGGTGGCAATGGCCAGATGGTGCAGAATCCGCCGCTCGTGGGTGCCAGCTGTCCAGGCAACAACTGGGGCACCGGCACGCTCCGAGCCAACCCGGTGCCCGCCACCGCATTGACCAATCGGATGCGCGTTGCGTTGCGTGACTGGGTCACCAAGGGTGTAGAGCCGCCCGAAAGTGTCTGGCCCAGGATGCGCGGAAAGAAGAGCGAGCGCACGCTGGTTGAGCCGACGATGAAGGACATGGGCTTCCCGAAGAACGTTCCGCAGATTCCGGACTCGATCTTCCTGGCCGACAACTTCGTCAATCCGATCCTCGATTACGATTGGGGTCCGGACTTCGACGAGTTCAACGCCACCGGAGATCCGACGAACCAGCCGCCACCGATCAAGAGCGTGATCAAGATGCTCGTGCCGGCGGTTGATTCGGATGGCAACGAGTTGGGCGGCGTTCCCACGGTGTTGCGCGATGCCCCGCTTGGGACCTATCTCGGCTGGAACATCACGTCGGCCGGATTCCACGTGGGTCAGGTGTGCAACTACGTCGGCGGCATGGTGCCTTTCGCAGTCACGAAGGCAGAGCGCCAGGCCAGCAAGGATCCACGGCCGTCGCTCGAGGAACGCTACGGAACGCACGACGGTTACGTGGCCGCGGTCAGGTCGGCGGCGGACAATGCCGCATGCCAGGGCTATCTGTTCGCTGGTGCGCAGGCTGCCGCGATGGGTGCGGCGTGCACTACCGCGCTGCAGCCTGGTGTTGCGGATGATTGGGCGGCGCTGGTTACTCAAGCCATGAACAGCAATGTCCTCAAATAGTTAGAAGCAGGCCCACGGGCGCGAGCGATCGCGCCCGTGGCACGATCGGTGAGCGTGTTCGTTGCGCGAGCCGGGCGGTGGGTGCCATGACGAAAGAACGGAGCGTGGCATCGTGATCGCACGCATCGTCCGGGCGCGGTTCCCGACGATGGCCTCGAATCGGCCGCCGGCCGTACTCGACGCCGCTGACAGATCGCTATAATGTGAATGACGATTTTCCATCCAACGGCGAAAGCCCGAACGCCCCCATGCGGCGTACTATCGGTACCCGATCCGAGCGCGTGCGCGAACTGATCGAGGAAGGCATCGCTACCGGCGAGTTCCCTCCCGGGATGCGGCTCGATGAAACCGAGCTGGCGCTCCGGTTCGACGTCTCCCGCACGCCCCTGCGCGAAGCGCTTTTCCAGCTTGCTTCGGCAGGCATTGTCGTGATGCAGCCACGGCGGGGCACGATCGTCGCCGAAGTCACGCCGCACCGTTTGGTCGAGATGTTCGAAGTCATGGGCGAACTCGAAGCGATGTGCGGCAGGCTTGCCGCGCGCCGAATGTCCGCGCTCGACCACCAAAACCTGCTCGAGGCGCACCGGGCCTGCGAGCGCGCGTGCAAGGCGATGGATCCCGATGCGTATTACTACGAGAACGAGCGGTTCCATCAGCTGATATACGATGGCAGTCACAACGACTTTCTGCGTGAGCAGGCATCGGCGCTGCACCGGCGACTGCGTCCGTATCGCCGCCTCCAGCTACGCGTCCGCGATCGGTTGCCGACGTCGTTTCACGAGCACGAGGGCATTGTGGAGGCGATCGTTGCCGGCGATGCCGAACTCGCCGCCCAGCGTGTGCGCGAACACGTCGTCGTACAGGGCCAGCGTTTCGCCGACCTCATCGCATCGCTCGCCGGCCTGCATCGCGAGACCGTCATGGCGGCGAATGACGCGGCCGCTAAAACGGTCGGAACGCGGACTCAGGCGGATACGATTGCCGCTAGGGCCCGTCGCTCGGCGACCTAGCATTCCGTCCGAATGACACCACGCGCCGGCACGGCGCGCCGCAAGCTGTCGATGCAGGCGGCGATTGCGGTCGCGTGGATGGCTGCGCTACTGCTGCAACTTCCGGCATGGGCCGCGCGTTCCGTCCAAGAGAAGACCGCGTTCTCGACGGACCAGAGCGATCTGTGGTGGAACGCCGCGGAATCCGGTTGGGGCATGCAGATCGTGCAGCAGGCCGATGTCCTGTTCGCCACGCTCTTCGTCTACGATGCCGCGGGCATGCCGACGTTCTACACGGCAACGCTTGTCCCCGTGGCTTTGCTCGCGTGGTCGGGCGATCTCTACCGCACGACGGGCCCGTACTTCGGCGCGGCGACGTTCGATCCCTCGGGCGTGGTGGGGCGCAAGGTCGGCACGATGGCGTGGAGCCGTGCCTCGGCCGACGTCGGTCTCGTGCAATACACCGTCGACGGCGAGGCGGTCGCAAAGAACGTGCAACGACAACTCCTCCGATACGAGAACTTCACGGGCACGTATTCGGCGATCGTGCGCATGCAGGGCAGCAGTTGTCCCGCCGCGTCCGACAACGGCGACTCGACGCTGCCTTACACCATCACCGTCACGCACGATCGGCAGGCCATGACGCTCCGCTGGGTAGGTCCCGACGGCCGGTCCTGCGAGTTCGGCGGCAGCTACGATCAGCAGGGACATCTGGGGCAGCTGGCCGCGTCGTATGCCTGCTCGACGACCGAGCGCGGCAGCATGGCTTTCTTCGAGCTCACGAACGGCGTCGGCACGATCTCCGGACGCTTCCAGGGGCACAGCGACAACACCGGCTGCGATCGCCGGGGCGCATTCACGGGCCTTTCAGCGAACTGAGGCGCGTCACCCGACCGTCAGGGCGCGGGTGCTCGCGCGCCGACGCGCCGGCGTTCCTGCGCGCGTTCGATCGCCTGCTGCAGGCGTTTCCTGATGTCATCCGTGATCACGAACGCTGGTGCCGACTTTGCGGCGTACGACATCACCGGTGCAGCCTGCAGCCGCTCGAGGCGCGAAGGGATCGAGCGCATGACGCCCGCGAACGCATCGGTGCGATCGGTTGCCGCTGTGTTCGGATTGGTCTCGATGAAAATCGGCACGAACTCGGAGCCGTCGCTGACGAGACCCTGGTAGTCGCCGATGAACAAGCCGCCCTCGGCGCGCGGCGCGTTGGACAGGTCGAACGGGCCAGCGAGGTGCTGCTCGCGCCACGTCAGGCCGTCATTGGACGTTGCGAGCCATGCGTCGATCAAAAGGGTGCTCGCGTCGGCGGTGTTGTTGCGCATGTCGTAGTAAAGAACGCCATACATGCCGTCGTCGCGGATGGTGATGGCCGGCAGCAGCGCCTGCACGCCGGGCACCGCATTGACCTGCACCGGCGGCGACCACGTCGTCCCGCCATCCTCCGAGGTCGCAAACGCGATGCCGTCACGTGCGCCAGCCGAGAAGCGTGCGTCCTGCCAGACGGCGGCGAGCTTGCCGTTGGTGCCGCCGCCGAAGCTGCCAAGCGTTGCCCCATCGCGGATCTCGACGCCGGTTTCCGGATCGTGCGTGCCGACCGCCTGGATGTCCGCAATGAAAACGGGCGGCGCCCAGGAGATGCCCTGGTCCATCGAGCGGATCACGGCCAATCGCGTGGTCTGCGACCCCGATGGCGCCGTGTCGATCTGCGTGAAGAAATCGAATAGCGTGTACGCGGAGAAGCCGGCGCCGGGTGGAATCACCACGATCTGGTTGTTGAGCGTCTGGCTGCGCGCACCGGGATCGTAGATGGCGCGCGCCGGCTCCCACGAAACGCCATCGTTCGTGGTGCGCGCGAACCACGTCGGACCGTTGCCCGAAGGCACGATGCGATCCCAGGTCGCGTACGCGTAGCCCGGCACGAGGCGATCGCCGGTGATCGAATCCTTGTCGTTGAAGCCGTCGGCGCCGTCGCGGCGGAGCGTCGACGGATCGCTCCAGGTCGCGCCGCCGTCGGTGGAGCGGCTTACCAGCACCGCACTCGACGAGCCCGCCGCGAAGGTGTCGCCGGTAAATGCCACCGCGATTGAAAGCGCGGTCCCGCCCGCGGTAAAGGTGACCCACGGATCGGTGGCCCGCGCGTAGTCACCGCCGTTCGCGGCGTTGCCGCCGGTGCAGCGAGAGAATTTCGCCTGAGAAGTGGCCCATGACAGGCCGTCCAGCGAATACGCGCTTAGGAGCCCGCGCGCGCCACCGTCGGACCAGCGATCCTGCTGCCACGTGGCGACGTAGCGCGCGCTTCGACTGGACGCTGCCGGGCTGACGGCAATCATCGGCTCGACCTCCGCGCCAGCGTAGACGGTGCCGGTGACCGGCGCGCCGTCGCAACCCGGAAAGAATGGCGTGGCGCCGGTCAGACGCGCGAGCGAGTCGCCGACGGCGATGCGCGGCGTGCACATCGCGACGCCGGAAGGTCCGTAGCCTTCCGACACATAGCCCTTGCTCACCATCTGGCTGCGCACGGCATCGGTCACGGCGTACCGATGGTTGGAATCGGCGCGCTGGTTCCACAGCCGGTACACCGGTACCGTCGCTGCCGGACAAGCGCCCGTCGCCACATCGGGCAGCGCGATGTAGAACGCTGCAGGCGATTCGTAGATATAGCCGCTGTAATTCGGATCGGTGCCGACCTTTCCCGCGACCGTCGCGCATTCGGTGGGCGAGGCCGAGAAGAAATGCGAGTCCCCGTGCTCGGGTGGGATGTAGAAACGGCATACGGGGCTTGTCGCTGCCGGCGCTGCGGCGGCGGTCGGATAGGCGTCGAACTGCCAGCCGGTGCGCGTCCACCCCGGTGTGCGTCCCGAGTCGAGCGCGTCGATGTCCGGTGCGAGCGGACTCATGAAATAGTGGTCGAGCGCGCTGTTGTAGTACTCGACGACGGTAATGGGCCCTGCCGCGAGCGTGTCGGTCTGGCCGGCGAAATTCTGCGGCGCGTTCGTGACGGAGGCGCCGCCGCGCGCGAGTGCGTGGACGCCATCGGTGGGCAGCGATGCAAACATGACTGCATCGACGCCCGCGTAGTCGAGGACTCCGCCATCGGCTGGCAGGAAGCGCGCGGGGATGACGTAATCCGGGGCATCGATGTTGCGGGCAGCGAAACCGGGCGTGGCGATGAGCACGCGACGGTTTGCGGTGGCGCTGTCCGGCAAGTCGTGGTCGAACGTGAATGTCCTGGAACTGCCCGCGCGCGTGACGACGAGCGCATGGCCCGCCAGCAGGTTTTCGCCGTTGGCGCCCTGGGCTTCGTGCAGCACGACGAACTGCACGTTGCCGTCGGCATTCGAATAGAGCTGCTCGATCACCCACGTGTGGTACGTCGCGTGCGCGGGCCATGTCACGAACGCGAGTGCAGCGAATACCAGGCGGATGCGACGCATGCGATTTCCTTCTGAAGGTTCCCGTGTCGAGCGCATCGCCTGTTGCAAAGGTCGCAGCGGAAAATTCCCATTGTCGCTGCGAAGGCTTGCGCGCGATGTCGCGTCAACGTTATGATGCCATCACTCGTTTGAACCGAGTGCAACGTCGCTCAACCCCATGATTTTCACCATGCACAACACCTTCGCCAACGTCTCGGGCTCCGCTCTCGGCACCGGCATCGGTATGCGCGTGAATGTCATCCGGCGATCGCAATCGATCCATCTGGCGCGGCCGCAAGCCTGCGTGGGCGCGACGAAGTAGCTTCACCTGACCGGACGACATCCGCCAGGTGAATCGGCGGAACCGTCGGAAGGTTACCCCTCCCGTTTCGGAATTCCGCTTTCGGCAACGAAGAGCCCGCGCTCGCTTGCGTGCATGCTGCACGCGCGCGTCCGCGATCCGATCGACGTGCGCAGCGAAGGAGACCGCAACCGATGAATGACATCACTTTCAAGCTTTCGGCATGGGAGCCGGGCCGTTCGCGCACGTCGCCGCGTTGGACGTTGCGTTCGGCCGTCGGCACCGGCACTGCGCTGCGATCTCATCGAGCGGAATTTCATGGTCTCGAGGGTGGTGGCGAAAGCGCCGGCATCACGTTGAAGCGCGACCGCGGCCTGGCTGCGGGAGGCGATCCGTAGGACGGTTCGTTCTTCCCGCGTTCGCCGAGCCCGGTCCGCCGCGAAGGCCCCGGGCTTTTTCATGCCGGTGCCTCCACACGAACCGCGACGAGGCATCCGAAATGAAGAAAACGCTGTGCGAACCGGTCCGCCCTTATGGCGGCCGCGACTATGAGCTGATGCGAAGGGGACGCGAAGGAACCTACTGGGAAGCGGCCGAAGGATTGATCGTTCGCGTGGCCGCAGCCGAGCGGGAACGGCGCGCGCGGGCCGAGCAATCGGTCCCCGCACGCGTGACCTTGGCGACCGTCTTCGGCGTATTGAGCCGCTGAGGCAGTGGCGGGCGAGGGGTGTCCCCACCTTCGCCGGCAGCACGAACGGGGACGGCGATTTCGCATGCTGTGCGCGGCATGCCTAACTCAGGATGAGGATCGCCGCCGCGCAGGATTCGTTCGAGCGCGGTTCCAGTCGCGAAGTCCCGGCGGACGGGGTCGTTCCCGCCGCCGGGACCGTGGCGAAATCGTCATCCTTGGCACCGGACAAGTTGGGGTCGAAAGACAAGGCCTTGGCCGATCGTGCATACTTTGTGGCGGGTACTTCTTGGAGTCATCACCGCCGGCCATGGCCGGCCTCGTGCTTCGACATGGAACCGCTCGTATTGACCGTCGATCTGGCCGGGCTTCCGCAGGCCTGGGTCGATCTCGAGGAAGCCGTCACCTACCACGCCAAGCTCATGGTCGCGTGGTCGGTGGGCGGCATCGTCCGCGAGTTCCGCGGCGGGTGGCAGCGGAACGGCACGCGTTCGCGCATTGCCACCAAATCGATCCTGGCGATCAAGGGCAGCGCGGGCCGCCCGTTGTCCCACGTGCCGGGGCTCACCAATCCGATGCTGTTCGCGCGCGACCGCCACGTGTGCGCCTATTGTGGCGTGCGCCATCTGTCGCGCGACCTATCCCGCGATCACGTGGTTCCGGTATCCCGCGGAGGCCGCGACTCGTGGACGAATTCGGTGACCGCATGCCGGAGCTGCAACACCCGCAAGGGCAACCGCGCGCCCGAGCTCGCGGGGATGCCTTTGCTCTATGTTCCGTACGTGCCCAACCGGCACGAGCATTTCATCCTGCGCAACCGCAGGATTCTCGCCGACCAGATGGAATACCTGCTGGCCGGCGTGCCGCGCACGAGCCGGCTGCACGCGGCGGCGAGCGGCACCGCGTAGTCGCATTGCATGCGCGTCCCGCAGTGATTCGCGCGGGGGCGCCACTGTCCCTGGCGGTCGCCGCGATCTGCCGCGACGGCCGGGATTCGAGCCATGTCCGAACTTGCCACGCAACCGTCGCTCTTCGAGTTTCCGTCCGAGCTGCCGCATGGCCTCGTCTATCGCCAGGATTTCATCGGACGCGACGAGGAGGCGGCGTTGCTCGATCTGTTCAAGACGCTGCCGGTGCGCGAGGCGAAATTCAAGACCTACTACGCGCGCCGGCGCGTGCTGTCCTTCCACGCGATGGATGGCGTCGACAGCTACGCTTCGATGGACGACGACGATCTGGCGCCGGGCGGTCCGTTGCCGCCCTTGCTGGCGGAACTGCAGCTCAAGGTCGCGGCCTTCGCCGGCGTTCCCGCCGACGGCTTCGTGCACGTCCTGGTGAGCGAATACCATACCGGGACGCCGATCGGCTGGCATCGCGACAAGCCGCAATACGGCATCGTGGCCGGCGTTTCGTTCGGCAGTCGCGCGCGGATGCGCTTCCGGCCGGTTCCCCCGAAGGAAGAGTGGAATCGCGTGGATCCGAAGACGCTCGTCGTGCTCGACCTCGAGCCCCGGTCGATCTACGTGATGCGCGGCGCCATCCGTTCAGATTGGCAGCACAGCTTGTTGCCGACAAAGTCGCTTCGTTACTCCGTCACGATGCGCACGCGCGCGGGGTCGTGAATCGTACGCCGGAGAGAGCGCATCTCCGCTAAGATTGGCGTGGTCGAACGTCGTCGTCGCCACCCAATAGAATGCGATCTCTCCGAATTTATCTCGCTCTCGCAACGATTCTCCTGATCGGTTCCTGCGCCACCGTGCCAACCGTGCCGTCGAAAGTGTTATCCGATCTCGCGCCAACGGGGAAGCTCCGTGCCGCGATCAACTTCGGCAATCCCATTCTCGCGACGAAGGATCCATCGGGCGGCGAGCCGCGTGGCGTGTCCGTCGATCTTTCGCGCGAGCTCGCACGCCGGCTCGGGGTTCCGGTGGAGCTCGTCACCTACGATGCGGCGGGGAAGGTGGTGGAGGGCCTGAAGTCGGGCGCGTGGGACGTCGGCTATCTCGCGATCGATCCGGTGCGCGCCGCCGACCTGGCCTTTACGGCGCCGTACGTGGTGATCGAGGGTGCTTATCTCGTGCGCGCCGGGTCACCCATCCGTCGCAACGAGGACGTCGATCGTCCGGGCACGCGCATCGCGGTGGGCAACGGCAGCGCGTACGACCTGTACCTGACGCGCGAGCTCAAGAACGCGACGATCGTGCGTGCAAGCACATCGCCGCTCGTGACCGATCTGTTCGTCGCGCAGCAGCTCGATGTCGCCGCCGGCGTGAAGCAGCAGCTCGAAGCGGACGCGCGGCGCGTTCCGGGATTGCGATTGCTCGACGGACGTTTCATGGTGATCGAACAGGCGATGGCGACACCCAAGGAACGCACCGCCGGTGCGCAGTACTTGCGCGGGTTCGTCGAAGAGATGAAGGCGTCCGGCTTCGTGGCCGCGTCGCTCGCGCGTCAGGGCATCGAAGGCGCGTCGATCGCGCCGCCCGCACGGTGATGTCGACGCAATGAGCACTCGTCCCATCGCCGTCGAATTCGCCGTTCCCGCGGACGCCGCGATCCTCGCCGGAATGTCGCGCGACCTGATCGAGACCGGACTGGGCTGGCACTACCGCCGCGAGCGCATGGAGGCGCTCTTTCGCGACCCCGACGTCGTGGCGCTCGTTGCGCGGGAAGGCGACCAGGCCGCCGGCTTTGCGATCATGCGCTTCGGCGAGGCGCGCGCACATCTCATGCTCATGGCGGTGACGGCATCGCAACGGCGTCGCGGCGTCGGGGGGCGACTGCTCGACTGGCTTGCCGAATCCGCGATGACGGCCGGCGTCGGCACGCTGCATCTCGAGCTTCGCGCGAGCAATGCCGCTGCCAAGGCGTTCTATCGGGCGCGAGGCTTCGCCGAGACGCTGCGCATTCCCGGCTATTACGGCGGACGCGAAACCGCGATCCGGATGATCCGCATCCTCCGCGCGCGAGGCCTCACGCCGCAACCGTGGCGTCCGCCCACGCTCGATCCGCGCTGACCGCGCGCGGCGCGCGCCGTTCGACATGCCCCTGATCGTCCTGAAGGCAGCGGAGCTGGCATACGGCCTCCATCCGCTCCTCGACCGCGCGGACCTGGTCGTCGACGACGGCGAGCGCATCGGACTCATCGGACGGAACGGCACCGGCAAATCGTCGCTCCTGGATGTCATCGCATCGGTCCGCGACCTGGACGACGGCGAGCTTTCGCGCCGCGACGGTCTCCGCATCGCACGCGTCGAGCAGGAACCCGTGCTGCCGCCCGCGTCGTCGCTGCGCGAAAGCCTGCTGCTCCGCCTGGCGGCGACCCACCCGGATCTCGTCGCCGCCGACGAGCGCGAGCGATGGCGGATGGAAGCCCGCCTTGCCGAGTACCTGCATCGCTTCGGCCAGGACGAGGCCACCGTTCCCGACTCGGCTTCCGGCGGCGAGCGCAAGCGCGCGGCGCTGGCACTGGCGTTCGCGCTGGCGCCGGACCTCCTCCTCCTGGACGAACCCACCAACCATCTCGATTTCGACGGCATCGCGGTGTTGGAAGATCTCGTGCGGCGACAGCCGGCGGCGATCGTGGTGACGCACGATCGCGTGTTCCTCGACCGCGTGGTGACGCGCATCGTCGAGCTCGATCGCGGCGCCTTCCGCTCCTATCCCGGCAATTTCGCGGCGTATGCCGCGCGCAGGGACGCGGAGCTTGCGGCGGAGGCCACGGCGCATCGCAAGTTCGACCAGTTCTGGAAGCAGGAGGAAGCCTGGATTCGCAAGGGGGTGGAAGCACGCCGCACGCGCGATGAAGGACGCGTGCGGCGGCTCGAGGCGCTGCGTCGCGAGCGCGCGGAACGCCGCGATCGCCTGGGCAACGTCAAGCTCGCCATCGATCCGGGCGAGCGGTCGGGGCGACTCGTCGCGGAGCTCGAAGGCGTGTCCGTGCGCTTCGGCGACCGCGTGCCCCTGCGCGACCTGTCGCTTCGCGTGATGCGCGGCGACCGCCTCGCGCTCATCGGCCCCAACGGCGTTGGCAAGTCCACGCTGCTGAAGGTCCTCATCGGCGCGCTCGTCCCCGATGCTGGAACCGTGCGACTGGGAACGAAGCTTCGCATCGCCTACTTCGATCAGCTGCGCGAAGAGCTCGACCCCGAGCGCACGCTCGCCGATACGATCAGCCCGGGTTCGGAATGGGTCGAAACGGCGAATGGGCGGAAGCACGTGCTCTCGTATCTCGCCGATTTTCTGTTTCCCCCGCAGCGCGCCGACGCCCCGGTCAAGACGCTCTCCGGCGGCGAGCGCAACCGCCTGCTGCTCGCGCGGCTTTTTGCGCAGCCCGCAAACCTGCTCGTTCTGGATGAGCCGACCAACGACCTCGATATCGAATCGCTCGAGCTGCTCGAGGCGACGCTTCAGTCCTATGCGGGAACGCTCCTGCTGGTGAGTCACGATCGCGCGTTCATCGACAATGTCGCGACGCAGACGCTGGTCGCGGAGTTGGCGCCCGGACGCGAGGGCCGCTGGAAGGAGTACGCGGGCGGCTACACCGACTGGGTGTCGCAACGTCCGCCGCAGGACGCCGAGCGCGCGACGTCCGTGCGCGCCGGTCCGCGGACGACGGGTTCGCGCGAGACGAAATCGCCACCTGCCGCGCGCGTGCGGCTCACCTACAAGGAGCAGCGCGACCTCGAGAGCCTTCCTGCCGAGCTCGAAGCGCTGGAGCGCGAGCAGCACGACCTCACGCAGCGGATGTGCGCGCCGGACTATCACAAGCAGGGAGGCGAGGCGATCAAGGTGGATCGCCAGCGCGCCGAGGAGATCGAGCGCCTCCTGGCCGAGCGTTTCGAGCGCTGGGGCGAACTGGACGCGCGCGCGCAGCAGGCGCGATAGCGCGGCATTGGCAGAGTTGGGCGCGACGCTCGGTCCCTCGGACGTGATGTAGCATTGCGCATGCATCGTGCGCGCGCCGGCCGCGGCGCCACGGGCGAGCGGGCGCCCCGTTCCGGTGCGCTCTCCCGATCTTCATTCGATTCGAGGGGACAGGACCACAATGCCTACACGTCGCGGTTGGTTGAACGCAGTCTCGCTGCTGCTGGTGCTTGCGCTCGGAGGCGCGGGCAGCGCCGCATGGGCGCAAGCGAAGCTCAAGGTGGCCGCCGTCTACACGGTGCCCGTCGAGCAGCAATGGGTAAGCCGCATCCACAAGGCGCTCAACGCGGCCAGGGATCGCGGCGAGATCGAGTACGTGTTCTCGGAAAAAGTCGCGAATGCCGACTACGAGCGCGTGATGCGCGAGTTTGCCGAGAAGGGCAACACGCTCATCGTCGGCGAGTCGTTCGCGGTGGAAGCCGCAGCGCGCAAGGTGGCGAAGGACTATCCCAAGGTCTCGTTCCTGATGGGCAGCTCGGGCAAGCCGCAGGAGCCCAATTTCGCCGTCTTCGACAACTACATCCAGGAGCCCGCTTACCTTACCGGCATGATCGCGGGCGGCATGACGAAGACCAACAAGATCGGCATGGTCGGCGGCTATCCCATTCCGGAAGTCAATCGCCTGATGCACGCGTTCATGGAAGGGGCGAAGGAGACCAATCCGAAGGTCGAGTTCATGGTGACGTTCATCGGATCATGGTTCGATCCGCCGAAGGCGAAGGAGGCGGCGTTCGCGATGATCGAGAAAGGCGCCGACGTGATGTACGCCGAGCGCTTCGGCGTCTCCGACGCGGCGAAGGAAAAGGGCAAGCTCGCGATCGGCAACGTCATCAACACGCAGGCCGACTATCCCGCCACCGTCGTTTCCTCCGCCCTGTGGAACATGGAGCCGACGATCGACCGCGCGATCAAGGCGGCGAAGGGCGGCCAGTTCAAGGCCGAGGACTACGGTGCGTATTCGCTGATGAAGAACAAGGGTTCCGAGCTCGCGCCTCTCGGCACCTTCGACGGCAAGGTCCCGAAGGACATGATGGACAAGGTGAAGGCGAAGGAAAAGGCGATCCTGGACGGAAAGTTCGTGGTCAAGGTGGTCGAGACCGAACCCAAGACGACGTCGAAGTGACGCTTTCACAGCCAGGCGACGCCCCGGATCGATCGTCCGGGGCGTTTTCGCTGGCGGAGCCGGTATTGCGCCTGTCGGGCATCACCAAGCGCTTCGGCTCGCTCCTGGCGAACGACGGGATCTCGCTCGATCTGGCGGGCGCAGAGGTGCTGGCCCTGCTGGGCGAGAACGGCGCCGGGAAGTCGACCCTCGTGTCGATCCTGTTCGGCCACTACGTTCCCGACGCGGGGACGATCGAGGCCTTCGGTGCGCCCCTGCCGCCTGGCGATCCCGCCGCGGCGCTGGCGGCGGGCATCGGCATGGTCCATCAGCACTTCACGCTCGCCGACAACATGTCCGTGCTCGACAACGTGATGCTCGGTACGGAGCCATGGTGGCGGCTGCATTCGCAGCGACGTGCAGCGCGGCGCCGGCTCATGGAGACGGCGGGGCGTTTCGGCCTCGCCGTGAATCCGGATGCGCGCGTCGGCGCGCTGTCCGTCGGCGAGCGGCAGCGTGTGGAGATACTGAAGGCGCTCTTCCGGGACGCGAAAATACTGATCCTGGACGAACCCACGGCCGTATTGACGCCGCAGGAGGCCGGCGGGCTTTTCGCCACGCTGAAGGAGCTCGTGCGCCAGGGCCTGTCGATCATCTTCATCAGCCACAAGCTCCCCGAGGTGTTGCGCGTATCGGACCGCATCGCCGTGCTGCGCGACGGCAAGCTCATCGACGTGCGCGATGCGCGTCATGCCGGCGAAGCCGAACTCGCGCATCTGATGGTGGGACGCGAAGTCGCGCCGCCGCAGGTGAGGCCGCATGCCGTGGGCGCGCTCGTCTGCGAGCTGAACGACGTCGCAGTCGGTGGCGCCGACGGACTCGCCGGCGTATCGCTTGCGCTTCATGCCGGCGAGATCACGGCGATCGCCGGTGTCGCGGGCAACGGACAGCAGGCGCTTGCGGACGTGTTGTTCGGCGTCGTGGCGCCGGATCGCGGCACGGTACGGGTCGACGGGCGTGCGCTGCCCGCGACGCCGCGCGCCTGGATCGGCGCCGGCGTGGCGCGGATTCCCGAGGATCGCAATGCCGTCGGCACGATCGGCGACCTGCCGGTCTGGGAGAACGCGATCGCCGAGCGGCATGCAGGCGCCTTCGCACGACACGGCTTCGTGCGCCGCCGCGCGGCACGGGCGTATGCCCGGCGCCTCGTCCAGCGCTTCGACGTACGCGCCGGGAGGGGCGTCGACACGCCGGCGCGTGCGCTGTCGGGAGGCAATCTGCAGAAGCTGATCCTGGGACGCGCGCTCACGGGCGATGGCGACGAAAAAATTGCGCACGTGCCGAAATTGATCGTCGCCCGCCAGCCGACCTGGGGGCTCGACGTCGGAGCGGTCGCGTTCGTCCATCAGCAGCTCCTCGACGCGTGCGCGCATGGCGCGGCCGTGCTGCTGATCTCGGAAGACCTGGACGAAATTCTTTTCCTCGCCGATCGCATCGCCGTGATTCATCGCGGGCGGCTGACCGAAGCGCGACCGGCCAACGCGTGGACCGCGTCCGCCATAGGGCTCGCGATGGCCGGATCGTCCGCGACGGAGCACGCCGATGCGGCTTGAGGCCCGGGGTCAGACCGCGCGGGGGTGGCTGATCGCGGCGCCGTTCGCGGCCGTCGCAGTGACGCTCGCGATCTGCTCGCTCTTTGTCGCATGGGCGGGCGCGCCTCTCATGCCGACCTATGCGGCCATCTTCGACGGTGCCTTCGGCTCGCGCTTCGCGTGGAGCGAAACGCTCACGCGTGCGACGCCCCTCATGCTGACGGGGCTCGCTGTCGCCGTCGCGTTTCGCGCGCGGCTCTACAACATCGGCGCCGAAGGCCAGCTCTACGTCGGCGCGCTCGCGGCGGTCGCGCTGGGCGGAATCGCGGAGGTCGCAAGTCTGCCGCCGATTCTCGTTTTCGCCGGCATGCTCGCGGCCGCGATGGCGGCAGGCGCGTTGCTGTTGCTGGTGCCGGCCCTCCTGCGCACGCGTCTCGGAGTCGACGAGGTCGTGACGACGCTGCTGCTCAATTTCGTCGCGCTGCTGTTCGTGTCGATGATGCTCGACGGTCCGATGAAGGATCCGGCCGCGATGGGCTGGCCTCAGAGCGTGTCGCTGCCGGACACGCTGCAACTCCCGAAGCTGATCGAACGGACCCGCGTCCACGCGGGCCTCCTGATCGCGCTTGCACTCGCCGTTTTGCTGTGGGGCCTGCTCAAGTATTCGACCTTCGGCTTTGCCGCCCGCGCCGTCGGCGCCAATCCTCGCGCCGCGGCGTTCGCGGGTGTGCGCGTCGAACGAACGATGGTCATCGTCGCCCTGCTGTCGGGCGCGCTTGCGGGACTTGCCGGTGCGATCGAGGTGATGGGCCGCACGGGATATGTCACGCTCGACATGTCGCCCGGCTACGGCTACTCGGGCATCGTCATCGCGATGCTGGCGGGCTTAAGCCCGCTCGGCGTGGTGCTGGCGTCGCTGTTCGTGGCCGGCATTCTCGTGGGTGCCGACAGCATGAGCCGCGCGGTGGCGGTGCCGACGTACATCGCCGATGTGATCGTCGCGGTCGCGCTGCTCTCGATGCTGGTCGCCACCGTCTTTGCGCGCTATCGGCTGCGATGGAGCTAGGCAAAAATCCCCAAGGGGTCATTCCCGCGAAAGCGCGAATCCATGTTTCGTGCGCGACCGGGTCTCCGCGTTCGGGGGAGCGAAAACCGAAGGTCGTGATGACTGCAAACGTCCGGCGCCCGTGATCGACGCCATCGCCTCGATCCTCGTCAATGCCGACTTCTGGTCGGCGGTGCTGCGGATTGCGACGCCTCTCGTGTTCGGGACGCTCGGCGTGCTGCTGTGCGAACGCGCCGGCGTGCTCAACCTGGGCATCGAAGGCATCATGGTGGCAGGCGCGCTGGCCGGCTGGCTCGTCGTGTACCTCGGTGCCGGACTGTGGATTGGTGTGCTTGCCGCCGCCGCGACGGGCGCCGTCTTCGGACTGCTGCACGGATTCCTCACGGTGCCGCTCGCGTTGTCGCAGCACGTGGCGGGACTCGGCATCACGCTGTTCGCGACCAGCGTGTCCTATTTCGCCTATCGCGTCAGCTTTCCTTCGGTAACGTCCCCGCCGACAATCACGCCCTTCGTCGAAATGAGATGGCTGTCGTTGCCGGTGCTGGCCGCGCAGACGCCGCTCACGCTCGCAGCGCTGCTGCTCGTTCCTCTCGTCGGCTGGTTCCTATATCGCACACCGGCGGGTCTCGCGGTGCGCATGGTCGGCGAGAACCCCGCCGCCGCCGAGGGCCAGGGGCTCGATGTGCATCGCGTCCGTATGGCGGCGATCGTCGCAGGATCGGCGCTGATGGGCGTTGCCGGCGCTTTCCTCACGCTGTCCGCGTTCAACGCGTTTTTCTTCAACATGGTGAACGGACGCGGATGGATCTGCGTGGCGCTCGTCGTGTTCGCGGGCTGGCGGCCGGGCAAGGCCCTGGCGGGTGCGCTGCTTTTCGCTTTTTTCGACGCGATGCAGTTGCGGATGCAGCAGGCGGGCGACAGCGGACTGCCGTATCAGGTATGGCTGATGGTGCCGTACCTGCTGTCGATCCTCGCGCTGATCGCGGTCGCACGCCGCGCCGCATATCCCCAGGCGCTCATGAAGCCTTACGTGAAGGGCGAGCGCTGAGAAACGACCGGGCCCGCGACGCGAACCCGGCCATTTTCAGCGCCCTACTTGCCGATGCGCGATTGTGCCGCTTCGGTAATCGTGGCGTCGGCGTCCTCTTCCACGATATAGCCGCGATCGAGGTTCGCCTCCGTCACGTTGGAGACCTGGGAGACGTACTTGCCGTGATTGCGGTAGAGCGCGTCGAGCGTCGCCTGGCTGAACGGTGTCGAATACCCCCACCTCACGCAGGCCCCCGGGCCGCTGTTCGTGCCGCTGTTGACGGCGATCGGAACCGCGATCTGCGAGAGCTGGATCCCGCCCTGCGCAAGCCCGAGGGTGTTGCGTACCGGAATCGACGGCGAGCCGAACGTCGCGATGTCGATTTTAGGCGCGACCGGCGGCAGCGTACCGTCGTCGATCCAGCGCACCAGATGATCGAACGCGGCCGCGAGCACGTACGTCGTCGGCACCCGCGTCCCGATGGGGCGGATCGCGCAGTTCACTTCGAGCGCGGCCTCCGAGGAAACGCCCAGGTCGCGAAGCTCGAGCGGCTCGCGGCTCGCGCGCAGGTGCTGATCGACGTGGGACGTGCCGGCGACTTCCCAGGCACGGAAGAGATTCGTGTCCGGCTGTCGCACATTCGCCTCGCCGAATCCGGTCACATCGAACTCGGTCAGCACCTTCCAGACAGGAACATCGAGATCGGTGCGGATGCGCGTCCCGAGCGAGGACAGCAGCAGGATGCCGTCATAGAGATTGGCAAGGGGCTGGATCGAGTTTGCGTACGTGGTCAAGCGGCCGGCGGATTGCGATTCGCCGGTCGCGATGACCTGCCTCGGCACCAGCCCGCCCAGCACGTCGACACCCACCGGGTGCGCGACCGCCTGCCCGACTTGCGAGTAGATGTCGTAGGAGAGCGAGTCGTCGTTGATCGTCCCGCCTTGCGTCACGTCGAGCGCCGCGTAACGCGACGACCACGCGCGTAGCGCGTTCACGCCGACACGCTGCGCCGAGACGCCGACCCAGGCGTAGCCCGAGCGCAGGATGTGCTCCCACGAGAAGAACCAGAGATTGTCCGCGTCGAAGCCGTTGGTCACGTTGAACCACTCGACCAGCACGACTCCGTTGAAGTTCGCAGGGTTCGCGGGCCGGCGCACGACGATGCGCGTCGTGTACGGATGGTTGCCGTCGATGATCGTGCCGGTCGCCTGCGCGGGCGTGGTGTAGCGGTTCGCCGTTCCGCTCACGAAAAATTCCTGCTCGACATAACCGGTGCCCGCGAGATGGTTGCTCGCGAAGAACGGATAGTCGTGCGTCGGGTTTCCGGGGGCCACGGTCGCGGGGATGGGACCCGTCACCGCAGGATTCGGCGGGGCCGCGGCGGATACCGTCGCGACGACGCCGAGCGCGAGCGCTGCGCACCACTTCGTCACAATGCCCACCGGAAATCCTCGGCGCGATAAGTGCGTAGAAAAGCGTCCTTGCATGTCGATTCCTCCAGAAACGATGAGTTCATCGCGTGCGTGCCGGAGTCGCGGCGCGCAATGGCGGAGCGACAGGCACAGGTTGACGCCAGCCATCCGGGGACGGGTCGGATGATGCGGGGCAGCGAGCGGTCGCAGGCAATCGTGCCGCCCGCGAGCGAGCGAGGTCGAAACGTCCGCCCTCGCCGACCTGGCAAGACCGAAGCTAGTGGCTCTGCCGGTGATCGTCAAGGTGCGCTGCGCAATGCCGAGGTCGCCAGAGCCCAGGATGCTGTGCCGAAACCGGTGTGCCGGCGGAGTCCCGTGATGCGGCTTGCGCCCTCTCCGCGAAACGCTGCACCCGTCCTAATTTCGGCATCAGGCCGAGACGAAATCGGTTCTTGCGAGATCACCCCTTCGCCGCGCATCATTCGAGCAACGCAGGCTTTCGCGGCGCGTTTCCAAAAGCGCGGCGCGATCGTCTCTTAAGCCGCCCACGAACGTTCAGGAGACCTCGATGGACACGAAACACCCAGAGAACGCCCGCCGCCGCACCCTGCTGAAGGCAATGGCCGGCGTGCCCGGACTGGGCTTCGCCGGCGGACTGATTTCGCTCGACGCGTCCGCCCAGGCGGCCGGCAAGGCGGCGGTCAACCTGCAGCTCGGATGGATCCCGGGGAACAACCAGATCGGCGAGGTCGTGGCGAAGCAGCTCGGCTATTTCGCGGAAGAAGGTCTCGACGTCACCATCCAGCCCGGCGGCCCCAGCATCGATGGCGTCGCGATAGTCGCCTCGGGCAAATACGAGATGGGACAAGTTGCCTCCAGTCCCTCGCTCATGCTCGCGGCGTCGCAGGACCTGCCCGTCAAGTGCTTCGCGACGGGCCTGCAGCAGCATCCGTACACGTTCTTTTCGCTCAAGAAGAAGCCCGTCAGCACCCCCAAGGATATGGTCGGCAAGAAAGTCGGCATCCAGGCAACCGGGGTGATCCTGCTCCGCGCATTGCTCGCGAAGAACAACATTCCCGAAGCGAACGTCGAGATCATCACCATCGGCGCGGACATGTCGCCGCTTCTGACGGGGCAGGTCGACGTCGTCACGGGCTGGCAGACCAACGTCACGGCGTTGAAGCCTCTTGGCCCGGATCGCGTCGACCTGCGGCTATGGGACGCCGGGGTGCGCCTGTACGCGTTGCCGTACTACGCGACGGTGAAGACGATCCAGACGCGCCCGGACGTGCTGCAGAAATTCCTGCGCGCAACGTCGCGCGGCTACGCGTACACGAATGCGAATCGCGAAGCGGCCACCGACCTCCTGATCAAGGAATATCCGAACCTGACGCGTGCGGACGAAAAGGTCGGCATCGACGCGATGATGAACTATGCGTTCAACGATCTCACCAAGGCCAACGGCTGGGGCACGATGGATCCCGGCGTCTGGCAGGACCAGATCTCGCTCTATTCGCAGCTGGGTCAGTTCTCGAAGCGCACGCCCAAGCTCGACGAAGTTATGACGATGGAGATCCTGACGGCGACGCGCGACACCCGCAGCAAGGTCTGACGTCGTGACCTTCGCCGCCGTTGCACGACGGATCAGGACGCGCTCGGGAACGAGTTCACCGGCGTCGGAACGGGACACGAGCCAGGCGGTGACGTGTCGCGCCATGGGCGTGAGGTTCTTCACCGACCGGCGCAGCGTCACCGCGCTGTCGGGGATCGATCTCGACGTCGCGCGCGGCGAGTTCCTCACGCTGCTCGGGCCTTCGGGCTGCGGCAAGTCCACGCTGCTTCGCGCGGTCGCCGATCTCGTGCCGCCTTCGGGTGGCGATATCCGCATTCTCGGCGGCACCGCGCAGGCGGCGCGTCGGCGGCGCGAGATCGGCTTCGTGTTCCAGGACCCCGCGCTGCTGCCATGGCGTACCGCGCTGCAGAATGTCGAGCTCCCGCTCGAGGTGGCGGACGGCGCCAGGCACAAGGGCAAGGCCACGCCCTCGGAACTGCTCGAGCTGGTGGGACTCAAGGGTTGGGAGCATTCGTATCCGCACGAGCTGTCGGGCGGGATGCGGCAGCGTGTATCCATCGCGCGGGCGCTGGTGAGCGATCCGCAGATCCTGTTGATGGACGAGCCTTTCGGCGCGCTGGACGAGATCACGCGCGATCGCCTGAACGAGGAATTGAGGCGGGTCTGGCGCGAGACCGGTACGACCATCCTGTTCGTCACGCACAGCATCTACGAGGCGGCGTTTCTCGGCCAGCGAGTGCTGATGCTGGCCGCCAATCCGGGTCGCGTTCGCGAGGTCGTGCCGGTGCCGCTGCCCGAGGATCGCGCGCTCGGTGTCCGCGAGACGGTCGAGTTCGTCGAGCTGGCAGCGTACCTTCGTCGCATCCTGGAATCCTGCTGATGGGCAGCGAACAATCGTTTCGAGGCGCCGACGAACAAGGGGAAAGGCGGCGCGCAGCGCCGGTCGGGTGGAACCCATGAGCACGCCGATGACCATGACGGCCGGTGATGCGGCGGTAGCGGTCGATGCCGAAGCGCTCGCCTATTTCGCCGGGAGAAAGCGCGAGCAGTGGCGCCGGCGCGTGTTGCCGGCATTGGGATTGGTCGGCCTCATCGCGCTGTGGTGGCTGTTGGTCGAGGCGTTCGACGTCAAGCCCTTTATCGCGCCATCGCCACTGCTCGTTCTGCAGACGATGATCGCCAAGTGGAGCGTGCTGTGGCAGAACCTGATTCCGACCGCGATCGAGGCGGTAGGCGGCTTTTTCCTCGGCAACCTCGCGGCGATCCTGCTGGCGACCGTGTTCGTTCACAGCAAGGCGATCCAGGAGGCGTTCTTTCCCATCGCCGTGATGATCAACACGATTCCCGTCGTGGCAAAGGCGCCGATCCTCGTGCTGTTGATGGGGAACGGGATGGAGCCCAAGATGGTGATTGCCGGTCTGATCTGCTTCTTCCCGACGCTTGTCAACATGGTGCGCGGCCTCGAAGCGGTCAATCCGCAATCGATGGAGCTGATGCGCGTGCTGTCGGCCTCCAAGCGTGAGATCTTTTTCAAGCTCCGGCTGTACAACTCGCTGCCCTATCTTTTCTCGGCGCTCAAGATCGCTGCCTCCACCTCCGTGATCGGCGCGGTCGTCGGGGAATGGATCGGCTCGACGCGCGGCATCGGCGCGCTGATCATCCAGGCCACCTACAGCTTCGATTCCGCGCTGCTCTATTCGGCCGTGATCATGAGCTCGCTTTTTTCCGGCGCCTTCTTCCTGCTCATCACCGTGATCGAAAAGCTCGTGGTGAAATGGCAGCCGGCGAATATCCACTAGAACGCACCGACAGGCGGATCGCAATGACAACGAACCAGGAACGAATCGCCGAGCCGGCGGGTGAAGCGCGCGTGGCGTCGCAGGCGGACGTGGTGGTGGTCGGCGGAGGACCGGCCGGCACGGCCGCCGCGATCGCCGCGGCGCGCAACGGTGCGAAGGTGACGCTGGTCGAGCGCTACAACCATCTCGGCGGCCTCGCGTCGGGCGGCATGGTGCTGGTGCTGGACGACATGTGGGACAGTTACCACAACGAGATTTCGGTCCGCGGCATCTGCATGACCATGATCGAGCGGCTGACGAAGTTGAAGCTCGCCACATTCCCGCGCGAGCACGAATGGGGTGAGTTGCCGGAGAGCTACCGCCGCTGGGCGAGATGGGGGACGTTCGATTTCCACAGTCACAAGACGCCCCACCCGATCTGCTTCGCGGCGTCGTTCGATCCCGACGGCTGGAAGCGCGTGTCGATCGAATGGCTCGAGGAGATGGGCGTCGAGCTGCGCCTTCATTCGTGGTTCTCGCGCACGCTGACGGAGGACGGGGCGGTCAAGGGCGTGGTGTGCGAGACCAAGGCCGGACGCGAAGCGATCCTGGGCGACGTCGTCATCGATGCGACCGGCGATCTCGACGTCGCGACCTCCGCGGGTGCGCGTCACATCAAGGGCAGTTTCATCATGACCACCGTATTCCGACTGGGCGGGGTCGACACCGAGGCCGCGGAGCGATTCGAGATCGAGGAACCGGTGTCCTTCGCTGCACTCGACAAGGAGGCGAAGAAGCGCATCGGCGGCTCGTGGCAGCACTGGTGGCTGAAGACGCCGCTGCCCGGCATCGTCTGGTGCAATTGCCCGCACATGGCGGGGCTCGACGGCCTCAAGGTCGAGGACCTGACAAAGGCCGAGATGCAGGGTCGCAAGCACATCGCGGCGCTCATCGACTACGTGCGCGTTCACATGCCGGGATTCGAGCGTTGCTATCTGGTCGACGTCGCGCCACAAACGGGCGTGCGGCAGACGCGCCTCCTGGACGGCGAATATGTCGTGACGAAGGACGATCTCGCACAGCGGACGCGCTTTGCCGACGCCGTGGCGCGGGGCCGCGACTATACGACACCGTATCGCGCGATGCTCCCGCGCGACATCGAGAACCTGCTGGTCGCCGGGCGGCACTACTCGGTCACCTCGGCAGCGCAGAAGATCTCGCGCGAGATTCCGCCGTGCATGGCGATGGGCGAGGCCGCCGGCGTGGCGGCCGCGCTCGCGCTCCAAAGCGGCGTTCGCGTGCGCGACGTCGACGTGAGACTGCTGCAGAAGAAGCTCCGCGCACAGGGTGCCGACCCAGGCGATCACCAGGGTCCGAACGCGGACGTGCCGGCGATCGCGCACACGAACAGCTCGCTGGAGACAATTGCATGAACGCGCCCGACCGCAACGACCTGCCGCTCTCCGGTGTCCGCGTGATCGACTTCACGCAGGTGATGCTTGGTCCCGTCTGCACGCAGATGCTGGGCGACTACGGCGCCGACGTGATCAAGATCGAGCGCAAGGGCGCAGGCGACCTTTCGCGCTCGACGTTCGAACCGGTCGCGGGACACGACAATCCCGTTTTCTGCAGCCTCAATCGCAACAAGCGAAGCGCGGCACTGGATCTCAAGAATCCCGACCACATGGCCGCGGTGCGCGCGCTGATCGCGGATGCCGACGTGGTCGTCAACAATTTCCGCGCGGGCGTGATGGAGCGCATGGGCCTTGGCTACGACGAGTGCCGGCGGTTGAATCCACGCATCGTCTATGCGGTGGGCACGGGCTTCGGCGAGACGGGTCCGTATTCCCACAAAGGCGGGCAGGACGTGCTGGCGCAGGCGATGAGCGGCGCAATGGCGCGCAGGGCCGACGCCTCGCATCCGCTTTCGATCTATTCGACGACGTTCGCCGACTATTCGGCCGGGATGCACCTGGTGCAGGGCATCCTTCTCGCGCTGCTCCAGCGCAACCGGACCGGCGAGGGACAGAAGGTCAGCGTCGCCCTGTACAACTCGATGCTCGCCGCGCAGATGCAGGAAGCGGCGATGATCATGAACGCGGACTCGGAGATCAACTGGGCCGCCATGCCATTGACGGGCGTGTTCGAGACGAGCGACGGCGCGATCGTCGTCGTCGGCGCATTCAAGCCCAATCCGCTGCGCGATATCTGCGCCGCGCTCGAAATTCCCGATCTGTCGCCCGATCCGCGCTTCGCCACGCTCGACGCGCAGTTCAGGCACAAGCGCGAGCTCCACGCGATCTTTCGCGAGCGCTATCGGACGCAACCAAGCGCCTACTGGCTCGAGCGCCTGGAAGCGCAGGACCTGCTGTGCGCGCCGGTGCGCAATCTCCGCGAGGCGCTGGTCGACCCGCAGACGGTTCACAACGAGATGGTGATCGAAGGTCGCGACGGCGACCTGGCGATGCATCTGATCGGAAGTCCGATCCGCATGACCGCCGCGCCCGTCGGCATGCGCCGCGCGCCGCCGCGGCTCGGCGAGCACACCGACGAAGTGCTGGAGGAAGCGCACGGCCTCGCGGCCGTGCATCCCGCGCGATGAGCAACGTTCGCTTCGAGGTGCGCGACCACGTCGCGCGCGTGACGCTCGACCGCCCGGCGACGCTCAATGCGGTCGATCACGCGACGGAGCTCGAGCTCGAGCAGATCTGGAGCACGATCGAAGCGGACGCGAACGTCCGGGTCGTCGTGTTGACCGGCGCCGGCGAGCGGGCCTTCTGCGCCGGGGCCGACATGAAGAACTCCGGCAACAAGTCCGGACTCGAATACTGGGCCGCGCCGCGCGTCGGCGGCTTCGGCGGTATCGCGTTGCGCGAAACCCTCGATGTTCCCGTGATCGCGCGCGTCAATGGCGCTGCCTTGGGTGGCGGGTTCGAGATGGTGCTGGGCTGCGACATCGTGGTCGCGTGCGAGGAGGCGAGCTTCGGCCTGCCCGAGGCGCGCGTCGGCCGCCTGCCGCTCGACGGCGGTATGACGCTCCTGCAGCGGCAGATTCCCTTTCGCGCCGCGATGGGCATCCTGCTGACAGGCCGCCGGGTGCCGGCGAGCGAAGCGCTGGCGCTCGGCATCGTCAACGAAGTCGTTCCACGCGCCGACCTGGACGCGGCGGTCGATCGCTGGGTCGCGCAGATTCTCGCCTGCGCGCCGCTTTCGGTGAGGGCGATCAAGGCGGTGGCGCGGCGGACGGCGCATTTGACGGCGCGCGAAGCGCAGGCGCAGCGATTGCCGGC
>Ga0070665_100001638_pt1 | contig 25802 bp, 21 predicted proteins | sample KBSS13metaG_FD_65862 | JGI IMG/M metagenome (GOLD analysis project Ga0070665, IMG submission 65862) | Switchgrass rhizosphere microbial communities from Kellogg Biological Station, Michigan, USA - KBS S1-3 metaG | ecosystem: Host-associated > Plants > Roots > Rhizosphere > Soil ... | reverse complement strand
GGGGGAGCAGGTATCCGCTCTCCCGAAGGCCGCAGCGCCGATATCCTATCGTCAAGCCGGAGGACCTGCCCTTCACGGCTCTTTATTCAAAGGGCATCGCGCCTCTCACCCCCCGCGCCTCGATGCCTCGTATGAATAGGAACGACGTGGCGAGGGGGATCCCCTCAGGGCTCTTCACGGAGTTTTCGGCCGGCAAGATCCCTTCTTACTGAACCTCCAGCGCCCCCACGTTCTGGAACCCGCGCGGCAGCTTGTTCCCGCGCAGCGCCCGGGTGCCGGCGAACTCCTTCCAGTCCGAAGGCTTCATGTTGAGGTAGCGCTTGCCGGAGTGGACGATGAGGTGGACCCCCTCGGGCATGACGGCGAGGGCGGTGAGCGATTCGGGCTCGCCCTTGGAGGAGAGGGTCAGGATCTTCACCCCTTTCCCGCGGGGGAGCTGGGGGAGGTCCTTGATCGGGAAGATGAGGAGGCGGCCGCCGTCGCTCGCCGCGGCGAGGAGCTCGGAATCGGGCTTCATGACGCGGATGGGCGGCAGCACCCGGGCGCCGTCCGGCACGGTCATCACGGCCTTGCCGGCCTTCTGGCGGGTCTGGAGATCCCCGAGCTTGGCGAGGAAGCCGTAGCCGGCGGTGGTGGCCATCAGGTAGAGATCCTCGTCGCCGCCGATCAGCACGCCCACGAAGGTGGCGCCGGGGGGCGGCGTGACGTGGCTGGAGAGCGGCTCCCCCTGGCCACGGGCCGAGGGGAGGGCGTGGGCGGCCAGCGAGTAGGTGCGCCCCGTCGAGTCGAGGAAGACCGCGGACTGGTTGCTCCTCCCCTTCGCGGCCATGAAGAAGGCGTCCCCCGCCTTGTAGGAGAGCTCCCTGGGATCGAGCTCGTGCCCCTTGCCGGCCCGCACCCACCCCTTCTCGGAGAGGACGACGGTCACCGGCTCGGTCGGGATCAGCGCGTTCTCGTCCATCGCCTTGGCGGCGCCGCGCTCGACGAGGGGCGAGCGCCGGGCGTCGCCGAACTTCTCGGCGTCGGCCGTCAGCTCGTCGCGCACCTTGCGGCGCAGCTTCGCCTCGGAGCTGAGGATCTTCGCCAGCGCGTCGCGCTCCTTGGCGAGAGCGGCCTGCTCGGTCCGGATCTCCATCTCCTCGAGCTTGGCGAGGTGCCGGAGCTTGAGCTCCAGGACGGCCTCGGCCTGAGTGTCCGAGAGGTGGAAGCGCTCCATCAGCCGCGGCTTGGGGTGCTCTTCGGTGCGGATGATCCGGATCACCTCGTCGATGTTGAGGTAGGCGATCAGGTAGCCGTCGAGCACGTGGAGACGGGTAAGCACCTTGTCGTAGCGGAACTGCAGCCGCTTGCGCACGGTCTCGACGCGGAAGCGGAGCCACTCGGTCAGCAGCTCGCGCAGGTTGAACTGCCGCGGCCGGCCGTCGAGGCCGATCATGGTGAGGTTCACCCGGTAGGTCCGCTCGAGGTCCGTGGTGGCGAAGAGGTGGGCCATCAGCCCCTCGAGATCGACCCGGTTCGAGCGCGGCGTGATCACCAGGCGGGTCGGATTCTCGTGATCGGACTCGTCCCGCAGGTCCTCGACCATGGGGAGCTTCTTCGCCTGGAGCTGGGCGGCGATCTGGGTCAGCACCTTGCTGCCCGAGACCTGGTAGGGAAGGGCGGTGATCACCACGTCGCCGTCCTCCACCTCCCACGATGCGCGCAGGCGCAGGGAGCCCGAGCCGGTCTCGTAGATCCGCCTGATCTCCTGACGGGAGGTGATGATCTCGGCGTCGGTGGGGAAGTCGGGGCCGGGGACGGCGTCGTAGAGGAGGTCGTCGGCCAGCTTGGGATCGTCGAGGAGCTGGATGCAGGCGCCCACGATCTCGCCCACGTTGTGGGGCGGGATGTCGGTCGCCATGCCGACCGCGATGCCGGAGGCGCCGTTGAGCAGCACGTGCGGCAGCCGGGCCGGCATCAGCTTCGGCTCTTCGAGGGTGCCGTCGAAGTTCGGGCCCCACTCGACGGTCCCCTGCTCCAGCTCGGAGAGCAGCACCTGCGAGAAGGGGGTCAGCCGCGACTCGGTGTAGCGCATGGCGGCGAACGACTTGGGATCGTCCTGCGAGCCCCAGTTCCCCTGGCCGTCGACGAGCGGGTAGCGCAGGCTGAACGGCTGCGCCATCAGCACCATCGCCTCATAGCAGGCGCTGTCGCCGTGCGGGTGATATTTGCCGAGCACGTCGCCCACCGTGCGGGCCGACTTCTTGTACTTGGCGGTGGCCGACAGGCCGAGCTCCGACATCGCGTAGACGATGCGGCGCTGCACGGGCTTGAGGCCGTCCGCCAGGCTGGGCAGGGCGCGGTCGAGGATGACGTACATCGAGTAGTCGAGGTACGCCTTCTCGGTGAATTCGGCGAGGGAGAGCTTTTCGATTTCGGCGAAGGCAGGCTTGAACAGCGAGTCCGCGCCGTTGCCGGATTTTCTTCGGGATGTTCTGGGCATCGTCTCTTTCTGCGTCTCTTTCCTATGCGTCCCTATACGTCGACATCGGCCCGGTCGCCGATCGCCATCAGCCAATCCTTGCGGTCGCCGGCGCGGGCCTTGGCGAGGAGCATGTCCATCACTTTGGCGGGATCTTTCGGAGGGTCGCTCTCGTCGTCGAGGACGAGCTGGACGAGGCGCCGCGTCTCGCGGGCCATGGTGGTCTCGCGGAGCTGCAGCGGGTTCATCTCGCCCAATCCCTTGAAGCGCTGCACGTTGGGCTTGCCCCGCTTCCCCTCGGCGTCGAGGCGGTCGAGGATCCCCTTCTTCTCCCGCTCGTCGAGGGCGTAGTAGACCTCCTTGCCCAGGTCGATGCGGTAGAGCGGGGGCATGGCCACGTAGACGTGCCCATCCGCAACCAGCGACCGGAAGTGGCGCAGGAAGAGGGCGCAGAGCAGCGTCGCGATGTGGGCGCCGTCCGAGTCGGCGTCGGCGAGGATGCAGACCTTGCCGTAGCGCAGGCCGTCCTTCTTGTCCGAGCCGGGATCGACCCCCAGGGCCACGGCGATGTCGTGCACCTCCTGCGAGCCCAGCACCTGCGAGGAATCCACCTCCCAGGTGTTGAGGATCTTGCCGCGCAGGGGGAGGATCGCCTGGTACTCCTTGGTCCGCGCCTGCTTGGCCGAGCCGCCGGCGGAATCCCCCTCGACCAGGAAGAGCTCGGTCAGGCCGAGGTCCTGGCTGGTGCAGTCGGCGAGCTTGCCCGGGAGGGCCGGGCCGGCGGTCACCGTCTTGCGCTTGATCTGCTTGCCGGCGCGCAGGCGCGTCTGGGCGCTGTCGATCGCCAGGCGGGCGATCCGCTCGGCGTCCGCCGTGTGCTGGTTGAGCCAGAGGGCGAAGGAGTCCTTGGTGACGCCGGAGACGAAGGCCGCCGCCTCGCGGGAGGAGAGGCGCTCCTTGGTCTGGCCGGTGAACTGGGGCTCCTTCATCCGCGTCGAGAGGACGTAGCAGCAGCGGGCCCAGACGTCTTCCGGGGCGAGCTTGATCCCTCGCGGCAGCAGGTCGCGGAACTCGCAGAACTCGCGGATGGCGTCGGTCAGGCCGGCGCGGAAGCCGTTGACGTGCGTCCCCCCCTGGGTGGTGGGGATAAGATTGACGTAGCTCTCCCCCAGCACGTCGGAGGTCTCTTCCTCCTCGGCGAGCCAGCCCACCGCCCAGTCGACCTCTTCCTCCTTGCCGCGAAAGTGGCCGAGGAAAGGCTCGGCGGGCACCGTCTGGCAGCCGTCGAGCTCGCCCATGAGGTAGTCCTTGAGGCCGTCCTCGTAGTACCACTCGTCGTTGTCTTCCGGGTGCTCCTCGTGCACGAAGCGGATGCGCAGCTTCGGGCAGAGCACCGCCTTGGCGCGCAAGACGTGCTTGAGCTTCGGGATGCTGAACTTGGGGGAGTCGAAGAACTTCGGGTCCGGCCAGAAGCGGACCGTGGTCCCGGTGTTGCGCTGGCCCACCGTGTCCACCACCTTGAGCCCGGAGGTCTTGGCGCCGTCGGCGAAGCCCATGTGGTGGACCTGGCCGCCACGCTTGACCCACACCTCCAGCTTCGAGGAGAGGGCGTTGACCACCGAGACGCCGACGCCATGAAGGCCGCCGGAGAAGCGGTAGCTCTTGTCCGAGAACTTGGCGCCCGAGTGCAGGCGGGTGAGGATCACCTCCACCCCCGGCACCTTCTCCTCCTTGTGGATGTCGACCGGCATGCCGCGGCCGTTGTCCGCCACGGAGAGGGAGCCGTCGTCGTGGAGTGTCAGCAGGATGTCGTTGGCGTGGCCGGCCACGGCCTCGTCGACGGCGTTGTCGATAACCTCCTGGGCGAGGTGATCGGGCCGGTCGGTGAAGGTGTACATGCCGGGGCGCTTGCGCACCGGCTCCAGCCCGGTGAGGACTTCGATGGAAGAAGCGTCGTAAGCCATAGATTCGTTATCGGTCTTCGGTCAGTCGGGCGGCCCTGATTTGGCGGTCATGATACAGGACCGGATTCCCCGCCATGAGGAAAGGAAAGCCCCGACTTTTTACAAGTTTCTCGGTTGACGCAACCGGGCCGTGGTGATAGTCTATGCGGTAACGAAGCGTAATTCAAGGGGCATTCCTTCTGGAATCGTCCCGGCCGGCGCCGTCCTGCTCGTTCCGTTCATCCATGTCGTGAATCTCAAAGGAGGAAACACCATGAAGGCACGATTGACTCTCGCGTTGTCCCTGCTCGCCCTCGCGGCCCTGCCCGCCCTCGCCCAGGACCAGCAGAAAGAGCCTGCCCCGCCCGCGATGAATAATGCCGATATGGAGGCCATGGCGAAAGCGGCGACTCCGGGAGAGCAGCAGAAGAAGCTCGCCCGCATGGTCGGCGACTGGACCTTCACCAACAAGATGTGGATGGCCCCGGGTCAGCCGCCGATGGAGTCCTCCGGCACCATGCACGCGGACCTCCTGATGGGCGGCCGTTATGTCGAGCACACCTGGAAGGGCAGCTTCATGGGGCAGGCGTTCGAGGGGCGTGGAACCGACGCCTACGACAACGTCGGCAAGATGTATGTCAGCTCCTGGGTGGACAACATGGGGACTGGCATCATGCATACGACGGGAACCTGTGACGCCGACGTCAAGGTCTGCAAGTACAGCGGCGACATTTTCGATCCTATGATGGGAAAGAAGATCACGACGCGGTCGGTCATCACCTGGCTGGACGACAACACCTTCAAGAACGAGATGTACGCACCAGGTCCGGATGGCAAAGAGGCCAAGATGATGGAGATCGTGGCCAAGCGGAAGTAAGCGCGTTAGCTCTTGCCGGTCTCGAAGTCGCGGGCCAGGGAGTCCGTGACGGCGAGGCCTTCGAGGGTAGGAATCAACAGCTCCCCCTCGATCCGCAGAAGACCTTCCCGAACGAGCCGCTCGATGAGCGGCTCATTCTGTTTTCGCAGGTCTACACCGTAGCGCTTCTGGAACGCGTCGAGATCGATCCCGTCCGCAGTCCGCAATCCCAGCATCAGCGCCTCGAGCGCTAGATCCTCGCGCGTCAGCTCCTCGCTCTCCTCGATCGGTCTCTCCCCGGCTTCGATCCTTTTTTCATAGGGGCCGAGCTTGCGCTCGTTCCACCAGCGGCGAGTGCCGGAGAAGGAATGAGCCGAGGGACCGAGGCCTAGATAGGGAACGTGATGCCAATATTTCTGATTATGGCGCGAGCGGTGCTCGGGGGAGCGGGCGAAGTTCGAGACCTCGTAGGCGGGATAGCCGTGATCGCGGAGAAATTCGTGGGTAAAGAGAAAGATGTCCCCCTGCGCCTCTTCCGGCAGCTCGCTCATCTGCCCCTTGGCGAGCCGGAACCCGAACGGAGTCCCCTCGTGAAACGTTAGCTGATAGCAGGAGATGTGGTCCGGCCGGAGCGCGACCGCCTGCTCCAGGGTCCGCTGCCAGACCTCGAACGGCTGGCCCGGCAAACCATAGATCAGATCGATCGAGATCGTATCGAAACCGGCCGCGCGGGCGGTCTCCACGCTCCTTGCCGCCTCCTCGGGAGTATGCCGGCGGCCAAGGAACTTCAGGGCCTCCGCGTCGAACGATTGAATTCCGAGCGATAGGAAGCGGACGCCGAGCTCGCGCCATGCACGGACGCTCTGCGCGTTCACATCTTCAGGGTTGGCCTCGAAGGAGACCCAGGCGCCATCCTGGATCGAAAGGTTTCCGCGAGCGGCTGCGAGGATGCGAGCGATGTCCTCCGGCGCGAGCGCCGAGGGGGTGCCGCCGCCGAAGTAGATCGTGTCAATGGAATTAAACGCGGAACGGTCCGGCGACCAGAGCGAGATCTCGGAAATCAGGTGATCGGCGAACCGCCGCCGCCGTTCCGGCCCGCCGGTCAGGACCGCGAAGTCGCAGTAGGGGCAGATGGCGGAGCAGAAGGGGATGTGGAGGTAGAGGCCGGGGTTGGCTTCAGAGCGGTTCATTTCTGACAAGGTGGGGTCTTCTGCTCTTCCCTACAACGACTTCAGTGTCCCAATCAATCTCGAATCCAGCGCCTTCCAGATACCGAAAGGCCGCATAGGCGAGGTCTATCCGGTCGGCATCAGGAAGTTGGAGCGCCTCGTGCTTGATCTTCTCGAAAGGCCGAGCGACCAAAGGCTCTTCCGGGGTTCGCCTCTGCGCCATGGAATCCAGCATGGCTTGCAATTCGGCAAAGACAATCTCACCAGGAATGGCCTTGACCTCTTTGCACTCGCGATAGCGGCGTTTGACCTCTTCCAGGATGAGCCGCTCGATTTCGGGGTCCTCTTCGATGCCTTCGAGAAGTGCGTCAGCCAGTTCGATGGCTTGATCGGAGGACAGAGTCTCCACTTCGCGGTAAAGAATCTTGAGGCTCACGAGCGGATCAGATCCTTCCTCTCCAATAGCCTGGCTTACGGCTCTGATGGCCTATGGCAACGACGAGGATGGAGAGGGGTTCGATCTGGTAGATGACGTTGAAACGAAACTTGTTCAATCTCGCCACTCGTAGTCGCCGCGAAATCTTTGGGCCCGACTCCGGAAGGCGGCCCAAGCGCTCCATGACGGATAGAAATTCGCTAAGGAAACGGTCGCTGAGAACTGGACTTTCAGCCTCATAAAACTGCCAGGCGTCTTCAAGCTCAAGCTCAGCCCTTCGCAGCAGCCTGAATGGCTTCATCGACCGATCGCGCGAATTCTCCGGATTACCTCCTCACCCGGAACCGCCTCTTCCTTCCCATCGAGGTAATCCTGATAGCGCCGTTCAGCTTCTTCAGCCCAAAGCCGCTCAAGGGCAGGATCGTCCCAATAACCGGAAGGGACCTCCATATCTTCCTCTTGGTGCGCCTTGGGGTCTTTGATCGCCATGATGATTTTTCCTCTGAAGGCGATTCTACGCCGGATTGACCGGAGGCGCCACCGGCTCCTGCCCCTCCTCCCCATACGTCTTCATCAGCGGCTTCTCCCGCCCCAGCCGCTCCTCGGCGGCCTGGACGAGCTCGGCGAGGCCGCGGCGCTTGGCGGCGCTGACGGCGACCGCGTTGAAGCGGCGGGCGAGGGCGTCGGCCTCGTAGGGCTCCAGGAGATCGGTCTTGTTGAGGACGAGGAGACGCGGGATCTCCTCGAGATTCAGCTCGGTCAGCAGGCGCTCCACGGATTCCAGCTTCTGCTCGAGGCGCGGGTCGGCCGCGTCCACGACGTGGAGCAGGAGGTCGGCGTCGGCCAGCTCCTCGAGAGTCGCGCGGAAGGCGGCCACGAGGTCCGGCGGCAGGTCGGCGATGAAGCCCACCGTGTCGGTGATCACCACCTCCCCCTCGCGCGGGAAGCGCAGGCGGCGGCTGGTCGGGTCGAGGGTCATGAAGAGCTGGTTCGCGGACTCGACCTCGCTGCCGGTCATCGAATTCAGCAGCGTGCTCTTGCCGGCGTTCGTGTAGCCGATGATCGAGAGGACGGGCACCCCTTCCTCCCGCCGCCGACGGCGCCGCAGGTCGCGCTGGCGCGACAGGGATTCGACCTGCTTCTCCAGCGCCCGGATGCGGTCGCGGATGCGGCGGCGGCCGATCTCGACCACGGTCTCGCCCGGGCCGCGGCCGCCGATGCCACCGGTCAGGCGCGAGAGGCCAGCGTCCTTCTCGGTCAGGCGCGGCAGCGAGTACTTGAGCTGCGCCAGCTCCACCTGGAGCTTGCCGTCGCGGCTGCGCGCCCGCTGGGCGAAGACGTCGAGGATGAGCTGCGTGCGGTCGATCGCCTTGAGCCCCGTCGCGTCCTCGAAGGCGCGGGCTTGAGCGGGCTTGAGATCGATGTCGAAGATGGCCACCGTCGCGCGCGAGCGCATCGCCTCGAGCACGATGTCCTGGAGCTTGCCGCTCCCCACCACGGTCCGTGGGTGGACCTGCGAGCGCTTCTGCCGCACGGTGCCGGCGACGGCGACCCCGGCCGAGCGCACCAGCTCCAGCATCTCCTCGAAGTGCTCGTCCTCGGGGGTGATGCCGATCACCAGGGCGCGCTCCTTCTGGGTCTCGCCGGCGGCGCTGGTGACGCGGGCGAACTCGTCCTCGAGGGCCCGCATGGTGGCCTCGACGTCGAAGCTGAGCTGGTGGACGTCCGGCGCCTGGAGGCGCTCGAAGGGCTCACTGTCATGACCGTCGCCGTCAGGTCCCAGGGGAGCCAGATGCGCGAGATCGATGCGGCCGGGCAGGCCGTCCCCCAGCACCTCGATCGCCGCCACCAGGTCGAGCCGCAGCAGGGCGAGGTCGTTGAGGTCGTCGCGGGTGAGCGGCTCCCCCTTCAGATGGGTGTGGACGAGCCGCAGGCCGCGGAAGCGGCCGACGCCGCCGCGCAGGCGGCCGATGTCGGGCAGGGTGAGGCTGTGGGCGTTGCCCACGATGACGTTGCGGATGATGCCGTCGCGCCCGAGCAGGACTCCGACCTGCCGGTTGAGCCGGCGGGAGGTCTCGGTCAGATGCCGGGCGAGCTCGGGGGAGACCACCTGCCGCGGGTCGACGCGGCGGCGGTAGGTGCGCTCCAGGGCGCGGACTTCGGACGCTTTGATCCCTCGGGTGTCGCCGTCGATCTGGGAAATGTCGGTTCTCCTTGGGTCAGTTGAGGACCGGAGGCGAGTAGTACTCGTCGGTCGAAAGGGGCTCGATCCCCATTCCCATCAACGTCAGCAGCAGGTCTTCCCTTACGGCCGGATCGGCCGCCTCGAGCAGGGCCTGCTTCTCCGCCGGGCGGAAGGGGAGGGCCACGGAGAGGCCGTTGAGGAGCGAGATGCCGGGCACGCTCGCGAGCAGGTCGTAGTCGAACTCCAGGTCGTGCTTCTCGCCGAAGGCGCGCAGGGCGCGCATCATCTGCGAGGGGTTGAGGAAGACGTTGAGCTCGTCGAGATCGCGCTGGAAGTCGGAGTAGTCGACCCGCACCCGCCGGTAGCCGCGCGGGCGGGCCAGCTCCTCCTGGATGTGGAACCGGGAGATGCCGCGCAGGACGATCAGGTAGCGGCCGTCTTCCTGGAGCTCGCACTCCTCGATCCGGCCGAGGCAGCCGATCCGGTAGATCTCGGGGTTGTCGGGATCCAGCTCTTCGGCGTCGGCGACCCAGTTGTCCTGCCGGGGGGTGAGCGGCTGGACCATGCCGATGTACTGCCCCCCCTCCAGCGCGTCGGCCACCATGTTGCGGTAGCGCGGCTCGAAGATGTTGAGCGGCAGCAGGTTTCCCGGCAGCAGCAGGGAGCCGGTCAGCGGGAAGACGGGGATGATCTCGGGCAGCGTGGTCGCGGGCATCACTCTTAAAACAAGAGGTGTGGGTGGAGGCATTCCATGGGACTCATCGTAACGGAAAGGCCCCCTCCTGGCCTCCCCCGCTCGCGCGGGAGAGGAAAAAAGCGGCTCGTGATACCGGAGCTTGGATGCCATGCGTTCCCTCTCCCGCTTGCGGGGGAGGGACAGGGAGGGGGCTTATTCGTTCGGACTCGACTTGAGCACCGCCAGGAAGGCCTCCTGGGGGATCTCGACGGAGCCCACCATCTTCATGCGCTTCTTGCCTTCCTTCTGCTTCTCGAGGAGCTTGCGCTTGCGCGAGATGTCGCCGCCGTAGCACTTGGCGATGACGTCCTTGCGGTAGGCGTTGATCGTGGCGCGGGCGATGATGTTGCCGCCGATCGCTCCCTGGATGGCGATCTTGAAGTTCTGCCGCGGGATGGTGTCGGCCAGCCGTTCGCAGTAGTGGAGCGCCCGCTGGCGGGCCTTCTCGCGGTGGACGAGCTGCGAGAGGGCGTCCACCTTCTCGCCGTTGACCAGGATGTCCACCTTCACCAGGTCGGTCTGCCGGTAGTCGGTGATGTCGTAGTCGAACGAGCCGTACCCCTGGGTGATCGTCTTCAGCCGGTCGTAGAAATCGAACAGGATCTCGGCCAGAGGCAGCTCGGAGGTCACCTGCAGGCGCCCCATGGCCAGGTACTCGAAGGCGGTGCCCTCCCCCCGCCGCTCGCGGCAGAGCTCCATCACCGCCCCGAGATAGCGCTCGGGGATCATGATCGACGCCTTGATGTAGGGCTCGCGGATGAAGTCGATGCTCCCCGGATCGGGGAACAGGGCGGGGTTGTCCACCGTGGTCTCCTCGCCGCTGGTCAGCACCACCTCGTATTGCACGGAGGGGGCGGAGAGCAGGAGCGACAGGTCGTGCTCGCGCTCCAGCCGCTCCTGGACGATCTCCAGGTGGAGCAGGCCGAGGAAGCCGCAGCGGAAGCCGAAGCCGAGAGCGGTCGAGGCGTCCTTCTGGAAGGTCAGCGCGGCGTCGTTGAGCTTCAGCTTGTCGAGCGCCTTGGCGAGGTCCTCGTAGTCGTCGCTCGAGATCGGGTAGATCGACGAGAAGACGACCGGCTTGGCCTCCTTGTAGCCGGGGAGCGGCTCGGCCGCCGGGCGCTCGACCGCGGTGACGGTGTCGCCGACGTTGATCTCCGAAACCGCCTTGACGCCGGCGATGACGTAGCCCACCGAGCCGGCCTCGAGCTCGTCCGCCTCGACGCGCTTGAGCTGCAGCAGGCCCACCTCCTCGACCTGGTACTCCCGGGCCGTGTGCATCAGGCGGATCTTCTGCCCGCGGCGGATCGTGCCTTCCTTGACCCGGCAGATCAGGACCACCCCGCGGTAGACGTCGTACTGGGCGTCGAAGATCAGGGCGCGCAGCGGCGCCTCCGGGTCCCCCTTCGGGGCCGGGATCTTCTCGACCACCGCCTCCAGGACGTCGTCGATCCCGATCCCCTGCTTGGCCGAGCAGAGGACGACCTCGAAGGGGTCGAGCCCGAGGTCGGCGTCGATCTCCTCGCGCACCCGCTCGACCTCGGCCGAGGCGAGGTCGATCTTGTTGATGACCGGCACGATCTCCAGGTCGTACTCGAGGGCGAGGTAGAGGTTGGCGACGGTCTGCGCCTCGACCCCCTGGGAGGCGTCGACGATGAGCAGCGCCCCCTCGGCGGACATCAGCGACCGGCGCACCTCGTGGGAGAAGTCGACGTGGCCGGGGGTGTCGATCAGGTTCAGCCGGTAGGGCTTGCCGTCCCGCGCCGTGTACCGGAGGGTGATGGTGTTGCTTTTGATGGTGATGCCGCGCTCGCGCTCGATATCCATCGAGTCGAGGATCTGGTCGCGGAATTCGCGCGCCTCCACCCCGCCACAGCGCTGGATCAGCCGGTCGGCCAGCGTCGATTTGCCGTGGTCGATGTGGGCGATGATGCAGAAATTACGGATGTCATCCAAGACAGTCTTCCCCTTTGCGGACCCGGAGGGTCGTGCGAAGATCCTACAACGCCCGGGCTCGGAACGGCATTCCGGGCGATCCGACCCTGATCCGACCATGAAATGAAAGAGGAGCCGTGAAGCCGAAAACGGGCCGGACGGTCTATTCGACGGAGTCTCCCGTCCAGAAAAAGGACGCGCCGTCCCGGGACGAGCCGGGAGCGAGCCTGCCGCCGGCGGCGCAATCGCCACGGATCCGCCGGGAGCGTGGCGGCAGAGGGGGCAAGATGGTGACGGTGGTGGGGCCCTTGATCCTGGCGCGGCCGGAGGCGGAGGCGCTGCTCGGCTCCTGGAAGCGGATGTGCGGGGGCGGCGGAACGTTGAAGACGGGCAAGGCGCCGGACGGCTCCCCGGCCTTCGAGCTCGAAGTCCAGGGGGACCATGCCGACCGGCTGCTCGCCGAGCTGGTCCAGGCGGGTTACAAGGCCAAGCGGTCGGGAGGCTAGCCCTCGCCCATCCGGTGGCCGGAGCGTGTATAGAGGTAGTCGTACCCTTCCTGGGTGAGGATGAACTCCCCGTCCTCCTGGCGGATGAGGCCGCCGTCCAGCAGCGACTGCGTCGCGCCGTCGAAATCGACGCCGGGGCTCTCGGCCGCGGCTTCCGTGAAGGCGTCCTCGGGCAGGCGCTCGCCGGCCTTGGCACCGACGCGGTCCCCCTTGCGCTCGTGGAACTGGACCAGCAGGATCTCCGCTCCCTTGGACAGCAGGATCATCGGCATCGTCGTCGTCTCCTTCCTCTTAAAGAGGGAAATACCAGAGGGGATCGCGGTCCCCGACCTTCTTCTGCCATCCCAGAGGAGCAACGGGCGTGCCACCTGGCAACGCTCCTGCAGAGGGTCCACGGCAAAGGAGGAGAGAGCAATGGCTGATACCACGGTGATGAAAGTCGATTCCCGCAACTCCCCGCACGGGGCCCTCGGTCAGAAGTACCTCGCCTCGGGGGTGCACGTGGCGATGCGCCTGTGGGATGAGGAGCCGACGAAGGGGGACAAGCCCGAGAGCCGCCGGGACTACGAGACGGTCGGCTACGTGATCTCCGGGCGCGCCGAGCTGCACGTCGAGGGGCAGATGGTGATCCTGGAGGAGGGGAACTCCTGGGTGGTGCCGAAGGGGGCCTCCCACACCTACAAGATCCTGGAGCCCTTCAAGGCCATCGAGGCGACCTCGCCGCCGGCCCACGCGCACGGGCGGGACGAGCGGGAGGGGTGAGGCGGCCCCGGGGCCGCCCCCGTCAGAGCTTCAGGACCATCTTGATCATGTCGTGCTGATTGCCGTCGGGGTCCGTCCCGTAGCCGGGGACGGTGTACCCCGTGAAGCCCAGGTTCTTCAGGGTCTCGACGGCGTCGGACTCGAAATCGGAGACCAGCATGCAGGTGAGGTGGCGCAGGCCGTCGGCCTTGGCGGTGTCGATGAAGTTGTTGACCAGGAGCGTCCCCAGCCCCTCGCCCCGGTAGGCCGGGTCGATCAGCCACTTGACGCGGCCGACCAGGCGCAGGGGGCTCCCCTGCCGCCGGTGGAGCGTCGCGTCGGCCACCACCTTGTGGCCGTCCCAGGCGAGCAGCGGCAAGACCTTCTGATAGTCGAGATCGCGCCCCCAGCTCTCGACCAGCGCGCGGTTGTCGATGCGGTCCCAGGCGAAGCGGCGGACCTCCTCGGGCAGGTGCAGGAAGAATTCGTACAGGGAATCGACGTCATTTTCCGTGAACGGACGGATCAGCAGTCGGCGGCCGTCGCGGAGCACGGCTTCCTGGGGATAACGGGTGGGCATGTTCCCTCCTCCGGGAGAAAATTCGAGCTGGGAGCCTAGCATAGCGGCGTGGGCCGGTTGGGCGATCCGTAAAGGGTTTTGAATATGGCACGCTCCTTGCTGTTCGCGATTCGTGCCGAGCCGATGCCGCAGTGAAGCGCAAGGCCGGCCGAGGAGGAGATGGAGATGTTCAAGGTCGAGGATGAGCTGACGGAGTCGGCCCTCTGTGTCGGAATCATCGCGGCGCTGATCTGGGGGGTGGGACTGAGCCTGTACGGCTTCCATCAATCGCCAGGGGAGGTCGCCTGGATGACCTGGGGCGTCCAGCTCCTGGGCGGCATCGTCGCCTGCCTGATCGTGCCGCTCGTCTTCGTGCGCGGCCGGGAGTGGGTGCTGGCCCGGATTCAGGCGCCCGGCGCACAGATCCAGCGGTAGCAGTGGCTCCGCTGGGCTCCTCGCGTCCTTATATCTCCTACCCGGAATCTCGGGTTCCCTTTCGACGTTAGACTCCCTGCATGGCCGACCCGGTTTGGGAGGATCTGTCACGGATCCTACGCAGCAGTGCGCCTTACAAGTCCCTCCTGCAGGGGCTCGGGGACGTGGTGCGCCTGCCGCTGCCGGCGGCGGCATGGATCGGGGAGCTGCTCGCCCGCGATCTCGGCCGTCCGATCCTGGTGCTGGTGCCGCGCGAGGCCGATGCCCTGACCTGGATGGAGGCGGCGCGCCTCTTCGGCCGCGAGGAGGGGGTCGTCTACTTCCCCGCGCCGTCGCTGACCCCCTACCAGGAGACCGAGACCTCCCTGATGGTGCGCGCCCAGGAGTCGGTGGCGCTCGACTGCGTCGCCTCCGGCCGGCTGACCACCGTGGTGGCGACCCCGCGCGCCCTCTTCCGCCGGCTGCCGGGGCGCGAGGACTTCCTCCGCTCGGTGCTCACCATCCGCCCGAACGAGGATCACCCTATCGAGGAGGTGGTCGCCCATCTCACCCGCCACGGCTTCCGGCGCACCGATCTCGTCTACGAGGTGGGGGACTTCGCCGTGCGCGGCGGCATCCTCGACTTCTTCCCGCCGGGCGAGGAGACCCCGATCCGGCTCGACCTCTTCGGCGATACCGTGGAGTCGATCCGCTGGTTCGACCCCCAGTCGCAGCGCTCCGAGGACACGCTGGACTCCATCCGCGTCCTCCCCCTCTCCCTCTTTCCCGCCGGCGCGGACGAGGCGCGGCAACTGGCGGACCTCCTCTCCGGCGGCCAGACCGCCGATCCGGACTGGGGCCCCGAGGCGGCCGAGCTGCTGGAGGCCCTGCGGACGCGCGGCGAGTTCCCCGGCTGGGAGAACTATCTGCCGCTGCTCGCCCGCGAGACGGTCTCGCTCCCCGAGGTGCTGGGGCAGCCGCTGGTGTTCGCGGTCGATCCGCCGGCCCTGGAGGGGGAGGTGATCCACCACGCCGAGCGGCTGGAGGCCGACTTCACGGCGCGCCGGGAGCATGGCCGCCTGGCCGTGCCGCCGGAGATGCTGGAGGAGCCGGCCGAGCGGGTGCGGGAGATGCTGGAGACGGCGGCCCTGAGATTGCGCGACCTCGTCATGGGTGGCAGTGAAGGGAAGGGCGCGGATTTCCACGGCACGCTGACCGATCTCTTCCATGGCCAGATCGCGCGCTTCCCCCAGGAGGTCGCCACCGCCCGCTCCCGCGGCGAGCGGTGCATCGTGGTGGTCTCCCCGGCGCACCGGCGGCGGATCGAGGAGCTGCTCGAGGGGCGGGAGCTGCAAGTGGGGCGCGGGGGCGTCGAGCTGGTGGCCGGGGAGATCGGGCGCGGCTTCCGGCTGCCGCCGGCCGGCGTGGTGGTCTACGGCGAGCAGCAGCTCCTGGCGCAGGCGAAGCTCCAGCGCCGGCCGGGGCGCTCGCGCTTCGGGCCGTTCCTCTCCGGCCTGCGCGACCTCAAGGTGGGGGACTTCGTGGTCCATGTCGATCACGGCATCGGCCAGTTCGTGGCGCTGCGCTCGGTGGGCGGCAACGGCGACGGCCTGGGCGGGCTGCCGCCGGTGGTGCGCGATCTCGCCACCGCCGGCGCCGCCGCCGAGACCGAGGTGATGGAGATCTCCTACTCGGCCGGCAAGCGGCTGCTCCTCCCTCTCTCGCGCATCGATCAGGTGCAGAAGTACAGCGGCATCGAGGGGGTCGCCCCCCGCCTCGACCAGCTCGGCGGCACCTCGTGGAACAAGACCAAGGCGCGGGTCAAGAAGGGGATGCGCGACATGGCCGGGGAGCTGCTGAAGCTCTACGCCGAGCGCCAGGTCGCGCGCGCCCCGGCGATGCCCCCGGACACCGACATGCTGCACCAGTTCGAGGCCGCCTTCCCCTACGAGGAGACGCCGGACCAGTTGGAGGCGATCGCCACCATCCGCGAGGACCTCCAGCGCGAGCGCCCGATGGACCGCCTGCTCTGCGGCGACGTCGGCTACGGCAAGACCGAGGTCGCCATGCGCGCCGCCTTCAAGGCGGTCGACGGCGGCTACCAGGTGGCGGTGCTGGCGCCGACGACGATTCTCGCCGACCAGCACCTGGAGACCTTCCGCAAGCGGTTCGCCGGCTTTCCGGTGAACGTCGAGATGGTGTCGCGAGTCCGCTCGCCGGCCGAGATCCGGGAGCTCAAGAAGCGGCTCGCCGACGGCAAGATCGACATCCTGATCGGCACCCACCGGCTGCTGTCGAAGGACATCCAGCTCCCCAAGATCGCCCTGATGATCGTCGACGAGGAGCAGCGCTTCGGCGTCGCCCAGAAGGAGCGGCTGAAGCAGTTGAAGAAGAACGTCCACGTGCTCGCGATGTCGGCGACGCCGGTGCCGCGCACGCTCCAGCTCTCGCTCGCCAACGTGCGCGACCTGTCGGTGATCGAGACGCCGCCGCGCGACCGCATGGCGGTGGAGACGGCGATCCTCCCCTACAGCGATAATCTGGTGCGCGAGGCGATCGAGTTCGAGCTGGAGCGCGGCGGGCAGGTCTACTACGTCTACAACCGCGTCGAGTCGATCGAGGACCGGCTGGCCAAGCTGCGCGAGATCGTCCCCGGGGTCCGCGTCACCGTCGGCCACGGCCAGCTCGACGAGGAGGAGCTCTCCCGCCGCATGCATGCCTTCACCCGCGGCGACTTCGACGTGCTGCTGGCGACGACGATCATCGAGAACGGCATCGACATCCCGAACGTCAACACCATGATCGTCCACCGGGCGGACCGCTTCGGCCTCGCCCAGCTCTACCAGCTCCGCGGCCGGGTCGGGCGGAGCAACCAGCTCGCCTACTGCTACTTCACGGTGGCCGAGGACCGCGTGCTCTCCGAGCAGGCCAGGAAGCGCCTCGCCGCCCTGCGCGAGTTCTCCGACCTCGGCGCCGGCTTCCGGATCGCGGCGCGCGACTTGGAGATCCGCGGCGCCGGCAATCTCCTGGGGGGCGAGCAGAGCGGCCACATCGGCACGGTGGGCATCGAGACCTATCTCAAGCTGCTCGAGGAGACCGTGCGCGAGCTGCGCGGGGAAGTGGTCGAGGAGGCGCCGTCGGTGGCGCTCGACCTGCCGGTGGCGATGTCCATCCCGGCCGACTACGTGGACGACGCCAACCTGCGGATGGAGCTCTACCGCAAGATCGCCGAGGAGCCGGAGCGCGAGATGCTCGCCGAGCTCGTCGACCGCTTCGGCCCGCCGCCCGCGTCGGTCGAGGCGCTGGTCGAGGTGGCGGCCCTCAAGCGCCTGGCCGAGTCGCTGCGCGTGCAGTCGATCTCGGCGAAGGGGGGCGAGCTGGTGATCCGGCTGCGCCGCGACGCACGGGTCGACGTCGAGCGGCTGATCGAGATGGTCTCGACGATGCAGGGGGCGAGCTTCAGCCCCACCGGGGTGCTGATCCTGCCCGGCGGCGGCGGCCGGCAACTCGTGGCCACGGCGCGCCAGACGCTGGAGTCGCTGGCGCAATGATCGCAAGGACCGCGAGCCTCGGCTGGGGTTTCCTGTTGCTGACGGCGGCCTCCTGCCAGCGGGCGACGCCGGTCTCCCCGGACGCCGTGGCGAGCCTCGGCGGCGCCGAGGTGCGCTACGCCGAGTTCGAGCGGTACGTGGCCCGCAACGCCGGCGACGCCGGGACCGCCCTGGGGAGCGACGTGCTTTCGGAGCTCCTCGATCAGTTCCTCGACGAGCGGCTGCTGGCGCGGCTGGCCGCCGACCGCGGGCTGGTCCCGCCGGCCGCGGCGCCGCGGCAGGCGACCGACGCTCTGCTCACGGCGGACCTGCACGGCGAAGTTGACGACGGCGAGGTCGCCCGCTACTACGAGGCGCACCCGCAGGAGTTCGCGCGTCCGGAGCGGGTGCGGCTGCGGCAGATCCTCACCGAGGATCGCGCGGCGGCCGAGGCGGCCCGGCGCGAGATCGTGGCGGGAGCGCCGTTCGAGGAGGTCGCGCGCCGCCTGTCGAGCGGTCCGCGGGCCGACTCGGGGGGCTACCAGGGGGAGCTCGCGCGCGGCGACCTGCCGCCGTCGTTCGCCGACCTGATCTTCTCCCTGAAGCCGGGCGAGGTGAGCCCCGTCGTGCCGGCCGACTATGGATTCCACCTCTTCCAGGTGATCGAACGCGAGCCGGCGCAGAGAGTGCCGCTCGCCGCCGCGCGGGAGGAGATTCTCGCCCGGCTGCGCCAGCAGAACGCCGACCGGCTCCTGCGGTCGCTGGTCCAGGCTGCCCGCAGCCGATACAATGTGAAAGTTTATGAACGGAATCTACCGTTCGGATACGCAGGTTCCTATAGTGATGAAATCCATGCCAAGAAGACTCGTTAGCCTGTCCCTGTTGCTCGCCCTCTCGCTCGCGCCGGCGATGGTTCCGGCGTTGAACGCCGAGGTGCTCAACCGCGTCGTCCTGCGGGTCAACGACCAGATCTCGACCCTCTATGACTACCAGCTGCACCGCGAGGAGCTGGTGCGCGACATCGTTCGCCGCGAGCAGGACGGCGACGAGCGCCAGCGGCTGCTCAGCCAGGCCGGGGAGGTGGCCTACGCCGATCTGTTCCGTGAGCTGCTGCTGCAGTCGCGGGCCGACCAGCTCGGCGTCGAGGTCACCGACGCCCAGGTCGACGCCGCCATGGGGCAGCTCAAGCAGAGCTACAACATCAAGAGCGACGAGGAGTTCAAGGCGGCCCTGGCGCAGTCCGGCATGACCGAGGCCCAGCTCCGCGCCCAGTTGCGCGGACAGCTCCGGGTGCAGGAGGTGCGCGGCCGCGAAGTGCAGAGCCGGGTCAAGGTGGACGAGGAGGACCAGCGCCGCTACTACCGCAAGAACCTCGAGCAGTTCCGCCAGCCCGAGCAGGTCCAGCTCCGCGAGGTCGTGGTGCTCGACGAGGGGGGGCTGCCGACCGCCGGGGAGCGGCAGCGCGCGGCGGCGGAGATCCGCGCCAAGGTGCAGTCCGGCGGCTCGCTGGCCGACGCCGTCGCCGACACCTCCAAGAAGGGGGTGACGAGCGCCGCCATCGATCTCGGCTGGGTCTCGCCCGGCGATCTCGACAAGAATCTCGAGTCCGCGGTCTGGAAGCTTCCCAAAGGCTCGCTCAGCGAGCCGGTCCAGGCGCGCGGCGGCCTCCACCTGGTGCAGGTGCTGGATCGCCGCGAGTCGCGCATCCCGCCGTTCTCCGAGGTCCAGCAGGTGATCCAGTCCCGCGAACAGGAGCGGGTCTTCCGCCAGGAGATCGCCAAGTACATGGTGGAGCTGGAGAAGAAGTCGCTGGTGGTGGCGAAGCCCCCGGCGGACGCCGCCAATTTCCGCCGCCATCTCGCCGTCACCGAAGCGACCGGCGACGAAGGGGGGCTCAGCGGCGGCATCCCCGCGGCGGCAGCGGCGGCGACGAGCTCGGCGGCCCCGGCGGCCGGCGAGGCGACGCCCCTCGGCACGGTGACGACCCCGCCCACGGCGACCACGAGTGAGCCCACCGCGCCGGGCACTCTGCCGAACCCCAAGCCGGTCGATCCCTCGCCGGCGCCGGTGGCCCCGCCGCCGTCCGCGACCGAGCCGCCGCCGGCGACCCCGCCGCCCGGCGTCTGAGACCTCCCCAAAGCTGCCTTCGAACGCCCGCGAGAAACCTTCGCGGGCGTTTTCGTTTCTCTCCGCAAACCGCTCTTCCGCCTCGCTTCCGCGTGCTTTTCGGAAATTTGCGGGGCTCTGGTGGGCGATGGTGGATAAAAATGGACAAAAGTGGAGTGAACTGCTAGGCTTTTCCCCGCAGTAAACCCTTTTTTTGGGGGCGGGTCATGTTCCGCGGAAGCGCTCCAACCAAGATCGACGACAAGGGTCGCCTGAAGATTCCGACGGATTTCCGGCGGCTCCTGGAGGAGCGTTACGGTCCCGATCTGTTCGTGACGTCGGTCCAGGGGGATTCGGCGCTGCTCTACCCGCTGCCGGTCTGGGAGGAGATCGAGTCCCGGCTGGCGGCCATGCCGTCCACCGACCGCACCAAGACGCGGTACCTCGAGAGGGTGAACTACTTCGGACAGCAGGTGCGGCTGGACGTGCAGGGGCGGATCCTGGTCCCGCAGATCCTGCGGGAGAGCGCCAGCATGAACGGCGACGTGGTGGTGAGCGGCCAGCTCAACCACCTGGTGGTCTGGAACCACGAACGGCTCGTGTCGCGGCTCTCCGAGCAGCCGTTCACGGACGAGGACTTTCATGCCCTCAGCACCCAGGGGATCTGAGCGCCCCACGGAGGGAGGCCGGTCGCGAGCGAGCCTGAAAAGACGGTCGTCCAGCATCTGCCGGTCCTCCTCGCCGAGGTCCTCGACTATCTCGCGCCTCAGCGCGGCGGGATCTTCGTCGACGGGACGCTGGGGCTGGGCGGCCACTCCGAGGCCCTGCTGCGCGCCTCGCCGGACGTCCAGGTCGTCGGCATCGACCGCGACGCCGAGGCGCTGGCGCGGGCCGGCGAGCGGCTCGCCGTCTTCGGTCCACGAGTGCGCCTGGTGCAGGCGAACTTCCACCAGATCACGGATGCGTTGGCCGGCCTTGGAATCCACGGCGGGATCGCGGGTTTCCTGGCCGACCTCGGCGTTTCTTCGCTGCAGCTCGAGACGCCCGGGCGGGGCTTCAGCTTCCGCCTCGACGGGCCGCTCGACATGCGGATGGGTTTGAGTGACATGACCGCGGCGGACCTGGTCAACCAGGCCTCGGAGGGAGAGTTGGAGACCATCTTCAGGGACTATGGCGAGGAGCGGCAGGCGCGGCGGATCGCCCGGGCGATCTCCCGCGCGCGGACGGAGAAGCCGATCGCGACGACGGGCGAGCTGCAGCGGCTGGTCGCCGGGGCCAAGGGGGCGCGGGCGGCGCGCGAGGAGCGGATCGATCCCGCCACCCGCGTCTTCCAGGCGCTGCGCATCGAGGTGAACCAGGAGCTGGCGGGGCTCGAGCGCTGCATCGAGGAGACGGTGCGGCTGCTCGAGACCGGCGGGCGGCTGGTGGTGATCTCCTACCACAGCCTCGAGGACCGGATCGTCAAGAACACGCTGCGCGACCTGGCGCGCGGCGAGGTCGACCCGGTGACCGGGCGCTCGCGCTCGGAGACCCAGTTGATCGAGGTGCTGACGCGCAAGCCGGTGCGGCCGACGGAGAGCGAGCTCGACCTCAACCCGCGCGCGCGCTCCGGCAAGCTGCGCGCGGCCCGGAGGCTCTGAAGGTTTTGCGGAATGCCTATGCCTTCACGCGGCCGGTGGCCAACTCCTATCTCGTGCGCGAGCGCGACCGGCGCCGCGTGCGCGAGCTGGCGCTGGTCCTGCTGGTCGTGCTCTGCCTCGGCGGGGGGTTGCTGGCGTACACCTGGATCCATCTCGAAGTGACCCGCACGGGCTACCGCATCGACAAGCTGGAGCGCGAGCTCACCCAGCAGACGCGCGAGGAGCGGCAGCTCCGGCTGGAGGCGGCCTACCTGGCCAGCCCCTCGCAGATCGAGCGGCGGGCGGTCAAGGAGCTCGGGCTGCAGTCGCCCGTTCTCGAGCAGGTGATCTTCTGGGAGGAGCTGCCGTGAGGCGGCGGCTCGGTATCGTCGCCGGCTTCGGGATCCTCTGGATGCTGCTGATCGGCGCCCGCTTCTACCACCTGCAGGTGGTCCGTTACGACCACTACTCGAACAAGGCCGAGCGCCAGCAGCAGCGGGTGGTCACCCTCGATCCGCCGCGGGGGACGATCTACGACGCCCAGGGGCGCGAGCTCGCCGTCTCGATCCAGGTCGATTCCGTCTACGCGGTGCCGCCGGAGATCGAGGATCCGGAGGCGGCGGCCGCCGCGCTCGCCGGAGCCATTCCCGGGCTCGACCGCGCCAAGCTGGCCCGCCAGCTCGCCGGCGACCGCGAGTTCATCTGGGTGGCGCGCAAGCTCGATCCGCCGGTCGCCGAGAAGGTGCACGACCTGGAGCTCAAGGGGCTCTACTTCGTGCCCGAGAGCAAGCGCTACTACCCGATGGGGGAGCTGGCCGCCCAGGTGCTCGGCTACGTCGGCACCGACAACCACGGCCTCGCCGGCCTCGAGCTGGTCTACGACCGGGAGATCACCGGCAAGCCGGGGAAGCGGACCGTGCTGCGCGATGCCCGCCAGGGGACGGTGGCGGCGCCCGACCTCTCCTCCGCCGAGCCGGAGCCGGGGCACGACCTCTATCTGACGCTGGACGCGACCGTCCAGCACATCGTCGAGCGCGAGCTGGCGCGGGCGATCCAGGAGCGGCACGCCAAGCGAGGCAGCGCCATCTTCCTCGACCCGGCGACCGGCGGCGTGCTGGCCATGGCCTCCTACCCGACGTTCGACCCCAACGACTTCGGCAGCTACTCGCCGGAGAGCTGGCGCAACCGGGCGGTCGCCGACGTCTACGAGCCCGGCTCGACGTTCAAGATCATCACCGCCGCCGCCGCCCTGGAAGCCGGGGTGGTGCGGGAGAACGACATGGTCGATTGCGGCGGGGGATCGATCACCCTCTTCCGCAACATCCGGGTGCGCGACCACAAGTCGTACGGCATGCTGACGTTCGCGCAGGTGATCTCGCACTCCAGCAACGTCGGCGTCATCCGGGTCGCGCAGCGGATCGCGGCCAAGCCTTTCTACGCCAGCATCCGCGCCTTCGGCTTTGGCCAGCAGACGGGGATCGACCTGCCCGGCGAGAGCGCCGGCATCCTTCATAACGTCGAGCGCTGGAGCCTGCTCGAGAAGTCCTACATCTCCTTCGGGCAGGGGGTTTCGGTGACGCCGCTGCAACTGGTCGCCGCCACCGCGGCGGTGGCCAACGGCGGGGCGCTGCTGCGGCCCCACACGGTCGCCGCGGTGAGCCGGGGCGAGGCGCGGCTGCCGAAGTACCCCACGCCGCCGGTGGTCGGCCGTCCGATCTCGCCCGCCACGGCGCGCGAGCTCACCCGCCTGATGGAAGGGGTGGTCATCGACGGCACGGGCAAGTCCGCGGCGGTCCCCGGCTACCGGGTGGCGGGCAAGACCGGGACGGCGCAGATCCCCGTGCGCGGCGGCTATCGCGGCTACCTGCCGAGCTTCGTCGGCTTCGCGCCGGCGGACCGGCCGGCCCTGGTGGGGCTGGTGGCGATCGCCGAGCCGCAGGGCAGCGAGTATTACGGCGCCCAGGTGGCGGCGCCCGCCTTCAGCGCCATCGCCCGGCAGGTGCTGCTCTATCGCGGCATCCACCCCGAGCGCCCCCGGCCGTCCATCTGGATGGGGCAGGCGACGATGCTGGCGGGCTTGCCGGCGAGCTCCCCGGCGGCGGCCCCCGCGGTTCCCGCGCTCGGCGAGGACGACGTGCTGGCCGACGGCGACGACCACGCCGTCGCGGTGGAGACGCCGGAGCCCGAGAGCGATCACGCCGCGCCAGACGCGCCCAAGGGAGGCCACCCTCATGCGTCTCTCTGAGCTGGTGAGCGGCCTGGCTGTCGCGGGCTCGCACGGCAACGATCCGGATGTCACGGGCGTCGAGCACGACTCGCGCCGGGTGCGCCCCGGCGATCTGTTCGTGGCCCTGCCCGGCCAGCGCTTCGACGGCCGCGCCTTCGCCGCCGCGGCGGTGGCGGCGGGAGCGGTGGCGATCGTCGGCCCGGAGCCGGGCAAGGCGGCGGGAGCCGCCGTCCCCTGGCTGATCGCGGACGATCCGCGCGCCCTGCTCGGGCCGCTCGCTGCCCGCGTCTACGGCCACCCCGACCGCGAGCTGATCCTGGCCGGGGTGACCGGCACCAACGGCAAGTCGACGGTGGCCACCCTGATCGCCGGCATCCTCGGTGCGGCAGGGCGCCCGGCGGGGTTCATCGGCACGCTGGGCTACAGCTTCCAGGGGAAGAGCTACGCCGGCGGCCACACCACGCCCGAGGCGTCCGACCTCTTCCGCCTGCTGCGCGAGATGCGCGACGACGGCGCCGCGGCGGTCGCCATGGAGGTCTCCTCGCACGCCCTCGCCATGGGGCGGGTCGGCGGCGCCGCCTTCGACGCGGCGGCGTTCACCAATCTCACCCGCGACCACCTCGACTACCACCGGGACTTCGAGGACTACTTCGCGGCCAAGCGGCGGCTCTTCGACCTCTTGAAGCCGGGGCGCCGGCCGGCGGTGAACGTCGACGACCCCTACGGCCGGCGGCTCGCCGCCGAGCTGCCGGACGCCCTGACCTTCGGCGAGCGCGGGGAGGTCTCGGTCCGCGAGGCCGCGCTGACCACCGCCGGCATCCGCGGCGTCCTGGTGACGCCGCGCGGCGAGGTGCCGTTTGCCTCGCCCATACTCGGCCGCTACAACCTGTCGAACCTGCTGGCCGCGGCGGCGGTGGCGGAGACCCTGGAGCTGCCGCACGCGGCGGTCGCCGCCGCCTTCGCCGCCCAGCGGCCGGTGCCCGGACGGATGGAGCCGGTCGACGGCGGCCAGCCGTTCGCGGTCTACGTCGACTACGCCCACACCGACGCCGCTCTCGACGCCGCCCTGCGCTCGGCGCGCGAGGTGGTGGGGGGCGGCAAGGTGGCGGTGGTCTTCGGCTGCGGCGGCGACCGCGACGCCGGCAAGCGCCCGCTGATGGGGAAGGTGGCCGGCGAGCTGGCCGACCTGGTGATCGCCACCTCGGACAACCCGCGTAGCGAGGACCCGCTGGCCATCCTGGCGGCCGTCGAGGAAGGTTTGAAGGCGAGCGGCAACCGCTCCTACCTCCTGGTGCCGGACCGGCGCGAGGCGATCCGCCAGGCGATCGCCGCCGCCGAGCCCGGCTGGGCGGTGGTGGTGGCCGGCAAGGGGCACGAGCGGGAGCAGACGATCGGAACGCAAAAACTGCCGTTCTCCGACCTGGAGGAGATCGGCAAAGCCTTGGAGGAGCGCTTTGGCTCGGCTGTCGGTCGGTGACGCGGCGCGCGCGGTCGGCGGCCGGGTGACGGCCGGCGATCCGCAAGCCATGATCGAGGGGGCGGCGATCGATTCGCGCGCCGTCCGCGGGGGCGAGGCCTTCTTCGCCTTCGGCGGCGCGCATACGGACGGCCACCGTTTCGTCCCCGACGCCCTGGCGCGGGGAGCTGCAGCGGCCATCATTCAGGAAGATGTCCCGTCGCCACAGGCCGGCGCCCTGATCCGGGTGGACGACACCTTCCAGGCTCTCCACGACCTCGCCCGTTTCGTGCGGACGCGGACGCCGGAGCGGCTCGCCGGCATCACCGGCTCGGCGGGGAAGACCACCACCAAGGAGCTGCTCGGCGCCCTCCTCGCCTCCCGCTTCAAGACGGCGTGGACGCCGGGCAACCTCAACAACCTCTACGGCTTCCCGCTGTCGCTGCTCAACGTGCCCGACGGCACCGAGTGGATGGTGGCCGAGATGGGGATGTCGACGCCGGGCGAGCTGCGCCAGCTCTCGCTGCTCGGCCGGCCGGACGTCGCCGTCTTCACTGTCGTGCGCCCCGTCCACCTGGAGTTCTTCGGCACGGTTCAGGCGATCGCCGAGGCGAAGTCGGAGCTCCTGGCGGGGCTCGATGCCCGCGGCTTCATCGTCGCCAACGCCGACGATCCCGAGGTGACGCGGATCGCGAGAAGGCACGGCGCCCGCGTGGTCTGGTACGGCCTCCATGAGCAGGCGGAAGTCCGGGCGCGCGACCTCGCCCCCGAGCCGGACGGCGGGGTGGGAAGCCGCTTCGTTCTGGAGGCCGGCGGCAGCTCGGTCGAGATCCGCCTCCCGCTGCACGGCCTCTACAACGTCGAGAACTGCCTGGCCGCGGCGGCCGCCGCCTGGGCGCTCGGCCTTTCGCTCGACGAGATCGCGG
>Ga0070665_100001637_pt1 | contig 25806 bp, 14 predicted proteins | sample KBSS13metaG_FD_65862 | JGI IMG/M metagenome (GOLD analysis project Ga0070665, IMG submission 65862) | Switchgrass rhizosphere microbial communities from Kellogg Biological Station, Michigan, USA - KBS S1-3 metaG | ecosystem: Host-associated > Plants > Roots > Rhizosphere > Soil ... | reverse complement strand
TTACGCCGCTCGCGCCGTTGAAGGACGAGACCCGGTTCACGCTTCGCGTCAGCGACATCCGGGACCGCGTCGGGAAGACGCTGGCGTCTGCGTACGTCACATCCTTCACGACGGTCGACATCACGCCTCCACATGTCGCGTCGATCGACCCCGCGCCGTCGACGAGCGGGGTAGCCATCTCGTCGCCGATCCGCGTCCAGTACTCGGAGCCCGTCGTGCCGGCGCGCTTCAGCGGTCCGCCAATCGCCGTGTCGGGCGCCGCGGGACCTCTCGGTGGGCGCACCGACTATCTGTTCGGGAATACGGTCGTGGTGTTCACGCCGAACCGGCCGCTCGACAGCAGCGCCTCGTACGCCGTCGTCCGCGCGGCCGCGACCGATTCGGCCGGGAACGTCGAGGCGCCGCCGGCCGCGTATTCGTTCAACACCACGGACAACACGCCGCCGACAATTTCCTCGCTGTCCGCCCCGGCGACGGTGGTCGAGAAGGCACAGGCGACCGTCGTCGCGAACGTCGGCGCCTCGAGCGACGTGGCGGTCGTCGACTTCTACATCAACGACGTGTTTTCGTTCGCGGCGCGCTCGACGCCGTTCGCGATGACTTTCCAGGCGATTCCCGGCTACGGCAAGCCCGGCGATGCGATCCGGATCTCGGCGCTGGCGACCGACACGTCGGGCAACAGGTCGGTCGCGCCCGCCGCGATTGCGGTCGCGGTCACGGCCGACGCGCCGCCGGCGGTGACGCTGTCGGTGGTCACGCCGACGGGGCAGCTGAGCGCGCACAACAACGACCGCGTGGTCGTCAACGTCCATGCGACCGACGACCTCGGCGTGGTTCAGGTCGGCTACAAGGCGCAGGACGGCAACCCGTCCGACGCCGGGACGAAAACCGGGTCGCCGGCGATCGACCGGACGGAATCGTTCGCGTTCCATGTGCCCTCTGATGCGGCGCCTGGGTCGACCCTGCGCGTGCAGGCCTCGGCCTCCGACACAAAAGGGCAGGTGGTCGAGGCGTCGCCGGTCGACATCCTCGTGCTCGACGCGATCGCTCCGGTGGTGACGATTACCGGCGCGACGACCGGCGCACACGTGAACCCGGGACAGCAGACGACGGTGGCCGTCTCGGTGCAGGACTCGGGCGGCGTGGCGTCGATCACGCTGAAGGTGACGGGCGTGGCGCAGCTGACGCAGACGCGGACCGTCGACCCGCCGCAGCCGTCGGCGATTACCTCGTTCACGATCACGATACCGTCGACCGCGAAGGCGACCGATGTCGTCTCGATCGTCGCCACGGCGACCGACCGCGCGGGCAACATCGGCACGTCCGGCAACGTCGTCCTCCCCGTGTCCGACCGAACGGCGCCGACGATCCGCCTGCGCACCGAAAACGGCCTCACCGAGGTCGGCGCCGGCCAGCCGCTCGTGATTCTCGCCGACGCGGACGACGACGTGTCGGTGGCGTCGATCGCCCTGACCGGCAGCGGGGCGTTCGCGGTGGCGCAGTCTCGGGCGTTCTCGCCCGCGGTCGCGAGCGCCCAGGCCGACTTCAGGTTCGACGTCCCGGCCGGGGTGCCCGACGGAGCCACCGTCACGCTGCTGGCGCGCGCGACGGATCTCTCGGGCAACGTCAGCGCGCCGGCGATGCTGACGCTCACGGTCCACACGACCCAGGCGGTGCTCCTGCCGCCGTCGGTGCTGCTGAAGGCCGGCGAGGCCACGGCGATCACCGTCGAGATCCCGGGCGGCGCAGCAACCGCCGTGCGCGTCGACTTCAGCTCCGGCAACAACGACATCGCGACGGTCACGCCGTTCGTCTCGTTTGCGTCAGGCGAGACCTCGAAGACCGTCGTCGTGACCGGCGAATCGGGCGGAACGACGCCGATCGCCGCGTCCGTACGCGGCACCCGCAGTGCGTCCATGACCGCGGTCGTGCGTGGCGGGATTGTCACGGGCATTGTCACCGACGATCGACTGCGGCCGGTCGCCGGCGCGCTGATTACCGTCGGCGGCGGCGTCGACCTGCCGGCGGTTTCGGAGGCGGACGGCAGCTACAGCGTCGAGGGCGCGATCGGTCCGGACGTCACCGTCAGGGCGACCGATCCGGACACCCATCTCTACGGCTTCACCACGGGTGTGATGAACCGGCCGAATGGCCACGCGCAGATCAGCGTCGTGATGACGACCGCGGCGTCGATCCACGGCACGGTCTTCGAGAGCAACGGCACCGTTGCCGCAGGAGCCGGCGTCCGCGTGGACATCTACGAGTCGACCGACCTGCACGCTGCGCGCGCGACGTCGTTCACGGACGAAACGGGAGCGTACGGCTTCCCGTTCGTGCAGCTCGGCGAATACGTCCTGGACGCGACGGGCCGCAACGGCGAGCGGGCGCGCGCGACCATCCGCCTCGAGGTCAGCGCCCAGCAGGCGACGGTGCCGCTGAGTTTCCTCGGCCAGGGCACGGTCGTCGGCAGGGTCGTCAACGGCGTCAACGCACCGGTCAATGCGGCGGCCGTGACCTTCAACGCGTCCAGCGCGGTCGGCTCGGCGCCTCAGGTTCAATTCACCACCGACAGCACCGGCACGTTCCGATTCGACGGCGTGCTGATCGGCCAGTTCTGGCTCACGGCCCGCGACCCGGCGACGGGTCAGGCCGGCTCGACGTCGGGAGTGATGACGCGTGCCGGCGACACCGTCACCGCGGACGTGCACCTGTCGACGTTCGGCTCGCTCGCCGGCACCGTCTACCGTGCGGACGGGACCACCACCGTCGCCGGCGCCGCCGTCACCACGACGAGCTTCCGGTCGACGACAACCGACGAAGCGGGCCGCTATCAGTTCGACATCCTCCCGCTGGGACCGGTCCGCGTCAGCGTCGACGATGGCAGCGGCCGCGGCAAAGGCGTGGCGTCGACGACGCTCACGACGGCCGGCGCGACGCAGACGCTCGACGTCGTCCTCTTCCCGCAGGGCTCGGTCGTCGTCACCGTGCTCGACGCCAGCGGCGTGCCGGTGCCGAACGCGAACGCGTATCTGACCGTGTCCAACGGGGAAGTCACCGACAGCATCTACGCGCGCGCAGGCGCGAACGGCGTCGCCGTCTTCGATCATGTGCTGGCCGGCACGTTCGAGGTCAGGGCCGACAACGGCGTGCTCCGCGGCTCAGTGGTGAACAGGAAGATCGTCGCCGGCGAGACCCGACAGATCACCGTGCATCTGCAGCCGACCGGCAGCATCGCCGGGCTCGTGGCCGAGCCCGACGGGCTGACCCCGGTGGTTGGCGGCCAGGTCCAGATCCGCATCGACACCTTCCAGGTGTTGACGGCGCCGATTGGCGAAGACGGCAGGTATCGCTTCGACCTCCTGGCGCTCGAGCCCGGCGGGTACGAGCTCAACGTCTACGACGCCGCCGGAAGGTTCCGAGCGTTCGCGAAGAGCGTGCCGGTCACGAGCAACGGCGAGATCGTGACGAAGAACTTCACGTATGTCGGCCTCGGCACCGTGCGCGGTCAGGTGACGTATGCGGCGACCAGCAGTCCGGCGGCCGGTTTCGTCGTGACCGTCCAGACTCGAAATCCCGACTTCACGATGCCGCGATCGAAAGGCACCGACGCCGCCGGCTTCTACGAGATCGCCGACGTGCCGGTCGCTCCGTTCATCGCGAGCACCGGCGACCTGTACCAGCAGCTGTGGGGTGAAACCGGTGGCGCGCTGGCGCACGACAAGGATGCCGCCGAGATCAACATCGTGTTGCAGAACAACGCGATCGCGCTGCCGGCCACGCGGTCCGACGCGAACAACTTCGGGTTCGACGTGCAGGCCGACGGCACCGTGGCTGTCGGATCGAACGCCTTCGCAGGCGCGTTCGGCCTCGAGGTGATCGCCGGCGGCGTGCCGACTCGCTTCACCGGCGGGGAAATCCCGACGGCCGAACAGAGCGGCCGCGAGATTGTGACGCGCCAGAACGGCGTCGCTGGCCTCAACGTGACGCGCAAGCTGTTCGTCCCGCTGACCGGCTACTTCGCCAGGGGACTCGAACTGTTCACCAACCCGACGCCCGATCCGATTACGGTCGACGTGCGGCTGACGAGCGGCGTTGCGAACGGATTGAGCGTCAGGTCGACGTCGAGCGGCGACGGCATCGTCAGCGTGGCGGATGCGGCGAACCCGGATCGATGGGTGCTGTTCGACGACGACCTCGACGGCGATCCGGCGGTGGTGGGCGGTCGTCCGGCGGTCGGGTTCGTGTTCGGCGGCGAAGGCGCGTCGAGAACGGCGTCGTCGGCATCGATGGTGAGCCCGGACCCGGCACGCCTGCAGCTTGGGTGGACCCAGATCACCGTGCCGCCGGACGGCACCGTCGCGCTGCTGCATTTCGCCGCTCAGCAGACGAGCCGTCAGTCCGCGGCGGCGTCGGCCAATCGCCTGGTCCGGCTCGCGCCGGAAACCCTCGAAGGCCTGACGCCCGACGAGATTGCCGCGATCGTGAACTTTGCCGTCCCCGCCGACGGGCACAGCACGCTCGCGTCCCTGCCGCCGCTGACCGGCACGATCACGGGCCACGTGTTCGAGGGCGACGGCGCGACGCCGACTCCATTCACGCAGGTGGCGTTCAAGAGCGACAGCCCGTTCTTCGGGCGCACCTACAACGCGGGCACCGATGCGGGCGGCCGTTTCATCTTCGAGTCGGTGCTGGACGAGGGGGCGTCGCGACCGGTTCCGATCGATGGCTTCTCGCTCGCGACCGCGCATCCGATCACGCACGTGGCAAGTCCCGCCGCGCACGGCGCGTTCGGGCCGGATGCCGTGCTCGCGCAGCGAGACATCGTCTTCAACAACACCGCGATGGTGAGCGGCGCGGTGCTGCGGCACACGGGGGCGGCGGTGACGAGTGGATCGGTCCGCCTGAGCCTGGCGAGCGGCCTGGTGATCGCGACCGTCCAGATCGGCGCCGACGCGCACTATCACGCGACCGGCCTGCCGGCGGCGACCTACGCGCTGTCGGCGTCCATCCCGCACCCGCAGGGATCGGCGCTGACCGGTAGCGGCTCGGTGACGGTCAGCGCGGGCGGCGTGTCGATCGCCGACGTGACGATTCAGCCGACCGGCGCGATTGGCGGCACCGTGTCCACAGCCAGCGGCACCCCGGTGCCAGGCGTGCTCGTGAGCCTGGGCAGCGCCAACGGCGCCGTGTCGCGGGAGGCCCGCGCCGACACCGGCGGCGTGTTCTCGCTCCCCGACGTGCCCGAGGGCGCGTTCACGGTGAGTGCGGCGGATCCGGCCACGGGCCTGCGCGTGTCGGCGCCCGCGTCCGTCGTGAGAGATCTGACGACGCCCGTGGCGCTGACATTCCCGCCGGTCGGCCGCCTCGAAGTTCAGGTGAACTTCCCGCGCGGAATCGTCGCCGGGTTTGCGCCCGTGCAGCTTCAGGAAGCGGTTCGAGGCCCCGACTTCCGCAGCCTCGGCAACGCGGACGCCGGCGGGCACAAGACGATGAACGGGCTCGGCGCGGGCGCCTTCGTCGTGCGAGCCGCGCATCCGAACAACGCGCGGATCACCGCCAGCGTGCCTGGCACGCTCACGGCGGACGGCAGCGTCGCGGCCGTGACGATCACGCTTCCGGTTTCCGGCACGGTGCGTGGATCCGTCACCGACCAGGGCGGCGCCGTCGGCGGCATCGCCGTTACGGTCCGCAGCTCGAATCCGGCGTTCGGCGGCTTCCAGAACGCCACAACCGACGCGAGCGGCCAGTACGTGGTCGCGGGGGTGCCCGAGGGCGCCTTCACCGCGACCGTCCAGGAGTTCGGACGCCAGCTGTTTGGCGAGACGAGCGGCCACATCGACACGGACGGTCAGGACGTGACCGCGGACATCTCGCTGATCAACAACGCGGTGGCGCTGCCGGCGTACCGGTACGACGCCAACGGGATGGCGTACCGGATCGAGGCCAGCGGCCGAATCAGCGACGCGATGAACTACGCGTTCGGTTACTACTGGCAGCCGAACGATGGTGCGTCGCAGCTCGATCTCGTGTCCGGCGGCACCGTCCTGCCGTTCACCGGTTCGGCGGTGGGCACGATGGAGCAGGATGGCCGCGAGATCGTGATTCGTCAGTCGGGCCTCGCCGGCCTCGACGTCACGAGGAAGGCGTTCGTGCCGCGGGACGGCTACTTCGCGCGGTATCTGGAACTGCTGACCAATACGACCGACGCGCCGATCACCGTCGACGTTCGCCTGCACAGCACGGTGGGCAACCACTCCAACCCGATGTCGATCGTGGCGACGTCAAGTGGCGACGCCGTGTTGAACGTGTCGGACCCGGCGACCGCCGATCGCTGGCTGACGTTCGACGATCCCTACGACGCCGACCCGTTCCTGGAGTACAACGTTCCGGCGATGGCGTTCGTCTTCGACGGCGCCGGTGCCCCGCTCAGTGTGTCGTCGGCGACCGTGACCGGCGCCGGGAGTCAGGGACAAGTGCTCTCGCACCAGTGGAACGCGGTCACCGTGCCCGCCAGGCAGACCGTCGGCGTGATGCACTACGTCGTCCAGCAGGTGTCTCAGGCCGGCGCGCTGGCCGCAGCGACCCGCCTCTCGCAGATTCCGCCTGAGGCGATCGACGGGCTGTCGCCCGCAGAGGTCCTCGCGGTCCAGAACTTCATGCTGCCGTCCGACGGCGTGAGTCTCGTCGATCCGCTGCCGGCGCTCACGGGAACCGTGAGCGGTCGCGTGCTCGGCAGCGACGGGACGACCGTCGTGCCGGACTCACGGGTGGAGTTCAGGAGCCTCGAACCGCTGTTCGGCCGGACATTCAGCGTGACCGCAGACTCGGTCGGCGCGTTCACGCTCAAAGGACACATCGAGGATGGATCCGACTCGATGCCGGTGCCGGTTGCGCCGTTCACGCTTCGCGCGAATCACCAGCAGACCAACCTGCGGGTGGACCAGACAGGCACGTTCACCGGCACCTATTCCGGGAATCTGTCGCTGGCGCTCGGCACGGCGACAGCCAGTTCCACCTACTACGTCTATTACGCGCCGCGGTACGCCATCGATACCGACCCCAGTTCTTACTGGTTGAGCACGGAATCAATCGCCGCCGGTTCGGAGGCGCCGTGGTTCGACGTGAGCTTCCCGGCCGGCGTCACTGTGTCGCGCATCAAGATGTCCACCCTGAATCTGCTGTCGGCGCGCATCGATCTGTTCGACGCCGCTGGGCAGATCGTCGCCGCCGCCGACGCCGTCGACACCGGCACCACGGGTGGGGCCGATGTGGCGGTGGCAGCCACGGGCGTCCGCCGCATTCGGATGACCGACCTGGGCGACGTCGGCTGGATCGGCATTTTCGATCTTCAAGTCATCGGCTCGGCACCGTCGTCAGGGGGCGCGACCACCCAGGACGTCGTGTTCAGCAACTCCGGAACCGTCGCCGCCACGGTGCACCTGTACAGCGGTGCGCTGGTGACGAGCGGCACCGTCGAGCTGTCCAGCGGTGCCCCCCTGTATACGGGCGCAACCGGCTACGTGACGGCCGGCGAGGCGCGGATTACGGGACTTCCGGCGGCGTCGTACTCGGTGAGGGCGAGCGCCGGAGTGAACGGCAACAGCTACTTCCTGAGCGGAACCGGCAGCGTCGTGGTGACGACCGGGGCCACGGCCACCGTCGACGTGCGCCTCGAGCCGACCGGCACCATTCGGGGAAGGGTGACTCGCGGAAACGGCGCGCCATCAATCGGTTCGTTCTTGCGGCTGGAACGAAGCTACCCGTTCCTGGCCGTCACGACGTTGACCGACGGCGCCGGTCAGTACGTGTTCAACGACGTGCCGTTCGGCTACTACACGCTCTATGCGTCCGAGCCGAACACCGGAACCCGGAGCTACGCGTATCCCGCGCTGTGGACCGCGGGTGAGGTCATCACCCAGGACTTCACGCTCGTCGGTCTCGGCACGGTGCACGCGCACGTGCAATACACCGGCGGAGCGCCGGTGACAGGCGTGTACCTCCTGTTCACTCCCGCGTCGGGCGGCCAGTACTACACGGGCCCGACCGACATCAACGGCGACGCGACGATCGGCAACGTGATCCAGGGTCCGTTCACGGTGCGGGCAGCGCACCCGCTGAACAGCGGCCTGTTCGTGGAGGCGAGCGGAGTCGTGGCCGGCGACGGCGATTTGCAGTCGGTGACGCTGACGTTGCCCGCCGTCGCGGCCGTCACCGGAACGGTCACCCGGCCCGACGGCACGCCATTTCCATTCCCGGACGTGGCCGTCCTGGCGACGGGCGCGGCATGGTCTCCGAACACGTGGGATGCGGACGGACATTTCGCCTTCAACGCGGTGCCGGTCGGGCAGGCCTTGAGCGTCCGTGCCTACTGGGGGAGTCCGTACCCGTATCGCGTGTTCTACGGCGAAACGCCGTTCACGCTGGCGACCGATGCCGTGTCGGAAACGGTCGACGTCCGGCTGCCGGGCTTCGCGAAAATCGCGCTCCACCTGACGCGCGGCGACGGCGTCACGCCATGGGCCGGCGCGGTCATCTACTCGTCCGACAAGTTCCGCCCGTTCTTCCAGAAACGCGGCACGACCGACGCGAACGGCAACCTCACGCTGCGGAAGTCGGCCTCGGACGCGACGCCGGAGCAGTTCGCCGAGGGCGACGTGACCATCCGCGTCTACGATCCGAACACCGGCGCGGCGCTGGTGGATACGACTGCGACTGTCCGGTTCGCGGACATCAACGGAACGGTCAACGCCTCGACCGATGCGAACGTGCCCGCCGGCAACATCACGGGCCATGTCTATGCGATCGACGGCGTCACGGCGCTGCCCAACGCATACGTGCAAGTACTGAACGCGACGGATTTCCAGCAGCTCACCGCCGGCTACACCGGGACGGATGGAAGCTTCACGTTCCTCAACGTCCTGCCCGGCCAGCAGGGCTTCATCGTCCGCGCCTACTCGCCGGCCTGGTCGGTCAGCCTCGATCAGACCCGGACGTTCTCCACGGCCGGCGAAACGCAGAGGGTCGACTTCGTCCTGCCCGTCACGCCTGTGACGATTTCCGGGCACGTGTTTGCGGGCGACGGCCACACGGCGGTCACGAGTTCGTTTGTCGTGTTGTCGGACTCGCAGGGAAACCAGCTCGAGTACACCTATCCAGATTCGAACGGCGCATACACGTTCGGGCTGCAGTACCTGAGCGGAGCCAGCTTCCAGGTCACCGCATACGACAATTCGACGGAGGTGTCGGCGAGCGTGACCGCCTCGATCCCGGCAGTGGGCGCGCAGATGACGGTTGACGTCGCGCTGCCGTTGTCCGTCGTCCGCGGCCGCGTGCGGTTCTCCGACGGCTCTGGCGTTTCGCAGCCGACGGTCATCGTCGTGGACGGCATGGGCGTTTCTCACAATGCCACGACGTCGACCTCTGCCGGCGACTACGCGGTGCTCAATGTCGCGCCCGGCCCCGTCACGGTGACGGCGCAGGACGGCGCCTCCGGCTTGAACGCGACGGTGACCGGGACGCTCGCGAGCCTCGCAGTGCCGCTTGTCATCGATGTGCAGCTGCCGGCGTCGGGCTCCGTCACCGGCGTGGTCAGCGATGCCGCCGGACACGGCATGTCGCAGGCGTGGGTCGCCCTGGTCAGCGCGAATCTGGAGTTCCAGCGATATGCCGTGACCGACGCCGTCGGCGGGTTCACGTTCGATCGCGTCCCGGCCGGCATCGTCTACCTGCAGGCCGCGTTCATCGACGGCGTCGACTGGCGCTATGTCGGTAAGTCCGGCGAGGTCGTTGCCGACCAGCCGCTCGCGCTGGCGCTCGGGTGGGACGGCGGCGGCGTCGTCACCGGCACGGTCACCACCGCCGCCGGCGCGGCGCCGAGCGATGTGTCTGTCTTCCTCGAAGGCTTCGGCGGCATGGGCCCGAACGGGAGGTTCGGGTCGTTCAAGAACACGACCGGCTACACCTTTACGGGCGTTCCGGCGGGTGGCGTGCAGCTGGTCGTCTTCGACAACGTTACCGGCGCCATTGCGATCGCCGATGGCGTGGTGACGACGGGTGGGGTGCTCACGCTGAACGCGCAACTGGGCAACGGAGAGGCGCTCGGCGTCAATCTCGATGGCGCCGACGGGTTCAGATACGACGTCACCTCCAACGGCGCGCTCGACTCCGGCGGAACCGTCGATCGGAGTCTCAGACGCGCCTATTCCGAAGCCGACGTGCTGCAGGTGAACGGCCTCTCGTTCCCTTCGCTGGATGCGGCGCGTCCGGGCTTGAACGGTCGTGATCTGGCGCTTGGGCCGGTACCGTTGCCCGACGTGGCGGCGACGCGGAAGGTCTTCGTGCCGGCCAGCGGTGGATTCGTCCGCTATCTCGAGACGCTGACCAATCCCACCGCCGAGTCGCGGACCGTCTCGGTCGTGGTTTCCGGCTATACCGGCAACTCGGAGCCCTCGATCGTCGTGGCGCCCTCGACGACGGGAAACACGTTCACCGTGACCGAATTCCAGTCGTGCGATTGCAACACGCCGGCCCTCGCCCGCGTCTTCCAGGGATCGGGGACGCCGTCCGCGCTGGTGTCCAAGGTCACGATGGGGAACGACGGTCATTTCTCGTTCACCTACACGGTGACGTTGATGCCAGGTGCCGCAGTCACGTTCATGCACTTCGAGGTGCAGCGTGCGGACACGGCCGGGGCGCAGGCGCAGGCGCAGGCGCTCGTCGACCTGACCGATCCCCAGGTCCTGACCGGCATGTCCGACGTCGAGCGGATGCAAGTGGTGAACTTCGTGATCCCGAGGTGATGCCGTGAAGAAGTCCTTCCGTCGAATGAGAGCCACGGTTGTCGCGGCCTGTCTGGCCGCCGGCCTGTACCAGCCGGCGGCGGCGATCGAAACCCGGCCCATGCCGCCCTTCACGGTGACGCGCCCTGACGGCGCGGTCGTCGACAGCGCGCATTTGACGGCCGAGACCCAGTACGTGCTGCTGTACGTGAAGGCCGACTGCCGGCCGTGCGATCGCCTCCTGGCGTTGATCAGGAACGCGAACTCGCCGCAGTTCACCAGCCGCGTGGTGGTGCTCGTGAACGGCGCCCCGGCCGATGGCGACCGTTACATCGCCCGTCTGATTCCAGCCGAGGCCGGACCGGTCACCTGGTATGCCGACACCGACGGGGGAGGCTATGGTGCGCTCCGGCTCACGGGAGCACCGGTGTTGATCGGTGTGAAGGACGGCCGTGTGATGTGGTCGGTCGCCGGCGTGCTGAACGACGCGGCGACGGTCGAGTCCGTGGTGCGGACATGGGTCACCTACTGATGCGTGCCGCGGCCTGCAGACGGGCGATCGGCTCCCTGTCGGCGCTCGCGTACGTGGCGGCCGCCAGCGTCGTGATGGCGCAGCCGCAGGGACGCCCCGTCAACGAGCGCGGTCCCGCCGACGCACCGGTGACCGTCGTCGAGGTCTGTTCGTATGGCTCGGAGGCCTGCAGCCGGCTCGACATCGTGGTCTCCGGAGTGCTCGACGAGTTTGGCGAACGCGTGCGGCTGGTGTTCCACCACGTCGCGGTCGACGACACGCCGGCCGGATCGTTGCGCTACCGCGCCGCGCTGAGCGCAGGACGGCAAGGACAGTTCTGGCCGATGCACGATCTGCTGATGGCCAATCGCCAGCGCGCGACGCGTGCCGACATCCTCGCCATGGCGCACCAGCTCGGCCTCGATGCCGATCAGTTCCGAGTCGGGCTCGACAGTGCCGACACGATTGCGGAGGCAGAGACGGGACAAGACCAGGCCGCCGTACAGCCCGGTGCGGCTGCACCGGCGTTGATCGTGAACGGGCGCTCCCTCGCGGTGACTTCAGAGGCGAGAGACGTTCGTGCGGCGATCCAACTCGCGCTCGCAGGGAGATAACACGCCGGAGACGACGCTTCGCTTCAAAGAACTCTCTTTGACGTGTGGCTGCAAGGGTGCCTCGTGCCCGCGCCATGAGGCGGAATCATCGTCGTGGACGAGGGACCCACCGTCGAAACGGTTCGGTCCCTCGCCGTTGACCTCACTCCTTACAGACCGTTGAGGATCCCGAGAATCTGATTCAACAGATCCGCGATCTGCTGCAGCGCACCTCCGCCGTTCAGAAGATTAGTGACGCTGCAGAGAAGATTGCCGAGGAGGTTCCCGGCTCCCGGCACCGCAGTGATGTTGAGGACAATCGGATTGGGGATGCTGACGACCAGTCCGAGGATGTTCAGGTTGAGCGGACCCAACACCAGGTTGAGGATCTGGCAAGTCGCCGCCGCGGCGGGAGCCGCGGCCGTCGAGGTCGGCTGTGTGACCGGCGCGCTGAACGTTGAGACGATGCTCTGCGTCCCGTTGATGATCCCGGAGATGGTGCCCGTCGCCACGACGTTCTGGCCGTCCACTGCGAATTCAGTAATCGTCGCCGTTCCCTGGAACGTTCCACCATTGCTGGTCGTGCCGGTGACCGGCACCTGAAGCATGGCGTTGGTTGATTTGTCTTTGGCCGCGACCGGCAGGACGCCGACGGTGCCGAAGATCAACGCCGCGATCAAGCCGGCGGCCGTCGCGCGTCTGAGTGTCCGTGTGTTCTCCATGACTGTTTCTCCCCAAAGTTATCAGCCCGCGAATGCCGCGGTCGCAGGCGATTTTGCAAAGGCGCTGCCACGAACGACGACCACATCACGCTCGCGCGACCGCAACACTGTGGCGCAATATCTAGCGGTCACCGCGTCAAGGCCCGAACTGAAGCGCACGCGAGCCCGATCGCGAACGGCGATCGCAGCTTGCAACATCAGGGAAGGGGATTACTGACCACGGTCAACACAGCCGCTCGGACCTCTGACGGAAACAAGATCGCCGTTGGGCTCGACGAACGGATTGACGCCAGTTGCTTGAAACTCAAGAGGACGTTCGTTACTGTTCAAGAAGCAACGATGAGCCCACGGCGCCGCAAAGCGCGGATACCGACGTGTTCGCTTCCCTGATCCGGGCGATGTTGCGCGTCCCGCCGGTGACGGCATGAGGCCCGTGCCGTGTGTCGTGAGCGTGGCGGAACACACCGGCTGGGCGCACCTTGTCTGCGTGGCGGCGCACGGCAACGTGCCGGCTGTCATTGCCCGCCGCCGCGTGGCGCTCATCGATCAGGGCCTGCCGACCATGCCGTACGAACATGACACGGCAGCCATGCGCGAGGACGAGGCCAACGCGGTCATTGCGCGCGTGCGGCGATCGATCGCCGCCCGAACATTGGACGCATTGCGCCGAGTCGCGACCGAAATGGCACCCGTGCATACGGCCGTCGCCGTTGCGATTCGGAGGCCCCCATTTGACGCCCTGCCCGCAACGGTCGCTGCCGTCAGGGCATCGCATCGTCTGCTCTGCGCCGCGGATGGGATGCTGTATCAGCTTGCCATCTGCCGCGCGGCGCGGCAGCTCGAGCTCGAGGTGCACCTGTGCCGCCGTGGCGAGGAAGCGGCGCAGGCGGCGGATCAGCTCGGCGCGACCCCTGCCGAAATCGAGGAGTTCGTCGGTCGCATCGGCCGGCCGGCCGGCCCTCCGTGGACGCAGGAGCACCGGCGGGCGTTTGCGGCCGGGATAGCGGTGCTGGCGCCACACGCGCGCGGCCGTCTCAGGATTCAGACGCCGTAACGGTGCGCCGGCAGCTTCCGGGCCCTACGCACGAATCAGGCCTTCGGCCGCCCGCAAGAGCCGGGGGCCCGTGGCCTGGACCGGAAGTGCAGCGGACAGGTGCCTCGTCACACATGCAGCCGTCGTTTCCGCGTGGAGCGTCGAGAGCATCGTTGAGTGCGTTCCCGCAGTCTCCACGACGACCACCGTCCGAGCATGTTTGCGCCAGACAGACTCCAGGGAGGGAAGGCCGGGCTCGCGTCCCGCGGGCGAGAACAGCGTGAGCTGCCCGCGATAAAACCCTGGGTGATACTTCGCGGAGGCGATGAGTGCGCTCGCCGCTACCCGGATGGCGATTGGAGGCGCAGCGCCTCGAGAGCCGCGCCACGCTCGAAGTGTGTCGGCGGACCTGCGCAGCGCGGCGGCCCATGTGCGGATTGAAGTGGCGCGCAAAGCGGCGGCGAGGAGTGCCATTCGCCGGGTGACGATGGAGAGCCAGGTCCGTAGAGGCCATCGCACCGGACTCATCGTCGTATCGAAGAGCCCGACCAGGCCGACTTCGTCACCCGACTCGGAGAGGCGCCGTGCCATCTCGAATGCCACCAGCCCGCCGGAAGAATAGCCGCACAGGTGGTAGGGACCGTTCGGCTGGCGCTGCTTGATCTCTCTCAGATAGTCCTCGGCCATGGCTTCGATGCTGGTCTGCGGCGCCTCTCCGCGTACCACACCGCGCGCCCGAATGCCGATCACCGGCCCTGCGTAGGTCAGGCGTCGCGCCGCAGGCAGGAGCTCGACGACGTTGCCCCCAACGCCATGGATGAAAAACACCGGCGGCAGGCTGTTGCCTGCCTTGAGAGTGACCAGCGGAGTCGAACCGGGTGCGCGCCGCTCGCGCAGCGCCTGGCAAAGCTGGTCGAACCGTGGCGCCTCGTTGATCAGCGTGAGCGAGATCTCGAGCCCAAGCGCACGCTCGAGCTCGATCACGAAGGTGATGGCTTTGAGTGAATCGCCGCCGCTGTCGAAGAAATCATCCTCAGCGGCGCGGACCGGCACGAGCAGCACTCGCTGCCAGACGCGAGCCACTGCCTGGGAGATGTGATCGCGGGCGATCGGAGCGTGCGCGCCTTCATCGATCGAGTCGGCGCCTTCGCGTTGAGCGTGTGCCTCGTCGAGCGCAGCCAGCGCGCGAGTGTCCAGTTTCGAGCTCGGCAGCCGTGGAATCGAGGCTGCAAGATAGAACCGTGCCGGGCGCATCGGCGGCGGCGCGGAGCGCATCAACGTCTTCAACTCGTCGATCAACCCGCGAGGCGCGTCATCGCGCGCGCTCACGTACGCGACGAGTGTCATCGTGCCATCCCCGCCGTTCGGCCGTGCCATGACGGCGACATCTCGTACGGAAGCGTGCCCTCGAAGCATGGCTTCGATGCCGTCGAGATCAACGCGAGACCCATGTATTTTGACTTGCCGGTCCTTGCGTCCGACTCGCTCCAGCAGCCCGTCGGGCCTCTGGCGTCCGAGGTCCCCGGTCCGAAACACCCGCCATCCGGGTCCGCCTCCGGTTTCAACGCTCTTGCCCGCAAGACATCCGTCGGCCCAACGTCCCAACGACACGTAGGGGCTTGCGACGATGATCTCGCCGACTTCTCCGGGCGGCGTGGCGCGATCCTCTTCATCGACCAACGCGAGGCGGTTGCCGGACAGCGGATAGCCGATCGGAATGCGGGCCTCGTCACGCCGGCATTCCTCGTCTACGAACCACTGCAGCATCGGCGCTTCCGTGGCGGCATAGATCAATTGAATGGCAGCCTTAGGCGCGAGCCATGCCCGTAGCATGTCGATGTCGCTCCACAACGTCGTGTCTCCACCGACGCGGACCAGCCTGAGAGAGGGTTCCGCGCGTACCCCACGAGCCGGGACGATGGATCGCAGAAGAGCCGGAAACGCGAACAGGATGGTGACGGCTTCCGTTCGGATCACGTCCAGGATCTCGCGCGCGCCGACGCCGTGCGGGTCGAGGAGGTGGATGCTTGCTCCTGCCAGGAGCGCGGTCATGACGTCGCGGATGCCGACGATCGTGCAAGGCGATGCGAGAGTCAGCAACCGGTCGGCGGTGTTGATGTGCGCGGCGTTGATCGACTGAGCGACGCGCTGCAGCAGGTTGCGCTGGCTATTGACGATGCCTTTCGGCCGCCCGGTGCTGCCGGACGTGAAGAGGACGCAAGCGGGTTCGTCCACGCCCATGGTGGCCGGTCGCCAACTCCTGTTTCCGGAGCCGGGCACGCCCTTCATGGGGATGACGCGCACCGTTGGCATCCGGGCCTTGAGATCTCGGCGGTCATCCTCCAACGCGATGATCAGGGCAGGGCGCGCATCACGCAACACGTGGTCGAGCCAGTCCGCTGGATAGTGGGTATCGAGGGCGACAAACGGCCGTCCTGATGCGAGGCACGCGAGCACTGCGACTGGAAACATCGGACCTGCCGGCAGCAAGATGCCGATCAGGTCGCCGGGCTGCGTCTCCGCAGCCAGCGTTTCGGCCAGTCCCGAGACGCCGTCCCACAGTTCGCCGAAGGTGACCGCGGTGTCCGCGTCCCTGATGGCGATGCGGTCTCGCTGTCGCCGGGCCACCCGCTCGAAGTGTTCGATGATCGGCCGCTGCAGATCCTGGTCGCGAAAACGGCTGAAGAGCCGATCCGATGGCCCGTTCCAGTCCAAGGGGCGCCGATCGTCTTCGAGCCATTCGAACGTCCGCACGATGTCCAGGGAACCGCGCAGAGGGGCGGTGCGCAGGTCGCCTTCCGAGGAGTGCAGGGCCATGGGTATCGGGACTCGTTACCTAAGACGTAGATGGTCTACGGCCTGTTCCCGGAGGCGATATGGCAGGGGTGACGCCGGCAACGTCATTGACTACACTGGCGCCTCGAAGGTCTGAAAGGGGAAGGATATGCCCGAACTGTCACGGCGCGAGTTCCTCCGAGCCACCGCAACGGATGCTATCGTTGCCGGGATGCTAGCCGCAGGCGTCGCCGATCTTCGCGCCAATCCCCTTGGACTGCCCATCGGCAGTCAGACCTATCCCCACCGGCAGATGATCAAGGACGGTAACTTTGCCGGGCTGGCGAAGACGCTGGCCGACATGGGCGTGCAGACCGTCGAGATGTGCTCGCCGTTCGGGTATGCCGAGTTCGCCAGCCTTGCCGATGGGAGGCAGGTCAGGAAAATCCTCGCCGATCACGGTCTCACGTGCGAAAGCGCTCACTTCAGCATGAGGGAGCTGAGGGAGAAACAGTCCGAGTGCATCGCCTGGGCCAAGGACGTCGGCATCACGCAGATGATCACCGCCAGCCTCGGCGCAGGGACCACCCCGACGATGGACGATGTGAAGAAGGCGGCGGACGAATACAACAGGATCGCAGCCGTCGCGGCGAAGGCCGGCATCCAGCAGGGGCTGCACAACGAAGGCTTCGAGGTGTCGATGGTCGAGGGCCGGCGGACCTACGACGTGCTGATGGGGCTGCTCGACGCGACGCTGGTCAAGTTCCAGTTCCAGATGTCCACGATCAGCCAGGGATTCCTCGCCCATGAGTACTTCACCAAATATCCTGGCCGCTTCTTCTCGATGCACCTGCAGGACGTCGATCTCAATGCCACGCCCGGCGTGCAGGTCCCGATCGGAAAGGGCAGCGTCGACTGGGTCAAGACCTTTGCGACGGCGAAAGCCGGTGGGGTGAAGAACTATTTCGTCGAGCAGACGATGGAGCTCACCAGGGCCAGCGTGGCCGCGCTGAAGGCCATGAGGGTGTGAGTCGGCCTCGTCTCTGAGACGGCGTCTCTGAGACGGGACCTCTGAGACGGCGGGGGCCGATCTCACATGAAGAGAATGTTGACGGGCGACCCCACGCTGGTCAGCGGGCCGACCGGCGACAGCCTGCCGGTGTTCTGGTCGATGCTGAAGACGGCGAGGGTGCCCGACTGCTGATTGGCGGCGATTAGCCAGCGGCCGGTGGGATCCAGCGCGAAGTGCCGCGGCGTGTGTCCGCGCGTGGACTCGTATTGGACCAGCGTCAGCGCGCCCCCTCCGTCGACCCGAAAGACGGCGATGCTGTCGTGCCCGCGATTGGATCCATACACGAAGCGGCCGTTGGGATGTACCGCGATCTCAGCCGTCGTGCCGGTCGTGACGTCCGCCGGCCTGGTCGGCACGCTGCCGCCCGCCGTCAGCCTGCCCGATGCCTGGTCCCACGCAAACGTCGTGATCGTCGACGACAGCTCGCTGATCGCGAACAACCACTTTCCGTTCGGATGAAACGCGAAATGCCTCGGTCCGGAACCGGGCGGTAGCGTCGCCGACGCCGGTCGATTGGGAGTCACGCCGCCGTTCGACGCATCGAACCGATAGACGAGCACCTGGTCCAGCCCCTTGTCGGCAGCGAGCAGGAACCGGTTGTGCGCATCGAAGCCGACCATGTGGCCCAGCGCTACCGCGGGCGTGGACGGACCCGGCTGCGATTGGTCGCCGGCCACGACGGTCGTCGCCGGCTGCAGGCGGCCATCGGCGCCGACCGGGAAGAGCGAGAAATTTCCACCGCCGTAGTTGGCGACCGCCAGATACCGGCCCGTGTGATCGAGCGCGAGATGGCAGGGACCGGCGCCGCGCGTCGGCTGCACGCTGATCTCGGTGAGCTTCACGCTGGCCGGATCGACCGCGAACGACGTGACGCTCCCGCTCGCGGCACCCCGAAACGACTCCAGCTCGTTGACCGCGAACACGACGCGACCGTTCGCGCTGGCCGTCAGAAAGCTCGGACTGGGTGTCTCGGCGGCGAGGCCGAGCGGGGTCAACCCACCAGAGCTGTCGTCGAATCGGAAGGCGTAGATGCCGCGGCTCGTCTCTCCGGTATAGGTTCCCACGTAGACAACGCGTTCGCTGGCGGCGGGGCGTGCCTCGCCTCGCCGATCTGTCATCGCGGCGCTTACCAGACCGGCGAGTGCGGTGATGGCGATGAGCTTTGCCTTCGTCATGGCGGTAGTTTAGGCTACACCGCGTCACATGCCCATGGCCGATGGAACACTGGGCGTCGCCGTCTGCGGCGCCGGCTGGTGCGCGTCGCAGCACCTCGCGGCGTTTCTGCATAACCCGCGCACCTCGGTGACCTGGCTGTGCGTGCGCGACGAGGCTCGCGCCCGCGCGAATCTCGACGCACGCGGGCTCGCCCTGCCAGACGCACGGATCACCACCAGCTATGAGGACGTGCTCGCGGACCGCGGCGTCGACATCGTCTCGATTGCGACGCCGAACCACCTGCACGCGGCGCAGGCGGTGGCGGCGGCGAGGGCGGGCAAGCACATCCTGCTCGAAAAGCCGACCGGCCTCGATGTCGCCGAGCTGGTCGGCATTCGTGACGCGGTGCGGCGCGCGGGCGTGCGGACGATCGTGTCGTTCGAGCTGCGATACAACCCCTTTCTGAAGTTCGCGCGCTGGCTGCGGACCGCCGGGTGGCTCGGCGACATCCGGTTCGCGCGCACGCAGTACCTGTCGCGGGTGACCGATTGGTACAGCGGATGGTCCTGGGTGCGCACGCGCGAGAGCGGACGCAGCCACCTGCTCGCCGCCGGCTGCCACGCCGTCGATGCCTTGCGCTGGTGTTCGGGCCTGGAGCCGACGTCGGTGAGCGCCTTGCACACCCGCCTGACCGAGGGCTACGAATGGCCGACGTCGATCGTCGTCAACATGACGCTCGGCGTCTCCGCCCTGGGCCACGTGACGAGTTCCACGGACTTCATGCTGCCGTACTCGTTCGCGGTGGAGCTGATGGGCGACCGCGCGACGCTGCGGCAGGACCTGCTGCAATGGCTCGACACCCCGATCGATCTGGGTCAACTGGCCGCGGCGAACCCGTTTCCGGATGTCCGGCTGGTCCCAGGCGCCGACCCATCCGGCCGGCCGGCTATTCGCATCGTCTGCACGATGCCCGAGACGGCCGACGTGGCGCATCATCCATTCCAGGCGGAGATCGACGATCTCGTGGCGTGCGTGCTCGAAGGACGCGACACCGTGGTCGATGTCTTCGACGCGCAGAAGACGATGGAGGTCTGCCTCGCGGCGGACCGGTCGGCGGAGCGCGGCGGCGCGCCGGTATCGCTGCCGCTGATCACGGATTGATCGGCCAGGACGGTAAAAGCGAACGAGGCTGGGGACTGGGGACTGGGGACTGGGGGAGGAGCGAACGATGAGCACTGGAAAATCGCGACGAGAGTTTCTTCAGGTCGTGGCGGGCGCCGCAACCGGGGCGCCGATCGTGCTGCGCGCGCAGCGCCCGGCTTCCTCGCGCACCGTCGCGCCGAACGACCGGATCCGGGTTGGCATCATCGGGGTGGGCATACGCGGGCAGCAGGACCTCGCGTCGGCGCTCCGCGCGCCGGGCGTGGAGTTGACCGCGGCTGCCGACGTGTACGACGGCCGGCTCACCCTGGCGAAGGAGAAGTGGGGCAATCAGCTCTTCACGACGCGCGACTATCGGGAGGTGTTGGCGCGGCCGGACGTCGACGCCGTGATCGTCGCGACGCCGGATCACTGGCACATGCAGATGGCGGTCGACGCGATGCAAGCGGGCAAGGACGTGTATGTCGAGAAGCCGATGGTGCAGACGCTCGAAGAAGGCCCGCGGATCATCGATGCCGCGCGCCAGACCGGTCGAATCGTGCAGGTCGGAAGTCAGCATGTCAGCTCGATCGTCTACGCGAAGGCGAGAGAGCTGTTCCGCGCCGGTGCGATCGGCGAGCTGAACCTCGTCGAAGCGTGGATCAACCGCAACTCCCCGACAGGCGCGTGGCAGTATTCGATTCCCCCCGACGCCTCGCCGGACACGATCGACTGGGATCGGTTCCTCGGGCGCGCGCCGAAACGGCCGTTCGATCCGGTGCGCCAGTTCCGCTGGCGCAACTACCGCGACTACGGCACCGGCATTCCCGGCGACTTGTTCGTCCACCTGTTCACCGGCATCCATTTCGTGCTCGACGCGTCCGGGCCGACGCGCGCGATCGCGAGCGGCGGGCTTCGGCATTGGAACGACGGCCGTGACGTTCCGGACGTGATGCTCGCGCTGTACGATTATCCGAAGACGCCGACGCACCCGGCGTTCACCTTGTCGCTGAAGGTGAACTTCGCCGAAGGCGCCGGCGACGCCTACGTGTTTCGTTTCGTCGGCCCCGAAGGCGTCCTCACGATTGGTGACAACGTGGTCACCCTCTCGCGCCGCCAGCCGGCGAAGGAGCCCGGCCAGACGAGCGACACCTTCTCGAAGGCCACTCAGGAAGCGTTCATGAGAGAGTACCGGGCGAAGTATTCCGATCGGCCGGAGCTCCAGCCGCGCAGCGACGAGGCGTATGCGGCGCCGCCGCGGTACAACAGCGTCGACGACCATTTCCGCACCTTCTTCGAGGCGATGCGGACACGTCGTCCGGTGGTCGAGGATGCCGTGTTCGGGTTGCGCGCCGCCGGTCCGGCGCTGCTGGCGAACCACAGCTACTTCGAAAACCGGCCGATCGGCTGGGATCCCGAAAAGATGACGCGAACGTCGATTGAGTCGCACTAGTGAGACGCCACACGACGTTCATCCTGTGTGTCGCGGCGGCCGCAATCGCCGTCGCTTTCGCGAAGGCGGACGGACCGCGCGACCAGGGATCGGCTATGTCGCAACCTGCTCCCAATACTTTGACCGCGAAAGAGCGAGCGGACGGCTGGCGCCTGCTGTTCGATGGCAGGACGGCGTCTGGCTGGCGCGGATATCGACAACAGACGCTGCCCTCGGGGTGGCAGGCCATCGATGGCGCCCTCACTCGGCTCGGACAGGCGGGCGACATCGTGACCATCGACGAGTTCGGTGATTTCGAGCTGACGCTCGAGTGGAAGCTGGCGCCCGACGGCAACAGCGGCGTCTTCTACCGCGTCGTCGAAGACGACCCGGTGATGTGGCACATGGCGCCGGAGTATCAGATCATCGACAACGCCTACCGGGAGCCGCTGAAGCCTGGACAGTATGCCGGCGCGAACTACGACATGGATCCGCCGTCGCGCGACGCGACGAAGCCGATCGGCTCGTGGAACCAGACGCGCCTGGTGGTACGCGGCGCGCAGGTCCAGCACTGGCTGAACGGCGTGAAGATAGTGGAGTACGAGCTGTGGACCGCCGACTGGGAGCGGCGGGTCCGCGAAAGCAAGTTCAAGGATTTCCCGAGCTACGGCCGCGCGCGGCGCGGCCACATCGGACTGCAGGACCACGGCGACAAGGTCGCTTTCCGCAACATCAAGATCCGTCCGAATCCGAGATAGAGCGCCAGCTCACTCGACAGCGCTCAATGAGCGGCGGCGAGCCGACCGCCGGTGTTCCGGCGGCGCCCATTTGAGATTGCCTGCCGAGCTTGCGGATGAACTTTCTGCTCTGCTACAAACACGCTCGCTCCTCGCAGTACTCCCGCCCTTATCAGACAGGAGGATGACATGAACCGCACGTCGATCGCCATGGCCGCAGCGACTCTCCTCGGTGGCATCTTGATCGCCGCCAGTACTCACAGCGCCGTCAGCGCGCAGGGTCATGAGCCGCCGATCGGCGGCATCCATTGGGCGCGCGGCCAGCAGGCGGCAGCGAAACCGACGAAGTCACCGAATCTGATTTATCACGGCGGTCCCGTGATGCACGGTACCGTCGTCGAGCCGATCTTCTGGGGCGTGAAGTGGGCCGATCCGAATTTTGCCGGCGACAAGATCAGCGGGATGCAGTCGTTCTTCAGCGGCGTTGGCGGGTCGACGTACGCAGGCACCAATACGGAATTCACCGACGGAAGTGGCCACGTCAGCAGCGCCGTTTCGCTTGGTGCGACGTACTTCGACTACTCCGCCGCCGTCACCAGCGCCAATCGAACGGCGCCGATCCTCGCGGAGGTGTGCGCCACGATCGCGAACCCGGTGTCCAATGGCTACTACCCGGTGTACATCGACAATCCGCGCGGTCACGCGCGTTTCTGCGCGTGGCACAGCGCCGGCACCTGCAACGGTGTGACGGTTCAGTTCGCTTTCTTCTTCAATCTCGACGGCGACGCCGGCTGCGACCCTGCGGATCCCTCAGGCCTGCATGGCCAAGGCACTGCGGCGCTCGGCAATGTCAGCGGACATGAGCTTTCGGAGGCGCTGACCGATCGCCATCTCGACGCGTGGTACGACTCGAATGGCGCGGAGAACTCGGACAAATGCGCGTGGTCGTTCGGCACGCCGCTCCTGTCGTTTACCAACGGCTCGCAGTGGAAGATCCAGGGCAACTGGTCGAACGCCGCGTTCAACGCCGGCACCGGCTACGCGAATGGAAGCGGACAGAACGGTTGCCTCGACGGCGGGAACTATAAGTAGTCGCGCCGACGATCGATCGCGCCGTTGCTGTTGATCGCGACGAACGCCGCGGGTGGGACCTCGTTGCCGCCCGCGGCGTCCTCGCGTACGCTTACAATGAGCCCGTGGAGGTCCTCATGAGAACCAGCGTCAGTTGGCTGCTGTTCACAGCCGTCTCGGCCGCCGCCCTCGGTGCCGGTGCGGCGGGCCAGCCGAAACCCAAACCGATCTGGGCGCGCAATGCTCCGTTGCCGCACGGATTCAACGCCGGCGAGGCGTTCCCGACGATCGCGCTGCCATCAGCGGCGGATGGCCGACCAGTGTCGTTGGCCGCCTTTCGCGGCAAGAAAGTCATCGTCAACATTTTCGCCTCCTGGTGAGGGGGCTGCCGAGTGGACGTGCCCGTGTGGCACGCAAGCCTGAACCAACTGGAAAAGGACGGCAAGGTCGCCGTCGTGGCGATCGTCCAGGATCAACATCCCGATCGCGCGCGGCTGTTCCTGCAATGGAAGCAGATCGGCTGGCCCACGCTGGCCGACTCGCTCGATCTGCTCAACCTGGAAACCGTACCGCTCACGCTCGCGGTCGACGAGCACGGCATCGTCCGCTTCACGGAGTTGCCGATGTCGGCCGCGAAGACGATCGAGCAGACCTTCGTCAACCAGACCTACCCGAAGCCGGCCGCGCTCCCGCCGGCTGACGCGCCCGACCTGCCGGCGCTGAAGGCCGCCACGATGCGCAACACGGCGCCCGCGTGGCGCGCGTACGGTGACGCCCTCAGCGTGTGGGGAAGCGGCAGTGCCTGGAGCGATGTCATCGGTGCCTACCAGCGCGCCGCGGAGCGCGACGGCGGCGACGGCCTCACGCAGTTTCGGCTCGGCAGCGCCTTCCGCAAGCGGTACGATTCGCCCGCGCGGCAGCCGGGCGATTTTCAGGATGCCGAACGCCATTGGGCGCAGGCGCTCGAGATCGATCCCAATCGCTATATCTGGCGTCGTCGCATGCAGCAGTACGGGCCGCATCTTGCCACGCCGGAGCCGTTCTTTGACTGGATACGGGACGCGCGTGCGGACATCGCGAGCCGAGGCGAGACACCGTTGGCGCTGGTGGTAGAGCCTGGCGATTCGGAGTATGCCAAGCCAGGCGCCGGTGTGACGGCCGCGAAGCTACCTGCGACGGAACCCGATGCTCGAGGCCGGATCCGGCGCGACCGCGGTGAATTCGTCTCGGTTGAAACGGCGGTCGTGCCTTCCACCGCCGCACCAGGCGAAACCGTGCGCGTGCACCTGACGTTCCGGCCCAATCTTCGCACCAAGGCTCACTGGAACAACGAGGTCGACGAGTTGATGTACTGGGTGAGCCCGCCGCGCGCGTGGACCACCGATCGACGAGCCATCGTGGCGCCGAACGCGCCGACGGCGGTGAGTCAGGAGCCCAGGATGGTGGAGTTCGAAGTCAAGGTGCCGGACGCGCAGGAGCCGGGCGCGGCCGCCGTCGCAGGTTACGCGCTCTATTACGTCTGTGAGGACGTCAACGGCGTGTGTATGTATCGGCGGCGCGACGTCAGCGTGCCGCTCCAGGTCTCGGCCAGCCAGAAGACGACGAAACGATGACGCGATCGGTCACCGCCAACCGCGTAATTTCGACTTCCCTGACGTAAGGACGGTGACGGCGCCGGTCCGATGCGAATGGGCCCGGCAGGCGTAAACGGCTGAGGTGTAAAGGCTTTCCGCAGTCTCTTCCGGAGGGCTCGTACGGCCCGGGTCCTGCAACTGTGCAGGCCGGGAGGAAACCCGATGCGACGTGGAACAACCGCGCTTGTGCTGACGCTCCTTGTCAGCGGCGCATGTGGCAGTTCATCCTCGACGACGGCGCCAAGTTCGTCTTCGTCGACGCCATCGACCGCCGCGCCCAATCCCGCAAATCCGGTGACGACTTCTTCGTTGACGCTGATGCTGAAGGACAGCCCGTTCAGCGACGCGAAGGCGCTGCTCGTCACGTTTTCGGAGGTCAACGTTCACGCGTCGGGCGGCGCCTGGATCACGGTTCCGTTCGCGGCCGGCGGCACGAGCCGGACGTGCGATCTGAAGAAGCTCGAAACGGCGCAGGACATTCTTGGCGTCGGATCGCTGCCAGCGGGGCACTACACACAGCTGCGCCTCGTGGTGTCGAGCGCGGCGCTTTACTTCGAGAATGTCTCATCTGGCGCCGCCTGCGCGCCGATGATCGCGCCTCCTGCGGGCACGACGGCGTCGGTCGACGTGCCGTCCGGTGAACTCAAGCTGAATCGCGAATTCGATCTGGCGTCGAGTGGCGGCACCAGGATCCTGCTCGACTTCGACGGCGACCAATCAGTGAAGCAGACAGGAAACGCCAACGCCAAGAACGGCGCGCGCTACATGATGACCCCGGTGATTTCGGTGGTGAGTGTGCAGTAGACAGACGGTCCATTGCGAAAATTAAAAAGGGGGCACCTTCCCGGGAAAGATGCCCCCTTGTTGCGCTTAAGTGCGCGTACGTCGAACTCAGCTTTCCAGCTGCTCCCGCGCGTCCGCGGCTGCCGTGACTCAATCGAAGCCGTGCTCAATCCGATGCGACGGGAATGTCTTGCCGGCAAGGACCTTTGTTTCCACGTCGCCGTGGCGACTGTTTGCCAGGTGGCTGGAGGTCCTGCGGTTCATTCCCGGGCGTCAGACAGAGTCGAGGCAACCCGAGCCGCGACCCGCAGACCGCGGGCATTGGTGGTTCGGTGGAGTACCCTCAGCACTGTCGTTCTTCATGCTGCAG